>Ga0111159_1035_pt1 | contig 30862 bp, 25 predicted proteins | sample DeeMarSeWOR28_12_FD_80259 | JGI IMG/M metagenome (GOLD analysis project Ga0111159, IMG submission 80259) | Myxococcales bacterium SG8_38 | reverse complement strand
GCTAGCGTGGGGGCGGCGGGGTGGGGATTGCGGGTTCGCGCTTCGCGATTACCTCTCGTGCGTTGACGGTCTGTGGATATGCGACTGAAGCGCAGCAGCAACGTCGGAACACGGACCCATCATCCCCACCCCGCCGCCCCCACGCGAACGCCTACCTCCGATTGGCACGCCGCCCGAGGGGCGAGTTGCGTGGCCTCAGGCTTCCAGCCCTTCCGGCCACCTTTGCAACCCGCCCCGTTCCGTGGAACCTCGTGTCGCGTTTTTCCGAGCCCGTGCTTGCATTAATTTTTGTTGACGCGCGGTTCGACTGCGTATGTTGCGAGCGCCCTTACGATGTCGTCTGCTAGCTCTCTTGCCGCCTGCTGCTTGCCCGCGATCCCGTTCGCGAGAAAGCTGAATGCAATCGAGCGGTCCGGTTCGCCGAGCACGTAGCCCGATAGCGCGATCACGTCGCGGAGCGTGCCGGTCTTGGCCCGCACCATGCGCCGCCGCGGAAGGTCTTCGAGGCGAGATTGTAGGGTGCCATCAGAGCCCGCGACGGCGAGGTGCGCCAGGTACTCGGCCGAAATGGACGGATCCCGATACACGGCCACCAGTGTCTGGGTGATCTGGCGCGGCGTGACCCGGTTTCCGTCGAAAAGGCCCGAGCCGTTGATCATCACCAAGCCTTCGGTGTCCACGCCCATTTCCTCGAGCTCGGCGAGCACCACGGTGACTCCACGCGCGGAAGTACCAGGCCGCTCCGCTTGTGCGCCCATGATCTTGAGGAGCATTTCGGCGGTGAAATTGTCACTCCATTTGCCGAGGTCATAAAGCAAGGTGCTCAATGGCGCCGATGGCATCTGTCCGATGAGCGGCAGGGCCTCTAGGACTTCTCCGTATTCCACGCTCAACGCACCACGAATGCCAGCTCTTCTGAGCGACTGCACCAGCAAGCTGGCCGCATACGCCTTCGGGTCGGGCACGCGGCGGCGATAGTATAGGGTGCTCACCTGCTTCGGGATGGCGCCCTCCACCCGGACCGCCAGGCGGCCTTCGGGGTTTATCTTGTCGTCGATCTTCGGAGTGGGTGGTCCGGATGCTTTGGTCACCGTGCGGTTGTCGACCTGCACGTAGTCGTCGGACAACACGCGCACCCGTGCGGGCCCGTCGATCTGCGGACCCGGCCCCAGGTGCACCACGTAGCTGTTGCGGTTCACCGCGAAAGCGGAAATCGCTGCGCGGAAGGCGGCCGCCTCCCCTGGTTGCTGCTCGAAAGCGGGCGGCAGGATCTGGTCGTCGAAGTACGTGTCGTCGATCACCACTTTGTCGACGCGATCGACGCCACGGAGCCGTACGTTCTCCGCCAAGGCTGCGAGTCCGGCATATCCCAAGCTCGGGTCGCCGGACGCGCGGATCACCATCTTCGCGACACGTCCATCCTCGATGGATCCCTCGACCCGTGTCGATGCCGAAAAGGAGGGGCCCAGACGTCGAAGAGCCGCCGCCGAAGTCAGCAGTTTCTGGTTGGATGCAGGATTCCGAGGACGGTCGGGCCGCATGCGGTAGAGTTCCTCGCCATCGTGCAGTCGAACGACGTGAATCCCGATCCCATCGCCGAGGCCGGCCTGGCGCACCAGGGTCGCGATCGTGTGGGCAACCGGCTCCGGCCCCTTGGCGAGCACGCGAGGGGCGGCCACCACGAGGGCGGCGATCAGCAGGCTGAGAAGCGCTCGGTGCGCCATCGCGCGCAGCGTAGCAGCGTGCTCGGCCTGCTCCTAGTGATCGGCATCGCGTGCAGCCGGTCGCCACAGACCGATCCAGACGCCTTGGTCGTAATGCTTCCTCGGGATGCCGAGCAGCTCGATCCCAGGTTCGTGGGGGATCCCTACGGCCTTCGAGTGTCGCGTCTCATCTTCGCCTCGCTCGTCACGATCGACCCCATCACGCTCGAGCTGATCCCCGACCTAGCCGAATCGGTCACCGCGCTGAGCGCGACCGAGATTGAGGTGAAGCTGCGGGAGGGGCTGCGCTTCAGCGACGGCAGCCCATTGGATACCGAAGACGTGGTTGCCACCTTCGAAGGAATCGTCGATCCAAACCTGGGAAGCCGATACGCGCGCAACTATCGGCGCATTGCTGAGATGCGAGTCACCGGCGCCCGCACGATCCGCTTCGTGCTGCATGAGCCCCACGCCACCTTTCTCACCGACCTGGAGCTGCCGATCGTCCGAAGCGAGGATGCGCATCGGCGTATCGCCACCCCCGAGGACCCGTTTCCCGTTGGCGCCGGCCCATACCGCCTCGTGAAGCGTGATCAAGGAATCCTCGAGCTGCGCGCCAACCCCCATTGGCACCGTGGGGCTCCCAAGTATCCCCGCCTTCGATTGGTCGTCATCCGGGACGACAACACGCGCGCCCTGCGCATGCTGGCCGGGCAGGGCGATCTGGCCATTGCGTCCATCCCGCCTCTGTTGTTGCCGATGTTTCGCGATGATCCGCGGTTCGAGCTGCGCCGTGCAGCGGGGATCTCGACCGTGTATCTCGGCTTCCAAACGAGGTCCCCCAAGCTCCGCGACGTGCGCGCTCGGCGCGCCATCGGACACGCGATCGATCGCCAGCTCCTCGTCCAGGCGAAGTACGACGGCTTGGCGCACGTCGCGAACAGCTGGATTCCGCACGGTCACTGGGCGTACGCCGACGTCGGCGCTTCGCTTGCTTTCGACCCGAGCCGAGCGCGCGCCCTATTGGACGCAGCGGGATTCGTCGATCCGCCCGGGCCCGAGCCTCGCATGAGCCTCGTGTTGCGCACTACGTCGGATCGTTTCCGCCAATCGGTGGCGCGGGCGATTGCCGCAATGCTCGCAGACGTGGGGATCGACGTCGACGTGCGACCCTCCGAAGCGGCCACGCTGATCGCCGATCTCAACCAGGGACGATTCGAGATCACGCTCCTCCAAGTGCCAGAGGTGATCGAGCCGCACGTGCTCAGTTGGTTCTTCGACTCTTCGCGGGTTCCCGGACCGCAACAGGAAGGAGCCAACCGGTGGAGATATCAGAACGAGGAGCTCGATGCGCTCTTCGAGCGCGGACGAACCCAAATCGAGACCGATGAGAGGCGGGCCGCGTATCAGCGCGTCCAAGAGGTCCTCGCGCGAGATCTGCCGGTGCTCCCGCTCTGGCAGCCCGATACGGTTGCCGTGCTGCGCCGCGGCTACGACGTGGCAGTGCCGAGAGACGGACGCTTCGGGACGCTGGCGTTCTGAACCCTTGGTGGTAGCGTAGGGGGTGATCCTCAGGGACCCGGTCCACGGTTTGATCGCGTTCGAAGGCACGGCGGAACGGGTCGTACGATCGTTGCTGGACACCCGGGAGGTTCAGCGCTTGCGGCGCGTCCGCCAGCTCGGGCTCGCATCGCTCGTCTTCCCGGGCGCGGAGCATACGCGGTTCTCGCACGCGATCGGCACGGCCTACGTCATGCAGGCGCTCCAGGATCGCATCGACGCATGCGCGCACGAGCTGCCTCCCGATCAGCGCCTCGACGAGGAAGCCAGAGCCGACGGTCTTGCTGCAGCGCTGCTCCACGACCTGGGTCACGGCCCGTTTTCGCACCTCTTCGAGGAGGTGCTGCCCCATGCGAAGCACCACGAGCAGTGGACCCAAGAAATCCTTCTCGACCCGTCCACCGAGGTTCACCGCACCATGGAAGAGATTTCCGCAGGGATGTCGGACCGGGTCGCGAGCTTGCTCGACGGAAGCTATCGGCTCGGCTATCTGAGCCAAAGCGTCAGTGGGACGCTGGACGTGGACCGCGCCGACTATCTGCTGCGCGACAGCCACATGACGGGCGTCCGGTACGGTCTCTACGATCTCGACTGGTTGCTGCGCGCGCTCACCTTTGCGTCGGTGAATGACCGCTGGGTTCTCGCCATACAGGGACGCAAGGGATTGCCTCCGGCCGAGAGCTTCTTCCTCGGACGGCACTTCATGTACGAGCAGGTGTACCACCACAAAGCCACACGCGCGGCTGAAGCACTGGTCCGGGCGATCTTCATGCGCGTCAGCGAGCTGATCTTCGACGGCACGCCCCCCGAGCCGCTGCTGCCTGCGTTTCGCGCGGCGGCGCTGGGTGAATCGCTTTCCCTCGGGGAATACCTGCGCATGGACGATGCAGAGCTGCTCACCTGCCTGAGCGCATGGGAGCATGGTCGCGACCCGACGCTCGCCGAGCTCAGCAAGCGACTGCGGTGCCGGGCCCTTCCGAAGACCATTCCGCTGCCCGATCATCGTCCCGAGCTCTGGAACGAGGCCCTGGCCCGCACCCAGGACATCGTCTCCGAGCGTGGGGTCCGAACCGATCTCACGGTCTGGCTCGATGTCGCAGACGACGTCCCGTACGCCGAACCGGTGGACGGCAGCGCAAACGGGCTGTGGGTGGTGCTCCGCCATCAGCCGCTGCAGCCCCTCGGCGACGCTTCATTCTTGCTTGGAGAGTTGCGAAACAAGCGCATCGAGCGCCCGCGCCTGATCTTCCCGGCCGAATTTCGACAAGAAGTGCTCGCGGCCATGCATCGCATTCTCGGCTGAGGCAGGTGAGCTTCTTCGGGCGAATTGCGGTAAGGTCTTCGCCTGACGGAGCCGTTGGGGGATGGCCAGGATTCTCATCGTCGACGACCACGACAGTGCGCGCAGCCTGCTGTGTGAGATGCTGCGCGCCGAGGGATACGAGGTCGACCAAGCCTCGAACGGCGAGAAGGCGTGCACCATGGTCGCAGACGATGGTTACGACCTGGTGATCACCGACCTACGCATGGGTGACATCGGAGGTCTCGAGGTTCTGCGGCACACGAGAGACACGTCGCCCCAGACCGAGGTCATCGTCATGACCGCCTTCGGAACGATCGAAGACGCGGTCGAAGCCATGCGATTCGGCGCGCACGACTTCGTGCAGAAGCCCTTCGTGGAAGAGGAGCTTCTCGTCAAAGTGGCTCGCGCCTCGCGCAGACCGTCGCACGACGGTGGGCCGCACGCGATCGCGAGCGACTTCCGCGAAAAATACAACTTCGGGAACATCATCGGACAATCCCCCGAGATCCGTGACATCCTCGGACGTATCGTGCGCATCGCGCCGACGGACGCGACCGTCTTGATCACTGGTGAGAGCGGAACCGGCAAGGAGCTCGTGGCCCGCGCGATTCATGCAAACTCCTTGCGCGCCGAACGCCCATTCGTTTCCATCAATTGCGCAGCGCTCACCGAGACGCTGCTCGAAAGCGAGCTGTTCGGCCACGTGCGCGGCGCCTTCACGGGCGCGGTGCAAACCCGCAAGGGCCTTTTCGAAGAGGCCAATGGCGGCACGTTTTTCTTCGATGAAATCGCCGAAACGCCCCCTTCGCTCCAAGCAAAGCTCCTTCGGGCCATTCAAGAAGGAGAGATTCGCAGGCTCGGCGACAACAAGCCGATCAACGTGGATGCACGGATCATCGCTGCGACCAATCAGAATTTGCGCCGCCTCATCGAGGAGAAGCGATTCCGGGAAGACCTCTACTACCGCCTCAACGTGGCTCGCTTCGAGCTGCCGCCGCTCCGAGAGCGTAAAGCAGACATTCCGCCCATCGTCGACAGCTTTCTCGAGAAGTACGGCCGCAAGATGGCCAGAAAGGCCAAGCTCGGTCCGGGCGTGATGGAGCATCTCATGGCGTATGATTTCCCCGGCAACATCCGGGAGCTCGAGAATCTAATCGAGCAGGGCGTCGCACTGGCACAAGACGGTCAAATCCATCTCTCGGACATCATGCCCAACTCGAACGGCAACGGGGGTCCGCGTCTGGAGAGTCAGTCCCTGGCCGACGTCGTGCGGGAGGTCGAGCGCAACGCCATCATCCGTGCTCTGCGACAGGTGGACGGCAACAAGGAGCGGGCTGCCGAGCTGCTCGGGCTGAGCCCCACCACGTTGTGGCGGAAGATGAAGCGCCTACAGCTGGAGTGGCCGTAGCCGGCTCATTCAGACTCGCGCTGTCTCGCACCCTCGATGCGCCGCTCCCGCTCGTAGGAATGACCCACGATGCCTTGGAGCTGATCGGCCACCACCTCCGGCACCTGCGACGCGCCAGCATCCACTTCCACGCGCTTGGTCGCATCGTGGACCTGCTCACCGATTTGCCTTGTGATTCGCTCGGTCGCCGCGCTCACCCCGCGGCCGAGCTCCTGGGCCTCTTCGGTGTTGATGACGCGCATCAGGTGCTCAAACGCGGATCGCTCACCCAAAGGGACCAAGAACAGCACGTAGGCCAGAAACGCCAAGACAGCGCCCATCCACACCAGCCTGATCGATCGACGGATCATGTCTCCTCCCGACGAATACCATAGCTGCGCATTTTCTTGTGCAAGTTGGTGCGCTCGACCCCGAGAATGTTGGCCGCCCGTGAGATGTTCCAGCCGACCTCGTCGAGTGTCTGAAGGATGTATTCCTTTTCAGCGCGGCTTCGATACTCCCGCAAAGTCGGGCGCTCCCCGGTCTTCCCGAGCCCCCGGGGCACCGTGGAGGGCGGGGCGGACTCGCGGCGGCCCTCGCTCAAGACCCCTTCCTCGGGCAGATCGTCCAGGGTGATCCGATCGCCGCTCAAGATCGCCATACGCTCGACGACGTTGCGGAGCTCTCGGACGTTGCCCGGCCAGGGTCGTTCCACCAGCGCCTCGAGGACCTCGTCGTCGATGGGCTTTTCGCGAAGCCCGTTGGCCTCGCAGAATTCTCGGAGAAAGCCCTTGGCAAGCAGCGGAATGTCTTCGCTCCGATCGCGCAAGGGCGGGCTGACGATGGGAACGACGTTGAGACGGAAATAGAGATCTTCGCGGAACCGCCCCTCTTTGACCTCGAGCTCCAGATCCTTGTTGGTCGCGGCGAGCACACGCACATCGACTGCGATCGCCCTCTCGCTGCCGACACGCGAGATCTCGCCACTTTGGAGCGCGCGCAGGACCTTGGCTTGGGCGCTCGCGCTCATGTCACCGATCTCGTCGAGGAACAGCGTGCCTCCGTTCGCCAGCTCGAACATGCCTTTCTTCCGGCCCTGTGCTCCCGTGAATGCGCCCCGCTCGTAGCCGAAGAGCTCGCTCTCGATGAGCTCTGCAGGGATCGCCGCGCAGTTGACCTTGACGAAGGGCTTGCCGGCGCGTGGGCTCAGGCGATGGATGGCGCGAGCGATGAGCTCCTTACCCGTTCCGCTCTCGCCAGAGATGAGAACTCGGCCGCTCGTCGGCGCGACTTTCTCGAGCTGCGCAAAGAGCTCGCGCATCACGGGGCTTTCCCCGATCATCTCGTAGCGCTGCTCGACGTCGGCGCGAAGCTGCTCCACCTCGCGCTGGAGCTGCCAGGTCTTGAGCGCGTTGCGCACGGTGACCAGCACTCGATCGCGGTCGAGCGGCTTCTCGAAGAAGTCCGTCGCGCCGAGCTGCACTGCTTGGACGGCCTCCGCGACGGAGGCATGACCGGATACCATCAGGACCGGCAGCTTGCGCGTGTCCGGCTCGCTTCGAATCTTCTGGAGCGCCTCGATGCCGCTCATCTTGGGAAGACGAATGTCCAAGATGATGAGGTCGACCTCGCTCTGCCGCAGCATCTCCAGGCACTGCTCCGCCGAAGACGCCTCCAGGGTGTTGAAGCCCGACCCCTCGAGGACCATCCGCAACGTCCGGCGGATGTTTTTTTCGTCATCGACGACGAGGACCGTGGCAACCATCAAACCGGCTTATATCACGATCGATTCGGCGGACCGGAAAGAGTGATAGAGTCCGTCGATCGTGACCGAGCGAGCTGCTGCCATCGAGCGTTTCGTTAGCCTTCTCGAAGAGACCCGACCTGCGGTCGGCCGTGTCACGCTGCAGGAGGTCGCCGTGGAGACCGCCCCCGTCTTGCCTCTGCTCGAGGAGCTACCCGAAGCGGAGCCGGCGCGGTGGGACTTGGGCTCGTTCGCGTTTCGGGAGTGCTTCACGGTCTTGACGTTGGTCGGCAGACGCCTGGCGCTGCTCGACCTCACCCCTACCTCGGCGCTGCAGGTGGTGGAGCTCGCGCTCCGCGCCACCAGCGGCTCCGATGCGCGTTGGGATGAAACCTTTGCCCGACGTGCCGTCGCTGCAGCCGTCGAGGGTTTCGTGATGGGACGCGAAGAGCGAGTTGCGCAAGCGGCCGAGGAACGCGCGGCCCGTCCCCTCAAACCGCTGCCAATCGACGAAGACGTATTCGCCCTCTTTGTGTCGGGTGTGCACGATCCGCAAGTCCTGAGCGAATGCGTCGATGCGCTCGGACGCGCCATGCTCGATGCCGGGGCACAAACCGCGATCGTGGATTTCACGCAGCTCGACGAGCCCACCGCAGAGAGGGCCGCCGCCTTGCTTGCAGCAGATGAGGTGGCGCACATGCTCGGCGGCGTGTGCTTCTTCACCGGTCTCGATGCACGCTGGCAGGCGGCCGCAGCGAAAGCGCACATCGAGCTCGAGGGCTTGCACGTCGTTCCGAGGATCGCCGAGACGCTCGCCGATCTCCGATCGCGTAAACGACTGGCGATGCGGCAGAAGAAGCCGTCCTTCTGGAAAATGCTCTTGCGGCGATTGCGCACCTGAGCGCGCTGCGCCTGTCTCATCGGTCGGCGAGCTTGCGCAGCGCACGGCGCGCGCGCGACTCGGTCTCGGGGTGAGCGGCTGCGCGTCGTAGCCATTTCCGGGCCGCGCGCTCGTCGCCAGCGGCCTGATAGCATCGCCCAATGGCAAGGGCCTCCTCCGGCTCGACCTCTGCGTCCGCGTTGTCGAGGCCGCGCTGCTCGATGCGAGCGATACGCGCCGCGCACTCGGCGGACAGGCGTCGCAGCGGCGCTGCCGGTGCTTCCGCGGCCACCAATCCCGACGCCTCATCCGCAGCTGCCCGATCCGTGGATGGCTGCTCCCCAAATGCCTGCTCACCAGATGCCCGGTCGTGGGATGCCTGCTCCGCAGATGCCTTCGCTTGCCGCTTTGCCCGTGCCGTCGGCGCGCGACGCTCGACTTTCGCTCGGTCGACCGGAGGGACCTCCGCCTCGGCAAGGGCGACCGTACCGGATGCTGGGCCCGAGGCGCGGAGGGACGCCCCCGCGCCGGTATCTTCCTCGACGGAGGCTGGTCTGAGCTCCGCCTGCACGAGCTCGGCCGGCGGCGGCTCGGCGGGCTCGGCCTCTTCGGTACGAGGCACGACCCAGACTCCGACGCCGACGACCAGGAGCGCAACGGCGGCCATCGCCCAGGGCGGAGCCTGCAACCAACGCCTGTCGGTCGCGCCCTGTCGCGGCTTGCGGGCGGCCGCGGCCCGGACAATCGATGCATCGATCGCGGCAGGCGGCTCTTCTCCGGGCAGGCTCGCGGTTAACTTCAACGCGGCCTTCATTTCGTCGAATAGCTCTTGGCATTCCGGGCACTTTTCTAGAATCGCGCGTACGCCGTCCGGATCGATCGCTTCGCGTTCGATGAGCTCGAAGATCTGATCTTGGCAATCGTTACAGCTCATGGTCTCGCAGGTCGTCCAAGTCCTGCCGCAGACGCTCCAATGCATAGCGCATGCGACTCTTGACGGTGTTGGTGGGAACGCCGACGATCTCGGCGATCTCGTGGAACGCCAACGCCTGAAGCTGGCGTAGCAGGAAGACCTCCCGCTGCTCGTCGGGAAGGGCCTGAACGGCCCGCGCGATGCGATCCCCGGTCCGACGGGCCGCAGCGAGCTGCTCGGTGGATGGACCAGGGTTGGCGGCGCGTTCGCCCGCGCTCGGGGAGGACCCCGGATTGGCCGCGTCCAGTGATGCGTGCGCTCGAAAACGCATCTTGCGCTGGTGGTCCACGCACAGATTCCGGGCGATCGTATACAGCCAGGTCGAGAACTTGGCGTCTCCACGGAAATCGTCGCAGCGTTCGATCACTTTCAGCCAGGTATCTTGGTAGAGCTCTTCGGCCGGCCCACGTTCCCGCACGAATCGCAGGACGAAATTGAAGACCGGGTGGCGGTAGCGCCTCAGCAGCGTCTCGAAGGCGCTCGAGTCGCCACTGCGGTACGCGGCAAGCAGGGCCTCGTCGGAGGGTTGGCTCAACGCGAGCTCCCAACTTCCAAGCAACTGCAATCGGCCAGATGACCACACATCGATCGACGTCTGAGACTCGGAGACGATCTACTCGATCGACCCGTCGCAAGTGAAGGACAATCCAAGGCTTCTCCGTCGTCCGGACTCCCCGGCGACCGGGCGGGGTCAATTGACCCACCCGCCGCCGCTGCGGTATAAGCGCGAAAACCACCGGGGGGCAATTTCGCTTCAGATGGTGGTCACTTAGAGGGGAATCACGATGCGCGGGACAGTTGCGCTCCTTGTCGTGGCCGCATGCGTCGGCTGCGGTGCAGTCGTCGCCATGGCTCAAGCCGAAGACGCGACCGCAACCCAACCGGAGGCCCAGAAACCCGACGCGCCGAGCGGAGCCGCGCGACCCGCGCCCGCTGCGACCATCGACGCCGGGACCTATGCGGTGCGTCTCCGGGACCTCGAGCAACGGATCAACGAGCTGAAAGAGCAGATCTTCCGCTCGAAGGCCAGGTTGTCGTTGCTCGCCGAAACGGTGCTGGAAGGCGTGGTGGGTGGAGGCCAGGCCGTCATCGTCCACGAAAACCGGATGTCGGACTCGTACAAGCTGGTGCGTATCGTCTATGCCCTCGACGGAGCGCCCATCTTCACGAAGGCAGACGAGGAGGGAAGCCTCGACGAGCAGAAGGAATTCGAGGTCTACAACGGAAGCATCGTCCCTGGCGAGCACACGCTGACGGTCAACCTGGAATACCGAGGTCATGGCTACGGCGTGTTCGCGTATCTGAAGGGTTATCGATTCAAGGTGCGTTCGATGTACACCTTCGCGGTCCCGGAGGGCCGGGTCTCCACGGTGCACGTGGTCGGTTACGAAAAGGGGGGTCCAGCGACGCCGCTCGAGGAGCGCCCGGCAGTCCGATACATCGAACGGGTGGAGAGGCAGGCGCGGCCCGAAGCAAGCGGTGAGGGCGATCGATAATGCAACCTCGTGGGGCGACAGCGTCGCCGCCCACACCGACACTTGGCATGGGGCGAGCGCGCGGGATCTTGGCGGGTTTACTCTCGGCGTGCGTCCTCGTCGGTTTGGTGACCCGGCCCGTCATGGCCCAAGGACTCGACCAAGACGCCAACCGGGAGCTCTCGGATCTGGAGTCGGACGCGCAGCGTCTGATGGCTACCCCGGTACCGCCGCATGACCTGAGGAGCGACACGTTCGTCGAAGAGCGGCTCACCGACGGCGAGCTCTACCTACGACTAGGCGACTACATCCGAGCCGCCATCCTGTTCACGGACATCGTCGAGCACCATCAAACGCACCGCGCTTATCCGGAAGCCCTGTTTCTCCTCGGAGAGGCGCTCTTTTTCTCGGGCGACTACTTGGGCGCCCGAAAGCGGTACGCGGAGGTCATTGAGCGAGGCAGCGAGCCCGCGTTCTCCGAATACCTGGAGACCTCCCTCAGGCGACTGATCGAAATCGCCATCCACACGCGGGATTTTCGTGACATCGACGAGTACTTCGTCAAGCTCGAGGCGCTGCCCTCCTCGACGCTTGCGATCGGCACTGCGTACTTTCGTGCGAAGTACTTGTACAACCGCGCCGTCCCCGTCAACGACGTGCTGAACGCGCCGCCCGACCAAGCCCTGCGCGGGATCGACCAGGCTCGCCTGGAGCAGGCGCGCAAAGGCTTCCTCGCCATTCCGAGCGGCACCGAGTTCTCGCTGCGGGCCAAGTACTTCGTCGGCACGATTCATACGCTTCGGCAGGAGTACCTCGATGCCATCGCGGCCTTTCGAGGAATCATCGGACAAGAGCCCGACAACGACGAGGAAAAGCGAGTCCTCGATCTGACGTACCTCGCTCTCGGTCGCCTGTACTACGAGACCGAGCAACTCCCACAGGCAGTCGAGGCGTACCGGGCCATAGGAAACACCTCTCCCCACTTCGACCGTGCGCTGTACGAGCTGGCTTGGACCTACATCAGAATGGGTGATGCCGTTCAGGCCGAGCGAGCGCTGGAGGTGCTGTCGGTCGCCGCGCCGGACAGTGCGCTCAATGCCGACGGCAAGGTCCTTCGGGGAGAGTTGCTCGCCCGGGCCGGCCGCTATGACGAGGCAGAGGTCGTCTTCGACGAGGTGCAAGACACGTTTCTACCGATCCGGAACGACCTGGTTCGGACCCGGGAAGAGCATCCGGATCTTCACGCGTATTTTCGAAAGGTCGTGCGGGACAATCTGGATGACTTCGACATCGATGACTTTCTCCCCGAATCGGCGCGCCGCTGGATCGAGCTCGAAGGGGACCACCAGCGGGCCCTCGACGTCCTCTCGGATTTGAGCGAGTCCAAGCAGCTCGTCCGCGAGACAGAGGACCTCGCCGAGCGGATCACCGCCGTGCTCCGCGCCCCGAACCGCGTGAGCGTGTTTTCCGATCTGCGCAGGCAGCGTGAGCGGACCACGAGTCTCAGAAACCGCGCTGCCCAGCTAAGGGGCACACTGATCGAGAGCGAGGCGCGCGCGCTGGGAGAGCCGCAAGGAGAGGCCGGCCTGGTGCGCGGAAGGAGGCGGGCGCTGCAAGCCACGATTGCCGGCATGCCGGTCGAGACGGAGGACTTCATCGATCGCGACCTCGAGAGGCTCGAGCAATACCGGGCTGCAGAACGTGATCTGCAAGCGCTACGCGTGGAGATCCTCGGCCTCGAAGCACGCATCGTCGCATCGCGCAGCGGCCTGCTGGCCGTCGACCCGTCAAAGGTGGACCGGGAAGCGCTCCAACGCCGATTGGCAGCTCACGAAAAGGAAGCCCAGGAGTACGAAGAGCGCCTCCTCGCGATCCGTAGGCGCCTCGAAGTCGGCCGGCTCCACGTCGGCGTGGGCGACAAGCGCTACCAAAGGGACGATCAAGAGCGATCGCAGCTCATCGGCTTGATCGAGCGAGAGAGGCAATTGGCCGGCTCAGCAGGTCCGGCGTACGACGGGGCGCACCGGCGGATCTCCGCGGTGGAGCGCCAGCTCGATCAGCGCGACGCCGAGATCGAGGCGGTGGTTCAAAAACGCGCGGCCGGGATGTTGGCGGTCGTAAACGAGGAGACCGCCAATCTGGCGCGATACCGCAAGGCGCTCGAAGCGCTGGAAGGTGAGACCGTCGACGTGGTCGGCGCGATTGCCTATCTCAACTTCAACCGCATCCACGATCGGTTCTATGAGCTCGTTCTTCGAGCAGATCTCGGAAAGGTCGACCTGGCTTGGGCCAGACGCGAAGAGCGCCGTCTGCGCGTCGACACGCTCACCCGTGAGCGGGCGCGGGAGCTACAAGCCCTCGACGACGAGTTTCGCGACGTGATGGATGAGGGCCGGGGCCCTGGGGCCGAGCCATGAGGTGGTGTCTGCAGACGGCATTGGGAATCGCCTGGGTGGCAGCTTCGCTGCCGGTGCCAGCGTTCGCCCAGCAAGCCGAGGAGGCACAGGGCGAATCGACCCCGGAGCCGGTTCCCTGGCAGGGTGCGACGGACGTCACCTTGCCGCCGTTCTTGCAAGACACCGGAAAACCGGTCGTCGAAGAACGGCCTCGGCCCACCGATCCGCAGCTCGATGCCCTGCGGCAGCTCGAACACGAGGTCGATCGCTACCTGCAAAGTGGTGAGACGTTCGAATCCACGGTGAGCTCCTTGGTGCGCCGTGAGTACCTGCAGCGGCGACGGGAGCGGGACCGCTACTACGGTACGCGCCTCGAAGCAGAAGAGCGTGCGCTCAACGAAGCACGTGAGACCTCGATTCGAGCGTTCGAGGAATTCATCGAACGATATCCAGACCACCCGACCTACACCCCCGACGCGATGTTCCGTCTGGGCGAGCTCTACTTCGAGCGAAGCTCCATCGCATTCCAGAAGCTCTACGATCAAGCGCAGGCCGCACGCGACAGCGGAGACCTGAATGCCGAAGACGGCTTGCCGACATCTCCCGACTTCACGCCGACGATCACGCTCTACCGCAGTCTTGCGCAGCGCTTTCCCGACTACGAGCGCTCGGACGGTGTCTACTACTTGGTCGGCTACACGCTCAACGAGATGGGACGCCCGGAGGAAGCATTGGCTGCCTGGCTCGCTTTGGTTTGCGCGAACAAGTACGAATACGACGCCAATTGGAGGCCGCCGCCGGATGCATCCCTCAGCGCTCGGGCGAAGTATCCAGCGCTGACGTTGGACGGAAGGCCGCTAGGTGCTTCGGTGCGCGGAACGTTCGTCGACCCCTACGCGGGCTGCCGGCCGATCTCCCCGCAAGCCCGTTTCGTGAGCGAGACATGGTTCCGCATCGGTGAGTACCACTTCGATGATTTCGGCGGGCAGAACGCGCTCGATCTCTCGATCGCCGCGTACCGTCGCATCCTCGAGGATCCGAGCGACCGGAACTACAATCTGGCTCTCTACAAAGTGGCCTGGGCGTACTACCGGGCGAGCCGCTACCCAGAGGCGATTCGGCATTTCGGCGAGCTCGTCCAGTGGTCCGACGACATGCAGCGCGAGACCGGCAGAGCCGGTTCGGAGCTTCGACCCGAAGCCATCGAGTACCTCGGAATCGCGTTCGCCTACGACGACTGGAACGAGAATCAAATTCCCGATCCAGCGGAAGGCCGGCCGACGGGCATCGAGAGAATTCAAGATCCCTCTTTGCTTCCGCAAGGAAGGGCCTGGACGCCCGAAGTCTACTTCCAGCTTGGGCAGGTCTACTTCGACGAGGCCAAGTACCCGCAGGCCATCGCGGCCTGGCGACTGGCCATCGACAAGTGGCCCAATCATCATCGCACGCCCGAGATACTCAACGACATCGCAGTCGCCCACCAGATGCACAACGAGTTCGACCAGGCCATCGCCGCGCGCTCCGAGCTCACGCAATACGTACAGGGAAGCACGTGGTGGAATGCGAACATGGACCGGCCGGCGGAGCAACGCAACGCCGAGCAGCTCGCCGAAAACGCGCTCATCGTCACTGCGATTCATCATCACCAGCGCGCGCAAGGGCTGCGCCAGCGATGCGTGGAGGAGCGCAACGTGCGGCTTTGCCGTGACGCGCAAAGCGAATACAGGCTCGCGGCGGACGCCTACCGCGGCTACCTCGAGCGGTATCCGAACAATCCGCAGGGCTACGAGCTTCACTACAATCTCGCAGACGCGCTTTATTGGTCCAAGAGCTACGAGCAGGCCGCAACGGAGTACGCCGAGGTCCGTGACTCGAACGTCGACGACACCTATCTGGCGGAGTCCGCGAGGCGGGTGGTCGAGTCGTTGAAACGGATCGCCGACAGGGACGTCGAGGAAGGGCGGCTCGTCATTCGCGATGCCGCTCCGCCGCCAATAGGCGAGCCGCCAACGGTAGAACCCGTCGCGATGCCCGAGACCGTGCAACGTCTCGCCCGTGCCAGGGAGATCTACCTCTCCCGCGTGAGCCCCCGACGCGACACCGAGGGTGTTCGCGCTGCGTATGACTACAACAACGCGTTGCTACTCTATTGGTACGGCTACTGGCCGCAGGCCGAAGCACGCTTCACGCGAATCTACGAGGAGCGCTGCTCGGGGGCCGATGCCGATGCGACCGGCCAAATCGCCTGGGAGAATCTACGCGCGATGGCCATGGCGCGCGAGGACAACGACGAGATCCGGCGGCTCGCCACGGACATCCGCGAGCGTGGTTGCACCTTCTCCGCACGCGCCGAGCGCATCGACTGCAGCAACCCCGCCAACCGTGACCAGCCCATCTGCCGTGCAGGCGCCGACCTCAATGCACTGGTCTACCAAGACGCGCTCGAGGTCTACAGAAGCGCAGGCCAAGCGTCCGGTGCGGAGCAGACCGCGCTCTACGAGCAATCGGCCACGATGCTGCTCTCCGCGGTCAACAGCAATCCGGGCGACAGACAGGCGCCGCTCGCCCTCGAGTACGCAGCGTTGGCTCTCGAAGCAACCAACCGGTTTGATTCGGCCGGCCAGCTCTATCAGCGCATCATCGACGAGGTGGGCCCTCGAGAGCCCGAAGACGAAGAGGAGCAGAAGAGCCTCGACGCGATCTTGGCCAACGCACATTTCAAGCTCGCCTATACGGCGAGCCGAAACTTCGATTTCGAGCGTGCGCTCGAGAACTATCGAGTTCTGGCCGATTCTCCACGCTTCGCGAAGTCGGCGGACCCGGAGGTGCAGGCAAAGCGCGCCGATGGCTTGGTGAACACCGCGGTCCTGCTCGAGCAGCTTCAGCGCTACCCGGAGGCGACACGGTACTACCGGCGCGTCTACGAGACCGTCGACGACCCCGCCACGAAACGAAACGCTCTCTACCGAATCGCGGAGATGGCCTACAAGCAGCAACGCTACCCGCAAGCCATCAGCGGCATGCGCGAGTTCATCGACCGGTACCGAAATGATGGAGCAGCCGGCGAGCTCGTCGTACAAGCACACTGGCGGATCGCGCAATCCTGGAAAGCTCGTGGGCGAACGCAGGACTACCGCACAGCGCTTCAAGCCGTGCTCGACGCGTACGAGCGGACCGGCCAGCCACCGGGATCGCTAGCCGCCGGCTATGCAGCGGAGGCGCGATTCACGCTCGTGGATGACCGGCTGGAAAGTTTCGAGAAGTTCCAGATCAGACCCGGCAAGCCCAAGAGCGTCGAGGCCTATATCGATGTGATCACCCGCCAGATCAGCGACGGCTCGAAGCAAGCGCAATCCGTGGCCGAGGGGTACGAGCAGGTCTTTCCGTATCGGCGACCCCGCTGGACGATCGCTGCGTACGTGCGCCAGGGACGGGCCTACGAGATTCTGGCGCGCGCCATTCTGAATACACCGTTCGTATTGCCCACCGATCTTCAACGCGCGTTCCGCCAGGCCGGTCCAGACGAGCGCGAGGAGTACCGACTCGACTTCGAGGACAAGATCCGCCAGGTGCTCGACACAAAGGTACGTCCGGTCGAGTGCTTTGCGGTCGCGCGGTACGCGCTCGCCGCGCGGGCTGGAAGGGCCGGGAGCTTCGATGACCCGTACACGCGTCTCGCCATCGATCGTCTCCAGGCTTACGGCGATGAACGGATCGCCGAATGCATCGCAGAGGCGCAGGCGCGAGACGCCACCTTCGAAGGGTACGTGCCCGGTGAATTCACCCGGTCACCGAGGGGCAGGCCGCTCGAGATTCGACCCGGCGTCGCACCGCCTGCTATCACCAAGGAGAGCCCGTGATGCGTTGGGGGATTGCTGCGACGATGTGGATGGGAGCCGTGCTTTTCATGAGCTACGGCTGCAAGGGCGGTCCCGAGTCGGGCGGCGTGCAGGAGCCCACCGCCGGCGGGGAAGCGCCGGACCGGGCAGGAGAGGGCAGCGAGGCGGTCGCTTCCGCGGAGGATGTTTCGAGCCCATGGGGGGCGACCCGCGCCGAGCAATGCCGCCGCCCGCCGAGGCCCGCCATCTCGGCAAAGGCGAAGAAGCCGCTCGACGAGGGCGCTCGGGCCGCGGCCCAGGGTGACACGACGTCGGCGGAAACGAGCTTTGAGCAAGCGCTCAAGAGGGATCCCGATGCCTATCAGGCGCTCTACAATCTGGGCGTGTTGGCGGATCGGCGGGGCAAGGAGAAGGTTGCGATCGACTACTACCGTCGGGCGCTCGGCCTCCTGCCCGACTACGAGCTCGCGGCTCGCGGCATTTCCACCATCTTGTTGCGCCGCGGTCAGGTGCAGGAGGCCGTGGCCGTCGTCGAGCCCCTTGCGAACGCTCACAGGGCGAATCTCGATCTGCAGGCGCTCTACGCCGAGCTGCTAGTGGAGGCGAGGCGTCTCGAGGAGGCCTGGCTTGCCGCGAGGCGCGCTCTCAAATGCGATGAGCGCTTTGTACCGGCCCTGATCGCGTTGGTGAAGGCCAGCCGCGCGCAGGGGCGTGAGGAGCTGGCCGACTCGATTCTGGAGCAGGCCATGCAGGTCGATTCCCAAGTGGCCGAGCTCCATTATCTCGAAGGTGAAAGGCGAAAAGCCGAGCCCGGGGGGTTGCGCGATGCTTTGGCCGCATACCAGCGCGCGGTGCAACTCCGTCCCGACTATGCGGAGGCGCGGATGGCCCTCGGCATTCAGCTGCTCGCCGGGGGCAATTACGAGGACGCGCTGTCGCACTTTCAGGCAGCCGAACGGCTCGTGCCGACTCTTCCCGAGGTGCACGTGAACCTCGGCGATGCTTACCGAGCGACGCGACAATGGACCGAAGCGCAGCGCGCGTATCGGCGAGCCCTCGAGCTGCGAGCCGAGCTTCCCGAAGCCCATTATGGGCTCGGGCTTCTCTTTCTCACCGCGGCGGGGGATTTTCCCGGTCTCGACGAGCTGAGCGCGTACGAAAAGGCAGTCGACGAGCTCAGAGCATACCGTGCGCAGATGGGCCCTCGGCTCTCGAGGGACGACCAGTCCGCTGAGTATCTGCGTGATCTGGAGCGCCTGATCGAACGCACCCGGCGACGTCTCGAACGCGAAGGAGGCACCTGATGAAACGACGGGCTTGCGCCGCGTTGCTCGGCTTGCTCTTGGTCGCCGCGCCCGTGACGGCAGCGAATGCCCAAGGCGGGCAGAGGAAGCGTCAACCGCGAATCATCCAACTCGAAGAGATCGTGATCGAGGGGCGCGTTCAAAAGCCGAATGCGTTCTACATCCTCAACCGGTCCAACTTGGGCTACGAGGTGCTCGAGCTCCGAACCAGCTTCTTGCGGGATGTCGTCCGCAGCGTGCAAAAGGAGCCGTTCTAATGGCGGAGCCTCAACCACCGAGCGAGCGAACGCGACCTGGGGCCATGACGGTCGCCATGCAGGCGGTGCCGAGCAAGTATACCGGGCCCAAGGTTCTGCGCGTCGGGCTCTTCCGCGACAAGAAGATCGTGGAGGAGCGAATCGTGCGGCGTCGCGAGACCGTGTCGGTGGGCACGTCCGCCAAGAATCACCTGATCATCAAATCGGGAACGCTTCCTCCGAAGCTCGAGTCGCGATTCGAGCTCTTTCAGCTCGTCGGTGACGATTACATCTTGAACTTCACCGAGGACATGACCGGTAAGGTCGCGCTGCCTGGAGGCGTCCAGAAGCTCGAACACCTTCGCGAAACGGGCGCTGCCAGAAACGCAGCGACGCATTATCAGATCAAGCTCGCCGACACGTCCCGAGGCAACATTCGAATGGGCGACTTCACCGTCTTCTTCGAATTCGTCTTGGCGCCGCCGATTACGCCCAAACCCCAGCTTCCAGCGGCGGTTCAACGAGGGTTCGTCAAGAACATCGATTGGACCTTCACCACCTGGGTGATCTTCTCTTACATGCTGTTCTTCGGTTTCATCATCTACATGGAGAACGCCGACTGGGAGATCGAAAGAGGGGCCCAAGAAGTGCCCGAGAGCCTCGCGCGCCTGATCTTCGAAACCCCGATGGAGCCACCCACCGTCGAGGAGGAGATCGAAGAAGGAGAGGGCGAAGCGGAGGAAGAGGCCGAAGGCGAAGCCCCCGAAAAGAAGCCGACCAAGGCCGAGGGCAGGGAGCCCACGGCTGGAGAAGCAGTCGGGGCGACTGCCGAAGGCCGTGCGAGGCTCGCACAGGAAGCTGCAGCGCAGGCCGAGGCGATGCTTCTCGGCGCTTTCGGAGGCGAAGACGGCGCACTGGGCGATGTGTTGGCGGGCGGCGCCGTCACCGGGAATGCGGCCGATGTGCTCGCCCAGGCCACCGGGGTAGGCGTCGCCGACAAGAGCGAAGCAGGCACGCTTCGGACACGTAGCGGAGGAGGCGGGAGCGGCGAGAAAGCTGGGCTCGGCTCGCTCAAAAAGAGCGAGCGGGCAGGGAAAGCGGCCGGCGAAGGGAAGGCCGTGGAAGAGCGGGTCGTGCGCGGCGACGTGGGGCTCCGCGGAGGCGGAGACATCGGTGGGAGCGGCGAGTTCGATGCCGTCCTCGTGCAGCAACAGATCAAGCTGCGGCTCAAGTCGATCACGCGGTGCTACGAGTCGGAGCTCCGCAAGAATCCGAGCTTGTCCGGCAAGGTGACCGTGACATTCACCATCCAGCAACGGGGCAACGTCACAGACGCCAAGGCGACGGAGAATACGACCGGCAGTCCCGCAGTCGCAGATTGCGTGACCCGCGCCATCGGCCGATTTCGTTTCAACCCGGGTCCGGATGGGGGAAGCGTGACGTTCCGATATCCCTTTGTTTTTCAGCCGCAGAACTAGTTTTTGTTGGACTGCATTGATCTTCCTTATGTGTATTTTGCATCCATTGACACGAGAATCTTGCGGCGTATAATCGCTGCAAGTAGAAGGGATCGTTGATGTTTAAACCGATGGGGACCGTGGGGAGGGCGCTGTTGGCGGCCTTGATAGCCGCGGGAGGCCTGACGTATGCGGTGGCCCAAGAGGCCTCCGAGACCACCGTTGACGTCATTCAGGTCGAGCCGATGGGCGAGTCGCCCGGAGAGGAGCCTTTGTCGCCGGCGGCGCAATCCAAGGCAGCGGAGGCAGCCGTCGAGAAGGCCGAGGCCAGCTGTGCTGCCCAGTCGCAGGCGCTTCGGAGCGCCAAGCGCGAAACGGACATCATCCGCGCGACCTGTCTGGAAGACAAGCTCAGTCAATGCGAAGCCAGTCTGCAGAACATCAAGCGTCGGCAGAACGCATTGAACGAAGCGATCGCAGAGGGCGATGCAGGACGTCGCAATCACGAGTTCACCGTCATCGGCGTGCTCTCCCAGAAGTTCAGCACGTTGGCCCAAGCGGCCAACCAATGCGTGGGTCAGGATCTGTTCGACACGGGGGACACACAGGTCAGGGAGGAGGTCGACCTCTTCGCACCGGATGAAGATCCGGCAGTGGTCACCACCATTTCGGACTGGCCGATCCCGTATATTCCTCCCCCCGTCAGTGGAGTGAACTGACGAAAGGCACGGGCTGGGAATGCGCGGGGGGAAGACGGGATCATGCGCGACTGCCGGAAGCTAGAGCTCGCTCTGGCTCTGGTGGCCAGCCTGAGCGCGCAGCTCTTTTTTGCGGCTGCCGTGCACGCGCAGGGCTTCCGGGAGGATCGGGCCGGAACCGAGGGACCGGGCTTCAAGACCGGACGTCTCGTTCTGCACCCCGGCTTGTCGCTCGAGGGCGGCTACGATTCCAACGTCTTCCTTCAGGATCAGAACGCAGAGGACTCGTTCCTGCTCCGCCTGACCGGTTATCTCGACGTGGCCACCGAGGGCTCCATACGCCAGGCGGAGGGCGATACCCAGCGGGCCGCGCCTCAGAAGATCGAATTCCGTGGCGGCCTGGGGGTAGCTTACTATCACTTCTTCATCGATCGCATCGCGGACAATGCCGCGGCCGATGCCCACATCGACTTCTCCTATAATCCATCCCAGGTGTTCTCTTTGCAGGTGCGGAACCTGTTTCGACGCACGGTACGTCCGTTCTCGGATCCGAACACCGTCGAGGGCCGGACGATCGGGTATGGCAGCAACAACAACACTGCATCACTCGACTTGGTGGGCCGAAGCAAGAGCCAAGTGCTCGAGGGACGCGTCGGATACACCAATCAGTTTGCGTTCTTCGATGCCGACATCTACCAGTACGGAAACACGATGACGCATCGGGTTCCAGCCTCTTTCAGCTGGTCATTCTTTCCGACGTCTGCATTGGTCTGGGACTTAGGCTTCTCGGCCCAACGCTTCGATGCGGACCGGCTCGCCACATCGCCCACGCTCCTTTCCGACAACGAACGGATTGCGAGCGCCATCGGCTACAACGGCGCGCTCACCGAACGGTTTTCCCTGTCGGCGTTCGTCGGATACGCAGTGGGTTTCTACGACCTCGGCGATGATTTCGATGGCGTCACTGCCCGAGTGGAGGCGCGGTGGCGTCCGAGGCCGACGGTCACGCTGACCGGAGGCTACGATCGCGACTACGTCCCCTCCTTCATCGGCAATTTCACACTGATGAATCGGCTCTACCTCGAGACTCGCTTCATCGTATCGGGCGCGCTCGAGCTCGGAGTCAAAGCCTGGGTTTCTTTCGATAAATCAGGTTTGGCGGTCACGCCTGACGGCGTGCTCCTCGACAGCAACCAGCCGTATCGCGAGGACATCCGACTATTCACCGCATTTTTCGCCGAGTACAGGTTCAAGGCATGGCTCGCGCTTTTCGGCGAGCTCGGATACTTGGCGGATTTCACGGACTTCGAGTACAGCGGAGTCGAGCCGCTGGTCGAACCAACGGCGAGCTACCAGAAGTTTCAAGCATGGGTCGGCCTTCGCGTCTTCTATTGATCCTGGTCGTCTCGGCCGTTGCGTTTGGGTGCGGGGGGTGTAGCAACCGCGGCGTCAAGGCCACCGAGGTGCCGCCACCCGCCACGGACGACACGACGCTCGGACCGGGAGACGTGTTTTCCGTGCGCGTCTACGGAGAGGAAGCGATGAGCGGCAGTCACCAGGTGGCGCCAGACGGTACGATCAATTTTCCTCTGCTCGGCGCAGTTCAGGTCGACGGGCTCGAGCCGCCCGAAGTAGCCCACGAGATCCAAACGCTTCTCAAAGAGAGAGACCTGCTTCGCAATCCTCACGTGTCCGTGTACGTCGAGCAGTACGCTTCGAAACGCGTCAGTGTGATGGGGGCCGTGGCCAATCCCGGGACCTTTCCTCTCGAGCCGGGGATGACCGTCGTCGAGGCCATCACGCGTGCAGGCGGTTTTTCGGCGCTTGCGGACCGTGATGGCACCGTCGTGACGCGCAAGGTCGGCAACGAAACTGTGCGCTACCGCGTACCGGTCGCCCGCGTCACCAAGGGGCAGGCTCGAGACATCGAGGTCGCCGCCGGAGACATCATCTACGTCCCCGAGCGCCTCTTCTAGACGGTCACTCAGAGGCTCCAATAGCACACGTCGCTGCGAATCTGCGTGGGGCGAAGCACGGACTTCACGTCGATCAGCAGCCCGCCCGAACGCACGCTCGAGACGATTCGCTCCGGTTGATCGAGATATTGCCGATGGGCCACCGCCAAGATGACGCCATCGAGGTCCGTCAGTGCGTCCAAGGGACGAAGGCCGATCCCGTATTCCTCCAAGGCCTCTTCGTGCGAGGCCAGCGGATCGTGAACGATCGGGTCGATGCCGTATTCCCGGAGCTCCATCACGATGTCCGGCACCCGGCTGTTTCGCAGATCGGGCACATTCTCCTTGAAGGTCAGACCGAGAACACCGAGGCGCGCGCCCTTGACCGGATGGTCTTGCTTGCGAAGGAGCTTCACGGTTTTTTCGGCCACGTAGCGGCCCATGTTGTCGTTGATGCGGCGCCCCGCGAGGATGACTTCCGGGTGATATCCGAGCGCTTCGGCTTTCGCGGTGAGGTAGTAGGGGTCTACGCCGATACAATGGCCTCCAACCAGCCCCGGCGTGAAGCGAAGGAAGTTCCACTTGGTGCTCGCCGCTTCCAGCACGTCCCGAGTTCGAATTCCCATCCGATCGAAAATCAGGGCGAGCTCGTTCATCAGCGCGATGTTCACGTCGCGCTGCGTGTTCTCGATGACCTTGGCCGCTTCGGCGACCTTGATCGACGGAGCTCGGTGAACGCCCGCATCGACGACCGTTTCGTATGCGCGAGCCACCCGCTCGAGCGTTTCGGCGTCCTCCCCGGACACGACCTTGATGATCTTTTCGAAGGAGTGCTGCTTGTCACCCGGGTTGATGCGTTCGGGCGAGTAGCCCAGCTTGAAATCGCGCGACTGGACCAAGCCCGACGTTGCGGCGAGAAGCGGGCCGCACCGTTCTTCCGTGACGCCGGGATAGACAGTCGACTCGTACACCACGACCGCCCCCGGGGTCAACGCCTTCCCCACGGTTCGCGTTGCAGACAAGAGCGGCCCGAGATCGGGACGGCGGTCCGTATCGATCGGAGTCGGCACTGCGACCACGAAGAAAGTGCAACCTCGTAGATCCGAAGGATCGCTGGTCAGTTGCAAGCTGCTCTGTCGAAGCTCGGTTTCGGAAACCTCCGCGGTCCAATCGGAGTGGGCCCGAAGCGCATCGATGCGCGCCTTCGATACGTCGAAACCAATCGTGCCCTGAAACTTCTTGGCAAAGGATAGTGCAACGGGCAGACCTACGTAGCCGAGGCCCACGACGCCGACTCGCTCACTCATGATCGCGCTGCTCGCTGCCGAAACCACTCGGTGGTAGCCGCCAAGCCGGCGTCCATCGGGGTCGGCGCTCCGAGGAGGGATACCATGACCGATGGATCGAGCACCGAACGTTCGAGGTCGCCCGGTCGGTGGTCGCCATCGCCGACGATCGCGGGCTTGTCGACCAGCGTGACCAGGCGCTCCGCGAGGGTCCTGGTCGTCGTGCCGATTCCCGTGGCGATGTTGATGGTGCGGCCATCGAGCGCCCCGTCGAAGGCTGCGAGGTTTGCCCGGACACAGTCTCGCACGTAGACGTAGTCGCGGACGCAACCCTCATCGCCGGGTTGCCTACGCGCGTTTACCTGAATGGGCTCACCGCGCAGTAGCCGCTGAAGGAATATGGCCACAACTCCAGCTTCTCCGTGGGGATCCTGACGAGGGCCATATACGTTACCGTAACGAAGAATCGTGTAACGCAACCCAGCCGTCGAGCCGTAGGCGCGGAGATAGAGCTCGAAGCTCGCCTTGCTGCATGCGTACGGACTGAGCGGGAGGGCGGGCCAGTCTTCGCCCGCCGTCTTACCCTCGGGCACCTCGCCGTAGAGCGCGCCGCCGGTGCTGGCGAATACGATCCGACTGCCGCATGCGAGCGCGGCTTGGGCGATGTTGAGCGAGCCCAGCACGTTCACCTCCGCATCGAGCTCGGGTTGGCGCACGCTCACCGAGACGCTTGCTTGCGCGGCATGATGGCTGATTGCGTGGGGCGCGAACCCGATCGCCAACTCCCGCAGGGCCTCGCGGTTGCGGATGTCGAGCTCCTGGAAGTCGGCCTGCACGGGGATGTTTTCGGCTCGCCCGGTGCTCAGGTCGTCGACCACCAGGACCTGATGGCCCGCTTCGATCGCGGCCTCCGCCACGTGGCTCCCGATGAAGCCGGCTCCTCCCGTGATCAGGACTCTCACAGCACCTCCAGAGGCTTCGACTCGCGCAGCGACTGCTCGACCTTCGTCGGTGGCTCGCTATCGAGTGCGCCATCGGCATACTCGGGCACGAGCTGCACGAGCGACCGGCGGATGGCGTCGATGCTCGAGGCCTTGCAAAGCTGTGCGAGCGTCTCGAACTGAGCGCGGAGCGCTGGCAAGTGCGGCGACTGGTAGCTCCCGTTGAATATCTTCGGATGCCCCGTTCGCTCGATTCCCTCGCTGAGCGTCGAAAGCTCCTCGAAGAGCTTCTCGCCCGGCCGCACGCCCGTGAACCGGATTTCAATGTCCTTTTCGGGCTCGAGCCCGCTCAATCGGATCAAGTCGTGCGCGAGGTCGAGGATGCGAACGGGCTGACCCATGTCCAAGATGAACGTCTCGCCGCCCCGGCTCAGCGCCGCCGCCTGCACGACGAGCTGTACGGCCTCCGGAATGGTCATGAAATAGCGGGTCATGTCCGGATGGGTGACGGTGATGGGACCCCCCTCTTCAATTTGTCGGCGAAAGATCGGAATCACGCTTCCCGCAGAGCCGAGCACGTTGCCGAACCTCACCGTGGCGAAGTGCGTGGCGCTCTGCCCGGAGAGGCCTTGGATGTAGAGCTCGGCAGCACGCTTGGTCGCCCCCATGACCGAGGTCGGGTTCACGGCCTTGTCGGTCGAGATCATGACGAAACGCTCAACGGCCAGGCTGTCGGCGAGATCGGCGACCACCTGCGTCCCGAGGATGTTGTTCTTGACCGCTTCGATTGGATTCCATTCCATCATGGGAACGTGCTTGTGGGCGGCGGCATGAAAGACGACCAACGGCCTGTGATCCCGAAAGATCTGCGTCATGCGCCCCACGTCGGTGATGTCTGCAACGCAGGGCACGACGTCGAGATCCGGAAAACGGCTGGCGAGCTCCAAGTGGATCTCAAAAAGGCTGTTTTCGGAGCGCTCGACCAACACGAGGGAGGAAGGCCGATAGGCAGCCACCTGCCGGCAAAGCTCCGACCCGATACTCCCTCCGGCGCCAGTCACCATCACGGGCTGCCCCCGAAAGACGTCCGCCACCGCTTCGGCGTCGAGCTTCACTGGTTCCCTGCGCAATAGGTCCTCGATGGCCACCTGCCGAATGCGCGAGAGGTTGACGCGCCCGCGCACGATCTCATACGCGCCCGGCACGATCTTGGCGGTGAGCCCGGCCTCGTTGCAGCGCTCGGTGATGCGCCGAATCGCCGTGCCCGGCGCGTTCGAGATGGTGATCAGCGCCTGCTTGGCACCAAAGCGCTGCGCGAGATGCGCCAGGTCCTTGGTCGTGCCGAGCACTTTGATTCCGTGAATGAGCGCGCCTTGCTTGACCGGGTCGTCATCGACGAACCCCACGGGCACGATGCCGAGGTCGGGGCGGCGCGCGATCTCCTGTGCGATCAAGACGCCTCCTTGCCCCGCGCCCACCAAGAGCGTCGGCGAGCGCGGCTTCTCGGCCCGGCGGTGGCTCCTCGATGCCAGTTGCTCGCCAAGCAGCCGCCGAATCGCCCGGACGCCCGCCAGGCCCAAGAACGCCAGCACGAAATCACCCAACAGCACACCGAGGGGCACCATGGCGTAGCGGGCCAGCGCGACCCGGTCGACCAGCGTCGGGCTCACCAACCGCAGGCCGACCAGAAGCCCCGTCGAGATCGCGACCGCCACGAAGATTCGGACCGCGTCCCGCAGGCTAATGAATCGCCACGAAAAACGAGTTATCCCGAGCAGCGACAAGCACGCGTATTGCAGCAAGACCACGTAGGGAAGGACGATCATCAACTGCCGGAACATCGGCATCGGCACGTCCCAATCGAATCGCAGCAGCATCGCCAGCATGAAGGCGATCATCAGGACCCCAATGTCGATCAAGAACTGAGTAGTGCGGTTCTTGAAGCGGCTCATGACGGGCCATCCTTTAGTACTGCTTGCCGGTACCATCGCCAAAATCTCTCCACGCCCTGCTCGACCGTCACCGTCGGGAAATAGCCCAGAAGCTCGCGCGCTCGGTCGATGCTGGCGTAGGTGTATCCGATGTCCGCGGCAGGCATGGGGCTGCTGGTCAAATGAGCGCGGCGACCGGCCTGCCGTTCGATGAGACGCACGAAATCGGCCAAGAGCGTGGGCTGTCCCCGACCCAGGTTGACGATCTCGTACCCGAGCGGCTTGTTCGTAGCGGCGAGCACCCCCTGTACGATGTCGTCGACGTATGTCCAATCGCGATGCATTCGGCCGTCGTTGTACAGAGGGACCTCCATGCCTCGAAAGATGTTGTCCAAGACTTTGTAGGCCATCATGTCCGGACGTCCACGCGGCCCATAGACGGTGAAGAAGCGGAGGGCCGTAAAATTCTGCCCGAACAAGTGGAAGTACGAATAGCCGAGAAGCTCGGCGGCGCGCTTGCTCGCCGGATACGGAGCCAACGGTCGGTCCGCCCGATCGGTTTCGACGAATGGAATGACATCGGTCTCGCCGTACACCGACGAAGTGGACGCAAAGACGAAGAGCGGCTGCCCGTGACGCTGCGCGCTCAGGAGCAGGTTCAACGTGCCCCCGAGGTTGACGTCGAAATAGAGCTTGGGGTCCTCGATCGAGGCGCGAACGCCGGCCATGGCGGCGAGGTGGATGATCACGTCGAAGCGGTGCTCGGCACATAGCGCGTCGATGCCTGCCTCGTCGCGGATATCCATCTTGTGGAAGATGAGCTTGCCGGGCTCGGGGGCGGAGGACCGGACTTCCTCCAAGTTCGTCAGCTTGCGCGCCGGGTCGTAGTAGTCGTTGAGGTTGTCGACCCCAACCACCACGTCACCGCGCCGCAGCAGCGCAGAAGCAGTATTGCTTCCAATGAATCCAGCGGCCCCTGTCAGCAGGATTTTCTTCATGGCCCCCTCGCGCCTCAGCCATTATAGGCGCTATTCGCGCGAGATTCCCTGGTTCGTTTGCATTCGGCCGACTACGATGCCCGCGTGCAGGCCATGCTCTTAGCAGCCGGACTGGGATCGCGCCTCCGGCCGCTCACCGATCTCCGCCCGAAGCCGATCGTGCCCGTCGCCAATAGACCGCTCGGCGGCTTCGCCCTGGAGCATTTGGCACGTGCAGGGGTGCATACCATCGTGGCCAATACGCATCCCCGCCCTCAGGAGGTGGAATCGGCGCTAAAAGCAGCGTGCCCCGCAGATGTGACGCTGCGTTTCTCCCGCGAGGAGGTTCTCCTCGGCACCGCAGGCGGGCTGCGTAGAGCGCATGGGTTGTTTGATGACCCACGAGCTTCCGTAATTGTCGTGAATGGAGACACGCTCTTCGCGCCGGATCTTCGGAGCGTCTACCGGGAGCATCTGGATCGCGGCGCTGTTGCAACCATGATACTTCGTCGAGCGCCCGACCTGTCCTGCTTTGGGGCGATCGGCATCGACGAAAAGGGCTGGGTTCGTAGGCTTCTCGGTGAGCCCCGCCGTGGCGCAATCGTCGAGGAGCTCATGTTCACCGGGGTCCACATCTTGGCTCCCGAGGCCTTTGACGCGCTGCCCGAATCCGGATGCGTCATTCGGACGGCCTACCGCCGATGGGTGGATCGCGGCGCGCCGGTGCTCGGCATCGTGGACGACACGCCTTGGGCGGATTTAGGGACGATTTCGGAATATCATCGTCTGAATCTAGAGCTCGCTTCAGGTTCTTTCCCGTGGCCGGGCATGGTTTCGGAGGCCGGCTCCATCTTGGCGCCGTCGATCGAGGCCTCCAAGCAACTGCGACATTGCGTCGTGGGCGAGGGCGTGCAGCTCGGTAAGGGCGTCGAGCTCGATCGCTGCGTCGTGTGGGACGGGACCCGAGTCGAGCAGTCAGCCTCGAACGCCGTCCTCACCCCGCTTCACCGAATCGAAATCAGCTCAGACCCATGACCTTGGCGAGGACCACGGTGATGTTGTCTGGGCCGCCGGCCTCGTTGGCGCTGTCGATCAGCTTGTTGGCAGCGGTCTGGAGGTCTTGCTGAGAGGTGACGATTCGCTGGATCTCCGCGTCTGAAACCGGTCCGCAAAGCCCGTCGCTGCACAGCACGTAGATGTCTCCGATCTCCGGCCGGTCGAGGAGCGTGTCGACCTTGACCGTCGATTTCATTCCGAGTGCCCGGACGATGACGTTCTTGAGCGGGAAGTTTTCGATCTCCTCATCGGAGAGGCGTTTCATCTTGATGTAGTCGTTGAGCAGGGAATGATCCGCGGTGAGCTGTTCCATCTTTCCATCGCGGATTCGGTAGACGCGGCTATCGCCGACGTGGCCGATCAACACCCCGTCCTCGACGACCAGGATGCCAACGACCGTCGTACCCATGCTGTGCATGTTCGGATTCTTCTGCGCCGCTTCGTAGATGCGGAGGTTGGCCAGCTTGATGCCCGTGATCAGCCGGTTCTCTTCGTAGCCCCGCGCCTTGTCCATCTTGTACGGCCAAGTGGCTTCAGGATCCGCAGCGGTCGCCCGAAAGAACTCCCGCAAGGTCTCGATCGCCATCCGGCTCGCGACCTCGCCGGAGGAATGTCCCCCCATTCCGTCGGCAACTACGTAGAGGTTGTCCTCGTCGGCCAGCATGAAGTTGTCCTCATTGTGAGTACGCTTCATTCCGACGTGGGTATCCCCGATGGCCAAGACTCGAGCCCGCGACATATTCCGCTGGAAATCCCCCTCGGAATACGAGAGTAGCGACCCCGGAGCGGCCAAGTCAACGAAACCGGCCTATACTGGCGCCGACGTGGGGGCGGACCCGGAAAACGAGCTTGCATCGGTCGCGGCCAGCGCACAGGAGCTCTTGCGGTGGGAAGAGGCACTCGGTGGCGCGGGCTTCCCGGAGCCCCGAGCGATCCAGGCGCCCGAGCGATACGCGGAGGGGCTCGGCTTCGAAGCATCGGATCTAGACGTGCGCGCGCGTCTCGACGTGCTTGCAGCCGAGGCGGCCGAGTGCACGCGCTGCGAGCTACATCGAGGCCGAACGAATAGCGTCTTCGCCCGCGGCGCACCCGACACCGATTTGGTATTCGTCGGCGAGGGGCCGGGCTATCACGAAGATCAACAAGGCGAGCCCTTCGTCGGAAAGGCCGGCCAGCTGCTCGATCGGATGATTGCCGCGATGGGTTATGATCGCGACGGCGTCTACATCTGCAACGTAGTGAAGTGCCGTCCGCCGGACAACCGCACACCGCTGCCCACCGAGGCGCGCGCCTGTGCTCACTTCTTGGTTCCGCAGCTCGAGCTCGTTCGACCCAAAGTCATCGTCGCGCTCGGCCGGTGCGCGGCGGAGAATCTGCAGTGCGTGCCACCGGCAGGAAGATGGCGAGGCATTTGGGGCGACTGGCGAGGCATCCCCGTGATGCCGACCTACCACCCGGCGTTCCTCCTACGCAGCCCGCAATTCAAGAAGCCGGTGTGGGAGGATTTGCAGGAGGTGCTCAAGGTGTTGAACCGAGAGCCACCGAAGCGGTGAGAACGCGGCCAAGAAAGCACGGGCTCGGAAAAACACGACACGGGACTCCACGGAACGGGGCGGGTTGCAAAGGTGACCCGATGCACTTGTGGGCTTGGGTCACGCAACCCGCCCCTCGGGCGGCGTGCCAATCGGAGGTGGTTGCTGTCTTGCCGATTGGCACTTCGCACGTCCGCTCCACCTCATGTCGCGTTTTTCCGAGCCCTCC
>Ga0111159_1042_pt1 | contig 32244 bp, 32 predicted proteins | sample DeeMarSeWOR28_12_FD_80259 | JGI IMG/M metagenome (GOLD analysis project Ga0111159, IMG submission 80259) | Myxococcales bacterium SG8_38 | reverse complement strand
GGCTAGGAAGGCCGCATGGAGCGCGCGTCGTGGGACGAGTATTTCATGGACATCGCCGTGGTCGTGGCCAGGCGTTCGACCTGCTCTCGTAAGCACGTCGGCGCAGTCATCGTCGCCGACAAGACCATCCTCTCCACGGGGTACAACGGCTCGGTCCGCGGCCTTCCCCACTGCGAGGAGGTCGGCCACATGATGGACGACGGCCACTGCGTGCGAACCATCCACGCGGAGATCAACGCGATCATCCAAGCGGCCAAGAACGGCACCCGCGTCGACGGTGCGTCGATGTACGTGACCGCCTCGCCCTGCTGGAACTGCTTCAAGGCGATCTGCAACGCCGGAATCAAGCGCATCGTCTTCGAGGAGTTCTATCGGGACGAGCGGATCTTCGAGGTGTCTCAGGCGCTGGGGATCGAGCTGGTCGAGCTCCACAGAGAGCGAGCCGTTCCCAAGGCTGCACCTTGACGCATCCGGCCCGCGGCAGTACGAACCGCGCCTGGCTCCTGAGCCAAAAATCCAATGCAATCTGAAATTCGCGAGATCAGCCCCGTCCTCGTGGAGGTCACCGTTCAGGTGCCCTGGGACCGAGTCGAAAAGGACCTCAACGAGACCTACCGCGAGCTGGGCAGGACCGCCCGGGTCCGCGGTTTCCGTCCTGGCAAGGTCCCGAAGAACGTCATGAAGCAGGTGTATGGGCGGCAGGTGGCTGCACAAGTCACCGGCACGCTGGTCGAGCAAGGGCTCATGCAGGCGGTGCAGGAGCACGAGCTCCACATCGTGGCGCAGCCGGAGATGGACGAGGCGCCCGAGCTGAAGCAGGGCAAGCCGTTCACGTTCAAAGCCAAGGTCGAAGTCCGTCCCAAGATCGACCAGGTGGCGACCGACGGCCTCGAAGCTTGGCAGAAGCCGATCGACATCCCCAACGAAGACGTGGATGCTGAAATCGAGAGGCTGCGGAACCAACACGCCGACATCCGCGTGCCTGAGCCGATGCGAGGAGCCGAGCCGGGCGATCTCTTGACCATCGACTATACGGTGACGGTCGACGGCGAGCTCAAAGAAGGGCTCGGCGCCGAGGGACGGCAAGTGCAGATCGACGACGAGCACCTGCTGCCGGCGCTCAAGGAAGGTTTACTCGGCATGCAACCGAGCGAGAGCAAAGTCATCGACGTCGAATTCGAAGAAGACCATCCCAACTCCGACCTCCGGGGCAAGACCGCGCAGTTCTCCATCACCCCCAAGTCCCTTCACGAAAAGCTCCTGCCGGAGCTCGATGACGAGTTCGCAAAGGATTGCGGCGACTACGAGACGCTGCTCGAGCTTCGCCTCGAGATTCGTAAAGGCCTCGAAGAGGCTGCGAAGCAGCGCGCTCGAGCCGAGCTCAAGGATCAGCTGATCGACAGCCTCATCGAGCACAACGACATCCCCGTGCCGCCCTCGATGATTCAGCAGCAACAGCAGATGATGATGTACGAGATGGCGCAGCTCATGCAGTACGCAGGACAGCAAGCGGCGCCGAGCGCCGACTTCTTCGCGGGCATCGAGAATCGGGCGAAGCGCCGCGTACAGGCTGGCATCTTGCTGGGCTCGCTCGCCCGCCAGGAGGGGATCGAGGTGACCGAGGCGGACCTGGACGCGAAGTTTCAGGAGATCGCGGACCGGACCGGCAAGCACGTGGCCAAGGTCCGCGCTGACTACCAGGAGGCCCAGCGGGAGGCGCTGGAGTCCCAGCTTCTCGAGGAGAAGGTCATGGCGTTGCTCGAGGAGCGTGCCAAGATCCGCGAAGGCGAGCGGCCGCCGAGCGCCGAAGAGAGCGCCGAAGAAAACGAACCGGCACCAGAAGAGGGAAACGAGCCATGAGCGAGCCAACGACCGCGCAGATGTACATGCCATGGGTCGTCGAGACGACGCACCGCGGCGAACGCCAGTGGGACATCTTCAGCCGCCTGCTCAAGGACCGGATCATCTTCCTCGGCACCGAGGTGAACGACGACGTCGCGAACGCCATCATCGCGCAGATGCTCTTCTTGGAGAGCGACGATCCGGACAAGGAGATCACGCTCTACATCAACAGCCCAGGCGGATCGATTACAGCAGGGCTCGCGATTTACGACACGATGCAGTACGTCCGGTCACCGGTGTCGACCGTGTGCTTGGGTCAGGCGGCATCGATGGCTGCATGGATTCTCGCGTCCGGCACGCGAGGGATGCGCAAGTGCTTGCCGAACAGCCGCATCATGATCCACCAACCGCTCGGCGGGATTCGCGGTCAGGCGTCCGACATCGAGATTCATGCGCGAGAGATCTTGAAACTTCGTGAACAAATGAACACGATCCTGGCCAGGCATACAGGCCAGACCCCCGATCAGATCAAGGAAGACACCGAGCGCGATCGCTACCTGTCGGCCGACGAGGCGAAGGAGTACGGCCTCATCGACGACGTCATCGAGCCCAAGCGAGCGCGCTGACACGCCAGGAAACGCCGCAAATGCGCGCCGCCTAGTCCTTGCCGTGAACGGGGCAGGACGCTAGACTCCGTCGAGTAGGTACATGGTGGATCGCAGGCGAGACGACGGACACGGAAACCTTCAATGTTCCTTCTGCGGAAAGTCGCAAAAGGAAGTCAAGAAGCTAATCGCGGGTCCCACCGTCTACATCTGTGACGAGTGCATCGGTCTGTGCAATGACATCATCGCGGAGGAGGTCGAGCGCGAAGAGTCGCTCACCACGAGCACTCCGCTTCCAAAGCCCGCGGAGATCAAGTCCATCCTCGACGAGTACGTGATCGGTCAGGAGCGGGCCAAGAAGATTCTGTCCGTCGCGGTGCACAACCACTACAAGCGCATCGATTCCAAGGTCAATGCGGATGACGTCGAGCTTCAGAAGTCGAACATTCTACTGCTCGGTCCTACCGGCTCTGGCAAGACGCTTCTCGCGCAAACCTTGGCGCGTATCCTCAACGTGCCATTCGCCATCGCAGACGCGACCACGTTGACCGAGGCCGGCTACGTAGGAGAGGACGTCGAGAACATCATCGTGCAGCTGCTGCAAAACGCCGACCACGACGTCGAGCGCGCGCAGCGGGGCATCGTATACATCGACGAGATCGACAAGGTGGCTCGCAAGGGCGACAACCCTTCCATCACGCGCGACGTGAGCGGCGAGGGTGTGCAACAGGCGCTCTTGAAGATCATCGAGGGCACCGTGGCCAACGTCCCGCCCAAGGGCGGACGCAAGCATCCGCAGCAAGACTTCCTGCAGATCGACACGTCCAACATTCTCTTCATCTGCGGCGGCGCGTTCGTGGGCCTGGACGACGTCATCGAACGGCGCATTGGAGAGCGCTCGCTCGGGTTCGGTGCCGACATTCCGTCACGCAAAGACAAGAAGATCGGCCAGCTCCTCGAGCGCGTGGAGCCGGAGGATTTGCTTCGGGCGGGCCTGATTCCCGAATTCATCGGGCGTCTGCCGGGCATCGCCACGCTGCACGAGCTGAACGAGGAGGCACTCGTCGACATCCTCACCCAGCCTAAGAACGCATTGGTGAAGCAATACCAAAAGCTTTTCGAAATGGACGGCGTGAAGCTCAAGTTCTCGACCGGCGCGCTCCGTGCCGTGGCGCGCGAAGCGCTCAAGCGCAACGCAGGCGCCCGAGGCCTCCGGGCCATCATGGAAAAGTCGATGCTCGACATCATGTACGACGTCCCGTCGCAAGCAGACATCCGGGAAGTCGTCGTGAGCGAGGAAGTGATCGCCTCCGGCGAGAAGCCGCTCATCGTCTACGAGAAGGAAGAGGCGGAGCTCGCCTAGCGGGGCCGGTGTCGCGCTTTCTTGCATCGGCCTGGTCTGAGTAGACAGATGTTCTTTCACCGAAACGACAACGACGATCGCAACGATGGGTTGAACACCCCGGACGGGCAGAGCTATCCGCTGCTGCCGTTGCGGGACATCATCGTGTTCCCGCACATGGTGGTGCCGCTTTTCGTGGGGCGCGAAAAGTCCATCAATGCCCTCGAAGAAGCGATGAGCCAGGACAAGGAGATCCTGCTCGCCGCACAAAAGAAGGCCAAGACGAACGACCCGACGGCCGACGACATCTTCGAGGTGGGGACCATCGGCACCATCATTCAGCTACTGCGGCTGCCCGATGGGACGGTGAAGGTGCTGGTCGAAGGAAAGCGGCGCGCCCGAATCACCCAGTTCCTGCCTAGTGAAGAGTTCTTTCTTTGCGCCGTCGAGCCCATCGAGGAGCTCTACGCGGCAAACGTCGAAATCGAAGCGCTGATTCGCTCGGTGCAGTCGGCGTTCGACGTCTACGCAAAGCTGAACAAGCGCATCGCGCCCGAGATGCTGATGACCGTCCAGACCATCGACGACCCGTCGAAGCTAGCGGATACGGTCGTGGTTCACTTGACGAGCATCAAGCTATCGGACCGCCAGGAGATTCTCGAAACCATCGATCCCGGAAAGCGGCTGGAGCGCTTGTTCCAACTGCTCAACGCCGAGATCGAGATCATGCAGGTGGAGAAGAAGATTCGCTCCCGCGTCAAGAAGCAGATGGAGAAGACGCAGAAGGAGTACTACCTGAATGAGCAAATGCAGGCCATTCAGAAGGAGCTCGGCGAGCGAGACGAGTTCAAGAGCGAGATCCAGGAGCTCGAACAGCAGCTCAAGCAAAAGAAGCTGAGCAAAGAAGCGCACCTCAAGGCCCGCAAAGAGATCAAAAAGCTCAAGATGATGCAGCCGATGAGCGCGGAAGCGACCGTCATCCGCAACTACATCGACTGGGTGCTCGCCCTTCCCTGGGGCGACAAGAGCGAGGAGAACTACGACATCGAGGCGGCCGAGCAGATTCTCGACGAGGATCACTATGGCTTGAAGAAGCCGAAAGAGCGCATCGTCGAGTACCTGGCGGTGCAAGCGCTGGTGAAGAAGCTCAAGGGCCCGGTGCTCTGCCTGGTGGGACCGCCCGGCGTCGGAAAGACGTCACTCGCGAAGAGCATCGCACGGTGTACCGGACGCGAATTCGTGCGTCTGTCTCTCGGTGGCGTGCGTGACGAAGCCGAAATACGGGGCCACCGACGGACGTACATCGGCGCCCTGCCCGGCCGTTTGATTCAGTCGCTTCGCAAGGTCGGGACCAACAACCCGGTCTTCCTGCTCGACGAGGTCGACAAGATGTCGTCGGATTTTCGTGGCGACCCCGCCTCGGCCCTGCTCGAGGTGCTCGATCCGGAGCAAAACCACAGCTTCAACGACCATTATCTCGATCTCGACTACGACCTGTCCGACGTGATGTTCGTCACGACGGCCAACACGCTTCAGGGCATTCCGCTTCCGCTCCGGGATCGCATGGAAATCCTCGAGATCAGCGGCTACACGGAGTTCGAGAAGCTCAACATCGCCATGCGGTATCTGGTGCCCCGTCAGCGTGACAAGGCCGGGCTCAAGAACGTCGACGTGGACATCACCGAGAACGCGGTCCGCCAGATCATCCACTACTACACCATGGAAAGCGGCGTTCGGAATCTCGAGCGGGAGATTGGAAGCGTTTGCCGCAAGATCGCGCGCCAGGTCCTGAAGGATGGCGCCGAAGCGAAGAGCAAGACGTACCGGGTCGAGGCCAAGGACGTGGCGCGATACCTCGGCGTTTCGAAGTACCGACCCGACAAAACCAATGAGAAAGACCACGTGGGTCTCACCAACGGGCTGGCGGTCAACACCTTCGGCGGGTCGATCCTCGAGTGCGAGGTCGCGGTGGTGCCCGGCAAAGGCAAGCTCAACATCACCGGATTGCTCGAAAAAGGGATGCAGGAGTCGGCGCAGGCCGCGATGAGCTACATCCGGTCCCGGCAGAAGGTGCTCGGGCTCGAGCCGGACTTTCATTCGATTTACGACGTCCACGTGCATTTCCCGAGCTTCGTGCCGAAGGACGGGCCGAGCGCGGGCATCACGATGGCGACCAGCATTGCGAGCGCCCTGCTCAAGATTCCGGTGCGCAAGAACGTCGCGATGACTGGCGAAATCACGCTGCGCGGCCGTGTGCTTCCAATCGGCGGGCTCAAGGAAAAGCTCCTGGCCGCTCACCGAGCCGAGATCGACGTCGTGCTCATCCCGAAGGAAAACCAAAAGGATCTGACCGAGATCCCGCGTCGGGTCCTCAACGACCTCCGCATCGTGCTCGTCGAGCACATGGACCAGGTCCTTCGCGAGGCCTTGGCCTTGAGCGACCCCGACGCCCTCTTCGGCGACCACCAGCTGCGCCCCTCCGAATACCGCGCCGGCGAGCTCATCACCCCCGACTCCCCCGACGCCGACGACGTCCCCGAGCCCACCGTAGACGCCCCCGGCGCCCGCCAATAGGGACACTCTCCGGGGGTCTAACCCCCTGCATTCAAACGGCTTTTCACAGAAAGATCGCAGGGATCGACATCTCGCGCTGAATCGCTGCGATCTTTCGGCTGGATTACTTCTGATTTCGGTGGGTTGTAGGGGTGGAGAGTGTCCCGGTTGGACAGGCGGGAGGTGGGCGGTCATGCTCGCGGCCACTTTGGGCGGGTAGCTCAGCGGTAGAGCGCTGGCCTTACAAGCCGGATGTCGCAGGTTCGAACCCTGTCCCGCCCACCGAACGAGCCCGCCACGTCTTGGTCCGTTTCGTCGTTTTCCCCCTGGCTGATGGGACAGACGGTCCTAGGTTTGCTAACTATGGGTCAAAGACTGACCGCCGGTCAGTTTGCACGAAAGATGCACCTTGGCTGTAGCAGCACGTAGAAAGCGGGAGCGAAAAGCGCGGCGCGAGGCGATTCTCGACGCGGCGCAGGAGCTCATTGCGAGTGAGGGCTATCACGGGCTTCGAATGGATGCCGTCGCGGACGCGGCCGAGCTTAGCAAAGGCACGCTCTATCTGTACTTCGAGAACAAGGATGCGCTGTGCGCTGCAGTCGCCACGCGCCTCATCGATAGTCTCATTCCCGTCATCGAGAGCGCGCTACGAGACGCTACCTCGGGCCTCGATGCCATTCGCCGGCTCCTACGGAGCTACTACGACTTCACCCGGGCGCATCCGCATCACTTCCGGTTCGCACTGTCGTGGCTCAGCGCGGGCGAGCGCATGGACGATTCGACCGAGGCATTTCAAATCTACCGGAGCCGCGTCGGGCACATGCTGTCGCTGGTCATCGCGTCACTCGAGCGCGGCCGCGACGATGGAAGCATTCGCGCCGATGTCGACCCGCTGCCCCAAGCGCTTCAACTGTGGACCAGCTTCTTCGGCGTCGTCCTGATCGGGCTCAACGAGGATTCGATGGCACAGAGGATTCCCGCAGCGGTGGACTTAGACCAGTTGCTGTCCCTTCATCTGGATACGGTGACGAGGGCACTCGAAAGAAGAGAGGGCTCATGATGCGCGGCGTGATTCTCGTCTTGCTGGCCGCCTTTCCGGCCGCTGGATGCAATTACAAGAAGACGACCGACATCCCGTCCCCGGTCGAAATTCCCGAGGCGTACGACCAGGGAGCCGAGCTACCTCCGCCACCGGAACCCGAATCGGAGCCGGTTCGCGATGCGCGCTGGTGGCGGCAGATGGGCGACCCCACCCTGAGCGCGCTGATCGAGGAAGCGTTGCGCCGAAACTTCAGCGTGCGTGCTGGCTGGGCGCGCGTTCGCCAGGCTCGATACATCGCCAACCAGGTTCGCGCCGCGCGAATGCCGCAGATCCTGGCTACCGGAGACTACTCGATCGGAAAGAGCATTTTCCCCTTCGGTGAGGTGCGTTCGCAGCAGGCAAACGGCTCGCTGCCAGTCTCCTACGAGGTCGACTTGTTTGCGCGAAGGGCCCGCGACCATCAGGGGGCCAAGCTCGATGCGGAGGCCGCACGGCTCGATCAAGAAGCACTTGCCATCACGATTTCGGCCGAGGTCGCCGAGGCTTGGTTCGATGCGATCAATGCCAGAATCGAGGTGGCCGTCGTCCAGGAGCAGCTCGAAACCGATCTGCGATTCTTGGAGCTGGTCGAGCTTCGCTACCGCGAGGGGCTGAACTCGGCCGTGGACGTGCATCAACAGCGACAGCGGGTCGCAAGCCAACGCGCGCTCCTCGCACAAGCGGAAGGCCAGATCGATCTCACCGATCAGCGGCTTGCGATCTTGCTCGGCGAGGCTCCGGGCCGCGCCTTTCCTGTCGACGGCAAAGTCCTGCCTGACATCGGACCCACCCCGGACATTCAAGCGCCCGCAAGCCTCCTCGAGGCACGTCCCGACATCCGTGCCGTGCAGAAGCGCGTCGAGGCGGAGGACCGCCGCGTAGCTGCCGCCGTTGGAGCCCGCTTACCCACGATCACCATCGACTTCGTGCCATCCTACACCTGGCTCAAGTCCCGGATCACGGGCACGGGTGCCGGGGGAGGAACCCCGGGCACCGAGGCGCCGGAGACGATCGCGAAGGGCCTGACCTGGGCTGCCGGAGCCAACCTCGCCGTCCCACTTTTCGATGGGATCCGTGGTTGGTCCGCCATCAAGGCGCAGAGGGCTGTTCTCGACGCCTTGCTCGATGAGTACGCCGAGGCCATCCTCAACGGCTTGGTGGAGGTCGAGAGCTCCCTCGTCCTCGAACGCCAGGAGCGCCTTCGCATCCAGTACCTCGAAGACGAGTTTCGCCTCGCCAACGTCACCCTCGAGGCGACGCGCGATCGCTATAGAGCCGGCCTGAGCGACTTCTTGCCGGTCTTGACTGCCCTCGCCACCCGTCAGGTGTCCGAGCTTCAGCTCGTCGCCGCGCGGCGCCAACTGGTCTCTTATCGCATTCAGCTCTATCGGGCCCTAGGAGGGGCTTGGCCCGAGGAATTTGGAGAGCCCGACGATGAGTAAACGAAGCGAGCGTCGCCTCAAATGGGGCCTGTCCATCGGTGTCATCGTCGCGTCCGTCGCGATCGCGATCCTCTTGGTCACGACCAAGGAAGAGCCTCCTCGCGCTCCCAAAACGCTGGAGGGAACCCTCGTAGAGGTCATGCGAATCGGCGCCGCACGTCACGATGTGGACCTGCATGCCAAAGGCACGGTGGTCCCCGCCAAAGAGATCGTCCTGCAGGCCGAGCTGGGAGGCCGTGTCGTGTGGCAGAGCCCGGAGCTGGTGGCAGGCGGCCGGTTCGAAGCGAACGAGCCAATCCTGCGCATCGATGCGCGCGACTACGAGCTCGCGGTGGAATCCTTTCGGTCGCAGGTGAATCGGGCGAGGCTCGACCTGCGGATCGAGGCGCGCCGCGGCGAGGTCGCCAAACGCGAGTGGGAGTCGTTCGGCGAAATCGACGTCTCCGAAGAGCAGCGCGAGCTCGCCCAACGCAAGCCACAGCTCGAAGCGAGCCGCCTGGCGCTCAAGGCCGCGCAAAGCGCCCTGAAGAAGGCGGAGCTCGATTTGAAACGCACCGTGCTCCGCGCGCCGTTCAACGCCATGGTGGTGAGCGAGGAGGTCGACCTCGGTCAACTGCTGAGCCCTCAAACCCCGGTGGCGCGTCTGGTTGGCACGGACGAGTACCACGTGCAGGTGTCGGTTCCGGTGAGCATGCTGCGAACCGTCCAAGTGCGGACCGAGGAGACCCCCGGCTCCGAGGCCAAGATCGTCCAGCGTGTCGGCGACGGGACCATCGAGCGGCAAGGAGAGGTCATCCGGCAGTTTCCGGACCTCGATCCAGGGGGAGCCATGGCCCGCCTCTTGGTGAGCATCGATAACCCCCTCGGCGACGAGGGCGACCTACCCTTGCTGCTCGGGTCGTTCGTCGACGTCGCCATCGAAGCGCGGCCGATCGAAAACGCGATTCGGCTGCCCCGGGCTGCGCTGCGCAACGGCCGCGAAGTCTATGTGATGAATGACCAAGACCTGCTCGAGATTCACGAGGTCGAGATCGCCTGGACCGAGCCCGACTCCGTGTTGATCACTGGAGGCCTCGATCCCAATGCACGCGTGGTGATAAGCCGCATCGCGACACCGGTTCCGAACATGCCGCTGCGCACACCGGAGTCTACTTCCGCCTCCCCGGAAGCAAAGCCGAGCGCGCCCGCGGCCCAAGCTGCCCCATGACCCACGACGACCACGAATTGCACACCGACGAACGCGGCCCGATCCCGTGGATGGCCAAGAACCGCGTCGCGGCTAACGTGCTGATGCTGATCCTCATCGTCGGCGGCCTGGTCACCCTCGCCTCCGGCATCAAACAGGAGGTGTTTCCCGAGGTCGAGCTGGACGTCGTCTCCATTCAGGTGACCTATCCGGGTGCAAGCCCCGCCGAAGTCGAGCAGGCGGTGATCCTCGCGGTCGAGGAAGCGGTTCGTGGTATCGATGGGGTGAAGAAGGTCACGTCGACTGCGATGGAGGGCATCGGCACGGTCAACGTGGAGCTTCTGCTGGGCGCAGACAAAGATCGGGCGCTCAACGACGTGAAGAGCGCCATCGATCGAATCACGTCGTTTCCGGAGGACGTCGAGCGGCCCACCGTCACCCTCATCTCCAATCGGCAACAAGTGATTTCGCTCGTGCTCTACGGCGACGTGGACGAAGCGACGCTACGCGCCGTCGCCGAGAACAGCCGCCGCGAGCTCTTGCGCGATTCCCGAATCACCTACGTGGAGCTCACGGGCATACGCCCACTCGAGATCAGCATCGAGGTGCCCCAGGCGCAGCTTCGCAAATACGACCTCACGCTCGACGAGATCGCGGCCCGCGTGAACGCGGCGTCGGTCGAAGTGCCTGGCGGAGGCGTCAAGACCCAAGCTGGCGAGGTGCTCTTGCGCACCACCGAACGGCGCGACCGGGGTGACGAGTTTGGGGACATCATCGTCTTGAGCCAGCCCGACGGCTCGCAAGTCCGGATTCGCGACATCGCAACCGTGAAGGATGCCTTCCGCGAGATCGACAAGGAGGCGACCTACAACGGCAAGCGAGCGGTCATGATCAACGTCTTCCGCGTGGGCACCGAAACCCCTCTCACCGTCGCAGCAGCCGCCAAGGAATACGTCGCAGAGCTTCAAGAGACGCTCCCGGAAGGCCTCTACTCCGCCACTTGGTTCGACACGGCGGAGATGTACGAGCAGCGGCTCTCGTTGCTCTTGAGCAACGCCCGCATCGGTCTGGTGTTGGTGCTTCTCACACTCGGCCTCTTCCTCGAGGCGCGCCTGGCTTTTTGGGTCACCCTCGGCATTCCCATTTCGTTTGCGGGGTCGCTGCTCTTCTTTCCGGTGACCGACGTGTCGATCAACATGATTTCGCTCTTCGCCTTCATCATCACACTCGGCATGGTGGTGGACGACGCGATCGTCGTGGGCGAAGCGGTCTACAAACAACGGCAAGACGGAAAAGGCCGCCTGCGGGCCGCGATCGATGGCACCAAGGAAGTCGCGCAGCCCGTCATTTTCGCGGTCCTTACCAGCTGCGTGGCATTCGCGCCGATGCTGATGGTGCCCGGCCCGATGGGCAAATTCTTCCGGGTAGTGCCCATCGTCGTCATCGCGGTCCTGATGATCTCGCTGATCGAGTCGATATTGATTCTCCCCGCGCATCTATCGCACCCGATGCCCTGGTGGTTGCGCATCGTGCTCTCGCCCTACCTGTGGTTCATGCAGATCGTGAACAAGCTGGACGTCCCCCACCGGCTCCAACATCACATCCAGCACACGTACATACCCATCCTCGAAAAATCGCTGAAGTGGCGGTACTTCACGGTCACCGCCGGCGTCGCCGTGCTCATCGCGACGATGGGCTACGTGGCGGGCCGCATTCCCTTCACCTTCTTGCCCAAGGTCGAAGGCGACATGATCACCGCGCATCTGAAAATGCCGGTTGGAACGCCCGTGGCCGAGACCGAGCGAGTTGCAAAACGCATCGCCGGGGTTGCGCGGTCCATCGTGGAGGAAGAGAGCGCCGAGCTCGAAGGCGGAACCATCTCGCGCGGCCTCTACGAGGAAGTCGGCGCGATCAGCCAGCTCGAGGCGGGCCCGGAGGGCTCGCTTTCGAGCGAAGGCAGTCACTTTGCGACAGTGATGATCTATCTCGTGGAAGCCAGCCAGCGTGACCTCACCACGCAGCAGTTCGTCCAACGGTGGCGCAACGGAATCGGTGAGGTGCCGGGGGCCGAGTCGCTCACTTTCTCCTTCGAAGTCGGGGTGCAGCCAGGCAAGCCGATCGACATCGAGCTCATCCACGACGACGTACCCACGCTCGAGGCGGCCGCCGAACGCCTCGCATCGGAGATCGCCTCGTATAGCGGCCTCCGAGACATCGACAGCGGCGTGACCAAGGGCAAGGACCAGCTCGACTTCCGCCTCACCGACGCCGCCCAAGCGCAGGGGCTGACCGAGCTCGATCTAGCCCGGCAGGTCCGTGCCGGCTTCTTCGGCGCGGAGGCGGTCCGACAACAGCGCGGCCGTGACGAGGTCCGCGTCTACGTCCGGCTTCCGCTCGAGGAGCGGCGCTCGCTTTACAACGTCGAAGAGCTCATCGTGCATACGCCTGCCGGAGGCGAGATGCCGCTGGCCCAGGCGGCCATCGTATCGCGCGGACAGGCGTATTCGGAGATTCGGCGCACGGACGGACGCCGCAACATCAGTGTCACGGCGGACGTGGCCGATGAAGACGCCAACGCAAACGAGATCATCGCGCAGATTCGGCAACGTGAGCTCGCACAGTTGCTCGCGGACATTCCGGGCCTGGCCTACAGCCTCGGTGGCGAGCAGGAGCGCCAAGCCGAGACGCTGAGCGCGCTCGGCCTCGGCTTCGTGCTGGCCCTGATCGTCATGTTCTCGATGCTGGCGGTCGTGTTTCGGAGCTATGGGCAGCCCTTGCTCGTCATGTCGGCCATCCCATTCGGCATGGTGGGCGCGGTCTGGGGCCACGTCGCGATGGGCTGGTTCCTTTGGGACCACGTCAGCCTCAGCCTGATGAGCATGATGGGCGTGGTCGCCTTGTCCGGCGTCGTCGTCAACGACTCGCTCATTCTCATCGACGCCATCAACCGCTTCCGCGAGGGCGGAATGGGCCTGTGGGAAGCGGTGGTCTCGGGCGCGGCGCGGCGCTTCCGTCCCATCCTTCTCACCTCGCTGACCACGTTCTTCGGCTTGGCGCCGATGATCCTCGAGACCTCGGTGCAGGCACGCTTCCTGGTCCCGATGGCCGTGTCGTTGGGCTTCGGCGTTCTGGCCGCCACGATGATCATGCTGCTCATCGTGCCGAGCAGCTACATCATCCTCGAAGATGCGCACAGGCGCGCGGGCAACTTCTTCGCACGGCTTCGCGGGCGTCCGACGGTGCCGCCGCCTCCACCCACGGTGCCTTCCGACAAAGACGTAGAGCTCCTGACCGCCGAGTGACGGTCGGAGAGCCTCACCCTGTATGCAGGGCCGCAGGGCCGGACGGTGTCAGGAAGCAGGCGCCAGTGTCCAGGTGCCGGTGGCTGCTTGGTTGCGGTTCAGCTCCACGGGCTTGCGGAGAAGACCCATGGCGCCCACCGTCGCATGCAGCCAAGTCCAGTTGGCGAGACTGCCGTACGCCTTGAGCGGGTGGCGCTCCGGGTGGCGGCGGGCATGGTCGCGAGCGATCTCGAAGACCTCGAGATAGCGCTGGACGCACGCTTCCGGATCGGAACGATCCTTCGCATTGCGCGTGGCCTTCTCGGACATCTGGCGCCTGAGAGGCTCCTTGGTGAGCAAAAGCTGGACGTGGCGGCCGAACTGCGCCTCGGCATCCTCGGCCTTGGGATCGACCAAGAAGCCATCCTCGCCATCGGTCACCTGGCCGGCCACGCCCATCCCATCGTCCATGGCCACGACTGGCAGGCCGCACCAAAGCGCTTCGCTGATCACCTGGCCGTACGTCTCCGAAAGCGAGGCATAGACGAAGAGGTCTGCATGGCGATACCAGGCCGGCATCTTCTGAAGGCCCTGCTCGCCCATGAAATAGGTCCGGTGGTCGACGCCGAGCTCCTTGGCCTGCTCCTTCAGCGCCTCGTGCTCCGGACCGTCGCCCACGAGTGTCAGGGTCGCGCCCTCCACATGCGGGTAGACGTGCTGCGCGAAGATGCGCATCACGCGATCGACTTCCTTCTCGCGCGCATGGCGGCAAACGACCACCAGCCGGGCGCCGCGCTTTGCTTCCGGCGCGAACGGATCTTCTTGACCGGTTTGGTCGAAGATGCGCTTTTCGATGGCGCGGGGAATGACGTGAATCGGAACTTCGACGCCGCGATCCCGCCAGTAACCCTTCAAGCCGGGGCTCAGGCATACGAGCGCATCACCGCCGTTGTAGACGTCCCTCGAATGCGCCTCGACCATCGGAATCAGACCATCCTCGAAGAGGCGGTTGACCGTCGTGGTGTGATTCAGCGCGTCCGGAAGTAGAACGTTGTACACGCTCGGCATGTGCAAAGTGTTGACGCAAACCAGGGGCACCCTGTGCTGCTGGCGAAGCCAGGCGCCGACATAAAGCAAACCGCTCGGGCTCTGCACCAAGGTCATGTCGAAATTGGCGTCCCGCAGGGAGTCGAGCGACGGCTTCGACGGCATCGCGAGATAGAAGCCCGGATGGTTTCGCAGCGGAATGCTCGGCAACGAAATGTGCCGTGGGGGCAGCTCGCCTGGCTTCGCGTGCGGGTCGTTGGGACCCACCACGGTCACCTCGTGACCGCGGGCCGTCATCTCCCGGTACAGAAACTGCGACGCATACGACGACCCATTGGCGTACGGGATCCGTACGTAATCATTTACAATCGCCAATCTGCGCAGCCATCGTCTCTCATGCGAATACATGAGTGCCCTCCCTGTGTTTCATACGTGAGACTGTCAACCGTGAACTAGATTCACACCGTGTGAAAAAACGCGTGGCATAACTACTACAAACAACCACATCGGCCCCTTCTCGTTGTTGTTTTTTCAACGAAATTGAGCCAACCCTACACAGGGCTTTCGGCCACATGTCCCTCTACCCCAGGTAATGCCAGAACCGCGCCAACCCTACCGCTTGCTTCCACGCAAGGGGAAATTTCCAGTGGAATCGCGGAAATCGGAAAGATCGAGCCGTTCGTCCGGAGCGCCCTAGCCTCGGATTGCAGCTGCGGGAGATGAAGCGCATGTTCGGATGTCGTGACGAATGCGCTTCGGATGTCGGTGACGCTGAGTGCCGTGCTGGTGGTGGGGGCGCTTTTTGCGGCGATGACCGGCTGCGGCGGCGGCGCTGCGGATGAGAGCGACACTGGCGGCGGCGCCGGCGCCGGCGGCATGCCACTCGAGTCGGGGCTCTACGCGATGGAATGCTCCGTCACCGTAGGCGATGACTTCCACGTGCCCGTTCCGATCCATCTCACCCTCAACGCCACGGCCGCGCGCTTGGTAGCCGACGGCGGAGCCTCCGCTTTGACGACGTCCGCCAGTGTGATCATGACAGACCTCTGCACGCCGCTCGTGGACCCCGCCACCGTCTTCTTTTCCGCGGTCGAGTTGGTCATCGCGGTGCAAGGCGCGGACCCCATGGAGATCGTCCACCGATCGGACAGCATGATCCCCGCAGGCTGTGCTTTCGAAACCGAGAGCCAGATCACCGAGGTCACGCCGGATCCTGGAGCGACGACGGTGACGTTGGAGATCACGCACTTCTCTCTCACCGTCAGCGGTTTTCCAGAGAGTCTCGTGCCCGGGGGTGAGATCACTTTCGCAGACGAAGACTCCGAGTGCGGAGAAATCCGCCTCAGGGAAGGATCGAGCGTCACCGCACTCCCGGTGTACCCGTAGAGTGCACCCACATGGCTTTACGTCGTTGGCTCCGAGGGTTTGTCCCCCTCACCAGGGCAATAGCTGCTCGGCCCCGAGGGCTTGTCTCCTTCGCCCGGGCAGTAGGTGGTTGGCTCGGAGGGCTTGTCCCCCTCACCAGGACAGTACGATGCCTCAGCGCTTCCAACGGCCGCGAATGCGAAGACGGCCACGAGAGCGAGGGCGCGAATCATTGTCTTTGCGAGCATGACCAAAGTTCTAAAGCCCTCCCTTGAGGTGCACAAGCGCCGTCACGTGCCCGACCCACGGCGCGAGCTGCGTTTTGGCGGGAATCCTTGCCGCGTTTCGACCCCGGGCTTCGCGACGCTTCCAACATTGGCCGCCAGGCTCCAGCGTCGCGCGACACGCTGCGGACAAAAGAAAACCCCGGTAGATCCGGGGCTTAGAGTCTATCGGCACCAGGGTTTTGTTGCGCGGCGGACGGGACTCGAACCCGCGGCCTCCGGCGTGACAGGCCGGCGTTATAACCAACTTAACTACCGCCGCATTTTCCTCAGGGCATCGCCCATTGGGACGGGCCTTGTAGCCCGGGGCCAAGGGGCTGTCAAAGCCCTGACACGTTGAAATTAGTCCTTCTTGCCCGCCCGCGCAGCGACCAGCCCGGCGCGCGCCTTGTTGACGGTTTCCTCGTATTCCCTGTCGGGGTCGCTGGCCTCCACGATGCCGGCCCCGGCCTGGAGCCACATCTCTGCGTCCCGCGCCACGATCGTGCGGATGGCGATGGCGACGTCCATGTTGCCGTCGAAGCCGATGTAGCCGACGGCGCCGCCGTAGACCCCTCGCCGCTCGGGCTCGAGCTCCTCGATGATCTGCATGGCGCGGACCTTCGGGGCGCCGCTCAGCGTCCCCGCCGGAAACGTGGCTCTGAGGACATCGAGCGCGTCGCGGCCCGGGTCGAGCTCCCCGACCACGTTGGAAACGATGTGCATCACGTGCGAGTAGCGCTCGATGACCATCCGGTCGGTCACCTGCACAGTGCCCGCCCGGCTGATCCGCCCGACGTCGTTACGGCCGAGGTCGACGAGCATGACGTGCTCGGCCCGCTCCTTCGGATCGGCGAGCAGTTCTTCCTCGATGGTGCGGTCCTCGGCTTCGGTGCGTCCGCGATGGCGCGTGCCCGCGATGGGACGCACGTGGGCCTGGCCGTCCTCGAGGCGGACCAGGGTTTCCGGGCTGGCCCCCGCCACGATGCGGTCGGGCAGCCGAAGGAAATACATGTAGGGGCTCGGGTTGATGATGCGCATGGCGCGATAGACATCGAACACGTCGGTGTCGCCGAGCGGCAACCGAAAGCGCTGCGACAGCACCACCTGGAAGATGTCGCCCGCCCGAATGTGCTCCTTGGCCTTTTCCACCGCCTCGCAGAACCCAGCCCGGTCGAAGGAAGACGGGGGAAGCTCCAAATCACCGTCGCGCTTCGGCGGATGCAAGCGTCGGGGAAACGTGGGGTGGTCGAGCGCGTCCAGCGTGGCATCGATGCGGGCCGTCGCCGATTCGTAGGCGCGCCGCGCATCACCTTCGACACGCACCGGCACGACGACCCGCACCGTCCCCCGCACGTTGTCGAAAATCAGCACCGTGCCGCCAATTGCAAAACAGAACTCCCAATCGTCGTCGCGCCCCAGCGCTGCACCCACCGTCGGCTCGAAGGTGCGCACGGCGTCGTAGCTCACGTAACCGACGGCGCCGCCCCAGAAGCGCGGAAGCCAGCTGACCTCGGGTGGCTTCCACTCCGCAAGCGTCTCGCGGAGCCGCTCCCAAGGATCGACGCCGAGCTCCTGCCGCGCCTCACCGTCTAGGACGCGCTCGAACTTATCCGCGACGCCGCGTACGATGACCTCGGGGGCGAATCCGACGAAGCTGTACCGCGCCCATTTCTCGCCCCCGACGACGCTCTCGAGCAGGTAGCTGCCCGCTTCCCGCCCGAGCGTGGCATGTGCGAGCACCGGCGTCAGCCGATCGGCGATGACCTCGCGGTGCACCGGAACCACCGTGGCGTCTTGGCAGAGACGCTCGAACTCGCTCGCGCTCGGAAAGTACTCGTCCACGGCACTCCGAATAACACCGTTGTGACAATCGTGCTAAGGGTCGAGCCGGAGAAACCATGGCCGATCTACCCCTCATCGAAGCCGACCCCGAAATCGCTCAGTGCATCGCCGAGGAACAAAAGCGGCAGCACGACAAGCTGCGCCTCATCCCGAGCGAAAACTACGCGAGCCGGGCCGTCATGGAGGCCTGCGGCAGCGTCCTCAATAACAAGTACTCGGAGGGCTATGCCGGAAAACGGTACTACGAGGGCCAGCAGAACATCGACACCGTGGAGAAGCTCGCGATCGAACGTCTCAAGCGCCTTTTCGGCGTGGACCACGCCAACGTGCAGCCGTACTCGGGCTCACCGGCCAACCTCGCGGTCTACTTCGCGTTCTGCAAGCCCGGCGACACCATCATGGGGATGGGCTTGCCGAGCGGCGGGCACCTCACCCACGGCTGGAAGGTTTCGATCTCGGGCAAGTACTTCAACGCCATTCAGTACGGCGTTCGCCGCGACGATCACCTGATCGACTTCGACCAAGTGGCTTCGCTCGCGCGAGAGCACAAGCCGAAGGTTCTGTTCTGCGGCGCGACGGCATATCCGCGCCTCATCGACTTTGCGAAGTTCGCCGAGATTGCCCGGGAGGTCGGCGCCATCCTCGTGGCCGACATTGCGCACATCTCTGGGCTGGTGGCCGGTGGCGCGCACCCCTCGCCGGTCGGCCACGCCGAGGTCATCAGCAGCACGACCCACAAGACGTTTCGCGGGCCGCGTGGCGGCATGATCCTCTGCAACGAGGAGCACCGAAGCGCGATCGACCGCGCGGTGTTCCCCGGCTTGCAAGGCGGCCCCCACAACGGGACCACCGCGGGCATCGCGATTGCAGCCAAGCTCGCCATGACCGACGAGTTCAAGGCGTATGCGCACGCCATCGTCGACAACTCGCGGGTTTTGGCGGATGCATTGTTGTCGCGAGGTTTCGATTTGGTGACGGGCGGGAGCGACAACCATCTGATTCTGATCGACCTCACCAACAAGGACGTGCCGGGCAAGGTCGCGGCGCAGGCGCTCGATCGCGCAGGCATGGTAGCCAACTACAACTCCGTGCCCTTCGACCCGCGCAAGCCGTTCGATCCGAGTGGCCTTCGTCTCGGAACCCCCGCGATCACGAGCCGCGGAATGGGCCCCGAAGAAATGAGGCGTCTCGGCAACTGGATGGCGGATGTCGTCGAGGATGTCGAGAACGAGCAGCTGATCAGCCGCATCGCGGGCGAGGTCAAAGAGCTATGCGACCAGTTCCCGGCGCCCGGCATCTCGAGTCGCTGACGGGCGGCGCCCCCTCGATACGGGCTTTCCGTTCAGTTTGGAAACGCGAGAAGGCACGTCGCAAAAGGGCCTACCCCTGCTAGACTCGCGGAAAGATGTCCCTGCAGGGAAAGCGCATCGTCGTTGGACTGGGCGGCGGGATTGCCGCGTTCAAGGCGGTGGAGCTCGTTCGTGAGCTGATGCGTCGAGGTGCCGAAGTTCGCGTCGTGATGACCGACGCAGCCCGGCGATTCGTGGGGCCCATCACGTTTGCAGGCCTCACCGGCAAGCCCCCGGTGACCGACCTCTGGGCCGAGGACTACGCGGGCGAGGTGCATGTCGAGCTCGGTGAATGGGCCGATGCAGTGGTCATCGCGCCGGCCACCATGAACCTGATGGCGCGCGCCGCCAACGGCCACGCCGACGACGTAGTCCTGGCAACGTTGGCCTGCGCCAAGGGCCAAGTCTTCTTTGCGCCCGCCATGCACTCCCGCATGTGGTCCCACCCGGCCATGCAGCGCAACGCCGAAGCGCTGACGCGAAGCGGTGCCGTCTTGCTCGGCCCCGTGATCGGGCCGCTCGCCAGCGGCGAGATTGGGCTCGGCCGAATGATGGAGCCCGTAGAGATCGCCGACGGCGTGGAGACCCATCTCGCCCATGCGAAGGACCTCGAAGGGGTTCGGTTGCTGATCAGCGCTGGCCCGACACACGAAGACCTCGACCCGGTGCGCTTCATCGGCAACCGCTCGAGCGGCCGCATGGGGTACGCCATCGCCGCCCAAGCGCTGCGGCGGGGCGCGGAGGTCACGATCGTGAGCGGGCCCGTGCACATTCCGCCGCCGTCTGGGGCCGAGGTCGTGCAGGTGTGGTCGGCGCGGCAGATGCACGAGGCGATCATGTCGCGCTTCGATGCGTTCGACGTCGTCGTCATGGCGGCTGCGGTTGCGGACTACCGGCCGCACCGACGCGCGGGCCAGAAGATCAAAAAGGGCGAGAACCTCCAAATCGAGCTCGTTCGCAATCCGGACATCCTGGCCGACCTCGGCGCCAAGCGAGCCCAACGCCCGGCAGTGTTGGTCGGATTTGCGCTCGAGACCGAGAACCTGGAGCAGGCTGCGCGGGAAAAGCTAGTCAAAAAAGCGGCTGACCTCATCGTAGCCAACGAAGCGGGCGCGGGTCTTGGTGGCGACACAAACCGCGCCGTGCTGGTGGAGGCAGGGTCGTCGACACCGCTCCCACAGATGAGCAAGCGCGCCCTGGCTGATCAAATCCTCGACCGCATCCGAGTGCTCTTGCACCAGGCTGCGCATCGCCAGGGGCGCGAAGCCGAGCGCGATGCCCCCAACTAACCGGATGGCATCGTGACTCGTCCCCTCATCGCCGCACTCCTCGCGCACCTCGACGGACAAACGCCGCGTGAAGCGGCGCTCCAGGCTTATCGCGATGCGGAAAACCGGCACGGCATTCACATTCACGACGACCACGATGCGCGCGTCGCGCCTGGCGCTTTCAAGCCACACATGCCGATCTCCGAAGAGCGTGTTCGCACGCTGACGCGAAGCTGGGAGCAGTTCGATCGGGCGCTCGAGCCCCTCGGCCGCGCAGCAGAGCGCGAGCTGGTCATTCGGACGCTCGGCCCTTTCATCTCCGATACGGGTCTTTGGGTGGCGGGGGCCGATCTCGCCGAGGATCATCTGTTCATTTTTCGCTCCGGTGAGGTCGGCTCTTGGACCGCCGAGCAGTGGGACCATCACCTCGCGAACTGGGCGGCGGTCGCGCAGTACCAGGGCCGCGACGATTGGACGGCGGAGCGCATCGTCGAGCAGGTTCGGAAGGCGCCGCGCTATCGTGATTGGACCACGCTTCTGCGAAGCCTGATCACCGAGGCGCGAGGCGGTCCGGTGCGTGCGTGACTAGAGCACGTCCACCGGTCCGGCGCCTACACGGAGCACCACGGGCTCATCCCCGGTGAGATCGATGATGGTGGATGGCTCGATGCCGCCCCACCCCGCATCGACGAATGCGTCGACGTGCCGGAAGCGTGCGTGAAGCTCGTCCGGATCGTTGAGGACCTCGCCGTCGACCGTGGCCGAGGTCGACACGATGGGGCTTGCGAGCTCCTGTAGGAGCGCCAGCGCCACCGGGTCGTCCGGCACCCGAATTCCGACGGTCTTTTGCTTGCGGACCAGGAGCTTGGGCACGTCGCGCGTGGCGCGCAGCACGAACGTATACGGCCCCGGCACCAAGCGCTTCATGATGCGGTAGGCGAAATCATCCACGTGCGCATACCGCGCGATCTTGCTCAAGTCCGGGCACATGAAGCTCAACGGGTGGTCCTTTTTGAGTTGCCGGATCTGGTAGATGCGCTCGACGGCCTTCTTTTGATGAATGTCGCACCCGAGGCCGTACACGGTGCCCGTTGGATAGACGATCACGCCGCCGCGACGGAGTATCTCCACCACTTGATGGACGCGCCGGGGCTGCGGATGCGTGGGGTGAATTTCGATGCGCATGCGTGGGCCGTCCAGCTACCGACCGCACCGGGTGACGTCAAGGCAACGAGGACTACCCAACCGGTGACAAATGCGCTAACTACACGCCCGCAAATGACGGAAAAACCAGATCCGCGGCCGTATTTGGTGATTACGGTGCTCTTGGACAGCTCCGCGCGACCTGCGGCGGTCAGCCGGAGCCATGGCGATGCCTACGAGCGATCCCTGCAGGCCATCGATGGTCACGACGTGGCCGGAATCGAGCTCGTGGAGCTGCCCATCGCGGCCCCCGTGTTCCATGCGCTGCGCAAGCCGCTGGCAGTGCCCGCAGACGCGGTGGGGCTCTACGACGTGTTTCCCTTGGCGAGCCACCTGAAGCCCGAGTACCGAAAGATTGCCGGACAGTTCCTGGCGGCCGAAGCGCTGTGGACCATGGAGGAGCAAGGCCTGCTCGGCGGCGTCCCGGTCAACGTGAAGCTCGACGTGCCGCGAGGCTGGCAGAGTGATCCGAAACAGATCCACCAGCACCTGGTCGCGGAAGGCGCGCTCGACCTGAGCGAAAGCGGCATCGAGACCTACAAGGCCATCAAGTCCGCTTGGGACAAGAGCCTCGCCTCGGCGCCCATCAGTTGAGGGAGTACGGCCGCTCGAGCAGGAACGGTGCGATCTGGGCGTCGAACTGCGCGCCGTCGGCGCGGTGCATCTGGTAGGTGCCTTGCATCGTTCCGCGCTCGGTCGGAAGCACGGCGCCGCTGGTGTAGCGAAAGCTGTCGCCCGGGCTCAGGATGGGCTGCTCACCGACCACGCCCGGTCCTTCGACCTCTTCGCTCTCACCGAGGGCGTTGGTGATGATCCAGTGGCGCGAGCGAAGCTGGACCACTTCCTTGCTGTTGTTGGTGATGGTGATTGTGTAGGCGAAGACGAAGCGACGGCTCCCCGGGTGCGACTGATCGGGGAGGTACTGGCTTTGCACCTCGACGAGGATGCCGTGGGTGCTCGCGCTCGAGGTCGTCGACGGGCCGCTCATCGCGCGACACCTCGGAGCTGGCGCGCGTGGCTCACCCAAGGGGAGTTGGCAACCGCCAAACGCCATTCCGCTTCTTGATGCTCGCGCTCGGCGTAGCCGATTCCGATTCGGGAGCCGACCGCAATCTCGGCGGCGGGCGCACCCTCTCGCACCTCGAGCCCGCCACGACGGTACAGGGGGTGGCCGCTGAAGGTGGCATCGAGGCCCAGCGCCTGACCGATCTTTCCGGGCCCGGTAAGAAGAACCGGTCCTTCCTTTCCGCCGCGGCGCCGTCGAATCGTGGCATGACCCGCGATCGGCTCGCACGAGCGAATCAGCACGGCCGCCCCCTCGCCCTCGCGATTGGTCACCAGATTCAGCATCTGGTGCAAGCCGTAACACAGATAGACGTATGCGTGGCCCGGGGGTCCCCACATGGGCGCATTGCGGGCAGTGAGACCCGCGCGACAGTGGTTCGCGCTGTCGTGGGGATAGCGGTACGCCTCGACCTCCGTGATGCGGAGGCCGACCTCGCCATGCCAGATCTCTTGGCCCAGCAGGTCCCGGGCCACTTCGAGGGCATCGCGCGCGTAGAACTGCCGGGGAAGCAGACGTCCGGGCACGTCGGGATTGTGAGGGGAGATCGGCGGCAGCGCCAGCGGTAGTCCGTGAAGCGCGCTATATCGATCACGGCATGCAAGGAGGAGGCTCCATTCGAATTCGCAGCGCGCAGCCTGGCGATCTGGACGCCGTGATCGGTGGCCCGCCCATGTGGTTGATGTGGCGCGAGGCGCGGCTGTGAAATGGCGTCAGCAATGAGAATCTTCGTCACCGGCGGTTCGGGATTCGTGGGGGGCGCCGTGATTCGGCGTCTCGCCGAGGACCACGATCTGGTAGCGATGGCGCGGTCGGATTCGTCGGCTCGCACCGTGGAGCAAAGGGGCGCACGCGCGGTGCGTTGCAGCCTCGACGACGTCGACGCTTCGCACCTCGCCGGCTGCGACGCGGTGATTCACGCGGCGGCCAAAGCCGAGGCCTGGGGGGCATGGTCGGATTTCGAGCGCATCAACGTGGAGGGAACACGCAGGATGCTCGAGGCGGCCGGGTCCGCCGGCGTCCGGCGATTCATTCACATCGGGACCGAAGCGGCTTTGTTCAAGGGCCAGCCCATGCGGGACATCGACGAGAGCTATCCCTTGGCGCCAGACTCACCCTTCCCCTACTCGGCAACGAAGGCTCGAGCAGAGCTCGCAGTGCGCGGCGCAAACGACCTCTTGGGCATGCAAACCCTAGTGCTTCGCCCGCGCCTCGTCTGGGGACCTGGCGACGAGACCGTGCTGCCGGCAGTGCGGCATCTCGTAGAGTCCGGCAGGTTCGCTTGGATCGATGGCGGCCGGAGCAGGACCTCGAGCTGCCACATCGACAATCTCACGCACGCTATCGAGCTCGCTTTGGCGCACGGAAGAGGCGGCGAGGCCTATTTCATCGCCGACGACGAGGTGCACACCATCCGTGCATTTCTCACCGCGTATCTGCGCACCGCAGGTGTCGAGATGCCCGACAAGTCCGTGCCGGCGTGGCTGGTTCGTGGCGTGGCGGGAGCAGTCGAGCCGCTCTGGCGCCTATTCCGCGTGCAGAAGCCGCCTCCCATCACCCGCTTCGAGGCGTGCATCCTGTCCGTCGACTGCACGGTCAAGATCGACAAGGCGCGCGACGAGCTCGGTTATCAACCGCTCGTCGCGATGGAACAGGGTCTCGCAGCGCTACGGCAATAGCTCGGCGGCCGCAGTCAGCTTGCTCCTGCAGACTCCAGGCGCGCAGCCACGATTCGATAGTCGCCGCTAGATGGCTCTTCTGGGCTCTCGTGCTTCCCTACGCCGAGATGTTCCCTCGGACGCCCTTTTTGCGGTCAGCTTCCGTCATGTCGAACTGCGCGCCCTTGTCTTTTAGCGTCTCCTCTCCGATTCGGTCGCGGTGTTGCGGTTTGTCGCAGAGATACGCGTGCATCTCCATGGCAAAGCCTCCGTCGAGATCGTCCACGATGCGTTGCTTCCATGGCCGCCGCATCACCTGCACGGACATGCGCCGGGTCGTTCGCTTCTTGGAAACTAGGCGCTTCGCAATCTCTTGAGCGCGATCCATGAGCTTCGCACGCGGAACGACCTCGTTCACGAGACCGTACTCCAGCGCCTTCTGCGCGCTGATGGGCTCGCACATCCACATCGCATAGGTCGCTCGCTTCACGCCCATGAGCTCTATGAACGCGCTGTGGATGCCATCGCCAGGCACAAGACCGAGATCGAGGTGCGGGTCGATCAGGATCGTGTTGTCTGAGCAGATCGTGAGATCGCACATCAGCGCTAGCTCCGTGTGTGCGCCGGGGCCAGGAATCACGCCAATGGTCGGGATCTCGACGTCGTGGATCAGACTGATCAGCATCTGACGACCATCGAAGTACATGTGCTCGTAGCTATAGTAGGGACGATCCTCTTCCTCCTTGGAGAAGCTCGAGTCGTCCATGTTGGCGATCCAGGTGTCCCCCGTCGTCGTGAGGATCATCACCTCGTTTTCGGGATCGGACCCGACGGTACGAAACGCCTGCCAGATGGCGCGGTGGAGCTCGAAGTTCCACTGCACATCACCGCCCAACGTGTGCATGCGGAGCACGATGATCCCGTCGCGGCGCTCCATCTCGAAGTGCTCCTTGAAGAGCTCCTTGTATTCCTCGAACTTCGGCGTGGGTACGTAGCTTGTGAGTGACATCGCGATTCCTCCTTGCTGGGGGTTGGACACGGCGACCCTACGACTGAGAGGATGGCTAAGGAATGTCCATTGGTGGGCAGGAGATGGACAATAAGTTGCCATCTGGGGCAACATGCCATCGGTCATGGATCTGGATGAGCTGCGTGCCTTCGTGGCGGTGGTCGAAACGGGGTCGATCGTGGCCGGTGCGCGGTCGCTCAACTTCGCTCGGGCCACGTTACGAAGGCGCCTGGACGAGCTGGAGGCACGGGCCGGGGTACCACTGCTTCACCGGACCGCACACGGCGTGACGCCCACCGAGGCGGGATCGGTTCTGGCTGCGCGAGGTCGCCGAATCCTGCAGGAAGCGAGCGCGCTTTTGAGCTCCGTGCGCGAGGTCGGAGCCGAGCCGACAGGCGAGCTGCGCTTCATGGTTCCCGTGGGGCTGCCACCGGAGGGCGTGACATCACTGTTCGCGGCGTTGCGAACGAAGTACCCGCATCTGTCACTCCGGGTTCACTTCTCGGAGGATCCACTTGGTGGATTGCTCGAAGACGTCGACGTCGCCGTGCACTTCGGTACCCGCAGCCCGGCGGGGTCCTGGGTCTCGTACGAGCTTCTGCGGGTGCGCGAGCGGCTGATTGCGAGTCGCGAGTACCTCCGACGCAAGGGAGTCCCGAAGACGCTGGACGAGTTGGCGCATCACGACTTGCTTGCGTGGGATTGTCCGGACGGCGATGCGACCATCTGGCCGACGTGGCAAGGAACGACCTTGCGCGTGGTGCCGCGCGTGATCAGTCCGGATATCCACCTGCTGCGCCGGTGCGCCGCGGCCGGGATGGGCATCGCCTTCTTACCCGACGCCGAGATCCCGGAGTCGGATGCTCCTGCCGATGGGCTCGTGCCCGTGTTACCCAACGACATAGGACGGGAACGGCCGCTTCGCGTGGTCGTGCCCGCGGTCCTTGCGGAAATCCCGCGGATTCGAGCGGTGCTGACGGAGATCCGAGCGTTTCTCGCCCGTGTTGGGTAGCCGGCTTGGTCATGGTAGGTGACAGGAACGTACCAGACTTCGGGGGGAGCGGATGAACGAGGAAATGATCCAATTCGAGAAGCAGGATGCAATCGCGACCATCCGTCTCAATCGTCCAAAGAAATACAACACGCTCCGATTCGAGATGCTGCAGCAGATGGATGCAGCCCTCAGGGACGCGAACGCCGATGATCAGATCAAGGTCATCGTGCTGGAAGGGGCGGGAGACAGCTTCTGTGGTGGCTTCGACTTCTCCGGTGGGTTGGAGCACTTTCCAGGAATCACCGAGGAAGGATACGACCCGGGCGTCGATCATCACATGGTGACGAACTACTACACCAGCTACATCACGACGTTCATGGGCCTTTGGCGTGGGCTCAAGCCCGTGATCGCCAAGGTGCATGGCTATTGCGTCGGTGGCGGCTCGGAGATGGCACTTTGTGCCGACATCGTGATCGCGTCGGACGACGCGCGCATCGGGACGCCGTACTCGCGCGTCTGGGGTTGCCATTTGACCGGTATGTGGATCTATCGACTCGGTCTTGCCAAAGCGAAGTACTACGCGCTCACCGCGGAATGGATCAGCGGGAAGGAAGCCGCGGAGATCGAGCTGATCAACTTTTCCTATCCGCTCGAAGAGCTGGATCAGCGAGTGGAAGAGTTGGCCGACAAGTTGGTGCAGATCCCCCTAACCCAGTTGATTTCGATGAAGCTCATCGTGAATCAGGCCTACGACAACATGGGATTGCAGAAGAGTTCGTCCGGCTTGCCATGAGCCAAGGCGTGAAAGCCGCGGTCACGAAGAGAGACGCACCATTCGGCGACTACAGCCAGGGGCGGCCGGAGTACCAGCCGAGGAAGAAAAGCGAGCTAGCCAACGAGTGATTCAGTGAAACATGCTTCGCTGCCGGTATGAGTCTTGAGACGCCGTCGCCTCACGAAGGCTCGTCGCGCTCAGCTCGCTGCGAGTGCCCCGATGTAGCACGCGCACGAAACCGTGGATGCTACGGTCCGGACGTGGTTCCACCGAGTCCACCGTGCGAGGTACGTCTGCCAGAAACGCGCCCCTTCTGGACTCGATGCGTCGTGCGCGTCGAGCGCGTTGTTGAGCGGGACGTTGAAGGCGACTGTGCACCCGAACATGCCGAGCAAATAAACGAAGCCGCCTGCCACGAGCGCAGCACGCAAGGGGGCCTCGGGCGACATGAGTGCCATCACGCTCAACGCAGCGGCGATCAAGGTCGTTCCGAAAAAGAGCACGATGAACAACGAGCGCTGGATCACCTGGTTGATCGCTTGCATGGCGCGGATGCCGGAAGCCGAGTCGATCTTGCCGAGCGCGCCCATGATGAAGGTCGAGAACGCGAAGTACAGACCTGCCATCAGGCCGCATCCGATCGCGGAGAACCAAAGGAGCGCGGTCATCGGCAACGAAGCTTTGGACGAACGAGCATGGACCATCTCCCGAGTGCAAGCGTTTCGCTAGGCGCCCACCAAGCGCAGAATCTTCGCTTCACCGCACGGCTTTTGCAGTCAGATTCGACCTCCAACTTGGCACGCTGAATGCGGGGCTCCGCGGGACAGCGTCCATCTTGCTGGCTCCCAAAGGAGGAGGCCATGGATGATGGTCCCCCGCAGCCGCTAGCGCGAAAGCCGCTATTTCGGCTTTCTTCAATGAGCGAGGTGGGCAGGGTTTGTGCTCTGGTCGCCGCTTCGATGATCTGGCTTTCGGGGTCAGTTGGCACGTCCGCCTCCGCGGAGCTGCCGACGACGAACGACGCGATCATGCAAGAAGCACAGCACGCCGAAATCCATGCGGAGCCTTCCGACGAGGACCTCGCAAAGATCTCGAGGATGCCCCGGACTGGGGTGCCCTCGGACCTCGAACCGGCGCGCAGCGTGTCGGTTGGATATCCGAACCGGGGACTGCTCCAGTTCGGAACGCGGATCAGCGATGAGGGAGCGATACGCGTCAAAGACAGCTCTCTCGATATGAAATGGCACTGTCCTGGTCGCGCTAACTGCGCAGGTCGCTTGACAGGTTCACTCGTTTCGGTGTCTTCTCCCGCCCCATGACAACTGCCCGCTGTTTCATCGGTTCTCGGAGCCCCGCTCTTACTCTTGCCATCATGCTGTCCGCCGCGATGGCATTCGGCTGCAGCGACAACGGAGGTTCGGGCGGTGCCGGCGGCACCGGCGGGATGGCTGGCGCGGGGGGTACTGGTGGGATGGGTGGCAGTGCGGCGACAGGTGGAAGCGGAGGCTCCGGAGGTGACGGTGGTACGGGCGGCAACGGTGGCGGCGGCGGCTCGACACCCGAGTGCTCGCTCAGCGGTGACTGCACCATCTTCGAAGTGTGTGAGAGTGGAACGTGCGTGGAGGGCACCGAGGTGTTCGTCTCGAGCACCCGCTACGACGGCGCCCTTGGCGGCATCGTCGCCGCGGACAGCGAGTGTCAGAGCTTGGCAGCCGACGCGGGACTCCGCGGCGTCAACTGGTACGCCTGGCTCTCGGGTGAAATCGACAGCAACCCCGCCAGCCCCGCCGACCAGTTCCCGCAACAGACGACGCCCTACTTCCTCGTCGACGGTACTCGGGTTGCGGACAACTGGACTGATTTGACTGACGGGAGCCTCGCACATCCGATCAACCGGGATGAAAACGGCGTGGAAGTCACCGATGACGGAAACCACTTCGTGTGGACCGGCACCCAGGCAAACGGTACCGCGGCAGGACAGGACTGCTCGTCCTTCACGGCCACCGGCCCCGCTGGGGCGCGCGGCCAGGCGGGAGACGCGACGGCTTCCAGCGGCGCTTGGACCGCCTCCTTCCTTCAGTTCTGCGACCGCAACAACCTGCGCATTTACTGCTTCAAGTGGAGCAGCTTCTAGGCAAGAAGCCTCGAGCCTCCTTCCCTAACGCTCCGCCTCGAAGGCACCGATGTCGCAGGCGCCGCCCTGGGGTCGCGCGCACCACGGCTTCGCCCGGAGGTCTTGAGCTCGAGCGCCGTGTGGGGCTCTTGAGCGCTATCGATGCCCTGAATGAACACCGAGCGGGAACTCTCCTCGTGAGCAAGCGCGATCGGATCGCCCGCGACGTCATTATCTCGGGAATGCTCGAACGCCTCGTCGAACGCCAGGGAGCGAAGGTGGCTTCCGCTGATGGAGTCGGGAACGGAAGCGGTCCGGAAGCCCAGCTCATGCGCACGATGATCGACGCCTTTGCCGCGTACGAGAGAGCCCTCATTCGAGCTCGGACCAAAGCCGCACTCGCGGCCAAAGCCGCCCGGGGCGAACGCACAAGCCTTCACGCGCCCTACGGCTGGAGTGTCGGAGAGGACGGCATTCGATTGGTTAAACTGCCGGAGGAGCAGCGGATTCTCGCTCGCATTCTCAGGCTGCGAGAACAGGGCCTCTCGATTCGCGCGATTGCCGACACCCTAAACGAGAAGGGTCTACCTGCGCGGGGAAAGCGATGGCACCCGACAACCGTCGCGCGGATCCTCACAGTGCACGCTGACGCGGCAGCCTGACCGTCGAAGACAGGCGGGCTACATCAGCCGACTCGGGCAATGAAGCGAACACGTCGCGTACTGCCTGAAGCCGAAGCCGAGCTTCAGTCGGCGGCAGTGTGGCACGAGGAGAAGCGTCGCGCCTTGGGTATCGAGCTCGGTGCACAGTCGGAAGATGTTTTCGGCGGCTATCAGCTTGCTTCTGATAGTTCTTTTTTGAGCTTGCTACTGATTACGAACAGTATGCCTACGGCTACGAACGGTCCCGTAATCGCCATGATGATACCAAGACTCATCCCTATCGACTCGTTCATCCTGTAGTTGAGGATGAAGACTGGCGGGCTCAACGCAACACCAATCAGGGTGAAGAGAATGCCCCCGAGCAGTTCCCATTTGGTCGCCACGAAGAAGATAGCCAGAAGGATGAACGAAGGGATGAGGTGCATGGAAAAATGCCCAAGCTGTTCCCAAAGAGTATGAGTGCCATCGAACGCGTCGAGGGCAAACATGCTCACGAACAGAATGGCAAGAATGCAAAGTATTCGCGGAGCCCAATGGAAGAATCTGATACGCGTGTCCAAAGTTCTGCAGATCTACCACAGGCTGGAGTCGATCCGCCTCGGTGGACGTTGACAAGGGACCGCGCCCTATGACGCGATCCCTTGTTTCTTCCGGTGACCCCAAGTACGCGAAGTTGGAACTTCGTTGTGGGCTTCCTCACGGAGTGGGAAGGGCTTTGGAGGTTGGCCGTGCGGTCGGGTGCCGCCCTGCAGCTCGGCACCGCAGTCAACCGCGATGAGGTTGAGACCAGCGCGCGTAGGCCCTTCGGACATAGGCCAGTCGCTCGGCGGGCGTTGGGTACCGCTTCGAGAACCAGCGAATCAGCCGCAGCGCTTCTTCTCGCTCGCCCTCCGATACAGGCGCATTCACATACGCGTCGAACGCCTCCGCAGTGAGGCTCCGCTCCGTGAGCTGCCGTGCTGCCTCGATAGCGGCCCCAGATGGAAAGTCTGCGCGACTCATTCCAGCACCTCCTTGAGGCGTTGCAAGAGTCGAATGTCCTCCGCGTCCTTGGGTCGTCCGCCGATCCGCTTTGTCAGAATGAGATCGTCGACTGAAGGAATGAAGAGCTTCGCGGTGCCAATTTCCACCGACACCCGCCGAGACCAGAGGTCATCGAATACGACCTCTAAACCGTCGACGGTCGTTCGAGTCGCCGAGACCAGAACATCGACGTGCTCGTCGTTCTCAAGGACATATCGACCGTTTCGGCGAGCATCCTTCGGCGTACGGTTGGGCTCCAAATCGAAAGCTTGAGCGGCCGTGTTCAACTTCTCGATATCGTCGGAATGCACCCAGAAATCGTAGTCCGCCGTCAAGACGGGCAAACCCAAGACAACCATTGCGCGGCGTCCGATCAATAGGGCTCGCGCGCCGCTACTCTCCACGGCGGCAAAAAATGAGAACTCATCGAACTCCGACCCTCGCATCACCGAGAGTTTCGTGGTTGTCCGGCGCGCACGCAAGAGCAGGCATCAGAGCGGACGGAAGAGTCGAGCAACTGGTCGCGCGACCTGTAGCTTTCGCTGCGTTTAGGGTCGCTCCGAAACGAAAAAGCCCGGCCGAAGCCGGGCTTTGACCGCGGTGACCCCAAGTACGCGAAGTTGGAACTCGGTTGTGGCGTTCCTCACAGATTGGGAGGCGCTCCGCGCTCTTGCGGTGGGACCGGTCAATACGAGCTCAGCAAGGCGTGCGAGTTGGTGAAGGCAGGGGCTCCAAAGATGCCTGGCTGCGCTCAGTGGGACGCCCTACGGCTGCGCCTCAAACGCCCCGACGTCGCACGTGAGGTCAGCCGCCACCACTGCCATCTGGCCCCCACCATCAATAGTCACAAAGCCAATTCTGGGTCGGGTCGATGCCAAGAGGACACAGAAAGGCGCTGCACGAACCCGGCTGGCCGCAGTAGTCGCACGAAGCCACCGTGCCATCGGCACAGTCCAGATCGATCACGCCGCAGCCGCAGTCGCATCCGTCGGCGGTCCCGTAGTACTCCCCTGAACAAGTCCAGCCCGGAGGGCCGCCGCCGCTCGGTTCCGCAACGAAGCACCGCCAGTCCCCTGCACGGCACTCGCCCGCGCCGTCGTAACCAGTGAACCAGCAGAGGGTCCCGGAACTGAGGCCCGTGCAATCGAGCACTGCGCAGGCGCCCTTCCAGCAAAGGCCGATGGTGCCCCCGACGTCACACGGCGTCGCGGGGTCACGGTCGGTGCAGTCGCGGGGATATCCGTTGCCGTCAACGCAGCCACCGTCGATGCAGTA
>Ga0111159_1070_pt1 | contig 32590 bp, 33 predicted proteins | sample DeeMarSeWOR28_12_FD_80259 | JGI IMG/M metagenome (GOLD analysis project Ga0111159, IMG submission 80259) | Myxococcales bacterium SG8_38 | reverse complement strand
GTCGGGCCTTCTTTCGAAAGTGGCTGGGGCGCCGCCGCGTCTTTCCGAGGGAATCCGGGTCTTCGTCGGGGTGCGGCACGGGGTTCTTTCCTTCTGCCCCCCCTCGGGTTCTCTTTCGAGTATACCGCTCAATTGTTCAGTGTCATCGCGTAGCTCGACTTTTGGCGAGGACACTTACAATTCGGCCATGAGCTGGTCCCACGCGGTAGAAGAGATCGACGGCGACTATGACGGCCGGTTGGTGTTTACCTGCGAGCACGCGTCGGCTGCGCTTCCCGAGCCTTGGAGGTGGCCCGAGGAAGATCGTTGGCTCGTCGATACGCACTGGGCGAGCGACATCGGCGCCGCAGCATTCACCCGACGGGTGGCTCGCTTGATGAACGCACCTGCCATCCTCTCCCGATTCTCGAGGCTCTTGATCGATCCCAATCGCCCGCTCGACGCAGACACACTTTTCCGCACGAATGCGGACGGCAAGAAAGTTCATCTGAACGAAGCGCTCCTCGATGCGGAGCGCCAGCGTCGTATCGATCGATTCTACCACCCCTACCATTCGGCCGTCCGCGCGATGGTCGCGCGCAGCCGCGGTGACACCGTGTTTTCCATCCACACCTTCACCGACAACTATGAAGGTGATGCGCGGGTTTTGGAGCTCGGGGTTTTATTCGACGACGACGAAGAGCCCGCGTATCAGTTGATACGCCATTTGGAGGGCGCGGGCTTTCATGTGCTGGCGAACGAACCATGGTCGGGCAAGGACGGGCTCGCCTACTCGCCGGTGCGGCATGCGCGCGAATTCGGGCGCTGTGCCCTCGAGATCGAAGCCCGCCAAGATTTGATCGTCGACGACGCATTTGCCGCTCGCCTTGCGGCGGCGCTGGCCGCATTCTTCTCGTAAGCTTCGTAGATGCGGCGGTCACGCTCCGAGCGAACAGGGATTTCGTACGTCTCCAGCGGAAATGCGGATGCGCCCCTGGTCTTGTGCCTTTACGGGTTTCCCGACATTCCGCGGACTTGGGAGCCGCTCAGCAGGGACCTTTGCAACGCGGGGTATCGAGCCGTGAGCCCATGGCTTCCCGGCTATGCACCCTCGTCGCTCGAGGGCCCCTTCGACGTGCCCACCCTGGCCCAAAAGATCCTCGCGCTCGCCGACGAGCTGTCGCCATCGGAGCCAATCCGTATCGTCGGCCACGATTGGGGCGCGGTCATCGCGAGCTTCGCTTCTGCGCTGAGCCCTGCCCGCGTCCGCGCCGCCGCCATGCTGGCTGTTCCACATCTGCTGGCCTTCGAAGCCAATCTAGAGAAGCACCCGCGACAGCTGGGCAGAAGCGCGTACATGGCCCTGTTCCAAATACCCATGGTCTCCGACCTCGTCGTGCGCTGGCGGAGCTTCCGGTTCATTCGACGTCTTTGGAGGACTTGGTCGCCGGGATTCGATCCGGGCTCGAGCTACTTCGAAGAGCTCGAGCTCTGCTTGCGGTCGAGCATGCCGGCGCCGCTCCAGTACTACCGGGCTCTCGCTTCCCCCAAAGTCATCCGCACGCTACGTCGGACGCTTGAAGCCGGACCGACCGTCGTCCCCACGCTCTATCTTCACGGCGAACGAGACGGCTGTATCGGCCCGGAAATGACCGAGGGCCAAGAGAAGCACTTCAGCGCACTATTCGAGACGTTGACCCTCGCGGAAGCGGGCCATTTCCTGCACCTAGAGCGCCCGACCGAGGTGAACGAGGCAATCCTCCGCTGGTTCGAAACCCACTGATCCAGTCGGCGCTTCGCGACTCAACCCCGGAGAACGGGTCGCGACGGGCGTAAGGACCGGGCTCAGAAAAACACGACACGAGGTTCCACGGAACGCGGCGGCTTAGGCGCTAGCGTGGGGGCGGCGGGGTGGGGATGAGGGGCCCGTGTTCCGACATTGCGGCTGCGCTTCAGTCGCATGATCACAAAGCGTCACTGCGCGAGAGGTAATCGCGAAGCCCGAACCCGCAATCCCCACCCCGCCTCCCCCACGCTAGCGCCTACCTCGTGTCGCGTTTTTCCGAGCCCGGGCCTTACACCCCGACGAGTGGTAACTGTCGGCGGGTCGTTGCGTTGTCTCTGACTGGGACTGGGTAGCGGCCGCTGAAGCAGGCGCTGCAGAAGCCCTCCTCGCCGCCAACGGCGCGCTTGAGCCCGTCCAGGGAGAGGTAGCCGAGGCTGTCTGCGGTCACGTACTCGTTCACCTCTTCGATCGAGTGTTGCGCCGCGATGAGCTCTTCGCGGGTGGGCGTGTCGATGCCGTAGAAGCAGGGCCAGATGGTCGGCGGCGAGCTGATGCGTAAATGGACCTCTTTTGCGCCTGCGTCTCGGATCATCTTGACGATCTTGCGGCTGGTCGTTCCGCGGACGATCGAGTCGTCGATCACCACGACGCGCTTGCCCTGCAGGACGCTCTGGACGGGGTGGAGCTTCAGACGTACGCCAAAATGACGAATCGACTGAGCCGGCTCGATGAACGTGCGGCCGACGTAGTGGCTTCGAATGAGACCCAGCTCGAAGGGCAGCCCGGCTGCCTCGGCATACCCGAGCGCGGCAGCCACCCCGCTGTCGGGAACGGGCACGACGATGTCCGCGTCGACCGGCTGGTCTTCAGCGAGCGCGCGTCCCATCCGCTTCCTCGCTTCGTAGACGCTGATGCCATCGAACCAGGCGTCCGGCCGTGCGAAATACACGTACTCGAAGATGCACATGTAGCGGCGCTTCGGGTCCATGCGAAACGGACGGAGGCTTTCGATGCCCGTCTCGTTGATCACGACCATCTCGCCCGGCTCGATGTCGCGGACGAAACTGGCGCCAATCAATTGGAACGCAGGCGGCTCCGATGCGATGACATACGCACCGTCGAGCTCTCCGAGGCAAAGCGGCCGAAACCCGTACGGGTCGCGGACGGCCACCAGCTCGTCCGGAGAGAGGAAGACCAGTGAGTAGGCGCCCTCGACCTGGTGAAGCGCATCGGCGACCCGATCCACCATGGTCTCTGCCTTGGAGCGTGCAATCAAATGAACGAGCACTTCCGTGTCACTGTCGGACGCGAAGATCGAGCCGTCTTTCTCCAGTTGCTGCCGCAGGGCGATGCCGTTGGTGAGGTTGCCGTTGTGCGCTACCGCGATGGCCCCGTGGCCGCAGTCGACCGCGATGGGCTGCGCGTTCTTGATGTGGCTCGCGCCTGCCGTGGTGTAGCGGACGTGCCCAATGGCGCTGCTTCCGGGCAGCTTTTCGAGCTGATCCGCGGTGAAGACGTCCTGAACTAGCCCCATCCCGCGATGCACGAACAACTGCTCGCCGTTGCTCGAGACGATTCCGGCGGCTTCTTGTCCGCGGTGTTGCAGGGAATGCAGGCCGAGATACGCGAGATTCGCCGCCTCGCTGGCACCGAACACGCCGAATACCCCGCATTGATCGTGGAAATGATCGTCGTCCATCAACACCACGGCGCCCTACATAGCGCCCGCCTACCCCTGCGTCCATCACCCCTGCATGCCCCCGTTGCGAGCCTGCGCTAGAAACTGCCACGGCGATGCCACGCATACTCAAGCGAATTGAATCTGTGGTTCCTCGGAGGGCGTCCGGCTATGGAGGCAAAGCGCGGAACCTCGCCGCGCTTGCGCGCGCAGGCTTTCCGGTTCCCGTCGCGTACGCAATGCCCGGTTGGGTGGCCGATTCTTTTCTATCGAGCGTTCTCGACATCGCGGACCGGCCGAGAGCTCTTCTTCGCAGCCCGCACGTTTCCGACGCGCGCCTCGAGAAGATCGCACAGCGCGTTCGTGACGCGACGCTTCCGCAGGACGTGGTGAGCAGCGTTCGGGACGCGCTCCTGGCCATGACGGACGAAGGCGCATCGAGCTTTGCAGTGCGCTCGTCGGGAACGCACGAGGACCAGGAGGGCGCTTCGGCCGCGGGAATGCACTCGACGCTCCTGAACCTCGTTCGGGAGGACGAGATCCTCGATGGGGTCAAGGCCTGCTGGGCTAGTCTCTTCCGTCCGCGCGTCATGTCGTACCTGCGGACCCTGGGAGAGGACATCCCAGTTTCGGTCGGAGTCCTCATTCAGGCCATGGTCCCGGCCGAGATCTCCGGCGTCTTGTTCACGGCCAATCCCCTCACCGGAGATGCCGGGGAGGTCGTCATCAACGCGGCCTACGGGCTCGGTTCTTCGGTGGTCGATGGCCGCGTCACTCCGGACACCTATCGCGTAGACAAGGCCACCGGTCAGCTCCGCGACCGGGTCTTGGGAGACAAGGCGCTTCAGGTTCTGCTCGATGATTCGGGCGGCGTTCGTGAGGTCGAGGTCGAGCCTTCGGCCCGAGAGCATCCGGCGCTCAGCGAGAAGCAGCTCTTGAGCTTGACCGAGCTGGCAACGCGCATCGAGAACCATTTCGGAGATACACGCGACGTCGAATGGGCCATCACGCAGCAAGAAGTCTACGTGCTCCAGGCGCGTCCGGTGGTCGTGCCGAGCATGCGAAACCGGGGCGCCGCCCGCGAGCGGCCCTGGGACCGCCGCAAGATCGTCTGGAGCAACGCCAACGTGGGAGAGGCGCTTCCCGGGGTCGCGACGCCGTTCACCTGGTCCGTGCTCAGCCAGTTCAGCGAGCTCGGGTTTCGTCGCGCTTTCGGCGCTCTCGGATGCACGGTTCCTCGGGATGCGGAGCTGGTAGGGGACTTCCGCGGGCGCATTTACCTCAACCTGACCGAGTTCAGCTCGATCATTTCGCAGATCCCCTGGATTCATCCCTCCACGCTCGTCCGGCTCGGCGGTGGACAGTACGCGGCGGAGCTCGACGAGGTCATTCAGGACCGAAGCTCCTCCGGCTTTCTATTGCGCCTGCCCCAAACGGTATCGCGGTACGCGCGTGAGAACTTCCGCCTGAAGTCGAGGATCGACGCGTTCGAGACGTACTTCGCCGAAGAGCGGCTGCGCATCGAATCGATCGACCCGCGGCTGCTCGAACCGAGCGGCCTCGATCGAATGTTGGGGGACGTCGAGCATCTGCTCGATGAAACCGGATCGATCATGCTGACCGCATACGCGAACCTGCTGACTGCAGTGCTGGTTCTGCTCGGCATCGTCCGCCTGTTCGCCGGAAAGCACGGGTCCGGTTTGTATCGGGACCTGTTATCAGGGCTCCAGGACGTATCGAGCGCACGTCCTGGCATGGTGCTGTGGCAAATCGCGCGGCTCGCCAACAACGAGCCTGAGGTGGCCAAGCGCATTCGCGACCGAAGCTGCTCCGAGCTCAGCATCGAGAGCCTGCCTGCGGGACCGACGAAAGACGCGCTGCGCCGATTCATCGAAGACTACGGCTATCGCGGCGTGCGAGAGGCGGAGATCGCGGCGCCGCGTTGGTCCGAGGATCCGACCCTCATGTTCGCCGCGTTGCGTTCCCATTTGGAAGGCGAGGTCGATCTCGTCCAGCGCGAGCGTGATTTGCAGCGCGCCCGCGAGGAGGCGGAGGAGAAGCTCGAGCAGAGCGTTCCATTGCCGCTTCGGCCCGCCGTTCGAAAGCTGCTCGACTTCGTTCGCCGCTTCACACGGATGCGCGAGCAGCTGCGGGGGCACGTGGTCGAGGTCCTCGGCATGTTCCGCAGGGTGGCGCTCGAGACCTCCCGCAGAATCGAATCACGGGAGCCCGAGGCGGGGCCCGACGCGGCGTTTTTCCTGACTCTTGCGGAAGTCCGTCGCGTTCTCTACGACGAAAACGAGCGCGTCGCGATTCGGGTTCAGCGACGCCGCTTGGAGCACGAGCGCAATAAGGCCCTTCCGGAGCCGCCGTCGACGTTCGTCGGATTCCCTCCGGAGGAGTCGGTCACCGAGGCCGCATCGAAGCGCTTGCACGGTTTGGCGGCCAGCCGCGGCGTGGCCGAGGGGAGGGTGCGCATTCTCAGCGACCCGTCGAAGGCAGCGGAATTCGAGCCCGGCGACATCCTCGTGGTGGCCGCGGCCGACACGGGTTGGGCGCCCTTGTTCCTCGCCGCCGCGGGCGTCGTCACCGAGCTAGGCGGGCCGCTCTCTCACGCCGCCATCATCTTGCGGGAGTACGCGGTGCCCGCCGTGGTGAACGTGACGAGCGCGACCCGTGCGCTGCGCGACGGCGACATCGTTCGCGTGGACGGGGATGCGGGCACCGTCGAGGTGCTCGGTGCCTGACGTCGAGCCCGAGCCTAAAGTACTTCATCGAGACGAGCACCTCCTCATCATCGACAAACCGCCGGGTCTTCCAACGACGGCGCCTCGTGGGAAAGACCCGTCTCTGACTCGTTGGGTCGAAAAACGCTTCTCGGATCTGAGCGCGCACCCGACATCACGGTTGGATGCGCCAGTGAGCGGGCTGGTCACTTTCGCGCTCACCCGGACGGCCAATCGGCGCCTCTTGGCGGCACGCCGCGCCGGCGCCTACGAACGCATCTATCTCGGAATTACCCTCGACGAGCCGGTGCCGCCCGAGGGTGAATGGGCTTGGCCCATCTCGCTCGATCCGCGCAACCCCTCGCTTCGTGTCGCGGGTCCGGGCCGGGGGCAGCGTGAGGCTCGCACCCGATACGAGGTGTGGGCGCGGGCATCGGCCGGAACCCTTCTTCGCCTCATGCCGCACACCGGGCGCACTCATCAGCTTCGTGTTCACGCAGCTCGGGGCGGCGCTCCTCTGTTCGGCGATCACGTCTACCAGGGCGCGCGCCGGAGCACGCTTGCCGATGGAAGCGTCGTGACCGCCCGGCGGGTGATGCTTCACTGCGCACGGGTGAGCTTCCCTTGGCCCCCTGGCGACCGCCGCCAGTTCAACGCACCCGTGCGGCCCGACATGGAGCGCACCTGGCTCGCATTGGGTGGACGGCCTTCGGACTTCGATCTCTAATGCGAGGAGAATTTGGCGCCGGGAGGCGCCTCCGAGGGCCTTTTGAAGTGAGCATCGAGCTCGCGCTGCAAGATCTCTTGCACATTTTCTTGGATCTCGAGGGGGTGGCGGATCAGCCGCTCGATGTTGCGCTGATACACGAACAGTCGGCGCTGCTCCTCGCCGCCACTCGTGGTTGCCAGCTCATCCAGCAACAGCGGCGTTCGCGGGTCGACGCCCTCGGCCACGACCTCGAGCCCGGGTAGATCGGTGACCATGATGAGATTGCCTTCGAGCCGTTGGGCGAGCTCCTCGGGAAGATCGCGCAAGGCAGCCTGGACGATCTTTTCGAACCGGGCGTGCGACGGCGCCCACGGCGGGCGTGCTGCGAGCCCGTCGAGGTGCCTCGTCTTGAGGAAGGAGAGCGACGCCTCGGCGTGGCGTTCCTGGCGGTCGCGCAGAAGCCCGAGGTAGTAGATGACGTCCGCGGAGGCGTCGGGGCGCGCGGCGGCACGCTCGATGAGCACGGCGGCCTCGTCGATCTGATCGAGCTCGAAGTGGGCCCTCCCGACCAGAAAATCGAGCTGCTCGTTTTCGAACGGTCCTTCGGGAAGCCCCAGCAGCAGCTCGGCCGCGGCGGCACGGTCTCCCTGATGAAGGAGCGCGTCCACCTTGAGAACCGACGCATCTGCGATGTCGTCTGCCGTCTGGCAGCTTTCCAGCGCCTGGTCGAGAACCCGGATCGCCTCGTCGAAGCTCCCCAGCGGGTGGATGAGCAGCTCGGCGGCATTCAGCATCGCCTCGAGATAGTGCTCGTCGAGCTCGATGGCTTGCCGGTAGTGCTCGAGCGCCATGTCGAGGTTGCCATTGGCCGCGTGGATGTAGCCGATGAGGTTGTGGGCATCGGGCGAGTCACCGTCCAGCTCGAGGGTCTGCTCGGCCGACGCCATGGCGCCGATCAAGTCGCCCTGCGTCACCAGCTCCCAACCGCGATCGAGGTGCGCGCTCAGGCGGTCCATCAACCCATCGTTCTGCTCGGACATGGTCGATCGCGAAAGTTACGTGGCCGGTTTGGGACGTCAAGCGGAACTGTGCGCTATGATTCAGGAGCGAATGGTTAGGTTTTTCACGTTGCTGGGAATCGTGGCCTTCTGTGGATGCGTGACCGAGCCCTTGCCGGCCGGGCAAACGATCTCCATCGGGACATCCACCCGAGGCTATCTTCGGGACGCAGTTCCGTTGGATGACCAGGGCGAGGGCTACCGGCGGCTGCGTCCGCGGGAGGAAACCCGCTATGGGACGCAGACTCTGATAAGGGCGATCGAGCGCGCGGCCCGCGAGGTCGCCGAGGCCTTTCCAGGAGGCTATCCGCTGCAGGTCGGGGATCTGTCCAATCCAAGCGGTGGCGCGCATTCGAGGCACCGAAGCCATCGCTCGGGACGCGACGCCGACCTATTGTTCTACGCGCGAGATGCAGGAGGCTTGGCTGCCGCCAACGGTGGTTGGATGAAGTTCGATCACCTCGGCCTCGGAGTCTCCGGCAATCGCGCGTATCGGTTCGACGAGGCGCGAAACTGGCATCTCGTGCGCACGCTGGTGTTGGACGAGAAGGCTCGCGTGAAGTGGCTCTTTTGCTCCAACCAAATCAAGGCGCGGCTTCTGCGCTATGCGGCCTCCCACGAGCCATCGGCCCGGGCGGTGGCTCGAGCCACCTGGATCCTCCATCAACCGTCCCAAGCCGACCCGCACGACGATCACTTCCACCTTCGCGTGGACTGTGATGCGGCCGAACGGGCGCTCGGATGCCAGGAGGAGGCTCCACACTGGCCGTGGCTGAGCGATACGGCGCGCAAAGAGGACTCGAGGGCCGCCGTCGCCGCGACCGACGAACGCCTCGTTCGATGGTTATTCGCCGAGGAGCATGTGGATCAGCGCAGCCACGTCGCTGGGCGTCGCCTCCACCCCGCAACGAAGCCATCCCTCGTCGCCGGCCGCTAGGTCCGTGAGGTCGCGGTGCTGCTCGGTCGCTCCCCAGATGAGCACCGCGGAGCTCTCCGGCAGCTCGTGGGACAACGTCGCAATCGTCGAAGGCTGAACCGACGCTTCGACGCAGTCGATCACGACCAGAGGGCTCAAGGACGCCGTGGCTTTCAGGTTGTCGAGAAACGCCACGACGTCTCCAATCTGCTGGACGGCAGCGCGTCCGCCGATGTGCTTTTGGATCTGCCGACAACGCTCAGCGCTTCTCGTGGCGACGAACACCATGGGCAGCGCCGAGCCGAGAGGCTGCACCGTCGGATATTTCGACGTGTCGGTTTCCGCTGGGGAGGGTGTCTCTTTGCGGGTCAGACCCGAGCGTTGGCGTTCACGGCCGAGCCGGCGGGTGTCGTCGGGCCTGCGTTTGTCTTTCGGTGGCGCGGAGCTGGTCTTCTCGGCGAGGGCAACCAGCGGCTCCAGGTTCTGCATGACCGCCTCGGTGGCGTCCTCACCGAGGTAGAAGGCCATGGCCGTGCGAAGGTGCTTGCGAACGAAGGCGCGCAGCGCTTCTCCGGAGTGCGGCACCTCGTGCTCGCGCGCCATGTGAAGCGCGCGATGCAGGATCTGAACGCGGACCTCCGGCGTTGCGACCGTCTCGATCGCCTCCCGCACCATGCGTGCGATCGGCGCTTCCCTATCCATGCGATCTCCACCCCCGCCCGAGGCAGCATATTTGTGAGCTACCACAACAACATAATATTACCGTCAATTCAATCCCCCGCCAAACCGGTCATGGTGTGCGTTCGAACACCTTCATGGTACATGGGACCACGATGCTCGTGTTGGGGGTGGACGAGAACGGCCTCGGGCCCGTGCTGGGACCCCTGGTGGCCACCTCCGTGACGCTGGAAATACCACGCTACGAGCGCTCCGCCCTCTGCCAACGGGGCCTTTCCCTCGGCCTCACGGACAGCAAGGAGTCCGGGGGGTTTGGCCAGATGCAGTTCGCTGAATCCGTGGCCTTGGCGCTCCTCGCGCGACTGGGCGAGGGACCCGCCCCGGGGTCGGCGGACGCCGTGCTCGACAGGGTATTTCGGGACGGCCGGCCCCGGCTCCGCGCGTGCTGTCCCGACGACCCCACCGCGGAGCAGTGCTGGGCGGTCGATCTGCCGGTGCCGGCCTTCGGTGGCGACGCCGATGCCGGCCAAGCGTTGCTCGACAAGCTGATCGGGCGTTCGAGCCTCCGCATCCTCGACGTGCGAAGCCGCGTGGCTTGCGCCGGAATGCTCAACGCAGAGCGGGCCGCTGGTAAGCACAAGTTCGACGTCGACTTCGACCTCTTTGAAGACCTGATCGCGTCTGCGCATCTCGTTCATGGCGCACCGCTCCTCGCCCTTTGTGGAATGATCGGGGGCATTCGCGACTATGCGCCACGATTCAGCCGTTTCGATCGGGCCCGGATTGAAACCGTTCCCGGACGTCATGGGCAGCGGCGCTACGCGATCCAGGGCGTAGGAGAGATCCGCTTCGAAATCGACGCCGACGTACGCCACCTACCGGTTGCCCTCGCCTCGATCGTCGGCAAGTACGTACGCGAGATCTCCATGCGTCGCATCGGGGAGTTCTATCGGAGAGGCGATCCCGAGCTCACGCTTGCCAGCGGATACCGCGATCCCGTGACCAAGCGCTTCATCGAAGCAACGGCTCTCCTTCGAAAGAGATTCGGCATCGCGCAAGAATGCTTCCGACGCGAGGCATGATGTCAGGAGGACCCCCCATGTCCGAACGTGACCAGCTACCCCGATGGATCTTGTGGATCGGCGTCGCAGCGGCTGCGGGGTGGGCGCTCTACGCGCTTCGGGGCGTGCTGGCACCGGTGTTCTTCGCGTTCCTGATCGCGTACGTCCTCGATCCGGTGGTCGATCGGATCGAGGGAAGCCGTTTGCTCCGCGGTCGACGGATCGCCCGTGGCGTTGCAATCACCGTGCTGCTCGTCGCCGTGTTCCTGATCACGGCGTTGGTCCTGTTCGTGGTCGCGCCGATGGTCTACGAGCAGGTGGTGGCATTCGTGAGGCAGCTTCCCGGATTGGTGGAAAGGAGCCGAGCGCAATGGGAGCCGTTCTTGGCAGAGGTCGGCCTCGAGATTCCGACGTCGGTCGGCCACGCGTTCGAGGAGCTTCACCTCGATCTCCAATCGGTCGTTGCAAAGGGCTACGCACCCGCCACTGCCGCCGTGAAATGGCTCTTGGGCGGCACCGCCTCGGCTCTTGGTGCGCTCGTCGCCGCGCTCGTGGTGCCGGTGTTCGCGTTTTACCTGCTCTACGATTTCGATCGTCTGACGGCCCGAGCCGGAGAGCTCATTCCGCCGCGCTACCGGGATGACGCGAAGTCGTTCTTCGGAGAGGTCGACCGCGTGCTCGGTCAGTTTCTTCGTGGTCAGTTCACCGTCATGGCAGTCCTCGGCACGCTCTATGGCGTCGGATACGGAATCATCGGCGTACCCCTGGCCCTGCCGATTGGAATTCTCGCCGGGTTGCTGTCCTTCATTCCCTACGTCGGAAGCGCGACCGCCTTGTTGTGCGCGCTGCTGATGACGGCGCTCGAGATGCAGGGATGGGTGCAAGTGCTCTGGGTGATCGGCGTGCATGCCGTGATTCAGGGGCTCGAAGGCTTCGTGATCACCCCGAAGATCATGGGCGACACGGTCGGGATCTCGGCGATCGCCGTCTTGTTTGCTCTGCTGGTCGGCGCGGACCTGCTCGGGTTTACCGGCGTGCTGCTCGCCGTGCCCGCCGCGGCCGTTCTCAAGATCCTTCTCGAGCGCATCGACGATCGGTATCGCAAATCGTCGTTCTATGGGGAAGCCGAGTCGGCAGCGTCCGACTCTACCGAGACCCGGCCAGATTCGACACGTCCAGGTTGATCCGGAGCATCCGGCCTTCGGTCTCGACAGTCGCGTGCCGCATGAGGTCGCTCCACGGCGGCTCCACGGAGGCTGGGGGATCGCCGATCCATGCCTCCATCCGCGCCGCGTTCCGTCGGGCCGTCTCGGCATCGACCAGCTCGACGTATCCTTCGACCGCGCCCTCGCTCCCCGATCGGATGGCGAAGCCGAGCGCCCGCGCGCCTTCCAACACCGAGCGCCCGGGTTCGAGCCCCGCGACGCTCTCCAACGCCTCCTTCCAATGCTCGGGGGGCTCGAGCACCGCGGCGACGGCCGCGTTTCGGCTGAGCCGCGGCCAGAGCTCGGCAATGGATGCTCTTTCGATCAGCGCAGGCACCAAGCTGGATCGAGCCGCCATCGCTTCGGCCACCGTGCGAACCGAGCCGGTGACGACCGTTCGATCGTCCAGGAGCCCGATCGCGCTGCGACGGTCTCGGCTGGTGAGCAGGGCGCCGGTGGCAGCGTCCAGACGAACGACGGATCCGCCGCGCGCGCGCACCAGGGAGCGATGGCACTCGGCCAGCGCTGTCGCCTCCACGCTCCGGCCCTTCAACATCAAACCAATCGACTGAAACGGCTGCTCCTCCGGGCCCCGTACCCAGACGGTGATCTCGCTCAGTGACTGAAGGGGGGCGATTCCGCAGGTCGCTTCGATTTCGGTCAGCTGCTCTTTGGCCACCAAGGCGCCGAGCAGAGCTCGAGCCGCAGGCGTCTTTTCGAGAGCGCTGATGTCCACGTGCAGCACCGCGCGTGCCGTGGTCGGCAGCTCGTGCAGCGGGAGGGACGCGCGAACCCTCCGGCCGTGCTCGATGACCGCGTAGAGCAGGGCTATCGTCGCCATCGAGACCACGACGGCAACCTTGAGCGAGCGAGACATCGATCGAGGGTAGGAAGTTCTTTTCCTTGAGCAAGCGGTCGTGCTAACCGGTGGCCCATGCCGTGGCGCCGTATGCGTTTGCGAAATTCCGAGGTGCTCGCCCGTTGCGACGATCAGGGGCAGCTCGTTTCGAAAGGGGGTCGAGTCGAGATTCGATACAAGCCCAACGACGGGCGAGCATACTTTGCCAGCCTCGCGAACCTCGAGCCGTCCGGGCCCGGGCTCGAGATCGAGCCCGATTCGTTCTGCGGTCCGGGAGAAACCGTGCAAAAGACGGCCAAGCCCTCGACCGCAGACTTCGAGACGTTACCAGACAGACCCGAGGCCGACGAGTTGCTCGTGTTTGCCGACGGCGCATGCAGCGGGAATCCGGGACCGGCCGGGTTGGGCGTGGTGGCGCTCTTCGGGGAGAAGAGGCGCGAGCTCAGCGAGTATCTGGGCGAGGCCACGAACAACATCGCGGAGCTCACGGCGATCTTGAGAGCGGTCGAGCTCGCGAATGAGCTTGGACGACCGCTTCGTTTGTATACCGATTCGCAGTACGCGATCGGTGTGCTGACGCAGGGCTGGAAGGTGCGCGCGAACAAGGAGTTGGTCGCGAAAGTACGCAAAGCCCTCGACGCGCACTCCGATGCCAAGCTATTTCACGTGCGTGGTCATCAGGGTGTGACACTCAACGAGCATGCCGACGAGCTTGCCGTCCGCGCCGTGCAGACACGCCAGTCTACGGGCTGGACCGAGCCTTGATGCGGCGGGCGGCTTCTCGGAGCGTGACCAGCTCGTAGCCGTCCTTTCGCATGGCTCGCACTGCGGCAGTCAGGACCTCGAGCTTTTCTTCCGACGTGCGCCTCAAGTCGGCGCGGTACGGCACGAGTGCTTCGAGCCCGTCCTCGACCGAATCGGCAGCGTCGAAGCCATGAAGCTCAAGGTTGATCAGCTCGCGGCCTACCATCTGCTTCGTCAGCCTCACCGCGATTCGCGCTCCGCCGACCACCAACGACGTGCCGATGTAGGGTAGCTGCCAGCGAGTCACGCCGATGGGAAGCTCCAAGATCCCTGCGCCTCGCCGCCAGTAGGGACGTCCCACGGGATATGGATCCCGTGGCGCACGCAAGACCGCGGGGCTGTCGAGCACGCTCGCGCTTCGTCGGCCCCGTAGCTTCATCACGGCCAACGCCGCAGCCTTGAGACCGAAGTAGCTCGGGCAGGGAAAGACGCTCGAGTCGTACTGCGCGCCGGATGCTTCCAACGCGTCGAACAGTGCATCGCAAACCGCGTAGCCAGGGGCGCGAAATCCTGCCGGGCGCTCTCCGCACGTTGCTTCGATGATCGCCGCGCCTCGTTCGATTTCGTCCGCAATCTCGTCGTTCGTCCTACGCGAGAGGTCGTAGTGGTGCCGATACGAATGGTTTGCGATCTCGTGTCCGGCCCGATGGAGCCCAGCGATCGACCGGCGGTTCTTCTCGAGCTCCAGGTCTTCGCCGATGGCGAAAAAGGTTGCATGGATCGACTCCTGTTCGAGCCATTGCGCAAGCCTGGGGAGGCAACGATCGTACACCGCGTGAACGGAAGGCTCGCCCAGAGGCTCCAAACCGTGGATCGCGGTGTAGAGAGGCACCTCGTCCAAGTCGATCGATATCGATGCCAGCCGCAGACTCAACCTTTGCTCCGAATTGCGATGAAAAGCTTCGCCAAGCTGCCAAGCACGCGTGGAATCCGCCGCACCAGCCGAATGCTGGGAGGTCGCTTCTCCAACACACGAACCGGGATTTCCCTCATTCCCAAACCCGCCCGCTCCGCGCGTATGACCAACTCCGAAGCGAACAAATCTCCATCGATCACGCAGGCGCGTACGATGGGCTGCACTTTGTCGTTGCGGAATGCTTTGAGGCCGTGCGTGTCGGTTCCCCCAAAGCCGAGCGTCCACCTCAGCAACCCGTTGATCACTTTCGTGCCGAGTCGGCGAAACAGGGGACGCTGGTCTCTGGCTCCTTCCATGACCTTCGAGCCGACGACGAAGTCTACTGTCGGATCTTGCAGCAAGGCCAAGGCCCGTTCGTAGAAGTCGGTGTCGCATAAATCGATCTCGTCGCAGATGATGATCGCGCCACTCGCGTGCAAGATCCCGTCACGAAGCGCCTTGCCGTAGTCCGGCTCGCTGGTGTGCCGGCAGACGAGCTGCGGCAGTCGCTCGCGGAGGTCGGAAGCGACCCGAACCGTCTCATCGGTTGAGCCGTTTTCCGCCAGCACGAGCTCGTACGACCAGCCGAAGTCCGCCAGCCGATCGACGAGATCGACGACTGCCGCGCGCAGGATTGCCTCCTCGTTGTACACGGGGATTACGATCGAGATCGAAGGCTTGTCGGCGGATTCGGTCAAGGGGCGGCACGATCTCAAGCAGAGGCATCGGCGTCAAGCCAAGCCGCTTACCACTGCATGCGCATTTTCGAGCTCCATTTGGAGCGGCCCGAGGCACGCAGGGAGCGCTACCGTTTGCCCCTTGGATACGTCCAGGCATCCGTGGCCGTCGTGTAGGGCCAACCTTCCCGCGAGGACCGTGACCCCACGCAATCGATCGGCAACGGGAAGCTCGAGCGATCCGGAGCCCGTCAGCCGGTACACCGAAAAGACATCGGACCGCAGCGGCCCCTGGCCGCTCAGCAGCCGCGTCAGGTGGGCCGCGCCGGGGATGGGCGCCGGTCCCGCCCGGTGGCGGATGCACTCGATCAAGGCGTCGCCTCGGGGGCCCTCCCAACGCGTGACATCGAGCGCACGCTCCCGGTGAAGGGCCCTCGGCTCGCCGTTCGGGTCGGGCCGCCCCGCTGCATCGTAGCGGCGGTTCCAGTCCCAGTAGCGATAGGTGATGCCGCGTTTGCCTGGCGTCACCCGCTGGGGCTCGAGGAGCAAGACCCCTTTGCCTATCGCGTGCGGCGTTCCGGGCTCGATCGAAAAGACATCGCCGGCACACACCGGGACGAAAGTCATCAGGTCGTCGACCGCTTCGCCTTGGTCGAGCGCCGCTTCCACGTCGGACCGCGAAACGCGATCGCGAAAGCCCAGATACAAGCCCGCTCCGGGCTCGGCCTCGATGATGTACCACGCCTCTGGTTTCCCGCTCTCGTTCGCAGCGAGCGCCGGATCATCGTCCCGGGGATGGATCTGCACCGACAGATCATCGGCGGCGTCTACCAGCTTCACCAGCAACGCGGTGGAGCCGAGGGCGGCCTCGCGCCCGAGAAGAGCTGGGTCGGAGTGAAGCACCTCGTCGAGCGAGGGTCCTTCCACGAGGCGGCTCGGAAAGTCCGGCTCTACGGAAAGCTCCCACGACTCCCCGACGGGTCCGGTCACATCCAAGGCGGCCTCGGCCTTCAACTGCTCGATGATGCGGCGCCCACCCCAAGGCGTTCGGGCGGGCGGCGTGAAGTTGTCGCCCTGCAGAAGCAGGGGCCGCCGCCAGTTTTTTGGTCCTACTTTGTCCGACATGTAAGGTGGCCTTCTAAACCCTATGGTAGCGCCCTGGGAGGTTGGGATGGGTTATTTGGGTAAGGAACGCCGAATCCACCGGGTCTTCGTGACTCGCAACAGCGAATATCACGTCCGACGCAATGTGTGCGTGGGCGTTCGCGATCGTCGCACCGGGCAGTGGCTGAGCGGTCATCTCGCGCTGCGCAGCACCGTGTCCGGCGGCCTCAAGTTCCACGACAACGGCGCGATCAGCGCGTCGGAGGGGTTGCCCACGGTCGGCGAATCGCTGTTTTTCATCGCTGCCGGACGGGATCTCATCACCAGCCCGGTTCTGAACGTCGAAAGGCCTCCGTTGGAGGTCGTTCATAGCTACCCCATGTGAGATCACGCGCCGCGAGATGCTATATCCCGCGGCGTGCCTTACGTCATGAAGACCATTCGCGTGGTGGCTGCCCTCGTCGAGCGAGAAGGGCGCTATCTCATCACGCAGCGTCGTGAGACCGCGGTGCTCCCGCTGCTCTGGGATTTTCCGGGAGGGCGCGTGGAAGAGGGCGAGAGTGACGAAGCCGCGTTGGTGCGCGAGGTCGAAGAAAGGCTTGGCGCCGCAGTACGGGTGGGCCAGCTCATTTCCTTCGTCAATCATCCTTACGAGAAGTACGCGGTGGACTTGTTCCTCTACGAGTGCGAGCTGCTGAGCGAGGATCTGCGATGCCGGGCGGTCCGGGCTTATGCATGGGTCACCTCGAAAGAGATGGAATCCTACGCGTTCACCCCCGTCGACGAGGCATCGATGAGCAAGCTCCTCGGAGAGAGCTAGACCGAGTACACCCTGAACTGATCCGCCCTCGAAGCCTCAGGATAGACCGAGTACACCCTGAACTGATCCGCCCTCGAAGCCTCAGGACGCCGATTCGCCCGCCGCTCATCCTCGAATGTACGCTGCACGTCCTTCGTCTTCGCAACGGCCGCCTCGACGCCCTGAGGCTACGATCATCGAATCATTTCAAGGTGTACTCGGTCTACCGCGCCATCGCTATACGTCGTAGAAGATCGGCGCCCGCTTCCGGATGAAACGCAGCACCAAGTCCCGCGCTTCGTCCGGCAGGCCTTCGAATTGAATGCCCATGCCGGGCTCGGACTCGGACGTGAAGTCCATCGGATCGCGCACGAAGCGCACGTAACCGTCGCATTCGAACTCGAAGCCCCCAGGCAGCGTAACCAGCATGGAAACCGACGTGTCCTTCGGAAGCGCTTCGTAGGTCGCCAAGAAGACGCCTCCGTGTGCGATCTCGCCGCTGAACCCCACGTAGAAGTTCGACTGGGTCGTCGCCCCCAGATTGGCTTCGACGCGCCGACGCTCGCCACTCGGAATCGGAGCTGGCGGCGGCAACATCGAGGTCGCAATCACCCCCGGCCGAGCGCTCTGCCCAACACCAACCCCCGCACTGTCACCCGCGCGAACACTATCGCTGTCACCGCCGCTGACCCTGTCACTGACCCTGTCCCCCCCAGCCCGTCCTTCCGGCGGCACGCTCGGTTTGTTCGTGAGCGGAAAGAGGATGCTGATCACGTCCGCAATCCGCTCGGTCGCGCGCTGCACCCCTGGATGCTCGGTCTTCACGTCCTGCAACAACGCAAGCGTTTGGCTCAGGGTGCCGAGCGCGCTTCTCACGCACGTCTTGCCATCGGGCTCGGTCGAGGCGTACTCGGCTTCAAACAGAGCGCCCACCGACTTGGCCACGTTTTTTTGAGCGATCCCCAGCGCCTTTTCAGGGATCTCGGAGTCTTCCTGAAGCGCCTCGAGCGCCTCACCGAGCGCCTCGCGGGCCCGTCGTGCCTCGCCGGCCGATGAATAACCCATGATTGGTGTGTCCCCCCAGCTAACCTGCTTCTCAGGATAACGGGAGTCGTGAGGAGGTCAAAGCTCCTTGACGAATACGACGCGTGAGCGCCCCGGACCCGCGTAATCCGGGACTTCGGTGCTCGTGAATCCCATCGATTCGTGAAATCGAATCGGCCCCTCGTGCCCCGACGAAGCAAGCGACTTGATTTGCTTCATTCCCGCGGCTCGGCACCGCTCAGTGAACTGCTCGTAGAGCCGCTTGCCGACGCCGCGGCGGCGGTGGTCCGGATGGATGCCGACCAGGTGTACGTAGCCGGTTGCAGAAGGTGCGGGCACCATCACTCCGAGAAGGAAGCCGATCACCTGCCCGTCCTGCTCGGCCACGAGCGCATGCTCGCCAAACTCGTAGAAGAACATGGGATCTGCGCGACGCCCAGCCGGCCCACCCCACCACTGGTCCAGCACGGAAATGATATAGTCGTAGTCCGCTTTGGTCAGTCCCCGGATGTGCATTTCGCGCATAGCGGTATCACGATCTCAGCCAGAGCGCACGGCGAGCGCGCCACGAGCATGTCCGAGCCCCGAGAGCCATCGCAAGACGCAACGCTTCTGTTCTGCCCGTTCTGCGGAGAGGCGTTCGAGGGTCGTCGCGAATGCCCCGAGCACGAGCTCGCGCTGCTCCCGATCGACGATCTTCCAAGACGTGCGGAGGGTGCGTTGGACGAGGTCCGTGTCTTCGCTGACCCGAGGCTGGGAAGAGGCCCGCTCATGTTGGGCGCGGTGCTCGTCCTGATTGGATTCGTGGCGCCCTTTGCTCGCTCGCGAGGAATTGAGGCTTCCGCATTGGAAGCAGCCGTGGACGGTGCCGTCAATCTCTGGCTCACGCCGGGCGCCGCAATCGTATTGCTTTGGATTCCATGGAAACGCCGGACGCGCTCCGCGATGCACGCCGCCCGCGCCGCGGTGCTCGGGCTGGCGGTGAGCGGCGTGTTGCCCTTGGTCTACACGACGCGGCGGATCGGGGTCATGGCAGAGGCGTCCCATGCGAACGTAGAATGGCGCTGGGGGCTGTGGCTCATGGCGGCGGGTCTCGTGGTCTGCGCCATGAGCAGCGCCGGATTCGGCGGTCGGCACAGGGCCGACGTTCAAGCAGCGCCCGAAAGCGATGGGCTGAAAATGTAGCCTTGCTGCTGGACGACGCACACTCGATTCGGACCGGCCACTCGCGCCCTCGCGACAGCCACGCTGGCCGCATCCAAGAGCTCGCTGTGTGTTCTCACGTTGGCGCTGGGGAAAAGGCCCACGCCGATCGAGGTCGTCAACGGGATGCGAACGTCGCCGACCTCGATGGGTCGCGAAGCCACCTCGGCTACCACGCACTCCGCCAGCGCGAGCGCCCTCGCCGGGCGCGTATTGGGAAGCAGCAAGCCGAACTCGGCGGCCCTGAAGCGGGCTGCGACGTCGGTGTTGCGGATCGTGCGCTGCACCCTTTCGCAGACCTCGTCCAACGCTGGCAGAGCCACCTCGGGACCATGCTCTGCGACCGGCTTCTGAAGCCCGTCCACCGCTAGGATGCAGCAGGCCAGAGGGTCGAGGTGCCTTCGCGCCTCTGCGAATTCATGCTCGAGGCGTTGGTGAAAGTACCGCGGGTCCGGCAGCACGCCGAGCCGCTCGTGCAGCGATGAATAGCGAAGCTCGCTCTTTGCGAACTCGACGTCGTCATGGGTGCGCTTGACCCGGAGCATGTGGTCGACACACGTGAGCAGATCAGCATCGTCCATCGGCTTTGCGACGTGATCGTCGGCACCCGTACGAAGACCCTGAATTCTGGCGCTCTCGTCTCCTGGAGGAGTCAGAAGAACGACGGGTACGAATCGGTCCTTGGTGATGGTCTTGATGACGCGGCACACATCGATGCCGCTGAGCCCGGGCATGTCGACGTCGAGCAGGACGAGATCGACCGGCTGGGCGCGTACCGCGTCGATCGCCTTTTGTCCGCTACTGGCCGTGGCCACGATGAAGCCTTGGTCGCGAAGGAGCTCCGCGAGGTGCTCCCGGGTCGCGCGGTCGTGCTCAGCAACGACCACGGCCGTCCTCGGCAATGTCCCAGAGGTCCCCACCAGGACAATGTACCCGACTGAGCCGGGATACGCGAGTGCCTGCTTCGAGTTTCCCCAAGCCCGGGTCGTGTCTATACTAGTAGCGAAAACGGACCCGTTCGGGTTTGGGGGCGAATGGAGCTCAAGCAGCAACTCAAGCTATCGCAGCAGCTGATCATGACGCCGCAGCTGCAGCAAGCCATCAAGCTGCTGCAGATGTCGCGCATGGAGCTCAGCGAGCTGGTTCAAGAGGAGCTGCTCGAGAATCCGATGCTCGAAGAGGGCAACGAGGCGCGTGAGACCGCCAATCCAGCTCCAGAAGAGTCCGCTGCTCCCGAGGTTCGCGCCCACGAGGCGAAGAAGGAAGAAATCGACTGGGAGCGCTACCTCGAAAATCATTCCACCGAAGCGCCAATGCCCTCGATTCGGCGTGGAGGCGAGGAGGAGATGCCCGGCCTCGAGGCGACTCTCTCCACCTCCGAGGATCTCTCCGATCATTTGGGCTGGCAGTTGCGCATGGGCGACTTCGTCGAGGACGAGCGCCGGTTTGCCGCGCTCGTGATAGGCAATCTCGACGACAACGGCTATTTGAAGATCGAGGGCATCGCGCCGGAGGACATCGTGCCTCGACTGGCGGCGGAGTCGGAGCTCGATCCAGAAGACGCCGAAGAAGTGTTGGCCATGATCCAACAGTTCGATCCGATCGGAGTCGCGGCCCGGTCCCTCGAGGAGTGCCTGACCATCCAGGCCAAGCACTACGGCATGGATGATCTGGTGCTTCGGGTAATCTCAGACCATCTGGGCGACCTGGAGAAGCGACATTATCCCGCCATCGCGAAGGCGCTCGGTTGCTCGCTCGACGAAGTGTACGACGTCGCGCAAATCATCGCGGAGCTCGAGCCGCGCCCCGCTCGCCGCTTTCAAACCGAAGAGCCGCGATACATCGTGCCGGACGTCTACGTGCATCGAGTGGGGGACGAGTACTACGTGGTTGCGAACGATGACGGGATGCCCAAGCTCAAGATCAGCGGCTTCTACCGCTCCGCGATGGCGGACAACCCCAAGGCCAAGGAGTACATCCAGGACAAGCTTCGCAGCGCACAATGGTTGATTCGAAGCATCGATCAGCGCCGAAAGACGATCGTGAAGGTGACCGAGTGCATCGTGGAAAAGCAACGGGACTTCTTCGACAAGGGCATCGAGCATCTGAAGCCCATGATCTTGCGCGATGTGGCCGAAGCGGTAGGGATGCACGAGAGCACGATCTCTCGGGTGACCAGCAACAAGTACGTCCACACGCCCCGGGGCACGTTCGAGCTGAAGTACTTCTTCAACAGTGCCATCAAACGCGACCATCAAAACGACATCGCCTCCGAAAGCGTCAAGCAGGCGATCAAGAACATCATTTCGGGCGAGGATCCCAAGGCGCCGTTGTCGGACCAGAGAATCGTTGAAATACTCGGCCAAGACGACATCAAGATTGCCCGCCGCACCGTCGCAAAGTATCGTGAGATGCTCGGCATTCTGAGCTCGTCGAAACGAAAGAAGTACTTCTAAATCGCCGGAGGTTCGATGCGTATCAGCTACACATTTCGAAACATGGAGTCATCTGACGGAATCAAGAACTACGCATCCGAGAAGATCGGCAAGATCCAGAAGTACATGAGGGCGCCGCTTCACGCCGAGTTCACGTTTTCGATGGAACGGCATCTGCATCGCGTCGACCTCAACTTGACTGGCGACGGGCATCAGTATGCCGGCCACGGCCAGTCCGAGGACATGTACGCGACCATCGACCAAGTCGTCGACAAGATCGACAGGCAAGTGCGCGACTTGAAGGCGACGGAGAACGACCGCCGCCGCCACGGTGGCGATTCGGTCCGCCGTCCCGAAGACTGATCCCCATTGCACCTTCCCGACGGGTGGGGTATCGCCTGCCGTCATGCTCGCTGAACTGTTGCATCCGGAGCGCGTGCGTGTCGGCCTCGAGCTTGCCGACAAGGAAGCGGCGCTGCGAGCAGTCGCAGCTTTGCTGACGATGCCCGAGGGCACCGCGAACGAAGAGGCCGTGTACGACGTGCTGCTCGAACGAGAACGTCTCGCCAGTACGGGCGTCGGGAGCGGCGTCGCGATTCCCCACGGGCGCTACGATGGCGTCGCCGAGCTACGTGCCGCAGTGGCGGTATGCCCCGCCGGAGTCGACTTCAACGCCGTGGACGGTCTGCCCGTCAAGATATTCGTGGCAATCATCGGGCCCCGCTCCATGCCTCAAAAGCACCTTGCCGCGCTTGCCGGTGTCTCGCGAGTCCTGCGGGATACGGTGAAACGGGCTGCGCTTCTCAACGCGGTGGACAACGCGGAGGCGTACGGCGCGCTGGTCGACGCCTGACGGGCAGACAGTTGGCGGCGGCTGGCGTATGATGGAAGCGTGACCCAATTCTCCTCTTCGTCGCACGCGGGGCTTCCTAGCATGCGCGTCGAACGCGGTGTCACCGTCGCGCATCTCTTGGCCGAGCCGCGCCTCCGCGCCATCATGCAGCTGGTTGCGGGGCAGGACGGACAGGAGCGCTCGATAGACCACCCGCGCGTTCAGAAGCCGGGGCTGGCCCTCGCGGGGCATACCCACGGTGTGGTGCCGACTCGGATCCAGATTCTCGGCGAGACCGAGATCACGTATCTCGAAGCGTTGTCACCTGCCGAGCAGCTCGTTCGCGCAAGGGTTCTGTTTGGTCTCGGATTGTCCTTGGTGATCATCACCCGGGGTATCCAAGCGCCGCCGGCGCTCGTTCGGGCGGCCGAGGAGACGTCGACTCCTCTGGCCGTGGCCGAGCCGCGCTCGAGCCGTACGATCCAGGCCGTCCATCTGGTCCTCGATGGGCTTCTCGCTCCCTCCGAGACGCGTCATGGCGTGTTGATGGACGTTCACGGCATCGGTACGTTGCTCTTGGGGCCGAGCGGCATCGGGAAGAGCGAATGCGCCCTTTTCTTGGTGGAGCGAGGGCACCGTTTCGTCGCCGATGACCAGGTGATTCTGTCGTTGCTTCCGTCGGAGCAGATTCTCGGCCGTGCGCCGACCTTGCTTCGCAACCACCTGGAGGTGCGCGGTATCGGGATCATCAACGTCAGGGATCTATTCGGGGCCAATGCGGTGCGCACCGAGAAGACGGTGCAGCTCGTGGTGGAGCTCTGTCCCTGGAAGGATGAAGAGCCGTTCGATCGTCTCGGGCTCGACGATTCGACGCTCGACATCCTCGGGATTCCCATTCCCATGCTCCGCATCCCGATTCGCCCTGGACGCAACATGGCGGTCATCCTCGAGGTCGCCGCGCGCAATCACATCTTGAAAATGGTCGGCAATCACGGCGCCAGGAAGTTCATCTCCTCGCTCGCACGAGATCGAGAGGAACCGGGATCGGGTCGTGGAGGATGAGTGACGCTCCACAGCTCGTTCTCGTGACCGGTTTGTCTGGAGCAGGCCGAAGCACGGCGCTGCGCGTGCTCGAGGACGCCGGCTTTTTTTGCGTGGACAACTTGCCGCCGGCTTTGGTTCCGGAGCTGCTCGATTTGGTGAGCGACGAAGGCAAGCTGCGCCGAGTCGGTTTGGGTATCGACGTTCGTACCGGCAGCTTCTTGAGTGGCGCCGAAGACATGCTTTCGAAGCTCGAGGCGTCGGGTCACGCGGTTCAAGTGGTCTTTCTCGACTGTGCCGACGACGTCTTGGTGCGGAGGTTCAGCGAAACCCGCCGACCGCACGCGCTGGCGCGGGAAGGGGATCTGCACGGAGCCATCACCAGGGAACGGGAGCGGCTCGCCGGGCTTCGTGATCGGGCCGATGTCGTCATCGATACGACGGAGCTCAGCGTGCACGACCTCCGGCGCCAACTGATCGATTACATCGGGCGCGATGCGGCCCGGCCCTCCATGGTGGTGCGCTTGCTATCCTTCGGTTTCAAATATGGCATTCCCATCGATGCCGATCTCGTCTTCGACCTCAGGTTCTTGCCCAATCCGCACTTCGTGGATGCGCTTCGTCCCAAAACGGGCGTCGACCCGGAGGTGGCCGACTACGTGTTGAAGGCGCCGGAGACCGAGGAGCTTCTCCGGCTGTTGCGTGCGCTCATTGATTTCACGCTTCCGCAGTACGCCTCAGAGGGTAAGGCCTACTTGACGATGGCCTTCGGGTGCACCGGCGGCCGGCATCGTTCCGTCGCGATGGTCGAGGAGCTCAGGCGGCTACTCGGAGACCGCCACGAGGTGGTCGTGTCTCATCGCGACGCGCAGCGAGTAGTACGGTGAGCACGGCCTTTGCCGCGACGGTCGAAGTGACCAACCGCCTAGGCATTCACGCCCGAGCTGCCGCCAGGCTGGTCGACCTCGCCAACCAGTACGAGTCTCACATCGAGCTGAGCAAAGACGGGCAGGTAGCGGACGCCAAGAGCATCATGGGTGTGTTGCTCCTATGCAGCCAGCGTGGCTCCAAGATTACCTTCCGTGCGACTGGGGCGGATGCGGAGCAGGCGCTCGCTGCGCTGTGTGAGTTGGTCAAAGACGGGTTCGGAGAGGATCGATGAGCGATCCCGTGCGCCTCAAGGGTGTTGCTGCGTCGATGGGAGTAGCCGTCGGCACTGCGCGGGTGCTCGCATGGGGCCGCCGTCGCATATCGTTTCGACGAATCACCCAGGGCCAAGTCGCGAGCGAGATCGATCGATTTCGAGCAGCAGTCGCTGCATCGCACGCCGAGATCGAAGTCGCGAGGCAGGAGCTCGCTCAGCAACACGGGGCGACCTACGCCTCGATTCTGGACGCGTACCTGCTCATGCATGGAGATGCGCTGCTGATCGACGCCACCTGCGACACCATTCGGGAAGAGAACATCAATGCGGAATGGGCGGTCTCCCGCGTGGCCGAGCGGCTGAAGGCGCCGCTGCTTCGAGACGGCTCGTCTTACTTCAGAGAGCGCGCTCGCGATGTCGATCACGTGAAGGAGCATCTCCTTCGCGAGCTGTGCGGAGAGGATCGCACCGAGCTCCCCGGGCAGGGCCCAGTGGTCTTGATTGCCCACGACCTGACACCGGCCGATGCGGTCCAGATGCTCGCTCCGCCAACCGTCGGTTTGGTCACGGAGGTGGGAGGAGGCAGCAGTCACACGGCGATTCTCGCGCGAACCTTCGGCGTGCCGGCCGTCGTGGGCGTGGGTTCGGTGCCGATCGAGATCGAGGACGATCAGGACGTGGTGGTCGATGGCTTCGGCGGACAAGTGATCATCGGCGCTTCGCGTCGAGAACGGAGCCAGGCAGAGGCCCGCCGAGATCGGTTTCTGGCCTTTCTCGACGCGGAACGTGATAGGAGCGCAGTCACGCTAGATGGAACGTCGATCAGCGTGGCCGCCAACATGGAGCTGCCGAGCGAGCTCGAGGCCGCCCTCGCAAGTGGTGCCGACGGGATCGGGCTCTACCGTACGGAGTTCATGTGTTTGAACCGGCCCGAACCGCCGTCCGAAGATGAGCAGCTCGACATCTACCGGACGATCGCTGCCGCATTGGCGCCGAGCAAAGTGATCTTCAGAACGTTCGACTGGCGCAGGGATAAGCGCCCGGCCGGTTTCGACATGGGCGAAGACCAGGCGGGGTGGTTGCGAACCCAGATCAAGGCTGTATTGCGGGCAAGCGAATGGGGCCACGTGGCGCTCATGTTCCCGATGGTGGCCACCGTGCGAGAGCTTCTGGATGCCAAGATCCTCGTCGAGCAATGCAGGTCGGAGCTCGGGGAAAGAGGCGCCCCGTGCGCCTCGCTGCAAGTGGGGATGATGGTCGAGGTTCCATCCGCTGCGCTGATGGCCGAGGGTTTTGCGCGGCATGCCGATTTCTTTGCGGTGGGCACGAATGATCTCGCGCACTACACACTGGCCGTCGATCGCCACGGTAATCAGGCTTCCGCCGGGGCGAATCCGCTCGACCCGGCCGTCCTCAGGCTTCTCGAGCGCACGGTCCGTGCTGCGGGGGACGCTGGCATCCCTTGCTCGATGTGTGGCGACATGGCGGCTCATCCCCTCGCGCTCAGCCTGGCGTTGGGATTGGGATACCGCGAGATCTCCGTCCCCATTCGCTTGCTCCCGCTGGCACGCGCCGTGGTCCGTAGCGTCGATATCGAGCTGGCAGGCCCACTGGCTCACGACGCATTGAGCTGCGAGTCCGCTGAAGATGTTCGGCTTCTGGTGACCGACCGCATGGGCGAGGGTTTCGATCCCGCTTGGATTCGACAGGAAGCCGTCTAGTCCTAATGATCGAGGACCGGCCTCACGAGTTGCACCAGATCACCTTCGCTCAGCAGGCCCGTTGCGCGGGCGACTTCGTATCCATCCGCGTTGTACACGATGAACGTCGGAACCTTGTCGATCTTGCCGAGAGAGCTCTCTCCGTTCTCCACGCTTCCATAAGGGTTTGCGCCCACCGGGAAAGGTGGATCGAGCGCATACGCCCAGGCTTCGATGAGCGGCCCGGCACGCGGCTGCGCTGCGACGCCGATGACTAGAATCTCGGGATGTTGAGAAACGAAAGGACGAAGCGATTTCAGCACCGCTTGGCTCACGGCGTCGAACGTCGCAAACACGAACAGCAGCAGAGGCCTGCCGCGAAGGTCCGCGAGCTCGACCCAACGGCCGTCCGACAGTCGCAGCCCGAGGTCCAGCCGCCCGCTCTCGTTGGCATCCGGCGTCGTCCCTTGCGTGCTGCTCGCAGCACGCGCGCACCCCAAAGCGACCACGAGGACAATCGCGATCAAACATGGGCCGTATCTCGGAAGCGCGCTACGAGTCATTGCGGTCGATGGCGCAATATAGCAAGAACCCCTTCGAAGTGGACGGTATCCACCAACGGCTCGACGCACTGCTTGCCGAATGCGATGCAGAGCTCACGCGACGTCGTGATCCGGTCGATTTCGCGCATCGGTACGAGGAACCGCGAGATCGAGAAGTGGCAGGGCTGATCGCTGCGAGCCTCGCCTTCGGAAACGCGGTCGCGGCGCGCCAGAGCATCGATCGGGCGCTTTCGGTGTTGGGGCCGCATCCTGCAGAGAGAATCACCGGCGTGAGCCGGGCCGAGCTGCAACGCGACCTACACGGCTTCGTCCACCGCATCTATCGCGGGGAGCACCTGGCGATTTTGCTTTCGCAGGCGGCCGCGCTGCTACGAGAGCATGCAACCTTGGGAAGGGCGTTCGCGCAGTTTCACGCGGAAAGTGACGGCGATTTCCGCGAGGCCTTGGCGCGGTTTGCCGATGCGCTTCGAGGCGATGCGGCCAGTCGGAGCATGCGCCACCTTGTCAGCGATCCTCGTGCTGGGAGCGCGTGCAAGCGCCTGTTGCTCTACGCGCGCTGGATGATTCGTCCCGCCGATGGCGTCGATTTGGGTCTGTGGCCGATCGCGCCTCGGGAGCTCATCATCCCCGTCGACACCCACGTCCACCGTATCAGCCGAAACTTGGGTCTGACCAGACGCCGCACGGCGAGTTGGGTGACGGCCGAGGAGATCACTGCCGCCCTACGCAGGCTCGATCCCGACGATCCAGTCAAGTACGACTTCGCTCTGTGCCATCTCGGCGTCTCCAGAGACTGTCCGAGCCGTCCTGACTTTGCGAAGTGCGAGCGTTGCGTGTTGCAAGACGTCTGCGAGGTTTGGACCTCCCGGCGCACCCCAAGCTCAACGAAGGAAGCCGGTCAGCTTGGGCTCTAGCGCATGCAGGTCCGTCACCGTGCTCACGCCGTCTCCACGTTCCACGACGTCGCCTTTGAGATGGATCAAGCGGTAGTCCTGCAACGCTTTGAGCGCGGTCTCTAGCTTGAGCTTCGAAAGAGACTCCCGCCGCTCGATTTCGCCGGCGAGGTACATCTGCTGGCCGAGCGCGAGAGTGCGCTTGTACCAGTCCTTCTTCGGGATGGGGCCATCGAGCACGATTTCGGTGCCCCGAAGCGCCAAGAGATAGCTTTCGAAGAAGGTCTGGAGCATCACCGCGTATCGTTCGAGACGTTGCCGTGTCTTGCCCTCCGTGGCTTGTGCGTGTCCGTCACGAATCTCGATCTCGGCGTCGTCGGCCAAACCCCGCAGAGTTTCGGTGAAGATCTGAACGAAGGTCGCGTCGGTCCTGTAAATGAACTCGTGCTTGAACAAGCGTGAGAGCTGCTGAACGCGGCTGTTCAGCCGATTCACGTCGACCCATTGCTCTTTGTCCACGAGGAGCGCCGCGGCGATCAGCGCGCGCGGCACGAAGAAGTGAATGATCGTGTTTTGGTAGTACTCGAGCGCGATGCGTCGCTCGGACTCGATGGTGTAGATGGGGTCCGGCCCGGTGTCATGGGCGATGATGAGCCGCGCGTCGATGAACAAACGCAAGGCTTCGTCGATCGTATCCTCGCGGATCCGGCCTTCGCCGATGCGCAGCTGATGCGCGATGCGCGCGTCCATCTTCTCGAGCGCGTGCAACAAGTCGGTACACGCGCCGAGCAACGACGTCCGCGTCATGCCGCGCTTTCGGTGGCTCAACAACGCGGTCGCGACGAGCGCAGCAGGGGTCACCACAGTCACCTCGTTGATCGAGTACATGACCTTGTGCGCCAGGGCTCGGACGGCGCTTCGCTGCTGGTCGTCGTCGAGCTCGTCGAGCTTCGCGGCACCCGTCGCCAATCGAGGCACCGTCTCGGCGGCGAACTCGTCGAAGTCGATGATCTCGCCAAACTGCACGTAGAGACGGCCCCACTTGGACCTGAGGACGCTCGAGCTCTTGATGAGGTCACCCACGTTTTCCGATTGCTTCTCTCCCCCGGAGAGCTCGTGCACGAACGAACGCTCTTCGATGATCCGCTCGTAACCGATGGAGATCGGCACGAGCTTGACCTTCGTGCCGCCGAGCTTCGTCGCGGAGTTGGCAACCATCGAAAGCAAGCCGTACTTCGGCGGCAATGCTTTGCCCGTACGGGAACGGCCGCCCTCCAAGAAGAACTCCAGCGCGAACCCTTCCGCCAAGGCTTTGCGAAGATAGGCCTCGACGATGGTGGGGTAGAGCGTGTCCCCGTGAAAGCTACGGCGAATGAAGAACGCGCCGCCACGGCGCAGCAGCGGACCGATGGGCCAGAAGCTCAGGTTCTCGCCCGCGGCGATCAGCGGCGGCATCATCGCGTTGGCGTACAGCATGTCGCTCAAGACCAGATAATCGACGTGGCTCTTGTGGCTGGGAAGCAGGACGAGCGAAGCATCACGCGCAGCATCGCGAACACGCTCGAGGCCCTCCTTGTCGAGCATGACCCCGTCGTACATTTGCGACCAAACCCAGGTCAGAAAGCGATGCAGCATGTCGATCACGAAATGGCTCTGCTTGGCGCAGAGGTGCCGTAGCTGCTTTCGGGCCACGTGCTCGGCCTTGACATACGAAATGCCCTTCTCGGCGGCGTAGCGCTGGATCTGGGCGCGGACTCTGGGGCTTCTGAGCAGCTCGTCTTGAATGCGAGCCGTGGTCTTCTTCATCGGCCCGAGGATGACGGCCCGGTCGCGCTCCATTCGGCGAAGCAAGGCGTAGCGGATCTTGTTCGCGGCCTCGCTGTCGGCGAGGTCCGGGTTCTTCTTTAGGAAGTTTTGCAGGTTGAAAGGCTCGCCCGACCGCAGCTTGGCGTCGCGGTAGTTCAGGAGGAACTGGCAGAAAACACGAAGCCGGCCGGGCCATTGCACCGGTCCGAACAACAGGTCGAGAAGGCTCGGGCTCGCGGTGCCCGCCTGCTTGCTCCAGATGAACGTTTGCGGAACCAGCAGAATGGGCTGCGTCGAGGTCCGCTGCTTCGCCACCAGGGTTTCGATGAGGTCGACTTCGAGCTCGCGGCCGCGCCGCGCCTGACTTCCAAATTTCGGGGGGCGTCTGAGAAACAGGAGCGCGCTGTAGCCGTCGCCGACCGTCCGCTCCAAGGCCACGGCTTCCGGAACTTGCCGCCTCAGGCTCAAACGACGCTCGCCTTTTCCGAAAGGCTCGAGGATCCAAAGCCCCAAATCATTGACGAATCGGACCAAGGGCAGCCCGAACTTCTTCAGCAGAAAGTCGAGGCAGATGAAGTCCAGGAACGAGACGGAGCGCATCACGTAGACCACCACGCCCTTGCTGGCTGCGTCGCGGACGCTCCGGCTCCAGTTTTCGTCCACTCGGATGTGGGCGAAGAACCGCCGGTAGAGCCACCGCAGGATCGCGTTCGGCGAATAGGGCGCCGGCGTCCGCGATCGCCGCGCCAGCTCAGGCAAGTTCGTCATCCCCAAAATGAGACCCTAGCAGTGTCGAGGATCGGGTCGAGTATACGCCCTTTGCCCTGATTCCGGGTCTTTCAGAGCTCGGCCCGCACCAAGCGGCGCTGCCCCGGCTTCAGATCGACGGAATAGCGGCGCTCTTTTCCGCCAAGCCGCACGACCACTTCATAGCGTCCGGCGCTCAGGTGCGTTCCGACGCCGCTGACTAGGGTCCCGATCCTCTTGCCGAGCTGATTTACAGTGACGATGGCGGTGCCGCGCTGCTCCTGGCTCTCGATTCGAACCTCGAGCACTCCGGTCTTGAAGTCGACCGTCACCGGGACGGTCTTGCCCGCCGGTACCTCGATGCGTTGGGTTTTGGCTGGGTTGTCGAGCACACCATCCACGCGGACGGTCACTTGATACTTTCCTGCCGGGACCGAATGCGTGCCGCTGCAGGATCCGGCTGCCACCTCGCGTCCGTTCTGCTCGACCACGAACGTGCCGCTGGCGGGACTGCCGTTTTCAGTGACCGAGCAGCGGATCTGGCTGGTTTGCGCGCTCGCGCTGTTTGCGACCCACAACGACGCCAGGGCAATGACCCACCATCGCGTCGTGCCGCGCGTCGCCGGCGCGCGAAATGGACCTCCGGTTTGAATAAGGATTCTCACCGCTTACGTTTTAGCCCAATTTGGGCTCGGCGTGCGCTTCGTATTGAAATCGGCTGGAAAACCCTGCGTTTCCCAGAGCCCGATTGCGGCCCGCCCGCTTGACACTGATGGGGGCGGCGGCTAGGAAACGCGCCCCGAAACGGGGTCTTAGGAGCGAATCATGGCTACCCAGAGTGCCAAAGCGTCGGAAATCGAACGCAAATGGTATGTGATCGACGCTGCAGGTCAGCCGCTCGGCCGTCTTGCATCCAAGGTGGCTCACATCCTGCGCGGGAAGCACCGACCACAATATACGCCACATGTCGATACGGGTGACTTCGTCATCGTCACCAATGCTGGGAAAGTGCGTCTGACCGGCAGCAAGGTCGACGGAAAGCAGTACTACTGGCATTCAGGTTACCCCGGCGGCCTCAGGACGGAAAGCGCGGGTCACCTGCGCGAGCGCAAGCCGGAGATCCTCATCGAGCGTGCGGTCAAGGGCATGCTTCCCAAGAACAGCCTGGGACGCGACATGTTCCGCAAGCTGAAAGTCTACCCGGAAGGGACCCATCCACACGCGGCTCAACAACCTGAGCCCCTTTCCCTTTGATCTCGAGAGTAATACCGAATGACACACGCTAAAGTCATCGATGGACGCTACTACGGCACCGGCAAGCGAAAGAACGCCATCGCTCGCGTTTTCCTGAGCTCGGGCGCGGGCAACGTCACCGTGAACGGCCGGACCTTCGACAACTACTTCCCGAGAGAGATCTTGCGGATCATCGCGATGCAGCCCTTTGCCGCCCTCGGGAAGGAAAACCAATTCGACGTGGAGGTGAACGTGCGAGGCGGTGGCGTGTCCTCCCAGGCCGAGGCCGTTCGTCACGGAATTGCACGGGCGCTCGTTCGCCTAGACGAGCACAACAAGCCCACGCTCAAGCGTGCCGGGTACCTCACCCGTGATGCCCGCAAGAAAGAGCGAAAGAAGCCAGGGCAGCCCGGCGCCCGCAAGAAGTTCCAGTACTCCAAGCGCTGAGAGCTTTTCTTTGCGAGACTCGAGCCGCGGCGCCCTCAAGTGCCGCGGCTTTTTCGTTCACGACGTGGACAACGAACCTGTCAGTGCCAGGATGGAGATGAGCAGATGACCTCGAAGCCCATACGCGCGATCGTCGTCGGAGGCACCGGATACACGGGCGCCGAGCTCGTCCGGTTATGCCTCGGGCATCCCTCCATCGACTTGGTTTCGATCGTGGGCAACACCACGGCGGGTCAGCCCGCAGCCGAGGTATTGCCGAGCTTGCGCGCCGTGTTCGAAGGCGCGGTCCAGGCGTTCGATCCCGACGACGTCGCCAAGCATGCCGACGTCGCGTTTTGTGCGCTACCGCACGCGGCGAGCGCCGAAGCGGTTGGCGCGCTTCGCGAGCGCGGGCTGAAAGTCATCGACTTATCCGCGGACTTCCGGTTTTCAGATCGGTCGGTGTACGAGGCCTTGTACGGTGCGCATCCGGTGCCTGAGCGGCTCCCCGAGGCGGTGTACGGGCTGGTGGAGCTGCACCGCGAGGAGATCCGCCGCGCGGACTTGATCGCGGTTCCCGGGTGCTATC
>Ga0111159_1056_pt1 | contig 36053 bp, 40 predicted proteins | sample DeeMarSeWOR28_12_FD_80259 | JGI IMG/M metagenome (GOLD analysis project Ga0111159, IMG submission 80259) | Myxococcales bacterium SG8_38 | reverse complement strand
TGCCGTCAGCGTCGTCTTGCCGTGGTCGATGTGACCGATCGTCCCTACGTTGATGTGTGGTTTGTCCCGGACAAACTTTTCTTTAGCCATCGTTCGTTTCCTGCTTCGTCGTTGTCTGTGAGGTTTGGTGGGCTCACGGAGCCCAGGATGAGACTTGAACTCACGACCTCCTCCTTACCAAGGAGGTGCTCTACCGCTGAGCTACCTGGGCATAACCTGATTCGTGCTGATCTTCACCTGTGGAGGGGTCGTATATTGGAGCGGGCGACCGGGGTCGAACCGGCGACATTCAGCTTGGAAGGCTGACGCTCTACCAACTGAGCTACACCCGCATGATCTGTCTTTCGTTCTCCTGTCCTGGTGGAGGGTGGTGGGTTCGAACCACCGTAGGCATAAGCCGGCAGATTTACAGTCTGCTCCCTTTGGCCACTCGGGCAACCCTCCCTGATACCATGCCTTTCTCGGTAGAGCTGGCGATGAGACTTGAACTCATAACCGCCGGTTTACAAAACCGGTGCTCTACCGATTGAGCTACGCCAGCATCACGGCGGCGGCTGTACTACGGTCCGACCCCCGGGAAGTCAAGGTAATCACGGCTCACAGGCCTGCCGAGGGTGGCTCGCAGGCCTTTCGGTCGTTCCTCGGATCGACGAAGACGATGCTACCCACGCAATTGGCCTCGTTTTCGAGCGATCGATTGAGGTTGCAGTCCGGCTTGTCCCGGCACTCTCGAAAGCAGTAATTCTGCCCGTCTGAATGGGTGACGCAGGCGGAGCCGTCGGGGCAATCGGCATCCCCCTGGCAGCCCTCCAGACCGCAATAGCCCCCCTTGAACTGGGTGAGACAATCGAGCTCCACCTCCATGGGTGTCGGACACTCCGCGGTGGAGCCGCATTCGGCGCCTACACCGACTCGGTCCGCCTCGGTCTCGCCGTCGTTGCACCCCCCGAGACCACCGGAAAGAGCCACCCAGAGGATCATCCCCCATGAAAACCTACACATACCTACCCCCTAACTTCTCGGCCCGTGCGCTCTCGACTCGATTGCGTCCATTTGCCTTGGCGATGTACATGGCGCGATCGGAGGCTTTGAGCAGTGTATCGAGATCTTGACCGTGATCGGGAAACGCCGCCACGCCGACGCTGGCCGTGACCGCGAGATAGGGCGCGCCCGGGATCTCCATGCTCTCGACCGCAACCCGACATCGCTGCGCGGCGCCCATGGCTTGTTGCAGATCTGCGCCCGGAAGAACGACGACGAACTCCTCTCCGCCGAACCGGCCCACGATGTCGTCGGCGCGTAGCGTAGACTGAACGGCACGTGTGGTGTGCTGGAGCACGACGTCGCCACGCGCGTGGCCGTGCGCATCGTTGATCCGCTTGAAGTGGTCGAGGTCGAGCATCAGCACGGCGAAACGCTTGTTCTCGTTCCGGGCTCTGGTGAGCACGCGCTGCATCACCTCCATCGCGAAGCCGCGGGTGTAGGCCCCAGTCAGCGAGTCGAGCTGGGCCGCCTCGTGCAAGCTGCGCTCATCCCTGCGCCACACACTGACCAGATGATCCATGACGATGGCGAGCGGCACGTAGATGAGAGCCGCTGCAACCGCACGCTCGGCCGCCACTTTGGAGAGTAGCGGCTGCTCCAAGGATGCTTCGAACAACGAAAGAAAGGGCAGCCATCCTGCCTTGCTTCCGAAATGCATCGCGAGCATCGACACGAACCAACCGATGACCGCCATCCAGAAGGAGCGCCGGTCCAGAAGGACCATACCTATCAAAATGGCGGCCACCATGATGAGACCGCTCGCTGCGCTGTACGGACCGATGGCGTAACAGACCGCCGTGCCGGTGATGATGTGGGCCGCGAGAGTGCCAAACAGCAGCCACGAAAAGCCGTTTACGTGGTTCCGATGCCATCGTCGAGTCCACAGATAGAGCCCGATCCAAAACACCGTGACGGTGATGGCGAGCAGGTTGGTCGTGCGAAGAGCGGCTTCGTTTCGGGGGCGCTCGAGCAGAAAAGGCCAACCATCGAGCAGCACGAACGATGCCGTCACGATGATCATCAAGAGTGCGGTGAGGAACTGCACGTACGAGCTTCGATCCCGCGCGCTCCAACCGAAAGGCGAGCCAGTGGGCAGCAACGAGGCGCTCCAGGGAATGATTGCCGCACGCGGCTCGGAGCGGGTCAGACTCCGCGCCCCATGTCTCGAGCTGCGAGGTTCGGGCGGGTCAGGATCGAGGTGGGTCGTCATGCTGCGCGGCGAATCTCGTTGCACGGCGCGGTCATCGCGAGCACCCGCTCCCGGACCCAGCGCTCGAGGCGACGCCAATCGGAGTCGGCCATGACGAGAAATCGGACCGCCACGTCGTGGAGCAACAAGCCTTGTCGATCCCGAACCACCTCGGCGCCAATCCACAAGGGAGCATGTTCACCCGGGAGGGTCAGCTGCAGATGCAACCGGTCGGTGGACCGGTTGCCGAGAATGGCGAGCGAATCGAGACGCACCCCGTGCTCACCAATGCCGGTGACGAAGGCTGGCAAGACTTCCTCCTCGGCCACGAGCTCCGCATCGAGCGCAACCGGCATCCAAGTCTCGCGGTAGGCACCCCACCCCATCATGCCGGAGGCTACGAGCAGCGCGCTCTTGCAAGCAAAAAAGCTACGCCTGGGGGACGTGCTCGGCATTATCCTGATGCGGTGCTTGGCGCTCTGCTCACCGTCGCAGCGTACTTGGTCGGGTCCATCTCGTTCGGCCTGATCGTGGCGTCGAAACAGGGCATCGATCTACGAAGCATCGGAAGCGGGAACGTAGGCGCTACGAACGTGGGTCGGGCGCTAGGCCGAGGAACTGGCCGTAGGGTTTTGGTCCTCGACCTGCTCAAGGGCTTCGTACCGGTCGCGCTGGCCCGATGGAGCTTCGACCTTTCATGGCCCTGGATCACGATGGTGGGCATTGCGGCCGTGGTGGGACACTGCTTTCCGATCTGGCACGGCCTCCGCGGAGGCAAAGGAGCTGCAACGGCCGCCGGCGTCCTGTTGGCAGCGGTTCCGGCGATCGGCATTGCCACGTTCGCGACCTGGCTCGCCGTCAAGAAGACGAGCCGGCGAGCCAGCGTTGCATCACTCGCTGCCGCGACCCTCGCAGCGGGGCTCGCCCTGACGCTCTACGGCGCAGACTGGCCCGCCCGTCTGGCGGTGGGGCTTTGGATCCTCATCGTTGCGCGGCATACGTCCAACATCGGCCGCCTGCTTCGCGGCCAAGAACCGCCAGAGTAGCGCTCGTTTGACGCCAAGCCCGGGCCTGTGATACCGGCAGCTGAATGGCGGTTCATTCAACAGCGAGCAAGCGCAAGGGCGCCGCTCCGGAGAAGCGGGAGCGCATCCTGAAGGCCGCCATCAAGGTCTTCGCGAAGAACGGGTTCTATGCCACGCGAGTGAGCGAGATTGCCAAGGCCGCAGGGGTCGCCGACGGGACCATCTATCTGTACTTCAAGAACAAGGACGACGTCCTCATCACCATCTTCGAGGAAGGCATCCAGCAGCTGCTGGCCATCCTTCGGGAAGTCGCCGCGTCCGACGAGCCGTTCGATCGGCGGGTCAGCCGCATCATCGAGCTTCAGCTCGGGTTGTTGGAGGAGCAGCGCGACCTGGCGGAGGTGATCACGGTCAATCTCAGGCAGTCCTCCACCCTGCTCAAGCAATATGCGGCACCGCTTTTCATGGAATACATCGACGTAATCGCAGGGCTCGTTCGGGATGGCCAGAAGCAGGGCGCGTTCCGCAAGGATCTCAATCCTCGCGTCGTCGCCCGAGGCCTCTTCGGCGCGCTCGATGCGATACTGCTGACGTGGGCGCTCGGAGAAGCGGACCCCGCATCGCTGCGCAAGGCTGCTACCCATTGCGCGAGCTTGTTTTTGGAGGGCTTGCGAGCGCACTGACGGCGCGTGCTCAGGGCCGGACGCGAATGCCCTCGGATGCCGCGATGCACGCGCTGTCGTAAACGACGCCATCGCATCCGGTGACCTCATCTTCGGGAGGAGGACAGGTCGCGGGACGGACCTCGCACGCGCCGGGTCCATCGCACGTCGTCGCGTTGCAGTACTCGTCGGGGTCACAATCCGCGTTGGTATCGCACTCGCACGATCCGAGCGCCGAAACCCGGACCCCAGCCTGGAACGCCAAGCACTCGTTGTCGTAAGTCATGCCGTCACAGCCGCAGACTTGCTGGGTGTCGCTCGGATCACAAGTCTCGGGTCTAGGCAAGCAGCTGCCGCCGTTCAAACAACTGTCGTCGAGCGCGCAGAATTGCCCTTCGACGCACTCCGAGCCGTCTGCGCATAGGCATGCCTGGAGAGTCGCCAGGCGGACCTTGGCTTGTGCAGCAAGGCAGTCGTTTTCGTAGGTTCGCCCGTCGCAGCCACAAACGAATCTCACGGTATCCGGACACGACACCGGGACCGCGATGCATTGGCCGAGCCCGTTTTCGCAGATCCCAGTGGCGCACAGCTCGGTTTCTTCGCAGTCGTCGTTCGACCGGCACGCCGCATCGATGCGCCCTGCTCCGGTGTCGCATGAGCCGGCGAAAGCCGCTAGGCCGACCATCAGAAGTGAGAGCTTGCGCGTCGGCATGGGGCGCAACGCTAGCCCAAGGTCGGTCTACCGACCAGGAGCCTCAATCGAAATGTTGCAGGGACGTTGCTTGTGCAATTCCCACCACGGAACACCCCGACGGAGCCTCGCGGGCCGCTACTCGAGAACGTCTCTCACCAACCGCTCGCTGATCTCCCACAGGCGTCGTGCATCGTCGGGATCGGTCGCGGCCTTGCTCGGCTTGGCCTCTTTCTCCCTGTCGAAATAGCGCCCCGTAACGGCTTCGAGCTCGGGCGCCGTTGCGAGATATACCGATGTCCGCGCACCTTCGGCTTCGGACATGATGAACACTCGCGCGATCGGCGAACGGTGAAGCGCGTTCAGAAACGCGTTGTTGCGTGTGATGCGACTGCGCACGTTTCCCGGATTGAGGGCGTTCGAGGTGACGCCGAGGTCCTTCCACCGGCGGGCGAGCTCGTTCGAAAAGAGCACGTTGGCGAGCTTCGAGTGCCCGTAGACCCAGAAGCCCCGCCACCCTTTCTCGAACATGAGGTCCTCCCAGTGGAGCGACTCGGGCCGGAAGTGCATGGACGACGATACGTTCACCACGCGGGATGGAGCGCCAGCCACGAGCAGGTCCTTGAGCTCGTTGGTCAGCAGGAAGTGAGCCAAGTGGTTCACCGCGAAGGTGTCTTCGTAACCATCTTTGCTGAGCGTTCTTTGCTTGTGCCAGACCCCTGCATTGTTCACCAGCACGTTCAGCGAATCGAATCGAGACTTCACCTCGGCCGCGAGCCGGCGGACTTCCCGCAAGGACGAGAAATCTGCGGCAAACGTCTCGATGTGGCCCCCTTCGGACCGAAGATCTTGGGCGGCTTCCGCGAGTCGCTCGCTGTTCCGCCCTACGATGCCGATGACGTCGAAGTGCGTCACCAGCCCGCGCGCTGTCTCGAGGCCGATCCCGCTGCTGCCGCCTGTCACTAGCGCGTAGCGGGTGGCTCTTGCGTCTCTTCCCATGGCGCGCTTCTATCACACACGTGGCGTATGAAGGCCAGATGCGGCTCCCCATCGTCGGCGTGATGGGGTCGGGCGCTTACTCCGACCGCGAGCGTTGTGTCGCGCTCGGGCGCTGGCTTGCCGGGGAACGTGTGCACCTTCTCACGGGCGGTGGCGGGGGCGTCATGAGCGCGGTGAGCCGCGCCTTCTTCGAAACGCGGAACCGGGCAGGGCTCGTTCTCGGCATCTTGCCCGCTTCGAGCGCTGGGGGTGGAGAAGCTCCGGAAGGATATCCAAACCCCTGGGTCGAGATTCCGATCCGGACCCATCTGCACCTCAGCGGATCGCAGGGCACCGACGTCGCTTCGCGAAATCACATCAACGTACTGAGCTGCGATGTCCTGATCGCGATGGCAGGGTCGTGGGGAACGCGCAGCGAGGTCGAGCTCGCGCTTCGATATCGAAAGCCGATTGTCGCGTATCTGCAGCAGCGCTCCGACATTCCTAGGCTTCCCGAGAGCGTTCGAGTGGTCGAGAGCTTCGAGGAAGTCAAAGCCTTCGTCCGAGAAGCGCTCACCGCGCTCCTTGACAGCTCGGCAAAACGCTCCTAGATCGCCTGCGTTTTTCGGTAGTTATTGGCCCAAGGGCTCTCTGATCCAGGAGGAAGCGTGAAGATCCTCGTACCCATCAAACGCGTTGCAGATCCGGACAACGCAAGCAAGCTCAAGGTGAGCGCCGACGGCAAGTCCGTCACATCCGAAGGGCTCGAATGGAAGATGAATCCGTTCGACGACTGGAGCCTCGAGGCCGCCCTCCGATTGACCGAGAATGCCGCGGAAAAGAACGCACGTGTCGGAGAGGTCGTCTTGATCTCCATTGGACCGAACGACGAGCACACGCAGAGAATCATCCGTGAAGGGCTCGCCAAGGGCGCCGAGCGAGGAATCCTGGTGGACGGGCAAGACGTCGGTCTCGACTCGGACATCGTGGCATCCGTGCTCAAGGCCGTGGTCGACAAGGAAAGCCCGGATCTGGTCGTCATGGGCAAGCAGGCCGCCGACGGTGATTCGAACGTTGCGGGCACCAAGCTCGCGGAAAAGCTCGGTTGGCCGATCATCAACTACGCGATGAAGATCAAGACCAACGACGATGGCAAGACACTCGAGGTTCAGCGCGAGCTCGATACCGGCGTGGCGACCGTCAAGGTGACCGGCCCGGCGGTGCTCACCACGTCCGACCGTATCCTGCAGCCGGGCTCCGTGAAGAACGGCGTGACTCCGGATGACCATCAATACGCGAAGCTCGAAGTCGGCGGCCGCTACGCGTCGCTCAAGGGCATCATGCAGGCGAAGAAAAAGCCAATCGACCAGATGTCGCTAGGCGACTTGGGCGTCGATACCACCAAGGCGCTGAGCTACACCAAGTTCGAGCTGCCGCCCGCGCGTTCCGGTGAGACGACGTTCGTCGAGGACGTCGCGGAGCTCGTCGACAAGCTCCACAACACTGCCAAGGTCATCTAACCCTCGAGAAACGGAAAGGAAGCATCCATCATGGCCAATGTTCTCGTCGTTGCCGAGTTGCTTGAGGGCAAGGCACGCAAGACCACCCAGAGCGCCATCACGGCGGCAAAGCAGATCGCCGAAGGAACCGGCGGCTCGTTCGACGTCCTGTCCATCGGAGACGGTGCAGGCGCAGCAGCCGAGGAGCTCACCGGCTACGGCGCGGGCAAGGTGCTGAAGGCGGAAATCCCCGGCGGCTACACGTGCGAAAAATACGCCGCGACGGTCGCCGCGGCGGGCAAGGGCTACGATGTCCTGGTCGCTTGCGCGAGCGCCTTCGGCAAAGACCTGCTTCCGCGCGTTGCCGCAAAGCTGGGGGCAGGCGTAGCCTCCGACATCTCGGCGGTGCATACCGAAGGAGGCAGTCTCTCCTACACGCGTCCGATGTATGCCGGCAACGTGTTTGGAACCGTGGCGATCAAGACTGACAAGCAGGTGGTCACCGTGCGTCAGTCCGAGTTCGGCGCGGCGCAGGAGTCCGGCGGCTCGAGCCCCGTCGAAGAGATTGCGATTCAGACCGATCCCGCAGCAGACAAGGTCGAGTTCCTCGGCGTCGAAGTCGTGAAGAGCGAGCGTCCGGACCTGAGCGAGGCCGACATCGTCGTCGCCGGCGGTCGAGCTCTCAAGAGCGCAGAGAACTTCACCAGCATCATCGAGCCGCTGGTCGATGCCTTGGGCGCAGCCATGGGTGCTTCGCGCGCTGCGTGCGACGCAGGCTATGTGGCGCCCGAGCTGCAAGTCGGCCAGACGGGCAAGGTCGTCGCACCCAAGCTCTACGTCGCGATCGGCATTTCCGGCGCCATCCAACACTTGGCGGGGATGAAGGGCAGCAAGACCATCGTCGCAATCAACAAAGACAAGGAAGCTCCGATCGCGCAGGTTGCCGACTACTTCCTGGTGGCCGACCTATTCGAAGCAGTGCCCGCGCTGACTGAGGCGGTGAAGAAGCTCTAGGCGTCCCGCGAGCCTCACCAACGCGCGAACCAGCCCGGGAGCCTGTCTCCCGGGCTTTTTTGTGGCCGGCCTATCGGACGATCCGGCACTATTGAGAAATGGCTTGGTCGGCTGTCACCTTGGTGATCGCGCTCGCAACCCTGGCATCGCTCGCGATGCGCAGGGAGCGCCGAAAAAAGGCGGCCCTGGGCACGCGCGCGAAGCCGAAGCCCACCGGGAAGACCGAGGCCGCGGCGCGGCAGGTGCCCGAGGCGGGCTCCCAGCATACCTCCAGAAGCTGCCCCGTATGTCTGTCGGACCACCCGGCGCAAAATCGCTTCTGCTTCCGGGATGGCGCAGCGCTGGTCGAGGGGGCGAGCGCAGGGTCTTTCGTCCACGGCATGATCTGCCCCGCCTGCCGGCGAGGCTATCCCGCGGACGCGAGCTTCTGTCCCGAGGACGCCGAGGAGCTGGTGCCCTACGGGCTCTATGGAGCCGCGAGCTCGACCCGCTCCGCGCTGAGGATCGACGCGAGCAAGATCTGCCCGGAATGTGGGGTGCGTCACGCTTCATCCCACCTGTTCTGCGGGCAAGACGGCACCGAGCTGGTGATCGTAAACTAAAAAATACCCAAGGACTGGGCGAGCTTGGGGTCCAAAGGGTCGAGCAAAGCCTTCGTGGAGTTCTTGCTCGGCACAGGACAGGACCGCTATGATCGCGGTCCTAAAGGGGAATCTTCGATTCGGCGCCCTCGGCGCTCGGACGAGATGGGGGCGAAAGATGAAGATCGTTTGCGACAGTTGCGGAGCCAAGTACTCGATCGCCGACGAGAAGGTCGCTGGAAAAATCTTCAAGATCCGATGCAAGAAGTGCTCTTCGGTGCTGGAGGTGCGCGGCGACCAGACGGGGGCGCATCCGTTGGATGTCGCCGGCTCGTTCCAGGACCCGGGTACCGAGGCTGTTTGGTACATCGTCGTCGATGGCGAGCAGAAGGGTCCGCTGCCGCCGATTCAGCTCAGTCAGCTCTTCGCCAAAGGCAGCGTGGGCCTGGATTCCTATGTGTGGAAGGAAGGCTTCGACGATTGGAAAGTGGCGGGCGACGTCCCGGAGCTGTCGCAGGTCTTCGGGGGCGCGGCGGCGCAAGCAAAGCGTTCGTCTGCATCCGTAGATGACACCTCGTCGTTCGGCACGGCAGGCGATCTGTTCAGCGATGGAGGGCGGGAGCCGACGAGCGAGATCGACGCCCGCGGCGGCATGTTCGCAAGCTTCGACGAGAGCCCGACCCCCACGGATTTGGAAAACTCTGCCACCGCGGTGGGGAGCGAGGCCCCGTCGCCCGGCAGCTTCGGTGCAGGCGCCATGGGCGCAGCCTCCACGCCACAACGCATGACCGGCCAGCGCAACGAGAACTCGGTGCTGTTCTCACTCAGCAATCTTCAGCAGCTCGCATCGGGTGGCGGGCCGGCCGCGACTTCTGCGTCGCCGAGTCGGGCTCAGGTTTCTTCTGGGGCCCAGAAGAGCGCGCCCCTCGCGGGCGCCGAGGGCTCGGGGCTCATCGACATTCGCGCGCTCGCCCAGTCGACGACTCCGGCAAGCAAGACCGCCTCCTCGCAGTCCGTCGACGATCTTCTCGCCATCGGAGCCGGCGGCGGAGGTGCGCTGGGTGCGCCGCTGCTGGGACCTGCTCCCCTGGAGACCTCCGACAGCAACCGTTGGCTCTGGATCGGCGGCGCTGCGATCGCGGTGATCGCCATCGTCGGGGCGGGAATCGGCGTCGGCATGGCACTCGGAGGCGGGGACGACGACGCGCTCGAGATCACCGCCGCAGCCGAGCAGCCACCGAACCAGCCATCGTCCGATTCGACCGAGGTGGCAGTCGCGGCGGAAGCCCCTGGGGAGCTCGGAGACGATGCGCTCGACGAGGCGGAGCCGGCTGAAGTTGCAGAAGCGGCCACGCTCGAAGAGCCCACCGACGACTCCGACGCGGCCCCCGAGCCCGAGGCGCGAAGGGCCGGGCCCGAGCCGAAGGATCGCCGCTCCGCCCCACCGCGCCGCCAGCGGACCGAGCGGGCCGCGGCCGAGCCCGAGGATCCCGAGCCCAGAAAGCGCAGCGGCAACAACCTCGACGCGCTCATGGACGAGGTCGTGGGAGGCTCGCCTGCGAAGTCGGCGGCCAAGGAGGCTTCGGCGCAGCGTTCCACCGATTCGAGCCTTCCCGATTCGCCTTCCCGCGACGACGTGAAAACCGCGCTTCAAGGGGTGAGCGGAGCAGTGCGCGCGTGCCGAAAAGACGAAGGCGGAACGGCAACGGTCGATGTGGTCTTCAGCGGCAAGACGGGCCGCGCCACCAGCGCGAAGGTGGCTTCGGGGCCCTTCAAGGGCAGCCCGGTCGGATCGTGCATCGAAAGCGCCGTCAAGCGAGCTCGTCTACCGCGCTTCAAGCAGTCCTCGTTCAAGGTGACGTTCCCCTACCGCCTCTGAGCAGGGCTTACAGGCTTTCGAGAAATCTGACGCCGGTCGCTACGCCGAATCCCGTCCCGCCCTTCGGGAGCCGTCCATGGGCGCGCTCGACGAAGGCGGGCCCCGCGATGTCGAGATGCATCCAGGTGGTCTCGGAGACGAACTCTTTGAGAAATAGCGCCGCGGTGATCGATCCCCCGTAGCGGCCACCGATGTGCTTCAGATCGGCGACGGGGCTCTTGAGCAGCTCCCGCAGATCTGAATCGAGCGGCATCCGCCAAAAAGACTCACCCTCGCCGTCGGCCGCGTCGAGATACTTCGCGGCCAGCTCGTCGTCGTCCGTATACAGCCCGGCGCGCCAGGGGCCGAGCGCGATCATGCAGGCGCCGGTCAGGGTCGCGTGATCGATCATGTAGTCGGGCTTGAGCTTGCGGGTCGCCCAAGTCAGCACGTCGGCAAGGACCAATCTACCTTCGGCGTCGGTGTTCACGATTTCGACCGTCTTGCCTTCGAGCGACTTGTAGATATCACCCGGCCGATAGGCCTTCGCGCCGGTCATGTTCTCCGTGGATCCGACCACTGCATGGACCTCGACGGGAAGCTTGAGCCGTGCAGCAGCGAATACGATTCCGAGCGTAGAAGCCGCGCCGGCCATGTCGCACTTCATGTCGACCATGGACGCCGCCGGTTTGATGCAGAGCCCCCCCGCGTCGAACGTGAGCCCCTTGCCGACGAAGACGATCTTCTTCTTGGCTCGCGACGGCTTGTAGACGACGTGAATGACTCGCGGGTCGATCGCGCTGCCCTGGTTGACGGCAAGCAGAAGGCTCATGCCTTCTTTTTCGATGCGTGCCTTGTTCCACACGTGGCAAGTGAGACCGAGCTTTCGCGATTCACTCGATGCAGCACGGGCGAGCGTAATCGGATTGAGATCGTTGGGGGGTCGGTTGACCAGATCACGGGCGAAGTTGACGCTCTCCCCGATCGCCTTTCCAGCGCGAATGGCGGCAGCAAGCCCTCGCGCGTCTTTGGGCGCATCGAGAATCACGGCCGAGCTGAGCGTCGATTCCGCCTTCTTGTCGCTCTTGTACTCGGTGTAACGGTAGCTCCCGGCCATGAGACCTTGAGACGCTGCGCGCACCGCGTCGGGCGTCACTTCTGGAAGCTCGACGGCCGCTGTTTTCTGTGCCTTTGCTCCCGAGGCGACTGCATGGGCGATGGTCCACGAGATCTTCTGCGGGTCCTGTTCTTCTCCGATGCCGACCAGTAGCAACCAGCGCGCCTTCGCCTTTCCGGCAGCGGCCACTTTGAGTGTCTGAGAGGCCTTGCCCTCGAAACGCTCATCCGAAGCGAGGAGCTTGATGCTGTCTTTGCCCGTCACGGACTCGATCCGCCGCAGCGCTCTGCTGAGCTTTGTCTTGGCCGACGGGATCGCGATCGCGACGATGTCGGTAGCAGATTGGTCCCAGGTACCCTCAGAAAGTGTAATCTTCATCTGGCTCCTTCCGGTCAAATCGGCGCAATCCTGACAGGAAGTCTCACTCGCAACAAACCAAGGCGATGCCGGATGCGCGTGGCGGCCGCCATCGCCTGGTGCCGCGCTCGCCATGTCGCGGGGCGTACCCGTCGAGAATTTGTCGGAGGATCAATGGAACGGGACGTGCATCGAGCCAAGGAGACATCCCAACCAGGAGGACACATGCTCGAAGACAACAAGGTGAAAATCGCGTACACAATCGTGGAGCGAAACAAAGACGGGAGGAAGTTCTGGGTTCGGGTCGGCGCCGCGTTCGTCAATCGTGACGGCAGCCTCAGCGTTCGGCTCGATGCCATGCCGGTCAACGGGGAGCTGCAGATCCGCGACTATCAGCCCCGCGAGCCCCGGGAGGCTGGTGCCCGCGAACAGGCAGCCTGATGAAAAAGCGGCTCGCGTTGGTGCTCACCCTGCTCGCGCTCCACGCGGGCACGGCAGGCGCCGTCGATCACGGGGTCGGTCCCCTCGAAACGGGCCCTCCGACCGAGGAGCAAGACAGCCGCATCAACGTCAACGAAGCGGCGGTCGAGGAGTTGGTGCGGCTGCCGGGGATCGGTCCCAGCCGAGCCGAGGCGATCATCGCGGAACGAGAAAAGCGCAGATTTCGTCGAATCGAGGACATTCTTCGCGTACCGGGTATCGGCCGAAAGACCTTCGGCCGAATCCGGGGCTCGATCCGCGTGCGCTAACAGCTACCGAGCGGGCTCGGAACCTTCTACGTTGCGTCTCATGGATCCGACGCTCCGGATACGCGACGCGGAGAGCTCCGATCGCGATCTGCTGATCGGCTTGCACAAGAGCCTCTATCAGCAGCATCGCGACCTAGTCGTGCCCGAGCGCGATCTGCCACTCATCGAGTACCGCGACTACGAACGCATACTTCGTGACGACGTCACGGCGTTGCTCGCTGGTGGGAGCACGCACGTGTTGATCGCCGAGGCACGCGGCACTGCAGTCGGCTACATCACCGGGCGCGTCACCGTCGAGCCGAGACGGCTCTTGCCCCGCCGCGGCATCGTGGAGGACTGGTACGTCGTCCCCGAGTCGCGCGGATCCGGCGTCGGGGCACTGCTGCTGCACGAGCTCGAAAAGCGATTCGTCAGCGCCGGATGCCAGCTCGTCGAATCAGCCACGTGGTCCGGCAATGAAGGCGCGCGCCGAGCCCACGACGCCCTCGGCTTCAGCGAAATCCGTGTGATCTACCGAAAGCGTTTGTGAGTTGGGCAGTGAGTCGTAAGCACGGGCTCGGAAAAACACGACACGAGGTAGGCGCTAGCGTGCGTTGACGGTCTGTGGATATGCGACTGAGCGCAGCAGCAACGTCGGAACACGGACCCATCATCCCCACCTCGCCTCCCCCACGCTAGCGCCTAAGCCCGTCGCGACCCGTCCTCCGGGAGCCGAGTCGCCAAACATAGTGGTTCTCATTGACGGTGCTCAGTGCACTGCGGCTCTGGGTGGGAGCGCTTCGATGATTGTTGCCTCGGCGATGAGCAGCTCGTCCAGTCGTCTTTGCACCCTCGACTGCGGGAAATACTCGCGCGCCAGTCGAACGAACAGGCCATGATGCCGTGCCTCGGATCGCGTGATGTCGGTGTAGAAGCGCTTCATGGGTCCGGGCTCAAGCGCATCGGCGACGATGCCAAAACGCTCGCATCCGCGGGCTTCCACGATTCCGAGGATCAGAAGGCGATCCAAGAAGTACTGCTCGGGCCCGCGCTCGATCAGGCCCATCAGCGCACCCACGTACGGGTCCTTTTCGTCGGGCCGATTCGGGATGCCCCGATCGAGGATGATCTCCATCACTTGGGCGTAGTGCTCGAGCTCTTCTTGGGCGAAGGGAATCAGCTCGCGCACCAGCAGCGTCCTATCCGAGTAGTGAGAAACCAGCTTGAGCGCGGTCGCGGACGCTTTGCGCTCGCATGCTGCATGGTCCACCAGGAACGAGTCGAAATCCTCGAGGACGATGCGGATCCATTTGGAGTCGGTCGCGGTCCGGAGTCGAAGCATGTCGGAGTGCTAGTCGCGCAGCGCGTCCAGAATGGGCTGGATCGCAGAGCGACGGAGCTTGAGCCCCGCCCGATTCGCGATCAACACCGAGCTGATGTCCGCGATCTTCTCCAAGGTGACCAAACCGTTCTGGCGCAATGTTTCTCCTGTTTCGACCAAGTCAACGATGACGTCTGCAAGCCCGGTCAGAGGAGCCAGCTCGACCGAGCCCTGACAGAAGATGAGCTCGACGGGAATGCCCCTGGAACGGAAGTGCCGCTCCGCGATGTGGGGGAACTTCGTGGCGACGCGCAGCGGGCGCTCGCGCTCCCCGGTGAGGCTTTCTTCGGGGAGGCCGCACACCATCATGCGGCATCTGCCGATGTCCAGATCGACCGGTGCGAGCACGTCGTAGTTGCGCTCCATCAACACGTCGCGTCCGACGACGCCGAGGTCCGCGGCCCCATACTCAACGTAGGTCGGTACGTCGTCGGGCTTGAGCAGCAGGTAGCGTAGCCCGGACTTCTCGTCCTCGCGAACGAGCTTACGGCTGTTGGCCGTCAATGCCTCTGCAGGGATGCCCGCTCGCTGGAGCCGCTCGCTCAGCTGTTCGAGGATGCGCCCCTTGGGCACGGCGATCACGACGGTATCTTTGTTGCGTCTAGGCATTGCCAGCCACTCGCTTGATTCGAGCACCGAGGGGCGCCAGCTTCTTCTCGATCTGCTCATAGCCCCGATCGAGGTGGTAGACCCGCCGAACGTGCGTGGTGCCTTCGGCGACCAAACCCGCCAAGACCAGAGATGCGCTTGCTCGCAGATCGGTGGCCATGACCTCGGCGCCCTCGAGCTTGTCGACGCCCCGCACGACCGCCGTTCTTCCATTGATTTCGATGTCTGCTCCCATCCGATTCAGCTCCGACACGTGCATGAATCGGTTCTCGAAGACGGTCTCGGTGATGCGGCTCGTCCCTTTGGCAAGGCACATCAACATCATGAGCTGCGCCTGCATGTCGGTTGGAAAGCCAGGATGTGGCTGCGTGATCACGTCGGTCGGTCGAATGGGGCGCGAGCCCACGACTCGGATCCCGCCGCCCTCGCGCTCGATGCCGGCGCCAGCCTCGCGGAGCTTGGCAATCACCGCCTCAAGCGGCTCGAAGCCGATGCCATCCACGAGCATATCCCCCTCGGTAGCCGCCGAGGCCACCATGAAGGTACCGGCCTCGATCCGATCGGGCATGATCGCGTGATCGACCGGGTGGAGAGATTCGACACCCTCGATCGAAATCACCGAGGTGCCTGCCCCCTCTATCCGAGCCCCCATCTTGTTCAACACCCGTGCGAGCTCCTCGACCTCGGGCTCGCGCGCGCAGTTCACGAGCGTCGTACGGCCTTGGGCCAGGACGGCGGCGCACATGAGATTCTCCGTTCCGGTGTGCGTCGGGAAGTCGAAGGTGATGTCCGCGCCTCGCAGGCGACCGCGTGGAACGGTCACTTCGACGTATCCATGGCGCAGCTCGACGCGGCCGCCCATCGCCGAAAGCCCCTTGAGGTGCTGATCAATCGGTCGTGCGCCGATCGCACACCCGCCAGGCAGTGAGACCATCGCTCGGCCGCAGCGTGCCACCAGGGGTCCCAGCACCAGCACCGAGGCGCGCATCTGCTTGACCAGATCATACGGGGCGGTCGGTTGAATGTCGCCGAAGGACGTCATCTGCACCTCGCCGTCCCGATACACCGCTTGCACGCCGAGCCGGCCGAGGAGACGCGTCATCGTGTGGACGTCGCGCAAATCCGGCACGTTGCGAAACACGTGCTCTCCGTCGGCCAACAGGGCGGCGGTCATGATGGGCAGGGCGGCGTTTTTGGCGCCGCTGATGGGCACGGTGCCGACCAGCCTGTTGCCCCCGATGATCTCGAGCGAGTCCACGCCGCCCTGTTACCGCGTGGCCACGGTTGGGGCAACTTCAGGCAAGCGACAGCCCGACAAGAAACGCGAGGAAACCCGCCAGCGCGGTCCAGACGGGAGCTCGGGCCGAGGGCCACTGAAAGTACCCTCTGCCGTCGAAGCCACGTCGGGTGAGCACGACCAGCGATACAAGCCATGTCGCAAAACCGAACAGGAGCAACGTGCCCCACACGGGATTCGGGGCAACGGCGATGCTCCGTGGCTCGGTGATGAGCCGCTCGGTCTGAGGGCCCGCCTCGGCCCGCGCGTCGGCGTCGAGGGCGACTAGGCGCGCAATCTCCGCGCGTGCACGCACGATTTCTGGGTCAGCCGGCGCATGAAGGAAGCGAGTTGCCATGACGCTGCCGAGAAGGGATCTCCAGGCCAGCAAGGCTCCCGCGCGGTCCCCCGCATCCTCCAATTCCGCCGCACAGGCCTCTAGCTCCGAAGCGGCCTCCGACGCATGGGGGCTCAGCGGGAACGACCACCGCAATGCCCTTCGATAATGCTCGATTGCGCGCATCAGCTCTCCACTGTGCCGATAGGATCGAGCGTTGGCGAACTCGGAGCGGGATTCCGAAACCGCTCGTCCCAGCATGAGCGCCATCGCGAGGCCAAGGGCCACGATCACGACGAAGATCGGCCGTTCGCCGAGCCGCTTCACAGAAAATCCCGGCGCCGGAAGATGACGGCGGCCACGAAGAGGATGACCGCTGCGTATAGGACGGCGTATCCCATGGACGTGATGAGATAGGTGAGCGGATCTCCATAATCGGCGCTTCTCGTGACGAGCGTGCTGCGGCCTGGGACGAAGAGATTGAAGTTGGGGACGACTTCCGCCAGCCAGCTAAGGATCTGCTTCATGGTTGGGTTCAGCACACGCGTTTTCATCGCAACCATGTCGTGGGCTGCGCGGCCCACCAGCCACACGCCGAACGTGAATGCACCCGTCAAGAACGGCGTCGAGAACGACGAAAAGAGCAACGCAACCGCGGCCAGAATGAAGACCTCGCCCACGTTTAGAACGAAGGAAGCCAGCAACCGGAAGAGCTCCACGTCCACCGTAGAGCACAGCCACGCGGTCGCGCCCAGCGCGACCAGTGACCAGAGCGGAACGACCAGAGTGCGATCTTTGGCCAGCAAGAATGCGATCCCGAGCGCGATGCACAGGCCTGCCGCAATCGCGGCCACCCACACCATGGAGGCCTCGGCTTGAATGGCGGTTACGAGAAGGAGAAGCGCTCCCATGATCGCGACGAATACGCCGGCGGTGGCCATGATGCCGAAGTACTTGCCGAGCAAGAACTCGTAGCGGGCAATTGGCTTCGGCAAGATGACGTATAGGGTCTTGCGCTCGATCTCCTTGTAGAGCAGCGACGACCCCAAAAAGATGGCGACGACGACGGAAAAGAGGGAAATGGACGCTAGCCCCAAGTCGGTGACGACACGCATTTGCTGGTCGAGGGACAGCTCTGCGAGCGCGAGAGTGAGGGCGAGGACGGCCGCGGCGAGCACGAGGACCCCGAAGAGCACCCTATCGCGTACGGCCTCGCGGTACGTATTGAGCGCGATTGCGTAGATTCGGGCAAAGCTCACGAGGCACCCCAATACGCCCGCCCCGTCACGAAATGACTCAAGACGTTGATCGCGAGGAGCATCAGAATGGCCGATCCCAAGGTACAACCTACCTCGAGGCGGAGTGAACTTTTGGGCCGAGTCCCGAAACCCCAGGCGCGAAAGGAAGCCGCGATTCCCTGCGATAGATAGAGGCCGAGCGCGCCGAGCCCGAGCATGTAAAACGCAAGCACCAACGGCCTCGACAGGAACCTTCGCAGTAGCTCGTAGTGACTTAACGCGACGGGCCCGGCGCGAAGCGTCATGACCCAGAGCAAGATCAAGTGCGCGGCCACCAGCGCCCAGGCCATGCCGCCAGCCAAGCTCTGCAAACGCCTGCATCCCGGGTTCCGATAGGGCGCGGGGCCTGACGTGGACTCCCGGCTCAGGACCCTCCACCCGCGCACGTACGCTCCAAAGAACACCGTCACGACCACCGTGAATGCGGCCAGGGACGACCAACTCACCGGAGATGCGGCGGCAAAGGACTGCGCGCCGTCGAGCGCCGGCCACATCCGAGCGAGCTCCACCAGAAACAGAGCGAGCATGGGCCAGACCGTCTGTGAAACGTGGCTGCGATCCGATGCCATCGACACTACCTACCGCTCGCGTCTTCGAGGGGTCAACTTACTTAAATGGCGCTGCCACGCTCGATCCGTCGGCTCGTCGATCGAGACCGAGGAGCGTGAGCGGCTCGTCGGACAGGGTGAGCCGAACGCAGTCGCCAATCCCGACTGCATGGACCTTCTGCGTGCCGTCGAGGAAGATGCATCCCTTGGTCATGCGGCTCGTAATCCTGAGGTCCTCGCCTGGGGAGACCATCCCTTTGGTCAGGCGGTATTTCTGCTCCACTCCGTGATAAGGCTCGCGGATCACGAATTGAAGCCGCCGAGACCGGATGGGCATGACTTTGCCACCGGCGGATCGAATTGCGGCTGTCGACCCAGCGGCAGGGCCCACCCAGACTCCGCTCGACATCTGGCGCTCCCACTCGCCGCGATGCTCCAAAATGTACCGGGAGGTCGCGGCTGGGCTCTCGTGGCAAAACAAGGCGTCGTTCAGCACGCGCGTCGAGATCACCTCGTCGTTGAGGTCGACTCGCATTCGGGCGAGACGGCTCGATTTCAGCCGGCCGGCCAACGCCGCAGCGAGGACCTCTCTCACGTTGTGTCCGTTGCCGGCGCAAAAGTAGCCGACGCTGGTGTCAGGGGCGCTGTTGATCGCCAACATGGGCGTGGAAGAATCGGCCAGATGGGACGCCCAAAGCAGCGTGCCATCCCCGCCCAACGTGACGATCAGGTCCCATGATCCTTCATCGGGCAAAGGCTCTGGGCGGTAGCGAAGCACCGCGCGGGCGCCCAGATCGCGCAGAGCCTCCTTCGCTCGCCTGAGCGTTTCTTGATGTATCTCGTGCTCTTGCAGCAGCCCCTCGACCGAAATGTCGTGGTGCTCGATCAGCTCCTCGAGCCGCTTCTGGGCGCTTCCAACATACCGCTGGTACGTGCTCTTCTTGTAGACGACGAGGACTCTGGGCCGCATGCGTGACTCGCGTGGAAGATCGCGAAGCGTCAGGCCTCAGCCGTTCGGAATCTTCTTGGCGTCGGCAAGAAACCGCTCCAATCCGATGTCGGTGAGCGGATGCTTGAGAAGCTGATGGATCACCTTGTGCGGAATCGTCGCCACGTGCGCTCCGATGAGCGATGCCTGGACGACATGGAGAGGATGGCGGATGCTGGCTGCGAGCACCTGCGTTTCGAGGCCGTAATTTTGGTAGATGGTCACCAGCTGCTGCACGATTTCCATCCCATTTCCGCTGATGTCGTCGACGCGGCCGACGAACGGGCTCACGTAGGTTGCGCCTGCTTTCGCTGCGAGGAGACCTTGTGTGGGACTGAAGCAGAGCGTCACGTTCACGCGAATGCCTTCGCCGGCAAGAGTCCGAACCGCTTTGAGGCCTTCGGCGATCAGAGGCACCTTGACGACGATGTTCTCGTGCATCGCGGCGAGCGCACGCGCTTCTTTGAGGATTCCATCGTAATCGGTCGCAAGGACCTCGGCGCTGATCGGGCCGTCGACGACCTCGCAGATGTCGACGAGGACCTCCTTGAAGGGTCGACCGGTCTTCGCGACCAGCGAGGGATTGGTCGTCACGCCATCGATCACGCCCATGGCGGCAGCGTCGCGAATCTCCTCGATGTCGGCGGTGTCGATGAAAATCTGCATGCGTTTAGTAAAGGTCGCCGGGCTCGCACGGTCAAGCAGACCCTCCCCTCCGGCGGAAACTCCGTCCGGAACGCTGAGATCTCCTTCAGTCCACGATCTCGACGTCGAGGTTTTCCCCGTCACCTTCCGGAGGCGGCCGGGAGGCGGACGGCAGCTGCGAGCACACGATGAGGGTCGCGGCGATGGCGGCGATCAGCCACAATACCACGTTCCCTGGCGTCCACTGGCTCTTTGGGCGCACGGCTCAAGCCTCGATGTGGGTTTTGCCCCGCGAATGAAGAATCGGCAAACCAGGGCGTCCAATCAGCATGCGCAGGATTGTCACGGTCTTCATCCTCTTGGCGGTTTCCGCGACCGCCCAGGCGGAGCAACGAACCAGCAAGGCCGAGGCCACGGTCGCCCAGCTAGGCACCTTGAGCCCGCAAGAACGAAAGCTGCTCGCACCCCACCTGGCTCAAGGCCCCGTCATCCTCACGGAGTTCCAGAACCGCCAAACCGACCTTCCGGCTGTGATCTACGCCGCCCGGGTTCGCGCACCCGCGCAGACCGTCGCGGGCATCATTGGAACGCCCACGGAGTATCCGAGCTTCATGCGCGCGTTGACCTCGGTCGACGTCCGGTCGGTGAACGGGGCGATGATGGCGTTCGACTGGACCTGGGGCGTGACCTTGTTCTCGATGACCGGTCAAAACGTGATGACCACGTACCCGGGAGACGCCGAGCGGGGTTACCGATTCGACATCCGAACGCTCGGCGGTGACCTGGGCATAGGGCGGGTGATGTGGCGCGTGTATCCAGACGGCGCCGACGAGTCTTTGGTGGTGTTCTCTTCGCGGCTCGACATGCGCGACGCGAACTACATCACCCGTCAGCTTTCTTCCGAGGGGAACGCGGTCAACCGCACGATCAACGTGGCCGTGGCGATGGTCACGCTGCTAGAGGTGAAGAAAGAAGCCGAACGGCGCTCTGGAACGCACATCGATGGCAAGTTTCGCACGAAGCCTCTTGCCCGACCCGACGTAGACATGAAGGCCCTCCATCAGTTGCTGGCGCGCGGCGACTTGGTTCTCATGGATCTCGATGGGGAAACGATGCAGCGTGTCACCGTCGTGGGACGCACAGGCGCGAGTGTGGGGAGAGTGCGGCGCGTGATGTTGGATCCGGAGGAGTTCGGCAAGTCACTCCTGCACGGAACGTGCGCCGAGGTGGTGGAGCGAACCGCCGCGGGAACCCGTTTCGAATGGGAGATCCCAATTCCACTTCTTCACGTCGGCGGTGAGATGATCCTGCGACCGAGCCCAACGGTGATCTCGGTTGACGGGATCTCGGGAACGTTGTCGAAGGGCCGATGGCGCTTCGACACGCACACCTATCCGGGCGGAGAAGCAGGCGTCATCGCCTGGGCGACATTCGACCCCGCCGATTCTCCCAAGCTCATCCGGAAGCTGATCGCGGGCAACACGTACTTCTCGCACGGATTCGTAGCGGCCACCCAGCTCGCAGTCATGCGGTCGCTCCGAACGCGCGTCCACCGCCTGGGGCGCTAGACCGTTCTCGGGGTTGGTGCGCATGGTCAGAAGCGCAAGGTCGCCCAAGCCCCCGCACCTCGCGTGTCGATCCGCAGGCGAGCGAAATCGCGCTCACGCGCGCGTTTGTTCTTGTGAGTCATGAACAACGTGAAGGAAGTAACTGCGGAAAGCGCGGCGATACCGAACGAGACGTTCGAAAAGATGGCGAGGCGATCGGTCTTGTCCGTCGGTTGCCCTTCGCGCTCGGCACAAATGCGAAGCACCGTCCCTGGGACCAACGCGGCCGCCGCGATGCTGCCGGTCGAGATCACCGCCCGACGAATCATGAGATCCTCTCTCTCTTCGACGAGCTTGGCCTCGAGCTTTGCTTCCTCGGTTTCCTGGACGATCAGCTCGCTCGGAGGCTCCGGTGCGAAGTCCAGCTCTTTCACCTCTCCGTAGCCGACTTGCACCGTCTTTTCTCCGGCCCTCGTGCCCTCGCCTACGACGATGACCGTGTGCGTGCCAGGCTCCACCTCGATCTCCGCGGGCGTCTTCGGCTCGACTGGCGCACCGTCAATCAGGATCGCACATCCGGGCTCCCGTGACCGAATCACCAGCCTCCCGGGGCTCCGCAGGAGCGCCGCGATCCGCGCTTCGATCGAGACGCGATCCGGCGCGTCCGGCTTCTGATCGAGATACTGCTCGAGCATCGCCACGGCGCCGGGTTCGTCACCGCGGCGCTGCCGCGTGTCGGCGACCGCCACGAGCAGGGTCGGCTCTCGCCCCAACGAGTAGGCGCGGAGCCACGCGCGCTCGGCCCCGTCGAAGCGCCGTGCCTCGAACAGACGCGCACCAACGCGATAGGCAGCATCGGCCGTCGTGCGCGGGTCGGCGAGGAAGTCGGTCAGCTCGTCATCGGTCGGCAACGGGGGTGCGGTGGAGGGCTCGAGCTCGGCTTGTGCTTGCGCTTGCCCTGCGAGGCCGAGAAGCAGCATTGCCGCCGCGAGAGGTTTCATGCGGGCTAGACACCCTGCCCCGAGCCGCCCATGCCGCCCGTTCCGGACGTTCCGCCCTGGCCGCCTTCACCGCCCGCGCCGGCCATGCCGCCGGTGCCACCCATGCCGCCGGCTCCACCTTCGCCGCCCGCGCCGCCGGTTCCGCCTTCCCCGCCCACGCCGCCGGTACCGCCTTCGCCACCCGAGCCTGCGGTGCCGCCGGTCCCTCCGGTCCCTGTGCCTCCTTGCAGATCGTCGCAGGTTTCCTCTGTCTCACAGGATCCCTGGGTGTAGGGGCTTCCGACGTGACAGCAGATCAGCGGGCTGTTGCACTCGTCGGGCTGAAAGCAGGTCGTGCCTTCACCTCCCGTGCAAGCCACCAAACCAATCAGGCCGACCAACGCGAGCCAGAGCGAGTGCGGAGTAATCGTGCGCATGAGCGCGGCGAGCATAGCGCACGGGCCCAGACGGGGCCATCGTTGCCGACTCGATCCAAGGCGGCCCACCGCTACACTCCCGCATCGATGACCTCGCCCAAACATGACTCCGACATGCCACACGCAGGCCGATGTGCGATTGTCGGGCGCCCGAACGTCGGGAAGTCCACGCTGCTCAATGCCATCGTGGGCCAAAAGCTGGCAATCGCCACGCCGCGGCCGGGCACGACGCGTTCGTGTGTGTTGGGTGTCTACGCATCGACAGAGCCGCCCACACAGATCGCGTTCGTCGATACACCTGGGCTGGAGCGCCCGAAGGGCGCACTGGGTCGGGTGCTGACCGACAGCGCGAAGCAGGGCTTGATGGATTGCGACTGCGTCCTATTCGTGACCGAGGCGCCGAGGGCGAGCACGCCGCCTCGAGTGCACGAAGGCGACGTGGAGGTCATGGAGGCGATCCAGACGGTGAAAGCGCCGGTCATTCTCGCCGTCAACAAAGTAGATAGGCTCAAGAACAAAGCGCTACTTCTTCCGTTCATCGAAGCGTACCAGCAGCGATTCAAGTGCGATGCCGTGGTGCCGATCTCGGCGACTCGCGGAACCAATCTCGAGGCGCTCATCGTGGAAATTCGTTCGCGGCTGCCCGAGGGTCTGCTCTACGATCCGGACTTTCTCACCGATCGACCCGAGAAGTTCTTCGTGAGCGAGCTTGTCCGAGAGGCGGCAATGCTGAATACGCGCCAGGAGGTTCCGTATGGCATCGCATGTGAGCTCGATAGCTATCGTGACGAGGCGGATCTCGTGCGCATCGAGGGAACGCTCATCGTCGAGAAGCCGAGCCACAAGGCGATCGTGATCGGCGCGCGTGGCGAAACCATCAAGAAGATCGGCACGGAGGCTCGCATACAGATCGAGAGCCTCTTGAACAAGAGAGTATTCCTCCGCCTGTGGGTGAAAGTCGTGCCCGGTTGGACACGCGATCCCGTCAAGGCTAGGCAGCTCGCCATCAAGGAAGGCGAAGCGTGAGCCCGCGACGCGAGATCGCACGGCGGCCGGCCGGATCCGTGACGGGCAAGCCTCTCGTGGCCATCGTCGGCCGTCCCAACGTGGGCAAGAGCACACTATTCAATCGCCTCGTCGGCCAACATATCGCCATCGTCGAGGACATTCCTGGCGTGACGCGGGATCGGCACTACGCGGATGCATTCGCCTTGGGTCGAGAGTTCGTGCTGATCGATACCGGGGGCTTCGATCCGGAAAGCGACGACCCGATGAAGGCGGGCATCGCCAGCCAGGTGCGGCTTGCTCTCGAGGAATGCGATGTCGTCGTGTGCGTGGTCGACGCCACCGTGGAGCCTCTACCCGCAGACCGGGAAGCCGTCGCGTTGCTGAGAGACGCGGGAAAACCGGTGATCTTCGTCGCCAACAAGGCCGACTCGGAAAAGAGGGCGCTGGACGCGGTGTCGTACTACGAGCTCGGAATCGAGTCGATCTTGCCGATTTCCGCCCTTCATGGACGGGGCATCGGGGAGCTCGAGGAGGCCATCCTGAGACGGCTTCCGAAAGCGATCGAGATCGAGGAGCAAGAGCTGGATGTACCGAGGGTGGCGATCATCGGCAGGCCCAATGCCGGAAAGTCGTCCTTGGTGAATCAGCTCTGCGGGGCGGATCGTCAACTGGTGGACGCGCGGCCTGGAACGACCGTGGACAGCATCGACACCTTCGTCGAGCGCAACGGCACGAAGCTCGTCCTCATCGACACCGCGGGCATCCGCCGCAAGCGCAGCGTGAAGAAGAAGGGCATCGAAGGGCTCAGCGTGATCCAGGCCATTCGCTCGATCGAGCGTGCGCACGTGGTCGTGTTGATGATCGATGCACAGGCCGGAGTGGGAGAGCAGGATGCCAAAATTGCCGGTCTTGCATACGACAGAGGCCGAGCCCTGATCATCGCGCTCAACAAGGTGGACCTGCTCACGCGCGAGGAGCAGAAGATGGCCATCGATCGCACACGCGAGGTATTGGCGTTCGCGCCCTGGGCGCCATTGGTCACGGTCAGCGCGCTCGAGGGGCAAGGCGTGACGGCGCTTCTCGGTCGCATCGAAGATGCGGTCGCCGAGCACCGGAAGCGGATCAGCACGTCAGAGCTCAACCGGTTCTTCGAGGAGGTCCTCGAGAAGCATCCGCCGCCGACGATGCATCATCGGGCCGTGCGGCTCTATTACATCACCCAGGTGAGCGTCGCTCCGCCGACCTTCGTGATCATGACCAACGAGCCGAAGGGCGTCCATTTCAGCTACCAGCGATACGTGATGAACCAGATCCGAAAGAGGTTTGGCTTCAAAGGCACTCCGATCAGGGTGCGATACCGGGGGAAAAAGCGCGGTCCGTAGCTAGACCGCGTGTACTCGGTCTAGGCCGAAGCCGCCCGTTGGGCGCGGGCGTCGGGATTTCCGAGCTGACCGCAAGCGGCCATGACGCTTCGCCCCTTGGTCACGCGCTCGCGCACCGCCAGGCCGGCATCGCGCAGCCAACCGATGAAACGCTCGATCTCGGCCTCCTCGGGAGCGCGAGAGATGGGCTGCGAGCCAGGATTGTAAGGGATGAGGTTCACCAGAACGCGGCCCAACGGCTGACAGAAGCTCGTGATTGCGCGCGCATCCTCCTCGGTGTCGTTCACGCCGGGTATGAGGCAGTAGTTGATTCCAAGCGCAAAGTTCCGGCGCGGTCGATAGGACGCCAGCACCTCTTGCAGCGCGGCGAGATTGGTCCGCCGGTTGATCGGCATCAACTCGCTGCGGAGTGAATCAGAGGCGGCGTTCAGGCTGATCGAAAGGTTCAGTCGCTTGAAGCCTTGTCGATCCAAAAGCCGAATGCCCTCGACGTGGCCGACCGTGCAGATAGTCAGCCTTTCCTGTCCGATGGCGAGACCTGCTTCGTCGTTCAAGACACGCAGCGCGTGAATGACGTTTTCTGCGTTATCCAGCGCCTCTCCCATGCCCATGAAGACGATGTTCCGGATCGGCCAACCGAGACGATGTCTCGCGACGAGCACCTGGGCGATGATCTCTTCGGTGGACAGATGTCGAAGAAGGCCCATGCGGCCCGTCTCGCAGAATGCACACCTCATTTTGCAACCGACCTGGCTCGAAACACACAGGGTGTAGCGGCCTCGGCCCATGGGAATGCAAACCGACTCGACTTCGAGACCATCGTGCAGACGGAGGACCGCCTTGGAGGTCGCGCCGTGGTCACCGCTATCCGAGCGCACGGTCACGACCTCGGGCAGGTCGAACGAAAACTTCGAGTGCCAGGCGGCACATGCCTCACGCCCGAGACCGAGGCTCGCGGGGCAGAAGCGGCCTTCGAGCATCACCTGCCTATGGATGCGCCGTGCAAAGCCGTGGCCTCGCGGAAGGAGCTTGCGGGCTCTTTGCACCAGCTCCGCGTTAGTCAGGCCGTGAATTGCCACCCTTACCATTGAAAGCGTCAGTCCTGCACGAGTAGGAAATGAGCCGTGGCGAGGGCGACCGGCTCTTGCGGATCATCCTGCCAAGCGAACACACGAACGTTGGCGACGCGACGTCCCCGACGCGTGAACTCTGCACGAGCGAAGACGTCCTGCGCTCGCGCGCCTCGCAAGTACTCGACCGTGATGTTGATCGTCTTGGGCACTGAGGTGGTTTCCCCGTGCCAAAGCAACTTGAAGATCGCGGCCGACTCCAACAACGCACCGAGCGTGCCCCCGTGCAATGCGGGCACGGATGCATTGCCGACGAGATGATCCGAATAACGCATTCGCGAAACGACGTCTCCGTCGACCAGCTCCGCGGTGATGCCCATGAATCGCGCATAGGGAATCGCTTCCTGCAACGCCGTGAAGTCGCCCGTCTCGCGCACGGCGACGACCGCTTCGCGCAAGTTCATTCCGGCTCTCCGCCGCTGCTGCGGTTGTCGTCGGGGAACACGACGAACGTGCCTGAAGCCGTTGCAATGGGGCTCGCCTTGTCTCCGTGATGCGCTGCGGCTCGCACGAACGCGACGTGTCGGGTGACTTTGTAGCAATGCGCATCGCAAATCACCTCTTGGTGGGGAAGCGCAGGACGCACGTAGTCGATTCTCAGGTCGAGGGTTGCAATGCGGCGAGGCGCAACGAGCGACAAGATGACCGCCCCTCCACAGGTCGCATCGATCAGGCTGGTGATGCATCCACCATGCAGGACCCCGGTTTCAGGGTTTCCCACCAGGTCCTCGCGATAAGGAAGCGCGAGCGACAGATGCTCGGGTCGATAGTCTGCGACTCGAAGATTGAGCGCCCGGTTGTGAGGAACGGAGCCGACGTAACGCCCCTCGAGGCGCCGCCTGATTTCATCTCTTTGCGGAAGAAACGAATCCGACATCGGGCAACCTGTAGCAGCGGAGGGCTGGTTGGCTCAAGCCCCCTTGCGGCCGAGAGGTCGGAATGGTCGGTGAGACGCGGCTGCTTGACATCGCTCTGGCGAGCGTTAGTCGTCCAAGATGAAGGCGGTTTGGATTCCGAAATACGGGAAGTCCGACGTTCTGGAAGTGCGGACCGCGGAGGACCCGCAACCAGGCCCCGGAGAAGTTCGAGTCCGTGTCCGCGCGTCGGGGATCAACTTCGCGGAGATCATGGCGCGCCAAGGCCTGTACCAAGACGCGCCTCCACCGCCCATGGTCGTCGGATACGAGGTGTCGGGCGTCATCGATGCGGTCGGCAAGGGCGTCGACGAGCGGAAGCAAGGACTGCGCGTGCTCGCAATGACCAGGTTTGGCGGCTATGCGGATGCAGTTTGCGTCGACGAGGGCCTAGTCTACGCGATGCCGGAACGAATGTCCTTCGAGGAAGGCGCCGCGCTTCCCGTCACGTACCTGACTGCGTACCACATGCTGTTCAACGTGTTTCGCGTTCGGTCGGGCGACCACGTGTTGATTCATCAGGCCGCCGGCGGAGTCGGCACCGCGGCAAGTCAACTTTGCCGATCCGTGGGTGGCGTGACTACGTACGGCACGGCGTCGAAGAGCAAGCACGACTATGTGCGAAGCAACGGTTGTGACCATCCCATCGACTATCACTCGGTGGACTACGCGACCGAGATACGAAGGCTCACCAGCGGCCGGGGCGTGCACGTAGTGCTAGACGCCCTCGGTGGCCAAGACTGGAAGAAGGGATATTCGCTTCTCCGTCCGGGCGGGATGTTGATTCCATTCGGCTGGGCCAACATGGCCAAACATGGGAAACGGCGGATGACACACGTCCTCGGTCAGCTGACCCACATGCCGTGGTGGACCCCGATGAAGCTCATGCACGAGAACAAAGGCGTCTCGGGCGTGAACATGGGCCACCTCTGGGAGGAGCGAGAGCTCATGGCCGAGGCCTTCACGGCCCTCCTCGATCTCTACGAGCGTGGCGCGATCGAGCCCCACGTCGATCGGTCCTTTCCCTTCGAACAGGCCAGCGAGGCGCATGCTTACATCGAGGCTGGCCGAAACCTCGGCAAGGTGCTGCTGACTCCATAGGCCATGCCCGTCCGTATTTGCTTCGTCTGTCTTGGAAACATTTGCCGGTCACCCACGGCTGAAGCCACCATGCGACGGCTACTCGAGGCGGAGCAGCTCACCGCGCTCGTTCAGATCGACAGCGCAGGAACCGGCGACTGGCACGTGGGTCACCCTCCCGACCGCCGGGCCAGGGAGGCTGGTAGCCGTCGCGGCCTCGACGTTCGCGGCCCGGCACGCCGGGTCACCACCGAGGACTTCGACTATTTCGATTACCTGATCGTCATGGATCATTCGAACCTGGCGGACCTGCGAGAGCTCGCGCCTCACGAGGAAGCGCATGGCAAGATCCAGCTACTGCGCGATTTCGACCCGCACTCGCCACAGGACGCCGAGGTGCCCGACCCCTACTACGGCGAAGGTGACGGCTTCGAGACGGTGCTCGATATTTGCGAAGCGGCCTGTCGTGGTCTGCTTCAACACATCCGTGAGCGTCATCGCCTATGAGCCCGGAGCTGCGCGCGAGCCTGCAACGGCGACTCGGCGTCGAAGTGCGAGCGGCCAAACGGCTGGGCGGAGGCGACATCAACGAAGCCTTCGAGGTCTCCTTGGAGGACGGCCGCGACATCTTCGTCAAGACGCACCCGAGCCCGCCGCCAAACATGTTCGGCGCGGAGGCGCGGGGCCTCGTCTGGCTCGATCGCGCCGAGGCGATTCGAGTTCCGAAGGTGCTCGCGGTGTCGGACGAGGAGCCTGCGTATCTCGCGCTCGAGCTGCTGATCGCCGCGAGACGGCGTCCGGACTTCGACGAAGAGCTGGGTCGGTCGCTGGCTGCCCTTCATGCTTTCGGCGCACCGACGTTCGGCCTCGATCACGACAACTACATCGGGCGACTTCCACAATCGAATGCCACGGCCGCGGATTGGCCCTCGTTCTATTGGCAGTCCCGCTTGGAGCCGCAGTTGCGGCTCGCTTGTGATCGCGGGTTGATCGATGGGTCCTGCCGCGCGAGGTTCGAGGCGTTGAGCAGTGCTTTGGCCGAGCGGGCGGGCCCCGCGGAGCCTCCGTCGCGCCTTCACGGTGACCTTTGGGGAGGCAACCTGCATGTCGACGAGCTCGGACGGCCGTGTCTGATCGACCCTGCGGTCTATGGTGGGCACCGAGAGGTCGATCTCGCGATGATGCGCCTTTTCGGAGGCTTCGGCGAACGCGTGTTTGCAGCCTACGAGGAAGTATCGCCACTTGCGCCCGGCGCAGACGAGCGGGTGCCGCTCTATCAGCTCTATCCCTTGTTGGTCCATGTCAACTTGTTCGGCGGCTCGTACGTGGGCGCGGTCGAGCGGGCGCTTGCAGCTTGCGTCTAGGACGTCCGCCGCGGCCCGTCGTTCTTGACATGGAGCAGACCGAGTCCCAGAACCTCAGCATGCGATCCGGTGGAGTGTTCGTTTGAGCGAGCGCCGCGCATTTCTGTTGATCGACCATGGCAGTCGGCGGAACGAGGCCAATGCGCTTCTCGACGAGATAGCATCTCGCGTGAAGGACCGACTGGGTGGCGATGCAATCGTCGAGGCGGCGCACATGGAAATCGCGGAGCCGACCATCGCGCAAGGCTTCGCTCGGTGCGTCGCGCAGGGAGCCACGCTCGTCGTGGCCCATCCGTTCATGCTCGCTCTCGGTCGGCACGTCACAGAGGACTTGCCGAGGCTCGTCTCCGAGGCGGCCGAGGCTCATGCCGGCGTCTCCTTCGTGATGGCGCCGCCGCTCGGCGGCCACTCGGGCATCATCGACGCCGTCATCGAGCGATGCCAGGAGGCGCTTGCGGGACTCTCGAACGGCGAGGATTAGGGAATCAGGACGATCTTGCCCGTGGTCTTGCGGGAGCCGAGCGCAACCAGTGCGGAGCTGGCCCGATCCAAGGGGTAAGTCTCTGAAACCAAGGGTGCAATCTTGCCTTCCGCATGGAGGCTGAAGAGCGCTTCCTGCGCCTCTTGGAGCACTCGGGGATTTTCCTTGAAATAGAGACCCCAATGCAGGCCGACTAAGGAGATGTTCTTGAGGAGCACGCGGTTCATCTGGGCCGACGGGATGGATCCGCTGGCAAAGCCGATGACCAAGATGCGGCCTTCGAAGGCGATGCACTTCATCGACTTGTCGAACGTATCACCGCCCACTGGATCGTAGATGACGTCGGCGCCACGGCCTCCCGTCAGCTCCCTCACGCGTTCGACCCAGCTCTCGTCCCGGTAGTTGATGACGGCATGCGCGCCGTTTCGCTTCACGAGCTCGAGCTTGTCGGCGCTGCCCGCGGTTCCAATGACGCGCGCGCCGAGGGCCACCCCGATCTGCACGGCGGACAGACCGACGCCACCTGCGGCGGCATGCACGAGCAGCGTTTCACCCTCCCGCAGATTGGCCCGCCGCACGAGACCGACATAGGAGGTCTGGTAGACGAGCCCCAACGCGGCTGCCTCTTCGAACGTCATTCCGGCGGGCATGGGAAAGACTCGGCCCCGCGGAACGGCCATTGCAGAAGCAAAGCCCCCATAGTCGAGAAGCGCGCTCACGCGATCGCCGACGGAAAGACCTTCCACGCCCTCGCCCACCTCCCGCACCGTTCCTGCGACCTCCGCTCCAGGGGAGAAGGGCAGCTCCGGTCGGACTTGGTACTTCCCTTGTGTGATGAGGATGTCGAAGAAGTTGCAGCCGACGGCCTTCACATCGATGACGACCTCGCCCGGTCTCGCTGAAATGGAGTGGATCTCCTCGCGCAGGAGGGAAGCCGGCCCGCCCAGCTCACGCACGATCATTCGGTACATTAAACGGGCAGTTTGAACGCAAAATGAGGCCTCGACTAGCGCGCCGCCCAAAATCTCGAGGCATCCTGGTATAAAAGGGGTAATGAACGGGTCAGGGCGAAAGCACTTCCTTCCAGCAGGGGTGCTTCCAACGGAGCGGATCGAGCGCACGGAGGACGGAGGGTCTCACGTTCGACAGAAAGCTCCACCGCCAGCCGTTCGGCGCCCGACCGTGCCGAACGTCCGCGGGCAGACGCCGGCCGAGCAAGCTCAATCCCTCGTCGCGGAGTTGCGGACGCTCGAGCCGGCGCAAATTGGGCCGATCATTCGACGGCTCCTTCCGCTCGGAAACTTCGCGCTCGAGGAGATCGCCAAGTGCTTCCCAGAGCCGCTGTGGCATGCCCCACTGATCGTCGGCTCCGAGTTGCCGCGTCCAGACGAGATCTCGGCCACCGCCGCGGCCCTGGCGGCATTCGCACACGAGGCGGTCCCCTACTTGGATCGCCTCATGCGCCTCCCGCGGCAGACCGTCCGCTATCATGCTGCATTGGTCTGCGCGGCATATTCACACACTGGGCTGATCGAGCCGTTGGCGCGGGCCGCGCTCGACGAGGATCTGGACTGCCGCCGCGTCGCGCGCCACTTGCTGAACGAGTACCGACACGAGCCCGCATACCAGACGGCCCTAGGCAAGCTCCGCCGCCAGGCGTCGGACGCCAGCCAGCCGTCACCGCTCAGGAGGCGCGCGATCTCCGCGCTGACGCAGCTTCGTGACGACGCTTCGACGGCGCTTTTCGTCGAGCTGCTCGCGGACCTCGATCGCGGCGTTGCAACTGCCTCACGCGTCGGCTTGCGCGTCTTGACCGCGCACGAGCTCGGCTCTTCCAAGGAATCCTGGCTTCGTTGGCTTTCCGAGCGAAGGGAACAGGCGCGTACCGAATGGTTGATCGAAGGGCTCGGGGATGGCAGAGCCAATATCCGACTGCTCGCTTCCCGCGAGCTCTGGGCGCTAACTCGCTTCTTGGAGCCGCTTTCCGAAACCGACGAGCGCGCTGCCTTTCTCAACGTACAGCAGCGCTACCGACGCTGGTGGGCCGAACGTGGGCGAGATTGACTACAAGACGCCCATGCGTTCGAGCGAGGAGCGCAGCTGCGCCGCCCCTTCGAATACAATGGAATGAATGCCCTCCTGGCGAGCTGCTTCGCAGTTCCTCGGCCGATCATCGATGAAGAGACAACGGTCGGGCGCTACGGAGAGCTCCTGTAGCACGTGGACATAGGCGGCAGGCTCCGGCTTTCGAAACCCGGTGAGACACGAGACGAACGTCCACTCGAGAAAGCGCGACAGTCGAAGACGCTCTTCGATCAACCGATACCAGATGGGATAGTTCGAGAATGCGTGCATTGAGCATCCAGCTTCGCGGAGCTCGCGAAGCAGCTCTTCCATCCCCGGGATCCATCGATACGAGGAACGGACCGATTGTACGAAGCTCTTCCGATCGAACTCGCGTCTGTCCGCGAAGAAGCCTTCTAGGAACTCCTCTTCGGAGCGCTCTCCTCGTTCGAATTCCACCCACGCCTTCGGGTGCTTTGCTTCGAGCAGGTCATCGAAAGTCATACCAAAAAACCGCGGCATCTCGATGAAGAACGGGTCGTGCACGAGCGTGCCCATGACGTCCCAGAGCAGAATCGGAGTCATCGCATCACCTCACCGCGGACCCGCCCATGTCATGCCGCGCGCGCTGCTCGAGCCCGTGGCGCCGCAGCTTGTCGAGGAATGTCGTGCGCTTGAGGCCGAGCAGCCGGGCTGCTTCGCTCTTGTTTCCGCCGGCTCGTTGCAATGCTCGCTCCAAGAGGCGGCGCTCGACCTCGAGATAGGTGCCGTCGAGCGGTTCTTCCTTTGCCGTTTCCGGCCAAGCCAGAGGTGGCAGATCACGGACGGGGATCGTCTTGGCGCTCGTCTTCGAAACCGCAAGCGAAATGACCAGCTCGAGCTCGGCCACGTCTCCGGGCCAGTCGTGGGCGATCAGCGCTTCCATCGCGTCTTGATCGATGCCGACCGGATCTCGGGCCAGGATGCGGCATGCTCTGTCGATCGCGAGCAAGACCAGGGACGGGATGTCTTCGCGCCGCTCGCGCAAAGCCGGAATCGCGAGCCCTCGACCCGATAGCAATGCAGCCAGGTCTCCGTCGAGAGCATCGCGCCGTCGCAATTCGCTCGCCGGAATCCGAGACGTAGCCAAGATCCGCGGCGGGATCGGCTGCTCCTCCGCGCCATGCTCGGAAAGGGATTCCGACTTGCATAGAGCCGCGGCGAGGCGAGCTTGGGCAGGCATCGGGAGCGCGGGGAGGTCACGCAGTAACAGAGTTCCGCCGGTGGCGGAGTGGAACCAGCCCGCGTACCGGTCCTCTTGCGAGCCGAAAAGCAAGGCCATCACCTGATCGGGAGACGCGGCAGAGCAGTCCGCAACGACGAAGGGCGCCTCCCAGCGGGGCCCACGATCGTGAATGAAGCGAGACACTGGCAGCAGCGGGGATCCCGCGGGTGCGACGAGCAGCACGGGCTCGTCGAGCGGCGCGAGCTCTATCGCCCGCGTCTGTACGCGCCGCATCGATGGGCTGTAAGCCACGTGCAACGTCTGATCCTCGGCGAGCCCCCGCCCGAGCACGTGACATTGACCCCGCAACTGTTCCACCTCCCCTTCGAGCAGGCCGATGCGGCGCTCTGCTTCGCGGTGCAACGTCGAGAGCCGATGGATGCGTATCTCCGCACGTCGCTGGGCGAGAGCGGAGGCAAGCGCACCACCTAGGACGCCTCCCAACTCGACGAGCTCTTCGCGATCGACGAGGGAAAGGGTTTCCGAGCGGCCCGCCAGCGGAACCAGGAGCAGGCCTTCGACGTGACCGTCGTGCATGCAAGGAACGATCGCTCCTACCGAACGCGCCTCCATGATCTCTACCAACGGGCGAATGGCAGGCTCCCGCACCACCCTGGTGCGCAGATCGGCGAAATCCAAGATGGCGCCTTGTTCCCCGGCGAAGACTTCCTTCAAGATGGGCTCTGGAACCTCTGCAGACCGGATTGTCACCCGGTCGCCGGCGCCGAGTGCGATTCGAAGCGACGGCTCGAGCGTGTAGAGCTCGGTCTCGCCATCGCTCTCGTTGAATGCTCGGTTCAATGGAGCCACGACGGCGGATGCAATCTCTTCGACGGTCGTCGCTCCGAGTAGATTGCGCCTGGCGGACTCTGCCCCGCCGGAGACGCGATCCGGCAAGCTCCATGCAGCCCGGCTCGAAATCCGCCGTGCAAGAGAGAAGACGGCCCACCACGCAATGCCACAGCCCAGTCCAAGCATGCCGAGCTGCCAGCGTCCCAACGGCTGCGCCAAAGCGACTGCATAGGCGAGCAGGAAGATCGAGCCGCTCGCCACCATCAAAGGCACTCCAACGCGCCGTAATGAACGCCATCGCGGGTCGACCCAAGCCAGGTGCCCGGACCAGAGCAGCGCGCCCACCATGAGCTCGATCGTGACGGCCAACGGAGCGTCGAAGCGACCAAGCCAAGCGTATGCGAGAGCCACGGCGAGGCCCACCAACGCGACGCCGGACAGCGCGCCTTCGAGCGTGTGGCCTCGTTCGACGAGCAAGATCTGGTGAAGAGCGCCGGCGGCCAGCATGCCAGCGACGACCACCACTGCAATCCCGGACTCGGGAATCCAGCCTGCGTTTGCAAGCAGCGACGCCGCAACCGCGGCCGTCACGAATCCCGCAAGCGAGCCGTACCGAACGATGGTCGGGGTCGCACGCAGCAGCACCAAATCGAGCATGACGACGGACACGCCGAGCCAAGCGATATCGTGGGCGCGTTCGAACGCAGGCGAGCCGCTGCGCGCCGAAGCGATCGCGATGGCGATGCCGAGACCCATCACGGCCAACCTGGAGGCGCTTCGGCGGACGCTCCTCGTGCCTGCGACCGCAAGGGGCGTCAACGCAAAGGCACACGACGACAAAGCCACCCACCACGACGGCGACGATGCGGTGTCTGAAGAGACCCGCGCCGCGAGAACATAGAGAACGGACGCGGGGCCCAGAATTGTCAGAAGCCTCGGGATTCGCACACGGTTAGCTCGCTGAAACGAAGGCTGTCGAGTTTATCACTCGCGCTGCGGCTGACCAGAATCGTGGGGCTCGGGCTCGAGGAACAGACGAAATCCAACGCGGCCCCACCACAGGCGGTATTTCTGTTGCACCGCTTCGCGTTCCTTTTTCGAAAGACCCGGCTCATAGCCGAAGTACTCTTGGGTGAGGTGTGTGAGCTCGTCGCCGGCCCGCCGCCGGAGTCTTTCATCGGGGTGCATGAGCGCATCGATCAACCATTCGACGCGATGCCGCCCCCCATGCTTGTCGAACCAGGAGATCCACTTGCGCTTGCTGGTGCCAAAGTCCTGGCAGGCGAGGCGGACCAAGCTCGCATGGGCGGCACGCACCACCTCGGCCTCGGGGCTTTCGAGCAGCGACACGAAAAACTCGAACGAATCCGTATCCCGCAAGCGCCCTAGCGCATCGATCGAGGTGATCTGCTTCTGTAGCTTCCGGCCGTCCCGGGCCAGGGCTCTCAGCCGCTCGATGAGCTGGGTGAACTCGACCTCGCAGGCGTAGAGCACGCTCAACGTGCGATACGCGTTGCTGCGAACGCCCGGGTCCGCGTCGAACAATCGACGCCCGACCGGCTGAACCAGGTCGGGATGCACGAACTCCGCAGCAAGAAGCGTGGCGTAGTAACGGATGTCGGCGTTCTCGTGGTCGAGAAGCGGAATCAAGTAGGGGACGGAGCGCTGCCCGAAAGCCACGAAGGTGCGGGCTATCGCGGAAACGTCCCTCCCGGGCGGGATGCCTGCGTACGGCGCGTTGCGGTCGAACCAAAGCCTCCCGGGAAACTCGCGGGCCAACGCGGG
>Ga0111159_1067_pt1 | contig 36624 bp, 31 predicted proteins | sample DeeMarSeWOR28_12_FD_80259 | JGI IMG/M metagenome (GOLD analysis project Ga0111159, IMG submission 80259) | Myxococcales bacterium SG8_38 | reverse complement strand
CCACCGAGCGGACGGGGGCGAACGAGAGCGGTCGCGTTGTCCGCGGCGTGGGCTCGCGACATGAACAGTGGAGCGACGTGACCAACCCCGCGCCTGCACTTCCCGAGCCACTGCTCCAAAGGCCCATGCCTCCGCCCGCACCCTTGCCGTCGGAGAGCGCAGCGCACGACGCCATGAGCCCGGGCTGGCTGGAGGACCGCCACCGCCGCAAGCGCGCCGAGGACATCATCGGCACGGTCGGGCTGGCAATCCTGGTCGCAGCGATGCTTGCAGCCATGTGGCTGCAAATGACCGGACCCTGAGCGGGCCATGTCGAAAGCGGAGCCGGCCTCGGCTCAGAACTCGGGCCGGTCTTGGTGCTGACCGAAGACCTGCCGAAAGACGTCGCAGATTTCTTGTTCGGTGCAGTAGGCCCTGGCAGCGTCGATGATTGAAGGCATGACGTTGCGGTCCGAGCGGCAGGCCTCCGCGACGGCCGCCAGCGACCTCGAGACCGCGGCATCGTCGCGCTCGGCTTTGACCTTGGCCAGATTCTCGATCTGCTCCTTTTGAATCGACTCGTCGATGCGCAGCATCGGAATCTCCGGCTGATCGGTCTGCTCATACTTGTTGACACCGACGATCGTCTTTTCGCCGCTCTCGATCTGTTGCTGGAGCCGATATGCCGAAGCGGCGATCTCCCGCTGGGGGTATCCGCGCTCGACGGCTTCCACCATGCCGCCAAGCTCGTCGATCTTGCGCAGATACTCCATGGCATCCTCTTCGATACGATTGGTCATCGACTCGACGAAGTAACTTCCCGCCAGCGGATCGATCGTGTTGGCCACACCAGACTCTTCGGCGATGATTTGCTGCGTGCGCAGGGCCAGCGTCACGGCTTCCTCGGTGGGTAGAGCATAGGTTTCATCGAGGCTGTTCGTATGGAGCGATTGCGTGCCGCCCAACACGGCTGCAAGCGCTTGCAACGCGACGCGCGCCACGTTGTTGTAAGGTTGCTGAGCCGTCAGCGATACCCCGGCCGTCTGCGCGTGGGTACGCAGCATCAACGAGCGCGGGTCCGCCGGATCGAACCGCTCCTTCATGAGACGCGCCCACATCCGGCGAGCCGCACGGAACTTCGCAATCTCTTCGAAGAAGTCACTGTGGACGTCGAAAAAGAAGGAAAGCCGCGGCGCGAACTGATCGACGTTCAAGCCCCGGTCGACTCCCCACTTCACGTACTCCAGCCCGTCGGCGATGGTGAAGGCGAGCTCTTGCGCCGCCGTCGCTCCCGCCTCGCGAATGTGGTAGCCGCTGATGCTGACGCTGTTCCAGCGTGGCACCTCGTTTGCGCAGAACTCGATCGAGTCGGTGACGATTCGCATGGCGGGACGCGGAGGAACGACCCAGGCATGCTGCGCGATGAACTCCTTGAGACAGTCGTTCTGAACCGTGCCGCCGATCTTGTCGCGGGGAATGCCTCGCTTGTCAGCCAGCGCGATGTAGAAACCGAGCAGCACCGCAGCCGGGCCGTTGATGGTCATCGAGGTCGTGACCTTATCGAGCGGGATCTGGTCGAACAGAACCTCCATGTCGCGCAGCGTATCGACCGCAACGCCGACCATTCCCACCTCGCCGAGCGAGCGCGGGGAATCGCTGTCGTAACCCATCAACGTCGGAAAATCGAAGGCGGTCGACAGCCCGGTCTGACCTTGATCGAGCAGGTAGCGGAAGCGCTCATTCGTCTGACGCGGCGTACCAAACCCCGCGAACATCCGCATCGTCCACAGGCGGCCCTGATACATGGTGGGTTGAACGCCGCGCGTGTACGGAAACTGACCTGGAAAGCCCAGCTCGCGCTCGTAGTCGATCTCCAGGTCGGCCGGCGTCAACAGGTCGGGCACCTCCATGTCGCTGTGGGTGACGAACCGCTCCTTGCGCAAAGGCTGACGAGCCACGGCCTTTTGCACCTGCCCCGCGCGCCAACGAGCCGCTTCCTCGCGAATGCGATCTTTGTCTTGGTCCGGCTGCCTGTCGGCTGCCAGCTTCTTCGCCGGATCGGCGCTCACCGGTACCTCCTGCTCAGCTCTCTACCGTGTCCTCTGCGCCTGGGAAAAGCAAGACCTCGCCGCGGATGGCTTGCAGCATGCCCTCGACCTCCAAGGCGACTTCGAGCTCGGGATTGGTCTCCAAGAATCGCTCGAGATGATGCTTCGCCGCTTGGTTTTCGCCTTTTTGAAAGTGTGCGGCACCCACGAGAAACAAAGCATCGGGGTCGTTCTCGTGCTCTTGCAAAACCCGTTTGCCCATACGAATCGCGCGGTCGTACTCCCCCATCATGCGGAGGGTCTGCCCGGCACCCACCATGGCGCCGACGTATTCCGGTGCGAGCTTCAATGCTTCGACGTAGCTCTTCAGCGCTTCTCGAAAAGCTTGCTTCTCGAAATACGCGTGCCCGAGAAAGTGGTACGCGTATTCGTTTTGCGGGTCCTCGTGCACGACGCGAAGAAGCTCGTCGATCGCCTCGTCCACCTGGCCGGCGTGAAGAAGCTCCATGCCCTCCTCGGCTGCCTCCCAGCGCTCTGACTGTGCTTCGTCCATCGGCGCCGCTCTAGTTGCGCTTGCCGTAGTCGATCGACCCCGCGCGCGTGCGATCACGCGGCTGCACGCCGGACGCCAACGTGCCGAACGCAAGCACGAGAACAAGACCCCGCCGATGAGAAGCGTCGCGCCCATCAGCTGGCGGTTGTCGAGAACCCAATAACAAACCGCGGCAACCGCCAGCGTCAGAACCGCGACCGCAGCCGACCACCGGAGCTGGATCTGCCTGCGGCGCCGCGCCCGCGCCTCTGCCATGCGCCTCGCTTCTTTCGCGGCCTTGGCCCGCTCCTTTCTAGCTTGGCGCTGCTCGCTCTGTTTACTCGCCATCGGCGGAGCATACTACTGAATTGCTCGGCGGGCCCGGTCTGCCAAAGGTCCGCTCGTCTCGAGCTCCAAATACCTCTCGTAGGCACGTCGCGCGGCCGGGGAATTGTCGCTAGCGAGCGCTTCCCCCAAATAGAACCACGCCTCGGCAGGCGCACCGGTCAGAGAGACGGACTGACGCAGCAACTGCCGCGCCGCATCACGATCGCCCCGCTCGAGATGTACGCGTCCCATCTGATAAATGGCTTCGGCCTCGAGCCCGGGCCGTGCATCTACACCGCGGGCCAGTTGGAGCGCACGGGTCGCATTGCTCATGGCTTCATCATATTTCTCGGCGCGCAAGATCCCGCGACCCATGCCGACCAAGGCGGGCGCGTAGTCGGCGTCGATCTCGAGGGCGCGGCGATAGTAGCTCGCGGCGAGTGCGGTTTGACCTTGTGCGTAGAGCGTGTCGGCGTGCTCGGTCAGCCGCGCGGTATCGGAGGAATCGAGCGACACACGCGCGGCAGCAGGCTCCGCCTCTGGCGCCGTCTCGGGCGGAGGCGCCTTCTTCTGGCTCACCGCCGTCGTTTCGGAGCGGGGAGAAGCCGTGGGCTTGGGACGGCGCCGCGCGGCTGACGGCACCGCATCGGCGTTGCGCTCGGCGTGAGCCGGCGCCGACGCCGAAAGCGGCTCGAGTGGAGCCGTCGGCAACTCGATTGCCATCACGGCCGCAACGGCGTCCGCGGTGGCGTCGGCGACCTGCGGGATCGACGTGGTCACGGCGGGCTCGGTCTGCTTCGAAGGATCGGCAGCAAGCGGCGCGGGGGCCTTTTGCTCGTGGGAAGACTTCGGCTCGTTCGGGTCCCGCCCCGCTCCGGCTTCGGCCAAAAGAGAGATGCCCGCGATCAGCAGCGCGAACACGCCCATCGGGATCGGGCTCGTCAGGCTCGCTTTCATCCGTGGCACGGAGCTCGAGCGCGCGGGCCTTGGCCAGGATGCGCTCGGCCTTTTGACGCTCCCCGCGCTCCTCGAGCAGCTCGCTCAACGAGCGCAGCGGGCGCGGGTCGGTGGGCGCAACTCGAGCCGCCCCGAGCAGAGCCTGCTGCGCACGCAGCGTATCACCGGCGTCCCGCCAGGCCGCTGCGCAAAGCAGCAGGTATTCCAGATCGTCGACGTGGGTTTCGAAGTGGAGGCCCAGGACCTCGAGCGCCGAACGAGGTTTGCCCGCCGCGATCAGATCGCGTGCAATCTCCAGTGGATGCAGGTCTCCCGCTGCATCTCTACTGTCGAGCGCATAGCCGTCGAAGCCGAAGTCAGACACGACCCCGATGCTATCAGAGGCACCGCGCAATCCAGGAATTCCCGTCGACGCGAGGGGATCTCCGAGCTTTCCCATGGGAAACCGGTATACTTCGCGGCGATGTTTGTGGTCGCGTGCTCCGGTTTCCCCGTGCCGGTAAGCCGATATTGGCGGGAGTTCGATGCGGTGGAAATCTCGGATACGGAGATCGCGATTCCAGGCGCGGGCACGGTCCGGCGCTGGATTCGAGAGTCGCCGGAGGACTTTCTATTCACGGTCGTCGCACCGAAATCCGTGAGCGAATCGGGGTTTCGCCGCACCAAAGAGAACAAGGCCACGTGCGATGCGGTCGCGAAGCTGGCCGCTGACCTCAAAGCCAAAGCGGTGGTGTTCGCCGCTGACGAAACCTTCAAGCACGGCAAGGCGAATCGCTCGGCTCTTCGGTCTTTTCTAGGTTTTCTGCCGGAGAAGATGCCCCCGGTGGTATTCGATTTGGACGCCTGGAAGCCCGTCGACATCGTCGCCGCCTGCGGGGACCGCTCTGCGATCGCAGCCTACGATCCCCTCACGGACGAGCCCCCACCCGAAGCTCCGATGATCTACATCCGGCTGCCCGGCCCCGCGGGTCATCGGTCACGCTATGATGAGGCCGCCATCGCGATGATCGCGGACCATTGCAATGCCCTCAAGCCCGAGCTGGGCATCTGCGTGTTTCGCAACATCGACATGCAGACCAATGCCCATCAGCTCATCAAGAAGCTGAAGTAGGCCATGCAGGAATCGGCGCCGTCGCCGAAGGTGATCACGCTCTCCGAAGACGACGCCGGAGAGCGGCTCGACCGGGTGCTAGCCCGTCTATGCCCCGAGTTTTCACGCAGCGCGCTGCAGAGGTGGATCGACCAAGGCCGGGTCGAGCAAAACGGAGAGGTGGCGTCGAGAAAAACCAAGGCCCTTGCGGGTAGCGAGGTCTGGATCCATCCAGCGCCACCGGAGCAGATGAGCGCCGAGCCGCAGGACATTCCGCTTGAGGTCCTTTTCGAAGACGAGCATCTGATCGTGCTCGACAAGCCCGCCGGCCTAGTCGTCCACCCTGCGCCAGGCCATCCGGAAGGGACTCTAGTCAACGCGCTCCTGTACCACGCGAAGGTTCACGGCGGCGCCGACCCGCTGCGTCCCGGCATCGTGCATCGCCTCGACAAGGACACCAGCGGCGTCATGGTGGTCGCCAAGAATCCGCTCGCTCACGAGCGCCTCGTGGAGATGTTTCAGGAGCACCGCCTGGAGCGCGCTTACCTAGCGATCGTGTGCGGCCGGCCGCCCCGCTCCGTCACCTACGACACGCTGCATGGGCGCCATCCCACGCACCGAAAGAAGTTCACCTCGAAACGGGATCGGGGTCGCCGCGCTGTAACACATCTCGAAACCGTCGAGCTTTTGCATGGAAGTGCCCTCGTTCGCTGCACTCTACAGACCGGGCGCACGCACCAGATTCGGGTCCACCTCGCTGACCACGGCCATCCGGTCTTGGGTGATGCGCTCTATGGAAAATCCATCGGCGACCCGAAGCTCCGCCGGGTGTCTCAGGAGCTCGGCCGGCAGGCGCTCCACGCGACGCTCCTCGCCTTCGATCATCCCATCGATGGAAGACCCATGCGCTTCGAGACCGAGCCGCCGGAGGACTTCAGGCGGGCGCTCGAGTCACTGCGCGAGAGCTGAGGTCTCGTTGGGCTCGACCTCGGATTCACGCTCCCTGCATCGTGGATAGCCGTCGAGAAGGTCCTGACACGCAGCTCGATTGCACTGAAGCACGACCGCATTGCACGACTGGAAGAAGACCGGATTGACCAAAATGCTTCGGCAGCACTGTTGCAGCGCGAAGCAGACATCGATCGCGGCGTCGTCGCACTCTGAAGACTTGGTTGCCGCCCATCCTACCCGACAGGAGGAACCGTTGCGTTCCGACTGCGCCGCGCCGGAGGCCCATGCCCCTCGAATCTGTCCCGAAAACGAAAGCTGGGTCTGCCCATCCGGCGCTTCGATCCCGGACACACGGAAGACGCCGGTCGCCGGGTCGATGGGGACATCTGCCCCGAATGACAGCTCGAAGCCGCACGGTTGTCCCGTTTCGTCGGTTCCGACCATGTCGACCCGTAGGTCGTAAGCCTGCCCATCGCCGCCCGCGTCGAAAACGTCGCATTGGGAGCTCGCCGTCAAGCGGCGTCGATCTTCGCTGACGAAGAAACAAACCTCGACGCCGGGAGAGTCCCCCTCCCACAAGCCTGGACTTTGGGCGACGAGCGCGCCATTGGCCCCATCGGACCCGGACGAGCCGCCGGTGCCGCCGTCGTCCACGGCGCCGCCATCGCAGCCGATGAAAGCCACGAGAAGCCAGGCAGCCATCGCCGCCAGCCGCACGCGCGCATACGTCATTGGGAAAGAACGCCTACCACATGGGCGATTGAACATGCGCCTTCGAGCGCACGAGGAGGTCGACGATGGCACGGTCATAGAGGTTCCGATCCATCAGGTGAGGCGCCACGCGGCTGTCGTATAGGTCACGGCCCTCTTGAATTTCCTCCGCCATCACCTCGAATAGATTGTCGTTTCGAACCCCTTCCGCGATCTTGTCCTCGTTGTAGAGAGCAAGGTCACTGGAGATCGCGCGCGCCAAGCGACGCGCGGCTTCCTCGGTTTCGATCAGCGCCATCAGTCCTCCCAGCCGCAAGAGTGACGCAGCAGGGCTGCCCCTGTCAAAGAGCAGCTGGCTCGATCTTCGCGGCGCCGACGCGAAGGATCGTCATCGGCGTGGTCGTCGAGTCGAGCAGGGTCGAGGCCGCTCCACCCGGCGAGGTGCCTGGCACGGCCGCGTCCACGCCTCGGGCCAGGCTCGGAGGCAGCTCGCTCACGTTCCGCAGCGGAGGCTCGCCGGCGAGGTTGGCGCTGGTGGCGGTCAGGGCGTGGCCGAACGCCCGAGTCAGCTCGGCGGCAGGGCTCGGCCCCGGCACTCGCACCCCCACCTTCCCTTCGCGCACCAGCCACGGGCTCAGACCGGGCTTGGCTCGGAGCAGAATGGTGAGCGGCCCCGGCCAATGCGCCTCCATCAACGCCCGTGCGCGCGGCGAGGGCTCGAAGGCCACCTCCGCAACGGCAGACCGATCGGGCAAGAGCAAGGCGATCGGCATGTCGGCCGGCCGCCCCTTGAGCGCCGCAACCCGTTCGATCGCCTGCTCGTTTCGCGCGTCCGCCAACAGCCCGACCCAGGTTTCGGTGGGGCAGGCGATCACCCCGCCCCGTTTCAGGATCTCGACGAGCTCCTCGAGGTCTTCCATCAGCGCGTTCGGGCCCTCCAGCCGATGTCGCGGCGAAGCTGCTTGCCCTCGAATTCGATGCGGTCAGCCGCCTCGTAGGCCCGCTCGGCTGCCTCGTCGATGGTCTGGCCCGTGGCCGTGACCGACAGCACCCGACCTCCCGAGGTGACCACCCTATCGCCATCGATTGCCGTGCCTGCGTGAAAGACCATCACCTGCGGAAGGTCGGACACCGAGCCGAGACCGGTGATGACCTTCCCCTTCTCGTAGCTTCCAGGGTAGCCCCCCGATGCGAGCACCACACAAAGCGAGGCAGGCGCTTCCCATGCTGGCTCTAGGCTCCCGAAATCGCCTCGCGCCGAGCCTTGGATCAGCGGCAGGATCGAGCCCTTCCAACGGGTCATCAAAGTCTGACACTCGGGATCTCCAAACCGCGTGTTGTATTCCAAGACCAGCGGCTCGCCCTCGACGATCATCAGCCCGACGAACAAAGCGCCTCGAAACGGCCGGCCCTCGGCTGCCATACCACGCAACGTGGGCTCGATGACTCGGTCGAGGATCTTCTGCTCGACCTCCGCGGTCACGACCGGCGGCGGCGAGTACGCGCCCATGCCCCCGGTGTTCGGACCCTCGTCCCCATCGAAGGCGCGTTTGTGATCTTGAGCGGGCGCCAGCGGCACGAATCGCTCCCCGTCCGAGACCACGTGGTAGCTGACCTCCTCCCCGACCAGGCACTCTTCGATCACCACGCGAGCGCCCGCCTCCCCGAACGCGCGCGCACGCATGATCTGATCGACGCCAGCGAGGGCTTCTTGCGCGTCTCTTGCGACGATGACGCCCTTGCCCGCGGCGAGCCCATCCGCCTTCACCACCAACGGCCGATTGGCGTCCGCGATGTATCTCGTGGCAGCGTCCGGATCGTCGAAGACTGCAAAGCCCGCGGTTGGAACACCGTGACGAGCCATGAATTCCTTGGAAAAGATCTTCGAGCCTTCGAGTCGAGCGGCTTCCCGATCCGGACCGAAGGCGTCGATCCCGTCGTTGCGCAGCGCATCCACGACCCCCGCCACCAATGGAGCCTCCGGGCCGACCACGACCAAATCCGCCGATTCCGCCCTGGCGAGCTCCACGACTCGATCGGCGTCGGTTGGATCGATCGATACGGTCCGGCCCAGGGCCGCGATTCCGGCGTTGCCCGGCGCTCCGACGATCTCGACCTCTGGATCTTGGCGCAGTCGCCACGCCAACGCGTGCTCGCGAGCTCCGCCGCCAACGATCAGAACACGCATGTCAGTGCCGGAAGTGGCGAACGCCCGTGAATACCATCGCCATGCCGGCCGCGTCGGCAGCGGCGATGACCGCGTCGTCTCCCTTGGAGCCCCCGGGCTGCACGACGGCGGTGATTCCCACACGGGCGGCCGCCTCGATTCCATCAGGGAATGGGAAGAACGCATCGGATGCCATCACCGCTCCCTTCGAGAGCTCACCGGCCTTCTGCGCGGCGATACCGACGGAGGTCACTCTCGCCATCTGTCCCGCGCCGACGCCAACCGTGCGGCTCGGTTTGGCGAAGACGATGGCGTTGGACTTCACGTGCTTGCAAACGCGCCATGCGAAGTCGAGCGCCTGCATCTCGTCGTCGCTCGGTTGGCGCTTCGTCACGACCTTGCCCCTGCGGACCTCGCTCGGCCCCGTTGCATCGCGGTCCTGAACGACGAGCCCGCCACCGACGCGCTTGAGCTGAAGGGCAGCATGATCGGCAGGCAGCCAGGCTCCCGTGGCGAGAATGCGAAGGTTCTTCTTCTTGCGCAGCCGCTCGAGCGCTGCTGGCGCGAAGCCCGGCGCGATGATGCATTCGATGAACGTTTCGCCGACCGCCTCGGCGGTGGCTTCATCGACCTCGCGGTTCAAGGCGACGATGCCGCCAAACGCGCTCTGTGCATCGGCCTCGCGGGCGAGCCGATATGCTTGCTCGAGCGTCGATGCCGTCGCGACCCCACAGGGATTGGTATGCTTGACCACGACGGCGGCTGGCTCGTCGAACTCGCGCACGGCTTCGAGCGTCGCATCCACGTCGACCAGGTTGTTGAATGACAGCTCCTTGCCGCCTGCGCCGAGCGATTCTGCGAGGGCGAGGCTTCCGGCAGGCGCGTTGCGCTCGACGTAGAACGCACCCTGTTGGTGCGGGTTTTCGCCATATCGAACGTCGTAGGCCTTGGTGAAGGTCAACGTGAGCGCTCCGGGGAACTTGGAGTCGCCTTCACGAGAGGTCAGATATGCTGCGATCGCTCCGTCGTATGCGGCGGTATGCGCAAACGCTTTGGCGGCCAGACGCTCGCGCAGCGCAGCATTGGGACCATCGCCGCTTCGCACCGCGGCCAAAACCTCGTCGTAGTCGCTCGGTTCCGTCACGACGGTGACTCGCGCCTGATTCTTTGCAGCGCTTCGGACCATGGAAGGTCCGCCAATGTCGATGTTCTCGATCGTTTCGGCGTGGGACGCGCCTCGCGACACCGTTTGCTCGAAGGGGTAGAGGTTGACGCATACGAGATCGATGGGCTTGCCTCCGATTCCTTGGAGCGCAGCTCGGTCCTCATCGTCGTCGCGCATGAGAATTCCACCATGAACCCGCGGATGCAGCGTCTTGACCCGGCCGTCCATGATCTCCGGCGACTGGGTGTACTCGGAAACGTCCACCACGCTCACTCCGGCGTCGCGGAGCGCTCGGGCCGTGCCGCCGGTCGAAAGGATCTCCACGCCCGCGCCGGAGAGCCCCTTGGCAAACTCGACCACGCCCGTCTTGTCGGAGACCGATATCAATGCGCGTTTGATCTGTGTCATGCCTCTACCTTCTGGCCGCTCGGTCGACCGCTGAAGGTTCGCCCATACCCCGCGCTCAGAATGTCGTCAATCGATTCCAGGCTGCGTCGCGCTCACGCGTCCCCGCTGCCGACTTCGTCGAGATCCTGCATCTGGCTCAACGTGGACTCGACCCACGTATCGAGCCGACCGACTCGAATCATTTCACGCGCTTTTCGCATCAACGCTCCGTAGAAGTGGAGGTTGTGCAACGAGAGAAGGCGCGGCCCCAGCATCTCGTCCGCCTTGAAAAGGTGCCGCAGATAGCCGCGGCAAAACGTGACGCAAACGGAGCAGTCGCAACGAGGGTCCAAGGCGCTCTGATCATCACGGTGCTTCGCTTGCCTTAGGTTGACCCGGCCGCCCCACGTGAGCGCTTGTCCGTTGCGTGCATTGCGCGTCGGGAGCACGCAATCGAAGAGATCGATCCCGCTCGAGAGGGCGCGCAGCAGATCGGCTGGTGTGCCGACTCCCATCAGATACCGAGGACGGTCGGATGGCATGGCGGGGGCGATTTCGTCGACGAGCGCATGCATCTGATCGGGCGGCTCGCCGACCGAGAAACCTCCAAGCGCCACACCGTCGAAGGGCATCGCGGCAATGGTTTCGAGATGCGACAGCCTCAGATCCAAGTCGGTGCCTCCTTGCACGATGCCAAACCGAGCCTGACCCTCGGTGGGCTCGGTTCGCAGACAACGAGCTGCCCATGCCGTGGTTCGCGCGATCGCTCTTTCCATCGCCTCGCGGGGCGCTCCCCCAGGCGGACACTCGTCCAGCACCATCGCAATGTCGGACCCGAGCAGCGCCTGCACGCGCATTGCCTTTTCCGGGGTCAGACGATGCGGAGTTCCATCGAGATGCGAGCGGAACGTGATGCCATCATCGTCGATGGTCCGGTGCTTCGCGAGCGAAAACACCTGGTAGCCTCCGCTGTCGGTCAAGAGCGCATACGGCCACTTCATAAAACCGACCACCCCTCCGTGAGCCGCGATCGTTTCGACGCCCGGCCGCAGCCACAGGTGATACGTATTGGCCAGTATGATCCGGGCGCCCGTGGACGCGACCTCGTCCGGAGTGAGCCCTTTCACGGTGGCCTGGGTCCCCACGGGCATGAATGCGGGAGTCTCGATGACTGCCCGGGGCGTCACGAGCTCGCCGCAGCGTGCCTTTCCGTGGGTCGCGTGCACCCGAAACGCGAATCCGGCAGTCGGCAGGCTCATCGGCTTCTCCCTCGGATCAACATCGCATCGCCGTAGCTGTAGAAACGGTATCGGCGTTCGATGGCTTCGCGGTACGCCTGCTTCGTGAGCTCGACGCCCGCAAACGCCATGACCAGCGCGAGCAGAGTCGATCGAGGCAGATGGAAGTTGGTGACGAGGTGGTCGACGACGCGGAAGCGGTAGGGGGGCCGGATGAACAGCTTGGTGGCGCCGGCGCCAGCACAGACGTGTCCCTGGGCATCGGCCGCCGACTCTAGCGTTCGAACGACGGTCGTTCCTACCGCGATGATCGGGCGTTCCTTTGCGCGCGCCTGGCGTATCGCCTCCACCGTGGGCTCCGGAACCTCGTATGCTTCCTCATGCATCTCGTGCTGATCCAACGTATCGGACCGAACCGGCCGAAATGTGCCCGGCCCCACGTGTAGAGTCACGTGTGCCATTCGGTGGCCCGCTTCCTTCAGGGCATCCAAGGTCTTCTCACTGAAATGAAGGCCGGCGGTCGGCGCAGCGATGGCGCCCGGTTTCCGTGCATACACGGTTTGATAGCGCGTCCGGTCGGCCTCGCCCGCTTCGCGCCGAATGTAAGGCGGCAAAGGGACCTCGCCGACCTGCTCGATCAGCGCGTCCAAGTCTCCCTCACCCGCTAGATCGACCTCGATCTGTCCTTGGTCGAGGACGCGTACCACCCGCGCACCGATGCGACCGCCACCGAGTGACAGCTCCGTCCCTTGGCGGAGGCCTTTGGAAGAGCGCCCCATGGCAACCCATCGGTCCCCCTCGCCGGACGTTTTTCGGATCAAGAGGAGCTCCACTCTTCCCCCGCTCGCCTTTCGTCCCGTCAGTCGTGCCGGAAACACCCGGGTGTCGTTGAAGACGAACAAGCTCGGAGGAACGAGCCTCGGCAGCTCCGTGAAACGATGGTCTTCGACTCGCGCGGCGTCCACGTCGACGAGCAACAAACGGGATGCATCGCGCAGCCCCAGAGGCTCCTGGGCGATGAGCTCCTCGGGAAGATGGTAATCGAGATCGGAGATTCGCATCAGCGCTTGGGCGCAGTCATGAAGCGCACGCCATAGGTTTGGTCGGGTTGGGCAGCGCGCCCGCCCGGTTGGCGCGAGTCGGCCGAAACTTCGATGCAGAGCTGGTCGCCCTCAGCCTGGCGCCATGGCCGGCTCGTTTCGCCTCGGCCGACGCCCTTGTCGTCGCGCTTTGTGCTTCGATCGGTGCCCCGATCGACGACACGCAGGACCAGGTCCACCTCGGCAAGCGCGCTCACTTGGGCGATCACGCGATCGCCCTTCTGTTGCAAGCAGAAGGTATCGACATCGCCGGGCCAACCGATCCAAGCGCGCCGCTCGAGACCGAGTGACAGAGGCTCGGCCAGCTCGAGCGAATCGTTCGGCTCGCGCTCGAATGTGTCATCGGCCGCGAGAAGCGACCATTGGATCACGTAGGGGTCGGACACGTTCTCGGTGGGAAGCTTGCCATCTTCAGGACGCTCGCGGACCCTCACGAGATACCTGCCTGGCTCGAGCGGCACGTTGGGCACACGCTCGCCTTGGCCCAAGCCCCGGGAGTCGGCGACCAGGAGCGGCTCCGGTCGATCGGGCTTCAGCACCTCGATGATCACGTCCATGTTCGGAATGGAGCTCACTTCGATCTCTGCCGCTTGGGGCTCGGACCCCGAATGCTCGAGAGCGAAGAGGTCCACGTCGCCCGAATCTTCGCGCAGTCGCCGACCGAGATAGGCCTCCATCTGAACGTTTTCCGGGAGGCGTGTCGCATCTTCTGCCGCATGGTTCGGCTCGCGTTCCGACGGACCGCGCGTCGCAAAGCTCCAAGCGGCCACTCCCCCGCCGACCAACCCCACGAGCGCAAGGAGCCACCAGAGACTGCGCTTGGTCTGGGGGGTCGAATCGGTGCTCCCAAGGCGCCGATCGAAATCCCCGACCGTCGCGAGATAGTCGATCAATGCTCGCCTCAAGTCGTCGGCGGATTGGTAGCGGCGGGCAGGATCCTTTTCGAGACAACGCATGATGATTTGATCCGCCTCTGCGGGAACCGACAATGGGGAGCGCGTGGACGGCGGCAAGGGTTCCTCGGACAAGTGCTTCGAAAGAACGCCGACGGGATTCGGCGCTTCGAATGGCGGCTTTCCGACCACGCACTCGTACATGATTGCGCCCAGTGCGTACACGTCGCTTCTTCCGTCGAGCTCTTGCCCCTGAATCTGCTCTGGTGACATGTAATAGGGCGTTCCGACGATCGTGCCGCTGCTCGTCACTTGGGACTCGACGGTCCCTTGGAAGAGCTTGGCGAGCCCGAAGTCCAACACCTTGGCCACTTGTCCCTCGCGAGTCTGGGCGACCACGACGTTCTCCGGCTTGAGGTCGCGGTGGATGATACCGGCCAGATGTGCATCGGCGACGGAGCCGGCGACCTGGGCAATCAGAGACGCGACTCGGCCGAAGGGCATGGGCCCCTCTCTCTCGATGACTTTCGACAGGTCCTCGCCATCGACATATTCCATCACCAGATAGAGCGACCCTGACTTCGTGCGGCCGAAGTCGAACACATGGACGGTGTTGGGGTGGTTTAGCCTCGAAGCGGCTTCGGCCTCTCTGTGAAAACGTGCGACGCTCTCGGCGTTCTGCTCGACATCGCGATGAAGAAGCTTGATCGCCATCACCTTGCTGATCTGGACGTGCTCCGCGCGATAGACCGAGCCCATGGCCCCACTCCCGATCGGTGCCACGATGCGATAGCGCCCGGCAATGATGTCACCCGGCTCGGGCAGCGCAGGTGCGATCTCGATCCCGCAGGCGCCGCAGAACTTCGCCTCCGGGGGGTTCGTCTCGCCGCAAGCGGTGCACGTCACTGCATCGTCTGGCGCGCCGCTACCCATGCACCTGGAACAGCCGATACCCTAGCCAAGCAGCCGCGAGCAGGACGAGCACGGCCAGCGAGCGCAGGGCCTTTCGTCTTCGCTGGACGACCGGCAAAGGCTCGTCGCCGCTATCGTAGCGAACCCGTGCTCGCGCACGATGGCTTTGACTCCCCCCCGAACCCGCCGGCGTGCCATCCTCAGCAGGGCGCTCGTCACGGACGGATTCCACATCGGCGGGCATCGGCGCTCCGGGTGGTTGCAGAAACTCGGGACGTGGGATTCCGAGCATCGTTTTCTGAGACGCGCGGGACCGGCTCCGGCCCGATGCGATCGAGGTCGGCGCCGGGGGAGGCGCCGCAGGCGCCGAGGAAGGCGCGGGCTCGCTCGCTGCGGGCGTCGGAGGCTGCATGCCGAGCTTGGTGTGCTTGCGGATTCGCTGGTGGGTACTCGTGCGGCCCGTCGGCTCTTGGTCCGGCTCGGGCTCCTCGTGCACTCGAATGCGAGACTGGTCGAGCCGCTCTGGAGCCTGATCGCGCATGGCGTAGCCGCATTTGCCGCAAAACGCGTCGTCGGCGGGAACTCGAGCTCCACATTGGGGACAATTCATGGTGTGCCCGTACCGTATCAGAATTCCGTGACCCCGGCGCCTACCGCGGAATGCCCATCACGTCGGCCATGTCGTAGAGGCCCGCGGGCCGAGTGACGACCCAATGAGCAGCGCGCACCGCGCCGCGGGCGAAGATCGAGCGATCGGTCGCTCGATGTGTGAGCTCGATACGCTCCCCCTCGCCTACGAGGTAGAGAGTATGCTCCCCTACGACGTCCCCGCCTCGGAGGGCCATGACCCCGATTTCTTCCAGGGGCCGGACCCCGACTTGACCGCTTCGCCCGGGAGTGACCGACCGCTCGGGGTCTAGCTTCTTCGCTTCGGCCACCACCTCAGCGAGCCGCACTGCCGTCCCGCTTGGTGCATCGAGCTTGAGTCGGTGATGCATTTCGACGATCTCGGCATCGAATGCAGGGCCCAAGAGCTCGGTCGCTCTTGCGGCGAGAAAGTAGAGCGCGTTGATGCCTTGGCTGTAATTGGGGGCAAAGACGATCGGCACCATTTCTGCCGCGCGCTCGAGGCTCGCGCGTGTCGCCGCATCGAGCCCGGTGGTTCCGATCACCATGGGGATGCGCTGACCCGCGCAAACCGGGAGAAGCTTCGCGGTGGCCGGCGCGACGCTGAAGTCGATGACCACCTCGACGTTGCTCAAGAATTCCTCGACGTCCGAGGTGATGCGAACGCCGGACGGCCCTCGACCGGTCAGCACGCCCATGTCCTGACCCAAGAGCTCGCTATCCTCGCGATCCATGGCAGCAACGAGGTTCCCCTCGAGATCGTCGTGCAAGACCGCGGCGATGCTCCGACCCATCCGTCCTGCCGCCCCGTGTATTGCAATCTGGACCATGGGCACGGCATCGCAGATGCCGCCCTGAGCGTCAATTGGCGCGCGCTACGATGCAGAGCGGCCGGCGCTGAGCTCGACCAGCCGATCGATCAGAAAGCCGCTTTGCTCGAGGGCCTCTTGTGAGAAGTCCCCGAAGAATTCGCGTACCTCCTCGAACATTTGATCGAACGCATCCTGGTCGCCCGCCGCCAGGATCGCGGCGAGATCGGCGGCGGCCTGGCGGAACACCTCGACCACGCGCTGCGAGCCTGGATTGAGCATCTCGATGGGCCCATAGAGCTCGGGGGACTGCGCGAAGTGGCGGCCGGTCACGTAGGCCTCCAGCAGGTAGGCGGGCGAGGTGAACCGGAGGGTCTCGTCGAGCGGTGTGCCAGTGCGGCTCAGGGCGAGCCCCAACACCTGTGTCTTGAAGTGATGGAGCACCTGCACGATGGCCATCATGGCGTCGTGCTCCTCGGGGGTCGTCTCGGTGATCACCAAGCCACGGGCAGTGAACATCTGCCGGGCCCAGTCGAGCCAAGCTTCACCGCGACCCGGGCAGATGACGACGCGTTGACCCTGATATGTATTGACCCCCGGACCGAACATCGGGTGAGTGCCGAGGACGCTGGCCTCGGTCGAGGTCAGCATGGCTTTCATCGGGTCGGCTTTGATGGAGGTGACGTCCATCAAGAGCGCGTCTTTGCGCACCAAGGGGCCGAGCTGCTCGATGACGGCACGCGTCTCGCGGATCGGCACGCTGATGATGACGACGTCGGACGTCGCGGCGGCATCAGCCGGCCGGAGCTTGGTCTCCAGATCCGCACTTCGAACCTCGTGACCGAGATCGGAGAACAAAGTGGTGAGCGACCTTCCCATGCCCCCTTCGCCGCCGACGATCGCAATCCTCTTCGGCTCCACATCCGGGGGTACCTCGGCCCGAAGTGCAGCTTGACGCTCCCGGCTCATCAGCATCAGCTGCCGCCACACCGACTCGATGCTGCCTACGGGAAGGCCGAGCTCCTCGGCACGCGCGCAGCGATCTTGGAGCACGCGGCGCTCACGCTCCAGATCGCGAATCCGTACCCGGCTCTCGCGCTTGCGAACCGCGATCTCGGCCACGATCTCCATCCGGCGAACGAGAAGATCGAGCAGATCGTGGTCGAGCACATCGAGCGCGCGGCGGAGCTCCAAAAGCGGTCCGTCGTCTGGATTCGTGTCGGTCATGGCTTGGTTTTACATCGAACCGGGGGCTCCGCATAATGCGCGCCCGTGAAGCGACTGCAACTCCATCATTGGATCCTCATCGCGATGGTCGTGGGCGCCGCCCTGGGTCTGGCTCTGAACTGGGCAGGAACCCGTGAGATGGTCGATGCGGACACGGTCGGCAAGGTGGCCATGGTCGGCAAAGAGGCCGGCGATCTGTTCCTGCGCTTGCTGCAGATGCTGGTGGTTCCACTCATCGTCTCTTCGCTCGTGACGGGCGTGACGGGAATGGGGGATCTGCGAACACTGGGCTCGATCGGCGGGCGGGCGATCGCGTTCTACGTGACGACCAGCCTGCTCGCGATCGTGACCGGTATCGCGATGGTCAATCTGATTCAGCCGGGAGCGGGAGCCGATCTGGCGCTGCTCGAAGGCGACGTTTCGGGCGCCCCGCTGATCACGGAAGCTCCCGGCGGCGTGGGCGCCGTGCTTTGGGAGCAGCTCAAGGGGCTGGTCCCCAAGAACCCCCTCGCCTCAGCGAGCGAGGGCGACATGCTTCCGGTCATCTTCTTCTCGCTTCTCATGGGCGTCTTCGTCAGCATGGCCGAGCACCACGAAGGGTCCAAGGATGCAAGCGTCGTGCGGCGCTTCTTTTCGGGTCTATTCGACGTGATGATGCAGATGACGCTGTTCGTGGTGAAGTTCGCACCAATCGGCGTCTTCGGGTTCACGCTGTACGCAGCGGCTGGCAAAGGCCCCGGAGCGTTCCGCGTGCTGGGCTGGTATGTCGTGACCGTCTTCGTGGCGCTCGTGATTCATGCCGCGGTGACCTTGCCTCTGATCCTCAGGCTCGCCTCGGGCCGGTCGCCGCTCGCGTATGCCAGAGCGCTCATCACCGCCTTGGTGACCGCTTTCAGCACCGCATCCAGCAACGGCACGCTTCCGCTCACCTTGCAGAACGTCGAGGAAGCGGGGGTGAAACCGCAGGTCGCTTCGTTTGTTCTACCGCTCGGCGCCACCATCAACATGGACGGCACGGCGTTGTACGAAGCAGTAGCCGTCCTGTTCATAGCCCAGGTGTACGGTGTCGATCTTTCGTTGGTCCAGCAAGGGATCGTGGCAATAACCGCTCTTCTCGCGAGCATCGGAGCCGCGGGAATTCCTCACGCGGGAATGGTGATGATGGTCGTCGTTCTCGACGCCGTCGGATTGCCGACGAGCGCGGTCGCGCTGATCCTCGCCGTCGACCGAATCCTCGACATGTGCCGAACCACGGTCAACGTCTGGTCGGACTCGATAGCCGCCGCAGTCGTCGACGCACAGGAATGACGAAACCCGGGGCTCGTACACATGTCGCCATCGGTCGTTCACGTATCGTCGACCAAGTCCCCGGAGGACGGGGCGCGACAGGCGTAAGCACGGGCCCGGAAAAACACGACACGAGGTTCCACGGAACGCGGCGGCTTGCATAGGTGGCCGGATGCACTGACGAGCGTTGGCCACGCAAGCCGCCGCTCGGGCGGCGTGCGCGTGCCAATCGGAGGTGGTTGCTGTCTTGCCGATTGGCACTTCGCACGTCCGCTCCACCTCATGTCGCGTTTTTCCGAGCCCTCCGTACGTCGCCTTCAACCACTGTCGCTGCCACTGCCCCTGACGCTGCTGCTGACGCTGACGCTGTCTCTGCCGCTGACCTGGCTTCGAGGCCCGCGTGTACTGATGTCTACGAAGGAGGACGGGTCGGGATGGGCAGCACAGCGAACGGGCCGTCGCCGAGTTGTAAGTGGACTTAGGAAGACGGGCGACGGGGCGCCCGAGCGCGAGCACGCCCGTCGCGACCCGTTCTCCGGGGATCGAGGTGCGGAGATCGGTCGTCTCAGCCGCGTTGGCGGAGTTGGGCGACTCCCTTTGCCATCTTGCTTGGCAACAGCGGTCCCTCGTAGACGAGCGCAGTGTAGAGCTGTATCAAGGTGGCGCCTGCTCGGATCCGCTCCCACGCCTGCTCGGCGGTCTCGATGCCGCCGACCGAGATGAGCACCATTCGGTCGCCGACTATCGACTTGAGCCGCTTCAGCACCTCGAGCGACCGGTCGTTAAGCGGAGGGCCGCTGAGGCCCCCGCCACCACAGCGTGCGACATCGGCAGGATCGCTCCGAAGGCCTTCCCGTCGAACGGTCGTGTTGGTGGCGATGATTCCGTCGAGCCCGATCTCGAGGGCCAAATCCGCGACCGCGTCGACGTCCTCGTTGGCGAGGTCGGGCGCGATCTTCACCAGCAGGGGTACGTGGCGCGCCGGGGAGACTTCATTAAGTGCTTCACGAACCGACTGGAGCAGCGGCCGTAGCTTGTCAGTCGCCTGCAGGTCGCGCAGCCCAGGAGTGTTGGGCGAGCTCACGTTGACCGCCACGTAGTCGGCATGGGGCCCGAGCCGCCGTGCGCTAGCGACGTAGTCCCCAATGGCATCGGGCTCCGGCACCGCTTTGGTCTTACCGATGTTCACCCCCACGATGGTCTTCCGCGGGCGCCGAAGTCGCTCGACTGCGTCCGCTGAGCCCCGGTTGTTGAAGCCCATCCGATTGACGAGGGCGCGGTCCTCGGGAAGCCGGAAGAGCCGGGGTCTTGGGTTTCCCGGCTGCGGCCGACCGGTGAGGGTGCCGACCTCGACAAAACCGAACCCAAGCGCGCCGAGCGCCTCGTAGCCGATGGCGTCCTTGTCGAAGCCCGCCGCCAACCCGATCGGGTTCGGGAAGACGAGGCCGAGCGCTCGCACGCGCGACGTGCCACTGGCGCGGTGAAATGCTCGCCGCATGATCGACGACACTCCGGGGATCGCCGCCACCAAGCGTAGACAACCGAATGCCAGATGGTGCGCAGTCTCCGCTGGGAGTAGATACAGCAGCGGACGAATCAGCGCTCGATACACGTTCCCCTCAACGGGCGAGCAGCGACCACGCCCCGTCGTCGCCAAGTCGCTGATCGATGCGCACGTCGAACGCGTCCTCGATCGGTCCTAGGATGCCTGGATCGGCTTGGTGCACTCGCCGCAGCGCATTGCGACATTGCTCGACCGCCGCCGAGCTCATCCGTCCGAGCGGAGGGCGCTTGACCGACGGGATCATGCCGAGCCCCGCCATCATCGTCTTGACGGGCACCGGATTTCGAAACTTGTCGGTTACCTCGACGCTCTGTCCGTTGGGCAGCGTACGGACGGCTGTGACCGAGCAGGTGACGCACCCAAACAGTGGGGACAGAGCCTTCTTCAGCCGTTCGGTTTCCTCGCTGTCGTCCGCGAGCTGGGCACGCACCATCGCGCTAACCGCTCCAGGCACCACGTTCGACATCACACTGACTACGCCACAGGCACCGATGCCGTCGTCCTGCATCATGGTGAGCGTGAGGTCGTCGTCACCGGAGAGGATGCGAAGGCCCGGTCCGGAGAGCTTTCGATCCAAACGCATCCTTTCCAGATCGCCGGTAGCCTGCTTGACGGCAGGAACCCGCTTCGGGTCATTCAGGTGAAGGATTGCGAGATCAGCCGCAGAAAGGGCGCACCCCGTGCGTCCCGGGATCACGTAGGGCATCACCGGAATGTCCGGCACCGCCTCGAGAATCCGTTCGTAGTACTCGGTGCGCAGCTCGATGCTCGATGGACCGTTGTAGTAGCAATCGACCAGGAGGACGGCTGTCGCTCCCACTTCCTTCGCTTGCGCGCTGGCACGAATCGCCTCCGCGGTGTTGTTGCTGCCGGTGCCAGCCAGGACAGCCACTCGCCCTTCGACGGCGCGGATGGCAGCCTCGATGACCGCTTCGTGCTCCTGCCAAGAAAGGGTTGGTGATTCGCCCGTCGTGCCGCACGGAAGAACCCCGTCGACGCCTTCGTTCACCTGGTACTCGATGAGGCGACGCAGCGAGTCATAGTCGACCTGCCCGTCGGCGGTAAACGGAGTAGCCAGCGCAGTCCAAACACCATGGGGTCGGAAGGTCCCACTCATGTCCCCGACCTTAGCCGTTTTCTTCCCAAAGGAAAGCTGGTTTGTGCTTGACCGAACGGTCAAAAAAGCCCACCAACGCGGCAAATGGCAGCATTGGCCGCAGCGCTAGTCTTGGGTGCGTTCGTCATTGCATATCGGTTCTACGCGGGATTCCTCGGCGAGCGCATCTACGAGGACCAAGAACCCATCGTCACGCCGGCCCACGAGCTGCGCGATGACGTCGATTTCGTCCCAACCCACCGCGCCGTGCTGTTTGGACATCACTTCACCTCGGTTGCCGGGGCGGCTCCGATCATCGGTCCATGCGTCGCGGCTTATTGGGGTTGGGGTCCTGCGCTGGCGTGGGTCGTGCTCGGGACGATCTTCATGGGCGCCACCCACGACTTCGGGGCGATGGTGGCCAGCGTCCGCGAGAAAGGCCGTTCGATAGCCGATATCACCGCGAAGACGATCAGCAGTCGGGCCCGGATTCTGTTCATGTGCTTCGTGCTGGTGCTGATCTGGCTGGTATTGGCGGTCTTCGCAATGGCGATTGCAGGGCTTTTCGTGAGCCAACCGACGAGCGTCATTCCCATCAACGTTCAGATCATCGTCGCGATCGTCATTGGATGGCTGGTCTACAAGCGAGGCACGAGGCTTCTCGCACCTTCCCTGATCGCGCTCGCGGTTCTCTATTTCTTCGTTTGGGTGGGAACGAAAGTGCCCATCGATTTCGTCGCCATGGGTGTGAACAAGCACGCAGCGACGACCGCTTGGATCTTCTTCTTGCTGATCTACTCGGCCATCGCGAGCCTGTTGCCAGTGTGGCTGCTGCTCCAGCCTCGGGACTACATCAACAGCCACCAGCTCTTCGTCGGGCTGGGGCTCTTGTTCTTAGGTGTTCTCGTCGCACACCCCACTTTCGACGCACCCGTCTATCGAAGCCCCGAGGATGGAGCGCCTTCCATCTTTCCGATACTCTTCGTGACGATCGCCTGCGGCGCGATCAGCGGCTTTCACGGCCTCGTCGCTTCGGGCACGAGCTCGAAGCAGGTGAACCGTCTGTCCGATAGCCGCCTGATTGGCTACGGCGGAATGCTTGGCGAGGGCTCGCTAGCCTTGGCCTCGACGCTGGCTGCAGTGGCCGGCATCGGCCTCGTGGGCGCATGCACCCTGCCCGGCCAAGGCGCCGTCGACGATCTCAGCTGGGCGATCTATTACGACACTTGGGCGCACGCGGGTGGAAACAAGGCGGCGGCGTTCGTGCTCGGCGGCGGCGCGTTTCTCGAAGCGGTGGGCCTATCGGCGGAGCTCGCGCGGACCCTCATGGCCGTGCTGGTGATCGCGTTCGCGGCCACTTCCCTCGATACCGCAACCCGCATCCAACGGTTCATTCTCAGTGAGCTCGGCTCGGCCCTCGGAATCAAGCCGCTGACCAACGCCTACATCGCCACGGGCATCGCCGTCCTGCCTGCGATGTATCTGGCGCTCGCCGAAACGCCGGATCCCTCGACGGGCGAGACCATGGCCGTCGGCTGGGTGCTTTGGCCCATCTTCGGCGCCAGCAATCAGCTACTCGCGGCGCTCACTTTGATGACGCTTGCGCTTTATTTCTTCGCGAGAAAGCGTCCCGTTTGGCCGCTCGTCATTCCCATGTTGTTCGTGATGCCGGTCGCGGCCCTGGCCTTGATCTCGAAGCTTCAGCAGTTCCTGGCGGAGGGAAACGCGCCGCTTACCGCATTGGCCTCGCTCATGTTGGTGCTGCTTCTGTGGATGATTGCCGAAGGAATTTTGGCAGTGCGGAGGCTGCGGCGCGCCTCGGCGCTTCAGCGCAACATGAAGTAGATCGCGACGCCCGTGACCGAGACGTAGAGCCAAGTCGGCAGCGTCCATCTCGCCAGTCGTTTGTGCGTCGCGAAGCGTTCGCGCGCTGCGAGATAGAACGTGGCCAGAATCATGGGAAGCATCACGATCGACAGCAGCACGTGGGAGATCAGGATCGTGAAGTAGACGGATCGGATCATGCCGACGCCTCGATACGGGGTGTCGCCATGGGCGTAGTGGTAGATGACGTAGCCGACCAAGAAGACCGCCGAAGCTGCAAATGCCGAGACCATCAAGCGCTTGTGCACGTCGCGCCGGCCGTTCCGAATGGCGAGCAGCCCGAGCACGAGCAAGGTCGCGGCGGTCGCGTTGAGCGACGCATTTACGGCAGGCATGAATCCCAGATCCGCGCCGACGCTGCTCGCTTCTCGGATGAGCAAGAGCCAACCGAGAAAGACGACGGCCGCGGTCGAAATCACCGCGTTGAAAACCCAGAAGCTCCGGTCCGTTCGTGTGGTCACCGACGCAACCTAGGCTCAACGGCGAAGCTCGGCCAGCGCCTGATCGACCGCGTCGAGGACATCAGGCACCTCGTCAACGGCATTCGGCCAGTGAGGCGCGAATCGCAACAAGCCGTCCGGTGTATTGCAGATCACTCCCCTATCGCGCAGCGTCCCGGCGAGCTTGGAAAGCCGCAGGTCCTCGGGGACGCTCACGCTGAGAAGCGTGGAACGAAGCGCGGGAGCTCCGGTCCGATGGCTGCGGAACCCTCGTTCGACCAATCCGGTTTCGAGTCGATCCAAGTATGCTTCCACGTGGGCATGGATTGCCGGCACCGTGAGCTGGCTCAGCAGCTCGAGCGATGCCCCGAGGGCGGCGAGCCCGATGACGTTGCTGGTGCCGATTTCCATGCTCTGCGCACCGCGCCGAAACGGGCTGTCATAGCGAAGCCGCGGCTCGTCTCCCCTCAGGAACGCGACCGGATCCTCGTGGCTCAGCCAGCCTGCAAGCCTCGGCTCGAAAGAGCTCGCGCACCGATCCGCGACGTACAAGAAACCAGCGCCCTCCGGACCCATCAAGTGCTTGTGACTGCCCGAGCTGAGGTAATCGATGTTCCAGGAGACATCGAGGGACGTCGCCCCGAGCGCTTGAATGGCGTCGACGAAAATCTCGGCGTCGTACTCGTGGCAAAGGCCGGCCATCTCGGCGAGCGGCATCCGTAGGCCCGTCTTGTACTGGACGGCGCTGACGGCGACGATACGTACACCACGCTCGAGGACGCGTTGCAGCTCCGCCAACCCTTCGTCGATGGAACGATGAAAGGGAGTCAAGGACGACCAGCGGAGCTCGAGCCCGAAATGGTCCGCGGCCTGCTGCCAGGGGGTCACGTTCGCGGGAAACTCGCCGTCGAAGAGGACCACGCGATCGCCTTTTCGCCAAGCAATCCCGAAGGCCACGTCGATCACGCCCTGGGTCGTGTTCGCGACGAACGCCAACTCGCTGGGGTTTGCGCCGATCAAGCCTGCCAGGTCCTTGCGGACCTGCTGAAGCCGCGGCGCCCAACGGAGGAAGCCGGACATCCCGCCGCGCGCGTAGTCCCGGGTGACCTCGGCGATCCGCTCGCAGACCGGAAGGGACATCGGTGAAATGGCGGCATGGGCGAGGTATGCGACTCCCTCGAGATCGGGAAAGAGGGATCGGTCTCCGAGCTGGGCCCGCGCCATGGGCGGACCTTAGCACCATCGTTCCCGCGGCTAGAGGGTGCTCTGAAAGAATCGCCAGGCAGCGACGGCGGCGTCGATGTCCTTGCTGATCGTTCCGACCATGCTCTCGGGGAGATATTGCCAACCCGAGGGCCAGGTGTGCCCCGCGCCACGCACCGCAAAGAGCTCGACCTTGGTTTCCCCGCGACAGCCGGTGGCTTTTCGGCGCTCGATGCGGGTCCCATCGCTCGGGACGAAGTCTGGAATCATCGACAGCTCCACGTCCTCGCAGCCGTTGTGTCGCTTCCAGAAGTCGAATGTACGCTCGGGGGATAGCACCCTGCCGAGCTTCTGTTCGTCGAACTGTACGACGCCACCCTCCCACGGGACGATTGGATCCTCGGTCCCGTTGATCATCAACACCGACAAGGGCTCCCTACCGCACCGGCTGCTCCGTCGTGCGACGTTGTAGGGCATGGCGCCAATCACCGCCGCAAATGCCCGGAGCTTGGCGGTTCGTTCGCAAGCGAAGCGGTGCGCCATCATCGCACCGTCCGAGACCCCGACGAAGAACACTGCATCGAGATCGGCATTGTGCTCTTGCGCCAGCTCGTCGACGAGCTTCGTCAGAAAATCGACGTCGCGGACGCGTTCACGCTGCGCGACGTAGCGCTGAACATTGCGGCCGTCGTTCCAGTGGCCGCCGACCCCGCTCGGATACGCGACGAGAAAGCCGTCTTCGGCTGCCAGGCGGTTGAGCTTGCCGAAGCTCAACGCCACCGTATCGTCATCGTCACCGAGACCTCCATGCAGCACCATGACCAACGGGCGCGAGGCCTCGGCCGCTTCGGGGCTGGGATCGAAGATCCCGACGTCCCGCACGATCCCATCGTGCTTGAACACGAAACTCTTGACCTCGGGCTCACCCGGCATCTCGGCCGCTGGGGGGGCCGGCTTGCATGCCCCCATCAAGAGGAGCGCACAGAACCCGAGCTTGCGGATCGACGGCACCTCATCTCCCGGTCGTGGGCGCGAGCAGGAGGATCACGTCTCCTCTCGCGACGTCATCGCCATCCCAGGGCACGATTCTCTCGATCAGAGCCCGCTCCGGCAGGGACTCTCCTTGGTACACCAGCCGATTGAACGTCTTCATCACCTCCAGCAGACCGATCGTCTGGCCTCGGCTGACGGTGCCCCCTTCTTCGACGAACGGCGGCTCGGACGGAGACGGCCGGCTGTAAAACCGTCCGCTCATGGGAGCGACGAAAGAAAGAGCGCCTTCCTCCGCGGCCGGTCCGTCGACCTGCGTAGCGGACGCGTCGCCAAGCGACAGAGGAGCGATGCTGAGCAGCACGTCACCGAATTGGACTGCAACCCGCGAAGACCTCTGCCCCGCGCGTGCGCTCACCCGGCCGGTCGCTCCGTGGGGCGTCAAGAGCTGCTCTCGCACGCCCAGCACCTCGATCACACCAACCGACTGTCCCGGCGAAATCAGTTGGCCTTTGTGGACCGCCGGCAGAAAGATGCCCACGCTCGGAGCGAGCAGCTCGGTCTTGCCCGCTTCGCCTGCGCGCGCCCGCAAGACATGACCGTCTCCGCTCATGCGCGTCCTCCGGTCATCAAGACGTCCAGATCGTGCATCGTCCAAATGCGAGGATTCTTGACTCGCCGGTAGCCAATTCCCTGGTAGCTCATCTCCACCAGCGCTTCGAGCCAGTCGCGGAGCTCGTCGAGTCGCACGATTTCGTCCGTGTCCATCTGGCGCGCCGCCACGTAGGGGTCCATATCCGCTTCGATGCGCGCTTCCACTTGGGCCATGCGTTTTTCGATTTGCGCGCGTTCCTCCGGGTCGGTCGTGATGATTTCGAAGTTGTCGTCGAGCTTGCTATTGTAGGAAGCGATCGCCAAGGTCCGGCCTTCCATGACGCTGAGGCGCGATATGGGCGTCGAAAGCTGGACCACCGGATCGTAGGGAAGGCCCGCCATCGCGTAATAACCGGCGCCCGATGCCTTCCGCAGCAACACGGTGAACATGGGCGTCTGATTGGTGCTGTTCGTGTAGATCAGGTTCGAGCCGTAGGCGAGCAAGCCGTGTCGCTCCGCTTCTGCGCCGATGTCGAAGCCACTGATGTCCTGCAACCAGATGAGTGGGATTCCATCGCTGTCACATGCGCGGCTGAAGGTGCTGATCTTGGCGATGCCCTGTCGATATAGGATTCCAGCAGGTCGCTGGTCGCCTGGGGACTCGGGATCGTCGACCAACCCCTGTCGATTCAGCACGAAACCTGCATAGAGGCCGCCGACGCGCCCGATACCGCAGATCATCTCGCGACCCACCGAAGGAAGCACCTCCCAAAACAAGCTCTGGTCGCAGAGACGAGCGACGATCTCGGTTGCATCGTACGCTTGCCGGTGATCGACCGGAACCAACCCGGGAATCTCGTCCGGAGAGAATCGCGGCTCCATCGACTCGACGGCGCCCCGGTAGAAAGCCGCTCCCGAGCTCGGCAAACGGGACACCTCGCGGCGAAGACAGGCGATCAGCGTTTCGTCGTCGGGGACTCGTTCGTCTGCGCAGCCGGATTGGTGCACGTGCACTTCCGGCCCACCGATATCGAGGGAGGTGATGTGCTGGCTTTTTGCGCCTTTGATCAAAGCCGCGCCCGCAATGACCATGTACGCCTGCTCGGTCATGTAGACGCGGTCGCTGATGATGGGCATGTAGCCGCCGCCGGCAATGCTGTCTCCGAACACGCCGGCGATCTGCGGAATTCCCTCCGCCGACAACAGACTGTTCATCTTGAAGATGTGCCCCGCGCCCGTGGGCCCGGCGAAGCTCTTGCTCTGTTCCGGCAGATAGAGACCGCTGCAATCGACGAGATAGAGCGTGGGAAGACGCAAGCGGCGCGCCATCTCCTGGGCGCGCTGGATCTTTTCGGGCGTCTTCGGCCACCAGGCACCGGAGGCGACCGTGTTGTCGTTGGCGATCACCACGCACCATCGGTCCTCGATCTGTACGAAAGCCGTGATCACGCCCGCGGCGGGTGAACGAAGGCCGTCGAAATCGATGCCGTAGTTGACGAAGGTCCCCACCTCGAAGATGCGGGAATCCGGATCTTTGAGGCGTTCCACGCGCTCGCGTGTGGTGAGCTTTCCCTTGGCATGTACCCGATCGACATATGAATCGCCCCATCCTGCCTTCACTGCCGCCCGGCGCTCCTCGAGGCGCGAATCGAGCGGCTCGTGGCCGGCGAGCTGGCGCTCGAGAGTGGCTCGGTCGAGAATCGCCTCGCGGGCTTTTCCAATCGGAACGACGGGAACGTGTGCCATCAGCCTCTCCACCCCGGAACGGCGCGCGTGTCGTATCGGTTCTGGCGGAACTCCTCGGAGCTCAAGACGGCCAAGTGCATTGGGATCGTCGTGGAGATGCCTTCACAGCGGATGCGCCGCAAGGCGTCCACCACGCGGTCGCAAGCCGCATCGCGATCCTCCGCCCATGCAATGACCTTGCAAACGAGGCTGTCGTAGTGGGGCGGAACCTCGTAGCCGGACTCCACATGCGTATCGACTCGAATGCATTCGTCGCTTTCCGCGCTGGTTTCCCAGCGTTCGATGACGCCTGGGCTCGGCAAGAACTGGTTGGATGGGTCTTCGGCGTTGATACGGCACTCGATTGCGTGTCCTTTGAGCACGACGTCGTCCTGCGAGAACCAAAGGGGCTCGCCAGCCGCGATTCGGATCTGCGCCTCGACCAAATCGATTCCGCACCGCATCTCCGTCACCGGATGCTCCACTTGAAGACGCGCGTTCATCTCCATGAAGCGGAGCTCCCCGCCTTCGTCGAGCAAGAACTCCATCGTGCCCGCTCCGACGTAGCCGATGGCACGCGCGGCAACCACGGCGGCAGCGAGCGTCTGCTCTCTTTCCTCGTCACTCAGCACGAGCGCAGGTGACTCTTCGATCAGCTTCTGATGCTTGCGCTGGACCGAGCAATCCCGCTCACCGAGGTGCACGACGTGGCCGTACTTGTCAGCCAGAAGCTGGATTTCCACGTGGCGCCCTCCTTCGATCAGCTTCTCCAAGTAGAGGCGCTCGTCGGCAAAGCTCGCCAGCGCCTCCGCCTGTGCGGATTCGTACGCCTCTTGGATGTCGGCCGGGTCACGCACCACGCGCATGCCGCGGCCGCCGCCGCCGCTCTCCGCCTTCAACAAGACGGGAAAGCCGGTGGCTGCGGCGACCCGTCTCGCCTGGTCGAGGTCTCGAAGCACGCCATCGCTGCCAGGAATCAGCTTCAGGCCGGCGGCGGCCATCGCCCGTTTGGCCGGGGTCTTCCTTCCGAGCTTCTCCATCACCGCAGCAGGCGGACCGATGAAGGTGACGCCATGCGCCTCGCACAGCGAGGCGAATAGCGGATCCTCCGCCAGGAACCCCCAGCCCGGATGAAGCGCGCTGCATTGCGCCTGCACGGCCGCTTGCACGATTCGCTCTCTGGCCAGGTAGCTCTCGCTCGCTCTGGCGGGGCCGAGCACGACCCGCTCCCGCCCACGTAGGTAGGGCGCTTCCCGATCGGCCTCCGACGTTCCGAAGACCGGAGTGATGCCGAGCACATCGCAGGTCCTCGCGATACGAGCCGCCACCTCGCCACGGTTCGCAATGAAAAGACGCCGGAATTGGTTCACGGGCGCGCACCTTAACACCGGCTCGTCCTCCTGAGAAGCGGAGCGAGCACCGCGCCATGGTTCGTGTCAAAATAGGTGGGTTATGTGTCGCTTGTTTGGATTTCGCAGCGTGATCCAGAGCCAGGTGCATCGGTCCCTAATGGACGCCGACAACGCGTTGGGCGCCCAGAGCAGCAACCACCGGGACGGCTGGGGCGTGGCCTTCTATGTGGACGGCGCCCCCCACATCACACGAAGCCCAACCACTGCAATCGACTGCGCGCTCTTCCGCCGTGTCAGCGGCATCGTGGCGTCCGAAACTGTGCTGGCCCACGTCCGCCGCGCAACTACGGGTGAAAGCTCGGTTTTGAATTGCCACCCCTTTCAGTATGGGAAGTGGGTCATGGCGCACAACGGCGACGTCCAGGACTTTCCAAAGCACAGGGCCGAGCTCGTTCAACGAGTTGCGCCGCGGCTTCGCCGTTACATTCTCGGGGAGACGGACAGTGAGGTGCTGTTCTTTCTGTTTTTGACGCACTTGTCGCAACACGGGCCGCTCTCGGGTCGGATTGGCGTGGAAGAGACGACGATGGCGCTGAAGTCGACGCTCGAGCATGTGCGCGCGATCTGTGACGTGAACCCCGACAATGAGCCTTCATTGCTCACGACCATCGTGACCGATGGCACGACGATGGTCGCAGCCGAGGGTGGAAAGGAGCTCTTTTGGTCGACGTACAAGACCCGTTGCGCCGACCGCGATACTTGCCCGAGCTTGGCGGCGGAGTGCGAGTCGCCTTCCGAGAGCGGGTACGTAAACCACCTCATTTTCTCGAGTGAGGTGATCCAGGGTGAGAACATCTGGCTCAGGCTCGAGCCTGGCGAGCTCATTGGGGTCGACTGGCGAATGAAGCTCTTGCGCACCACAGGTCACCGCCACCTGTCCGTCGTCAATTGACTTCGAAGCACGAGGGCTTTCTCTTTTCGAGAGTGGATGCACCCATGAGCCGGTTTTACAAGAGCGAGATCAATCGCGACGTACCGGTCGCGCGCCCCGGCGAGTTCTCGGCGATCCCACTCGGACCGTTGTCGGTCTGGCCGCCCGTCGTGCTGGCGCCCATGGCCGGCGTGACCAACTGGCCCTTTCGCTCCATTTGCAGGCGTTTCGGCGCCGGCCTCTACGTGAGCGAGATGGTGACGGCGCGGCCATTGGTCGAGGGCCGAGCGAAGGCTGTGATGCTTGCAGAGTTTGGCGAAGACGAATCGCCGCGGAGCTTGCAGCTCTACGGTGTAGACCCCTACTACGTGGGGGAAGCGGTGAAGTGGCTCGTGGGTGAGGGGCATGTCGATCACATCGACATGAACTTCGGGTGTCCCGTGCCCAAGGTGACCCGCAAGGGCGGAGGCTCGGCTATTCCCGCGAAGCCACGGCTGCTCTCGAGCATCGTGCGGGCAGCGGTGAGCAACGCTGGCGCGATTCCAGTCACCATCAAATTCCGGATCGGTATCGATGACGAGCTGCTCACGTATCGAGACGCGGGACGAATCGCGGAGGAAGAGGGATGTGGGGCGGTGGCGCTCCACGCGCGTACCGCAGCCCAGCTCTACGACGGAGAGGCAAGATGGGATGCGATTTATGACCTGAAGCAAAGCGTTCGGACCATTCCGGTGCTTGGCAACGGAGACATCTGGGAAGCGCACGACGCGCTTCGAATGATGCGCGCAACCGGTTGCGACGGGGTGGTGATCGGTCGCGGCTGTCTCGGACGGCCCTGGCTTTTTCGGGACCTTGCCGACGTCTTCGAAGGACGCGAGCCACAGGATCCTCCGAGCTTCGGCGAGGTCGCCAGCATCGCCCTCGAGCATGCAACGCTGCTCAGTGAATGGGCGGGTGAAGCGCCGGCCATGCGCATGTTCCGGCGACACAGCAGCTGGTACACCAAGGGCTTTCGGGGCAGCGCCGAGCTTCGGTCTCGGCTCACGCGGGTGCGGTCGCTGAAGGAGCTCGAGGACGTGCTCGGGTCGGCCGATTCCCACGAGCCCTTCCCACCCGACGCCATGCGCGTGCCGCGCGGCAAGACTGCCGGCCGCCAGAAGGTCTCCCTCCCCGCCGGCTTCCTCCAAAATCGCCTGACCGACGCCACCCCACCCCTCCACGTCGACCCCGCCGGCGGCTAGGGGACACTCTCTTGCCCTGCAACCCAATGAAATCACACCATCTCTCATCAAAAGATCGCAGCGAGCAATCATTGGGCTTTTTTGGAGACGAACCGTTGCGATTTTCCGGTGAGAAGTGCTTTGATTTCAGGTGGTTGGAGGATAGGAGAGTGTCCCTATGAGTGAGCATCGGGTGACGGTTCGGTGGATGCGGGAGGAGGCGGAGTTCACGCACGAAGGCTACCGCCGCGATCACGTGTGGCGGTTCGAGGGGGGTAGCGAGGTGCTGGCTTCCGCCGCTCCGCAGTACTTCGGGAACCCCGCGCTGGTCGATCCGGAGCGAGCGTTCGTCGCTGCGTTGTCGAGCTGCCACATGTTGACCTTCCTGGCGCTGGCAGCCCGCGATGGGCTGGTCGTCGACCACTATGAAGATGACGCCGTAGGCGTCATGGAGCGCAATGGGCAGAAGCGGATCGCGATCACGAGAGTCTTGCTACGGCCCAAGGTCGCCTGGGGAGGCGAGCCCCCCAGCCAAGAAAAACTGGACTGGCTCCATCAGAACGCCCACAAGCACTGCTTCATCGCGAACTCGGTGACGACGGTCATCGAGGTGGCGCCATCCGCGTGACGTGAAGCTGAGGTGCTTGCGGCGGCCGCAAGGGGCGAGCCAATCCGACCGAGCGCATCAGCAGACCGCGCCTTCAGGGATGCATTCCCAGCCAACCCAGCAATAGGTGCAGTAGTCCCCCTCGCCACAGCCCGTGGCGCGACAATCGAACTCGGAAAGGCACTGGTCGAGCTCCCGCGTCGGTGTCCAGCCGCACTGGCCCCACGGCTGAAGCTCGCATTCGCCAAACTGCTGATAGCAAGCGAACTCGGGTAGCGCGACGCAAGGAGACGCCACGTCTTGGTTTGCGCAGATCTCGCCGTTGCAACCGGTCGGGCGACAGTCGTCGGGAGGCAGACATGCGCCCGCCTCGGGAGATAGGCAGATCCACTCCGCGCCTCCATCCGGTGTCTGACAGTAATCACAAGTCCATCCAGCCTCGCAGCCATCAATGCGGCAGTCCCCAGCCGGCGGGATGCACCATCCGACGCAAACGTCGCACTCGGGGCACGCCGGATCCGGCCGGCACACCTCGAGTGCATTGCAATGCTGCCCGTCGTCGCATTGTTCCGGCCCGTAGCACTTCGGCACGCACTCGCCTTCGAAGCTCCGAATGTGGGTCTCCACCGGACAATCGCCGACTGGAATGCACTGCCCCGCCTCGCACACATACCCGGGCAAGCAATCGATGAGGACACAGAGGTCCACGCACACCCCGGGTGCCGGCTCGGGAATGCTCGGGTCGGCGCCATCCTCAGGCCCAGTGATGAAGCGCTCACAGTAGTGGCCCGGCGGACAGTCCGAGTCGTCGAAACACTCGCCGGGCTGCGCTTCGGGAGGAATGCTGCAGGTGAACTCCAAGTCGCCAAGTGCAGTCATCGGCGCAAATCCCCGAAGGAGCGTGCGGTAGCCTTCGCAGAATAGAAGGCCCTCCCCCACGTACGAGGCGTCGAAGACCGCGGGCTCCAAGAGCGTGAAGGTCGCTTCGAAGGGCTCCCCGAGCTGCATCATCTGGTGCGGCGCGACACCGATCACGCCCACGATCCCCGGCACCTGGGGGCTCTCACATTCGGCCTCGAATCCATCCTGCCAGCGGGGATCGATGCGGCACATGCCCTCGCCGAAGCTTTCGAGACACTCCACCAGCTCGTGCGTGGGTGTGAAACCACATTGTCCGTTCTGCTGCCGCTCGCAGGTGGCTTGCTGATAGCACTCGTACACGGGACGCCACTCGCAGGTGCTTGCGATATCCACGCCCTCCTCGACGCAGAGTTGGCCGCTGCACCCCGCACGGACGCATCCCTGACCGGAGGGCTCGTCACAATACCCTCGGTGCTGGACGCCAACCCCCGCGCAAGCCGCTTCACACGCGTTGATATAGTTGCGCCCATCACCACCGCAGACCGGCTCGAAGAGGCCCGGGCAATTGCAGTGCGTTGGGCCGGGGACGCACCAACCCGTGCACTGGTCTCCGACGAAGCACTCCGCTTCCGAATCGCACTGCATCGGCTCATCGCACCGGCCGCGGTGCTCGACTTCGCGCTCTTCTAGGGCCGCCGCTTCGACCGAGTAGGTCTTTCCGTCGGTCCCGCAAACGAAACCCTCGATGGGTCCGGCCTCGCTGCCACTGTCGCCGCAACCGGAAATCGCAACAAGGGCGGCACCTACCATCAACCGAAGCATCCGAAAACGATTCATCGCGCCTCTCCGCACACCATGCCACGTTTCCTTAGCAACTTCAGTGCCAGGAGGGGCCGAAAAAACCCGTTCAATTTCGAGCTGCTCGCGATGTCCCCGGGTCAGCCCGTGCCAAAGCCGCCCGCGGGCCGCGCAAAAACTTCAGCCGCCCGCCCGAGGCGCCGTGTCAATCGAGCGACCCGCCGCTCTGACGCCTCCGCCCCTTCAGCGGGGGCGGTTCTTGCCGCATGTGCCAGGGCGCGCTGCAAATCCTTGCGTCGGTGCTCGTAGAGCTTCGCGAGCTCCAGCTCGACGGCTCCGCGCAAGATCTCGTTATCGGCCGCAGCGAGGGCTTGCAAGAGCGCGCCTTCTTCCTCGTCGATGTCCCCGACGCGTCGCGCCATCCGTGCGTTCAGCATGCACGCCCCCACGGTGCACGCCGAGTCTCCACCACCGAGCGCAGCAGCGCTCGCAAACGATCGGGCCCTCCCCTGGTCCCCCGTTCGCTCGGCCACCCGGGCATATGCCAAGTGATCTCGCGGATCGTCGCTCCCATGCAGCTCGTCGAAGTGGCCGACCAGCTCCGCGACCAGCGCAGCCAATGCAATCAGGTCGTTGGCGTTGTGCTCGATCACCTTTGCAATGGGCGAAACATCGCCTCCGTCCAGGTAGTCGAAGTAGAGCTGAGGTATCAGCGCTCCAGAGATGTCGTCCTCCCGATACATCCCCAGCACTTTTCGTTCCAGCTCGACCAGTCGAACGGAGCGCAACCGGGGACGCAAGATCCGACGGGCGCAATGCAACAGATCGAGATGCGGTGGTAGGACCGGCGCCCGCACTCGGTTCAGCACGAAACGATTCCGCAGAAGCGGCCAATCGAATGTCTTTCCGTTGAAGGACACGATGCAAGAGCTCTCGGTCAACCGCTCGCGGAGCCAGTGCAGCATCGGCGCCTCCCGTCCGAGCTCCGGAAGGAACAATTGCTGGATCCGCATCGACTCGTCCTCGAACCAGCCAATTCCAATGAGAAACGGCACAGTTCCCGCTCCTCCGGCAAGCCCGGTGGTTTCAGTGTCGAGGAAAAGCGCACGCCGAATGTCCACGCCCTCGAGAGAGGGATCCAGCGCAAGCTGGGCCAGTCGCTCGGTCGACACCTGCAACGCCTTCGAGATCGGTGCTTTGCCGTGATGGTGATGTGGCTCGAGGTACTCGTCGATCAGATGAAGCTCGCCGTGCTCCGTGTCGTGAACCTTGCCCGGTAGCGCCCCCCGAACGCTCGCGACATCCAACGTTCGGGGAGTCGTTCGTGCGAGTCGCGCCAGGCTTCGCTTGATCGACATGACGAGCTCAATGAGCAGCGCTCACGCCCACTGCATCCAGCAAGCCCAGGACCAGTCGCTTGCGCGCTGCTTCGGGCTCGTCACCGCCAGAAGCATCCGGGCCGATGCATCCGGGGCACCCTTCTTCGCAATCACAACTCTCTATCAAGTGGCGAGCGCGTCGGAGCAGCTCCTCGCGCTCTTCGTAGAGCCGAGACGCCAAGCCGATTCCCCCCGCGACAGAGTCGTAGAGAAAGATGGTCGGGTCGAATCCCGGTCCCTGCCCTTTGCCAGGTGGCATGTCGTCCCCGCTTCGGCTCCCGAGCGTGCGACCGAGATCATGCGGGTCCACCATGAGCCCCACCGCAGCGACCACGTGCATGGCTTTCGAAAAGCCGCGCAGCGCGTCGACGACCACGGCTCGTGGCTCCGTTTGGCTTCGCACGAAATCCTCGGGAAACGTGAGCCAGAAGGCCGTCGTGTGCTTCTGCATCTCGGGAAGGTGCACCTCGCCGTAACCGACGTTCTCGTGCGTGTGAAACTTGATCTTCTTGTAGCCGACCACCTTTTCGACGACGCTCACGTCGCCGAGGCCAGCCTCGAGGGGCACCTCCCCGAGATCGATCGCTCCGCCGTCATCCTCCTCCAACACCGTGACCTTGCTGTGGGTCATCGCCGTCGTGTAGTAGTCGGGCTTCACCCGACGTACGAAGGCCTTGTGGTTCTCGAAGTCGAGTCGCTCCACCTGATACTGCCCACCCTCGTGCTGGTAGATGGCCTGCTCGTGGAGCATGGTGTGCGTGCTTCGCCAGTCCATCTCGGCGATGGTGCTGTTCCCATCGAGATCGATGATCACGAAGTTGTCCCAGCTCGCGCTCCTCAGTGAGACGTTGTTGGCCGGATAGCTGTCTGCGGCCCAGTGATACATCGCACCCGCAGCCGTCGACGTGGGGTGCAGAACCCCGTGGTCCGCGAGGTAGTCCAACGCTTCGGCCAACGCATCATCGGGCACGTCGCCGAACACGTCTTCCGGCTCGAAAGGAAGCTCGAACGCCGCGCATTTGAGGTGTTGGATCAGGATCTCGATGTTGTCCGGATCGATGCGCGCATGCTCGATGGGTGCCGAGATCAGCTGACGCGGGTGACGCGCCATGTACTGGTCGACCGGATTGCTGGAAGAGACCATCACGGCCAAGGACAGATCGCGCCGCCTTCCAGCGCGGCCGAAACGCTGCCAGAGCCCCGCCATCGTACCTGGATACCCGGCGCACACCACGGCATCGAGCACCCCGATGTCGATGCCGAGCTCGAGGGCATTGGTCGCAACCACGCAACGGATCTGGCCCGCTCGCAACGCGGCTTCGATGCGCCGGCGGGTCTGTGGAAGATACCCCCCGCGGTACGCGTGAATTGCGGACGGATCGATTTGATCGCGGGCCAGCCGGTCGCGGAGATACTTCAGCATCACCTCGACGCCATTGCGCGTGTTGCCGAAGACCAAGGTCGGGACCCCCGCCCGCACCAGATCCTGGGTGAGGCGAACCGCTGTCTTGATGTAGCTCTGTCGAATCCCGAGCTCCGCGTTGACGACGGGAGGGTTGTAGACGATCAGCTC
>Ga0111159_1017_pt1 | contig 44133 bp, 40 predicted proteins | sample DeeMarSeWOR28_12_FD_80259 | JGI IMG/M metagenome (GOLD analysis project Ga0111159, IMG submission 80259) | Myxococcales bacterium SG8_38 | reverse complement strand
CTAGACCGTGATAGGCGAGCGGGAAAGGCCCACCCGTATAGGCGAGACCCGCGGCGATCGAGGCGAGCCCGATGACCACCACCACGGGGCCGGCGATCCAGGTAAGGTAGACTCCCACGCCGAGCGCGAGACCGAACGTCACGAAGATGCCTCGCCGGAGCTTCCTCACGTCGAGAAGACCGGCCTGGGCCGCGCGGACCGGCCCGAGACGCCCTTCGGTATCCGCGCCCTTCTCGAAGTCGTAGAGGTCGTTGGCGAAGTTGGTTCCTATCTGAATGAGAAACGCTCCCACCAGCGCGGCGAGGGCCGCATCCCAGCGAAACGCTCGCGCATCGACGGCGCAGGCCGTGCCCACGGCCACCGGTGCGAAGGCGGCGGTGAGCGTCGCCGGGCGCGCTGCGAGGATCCAAGCGTGCACCGATCCCGGCCTGACCGTGCTCATCGCACCTCCTTCTCCACATCGGCAAGCGTTGAAGCGACGGCGCGGGAGGCCTCGAGCAGCAGATTGTGGCCTGCGCCATCGACGATGCGCGCTTGCACCTGGGCGTGGTCGCGCGCCATGGCGCGCGCGATTCGGGAAAACTTCGGATCGAGCGCGCCGGCCATCGCAACGACCGGGAGGTCGATCCGGCGCACGCCGGGTCCGTAGTCCGGCATCTCAGCAAGCCCGAGCACCTCGAGCGCATGGGCCAGGCCTTCCGCCTCATGACCGAGTCGAAGCATTCGCTGCCTCTCGATGAGCTCGGCTGGAAGCGACCGCTGGGTTTCAAACAGCGGCTCCCGCTCCCAGCGCTGCACGAATGCTTCGATGCCTTTGCTTCTCAGAACATGCGCGCGTTCCTGGTCGAGCGCCCTTCGCGCCGCTCTCTCCCGGTCGTCGGCAAGCCCCGAATGGACACCGATCAGCACCGCCGCATCGAAAAGCGCCGGGTAATCGACCGCGAGGCCCAGCGCCAGCCGTGCGCCCATCGAGTAGCCTGCGATGAGCCTCGGCCGCCGGAGCGCCGAAATCATCCTGGCCAAGCGGGAGACCTCTTCTTCGAACGAGCTGGCCTTGGTGGCTCGCCAGCTTGGACCGTGTCCGGTCAATGCGGGCGTGAGGGGCTCGTCTTCTAGATCCGCCTCCTCGATCACGCGCTCCCAGCTCCGGGGTGATCCCGTGAACCCGTGGAGAAGCACCCACATCAGGGAGCCTCGCGTCGAAGCGCGCGCTCGACTCGATCGACGAGCTCGCGTCCGAGCTCCTGCGCGCTTTGCGAGGGGACCACGGCCTCGATGACGGTGCACCCCGATCGTGCATGAGACGACCGAAGTGCCTCCCGAAGACCAGTCACCGTATCCACTCTCAGGAAATCGCACCCGAAGGCGGCTGAAGCGCTCGCCAGATCGACGTCATGGGGAGTCGTGAAATAGGGAAGCCACGACGGCTTTCCGTCACGGGCAATGGGAAGCTGCTCGAAGATTCGGCCGCCTCCGTTTTGGATGACCACGATCACCAGCGGACCGCGCGAACGCGCCGCCAGTTGCAACCCGTTGAGGTCGTGCACGAAGCTCACGTCGCCGATGAGCAGCGTCGCGCCCCCATCCACTGCGGATGCCACGCCGGCCGCGCCCGACACCACGCCGTCGATGCCGCTCACGCCTCGCTGGCAATGCACGCGAAGCAGCTTGTCGTTTGGTGGAGCCCAGGTTTCGACGTCCCGGATGGGAAGGCTATTCCCCAAGACCAACGCGCTCCCATTCGGGATCGAGCCGACCACGGTGCGCGCAACCGCGCCCTCGGTCAGCGCATCGCCGGCTTCGCGAACGATGGCTTCGGCAGCGCTCCAGGCGATGGATTCCGCCAGCTCGAAATGCCTCGCGAACGCCTCGTCGAGCAGCTCCCTCGGATAGTCGGCGCGACACAGCGCGGTGACGAACGAGCCGATGTCCCATTGGACGACCGTCTCGGCGTCCGAGGTGGGGTCGGCCCACTTCCAGGGATGGACGACCACGCGGCGAATTCGGCCTTTGGCACAAAGCAGCTCCCACCCCTTCGAGATCGGAGCAGCGCCGAGCTGCAAGACGAAATCTGGTAGGCACATGGATTGCCCGGCGCTGGTCCGCCAGACCGTATCAAAGGCGCCGATCACGTGCTCTAGACCTCGATACCGAAGCTGGCTCGCTGCTTCTGCGAGGATCGGAGCGCCCGCGCGTTCGGAAAGCTCGCTCACCGCATCACCAAACGTCGCGCTGCGCACATCCGCCGGGCCGCACAAGATGATGGGACGCGCCGACGAGGCAAAAGCCTCGGCCACCGAATCGACGTGCTCGTCCGGGACCTGCTCGACGTGCTTGGGATCGAGAGATCGCGCCCTGTGAAGCGTGGTCATCGGCTCCGACAGGATTCGGTCTACCCGCGCGCGAAGCGCGTCGCTCGGTGGCATGGGCTCCATGGGCTTGCGCGCCTGTGCATTGACGTGAACCGGACCGGGCCGCGGACCGATCGCTTCGAATACCGACTGCGAAATCAGACGCCGTGCGGCCCGCAAGCTCAGCTCGTCGTCCTGCGGTTCTCCCAGATTCACGAAGAACCGGACGTGCTTTCCGTAGAGCTCGATCTGGTCGGTCGTTTGGTTCGCACCGCAGTGATGAAGCTCCGGCGGACGGTCGGCAGAGAGCACGATGAGCGGCAGCCCGGCCTCGTTCGATTCCATGACGGCGGGGAAATAATTCGCGGCTGCGCTTCCAGAGGTGCAGATGAGCAACGAAGGCCGAAGGGTGGCGCGCGCGCGGCCCAATGCGTAGTGGGCAGCGGATCGCTCGTCGATGGCGCTGATGCATTCGAGTTGCTCGTTCTCGAGCGCAGCGATCACGTAAGGCGTCGAACGGGAGCCCGGGCTGATGACGGCGTCGTTTACTCCAGCGCGCGCGAAGCTGTCGATGACGAGCCGCGCCCACTGGGTCTGTCGATCAGCGGCTGTCCCCATGGAGCGCTCCTAGAAGCGCCTGCATCTTGAGCTCTGTTTCCGCGTATTCAGCGTCGGGATCGGAGTCGGCCATGATTCCCGCGCCGGCGTAGACCCAGGCTTTGCCATCGCGCAGCAATCCGGAGCGAAGCGCCACGACGAATTCGCCATCGCCGGCCGCGTCGGTCCAACCTACCGGTGCGCTATACCAACCACGGGCCAGCGCTTCCTGCTCGTTGATCCAGAGGACGGCTTCCTCGGTGGGCACACCTCCGACTGCCGGGGTTGGATGCAGCGCTCGAACCAGCTTGAGGACATGCACTGGCTCGCGGAGATGTCCCTCGATGGGTGTCTGCATGTGAAGGACGTTTGGAAGCTCCCGCACGGACGGATCCGGAGCGGATCGAAGCGCGTCGCAAAACGGCTCGAGAGCCTTGAGAACCGCCTGGACCACCAACTGGTGCTCCTCGCGCTCCTTCGCGCTCGCCATCATCCGCGCCGCTTCTCCATGCGCGGTCGTCCCGGCGAGCGCTTCGCTCAACACCGACGGCCCGCGCCGCGAGACCAAGAGCTCCGGCGTCGCGCCGAGGAACGTCGCCTCACCGCGCCACAACGCGAACCGGGTGCATCCGGGGAAGCGTTGCTCCAGCCGTTTGAGGACGTCGAGCGATCCGGCTCCGGTCTCCAGCTCGACGACACAGTGTCTGGCTGCAACGACCTTCTCGAACGCACCAGCTCGAATTTTCCGCCGAATTCGCTCGACCTGTCGAGACCAGGCCCCACGATCCGCTTCCTCGATGCGCCGCGCTGAAACCGGCGAGGGTATGACGCCGATCGGGCGTTCCAGGCTCCCCCAGATGGTGTCGAACACATCGAGCACGTCGGCCGCGACCGGTTGCTCCGATGTGCATACCGCGAACGACAGCCAGGCTCGCTCGTCGACGTGATAGGTCCATTTGGGCAGCATGAGAAAGCCGTCGCCAAAGCCGTCCCATGGGTGGCGGATTGCTGCCCCCGGAGCAAAGGACGTGCCCCCAAACACCCGCGGCAAGGGGCTCGCGGCGTCTGCCACGTGCTCGGCCTGATCGAAAAAGCGAATCACCGCCTCTTCTTCGGTCGGAAGCATCTTGGCGGTGCCGAGACCCGAGGATGCGGCGCTTTGGGGAGGATCCCACAAGAGGCTCGCCTCGCTCGGGAATGCGCGAAGCAAAGCATCGGGGGGCGCGACCGGCGCAGGAACGGTCACGATGATTGGACCGGCCCCGGTGGTCCGCGCTTCCAGCGCTTGCCCCAAAAATGCGCGTGAGGTTTCGCGGCTCGGGAGCCCTTCGAACGCGAATGCAGCGCCGTGGGATCTCACGATGAGGCCTCCTCCGGCTCCGCCACGAACAGATGGCACGCGCCGAACGTCAGGGGCTTCACTTCGAGCACGCGCATGCCGCTCTCCTGCATCAGGGCTCGGAACTTGTCGGCCGGTGGGAAGGCAGCAATCGACTCTTGGAGGTATCGATACTCGCGGGACCCCGACAGCATCCCACCGAGACGCGGAATGACCTTGCGCACGTGAAAGCGTGCGATGGGGCTCAACCATCCCACGCTCGGCTCGCCCAGCTCGAGGACGGCAATGCGACCCCCAGGTTTCGTGACACGGGCCATCTCCGAGAGCGCGGCTCCCCGATCCGGAACGTTGCGAATGCCGAACGCGATGCAGCAACCGTCGAACGAATCATCCTCGTAGGGGAGCGCTTGCGCGTCGCCCTTTTCCAAGCGCACCCGATTCGCGAGGCCGCTGCGCTCCACTTTGTCGACGCCGATCTCCAACATGCGGACCGACGGATCGCTACCCACGACCTCGGCGTCCGGGTGCATGCGGGCGATCATCAGGGCGAGATCTCCAGTGCCAGTCGCCAAATCGAGCGCCCGCGCATGCGGCGGAAGGTTCATTGCCATCACCGTCTTCCGACGCCACGACTGATCGATGCCCATCGACATCAAACGATTCAGCAAGTCGTAACGACTGGCGATCTGATCGAACATCGCCCCCGAGCCCGGCTTCGGCGTCGTCTGACGGACGGCCTCGCTCACGTGCCACCTCGCTCGACTTTTTGCGCGTGAAGGCGAGCGTTTTCAAGCACCTCTTCCTTGCGTGAATGCAGGCGCATGTGGCCCCGCTGGATCCCTTCGCCGGCCAGCGCTCGAAGCGCCGCAAGGTTGGACGCCATGCCCGCAGCGCCCATCACGATGGCGAGCTCTCCGGCATTCTTGACGCCCATGAGCTCGAAGGCTGCGCGGACCCCACGATGTACCCGCGTGGAGCCTCCCACGGTTCCCACCGCCATGGGCATGTCCAGCTCGCCATGAACGCCGCTCTCGGTGCGGCGCCACACGACCAGCGGCCTGTAGGACCCCGAAAGCGAAGCAAAAGCATGCGCGCCGGCCTCGATCGATCGCCAGTCCTGCCCCATGGCGAGCGCGACCGCATCGACGCCATTCATCACGCCCTTGTTGTGTGTGACGGCGCGGAACGGATCGAGCTCTGCAAAGCGGCTCGCCTTGACGATGCCGTCGGCGAGCTCCGGCCCGCCAAGCGCATCGACGCTCACGTCGCAACGGACGAACACACGGCGGCGCAACGGCAGATTGCTCAGGATCCGCAGCCCGACGGTGCCGCCGGTGAGCGCGTGGATGTGTGGCGCCACGGCCTCTGCGACGGCATCGACAACGTTGGCGCCCATCGCGTCTCCGACATCGACGTAGAGATGTACGACTAGAACGCCGTGGTCCTCGTCGAGCACGCGAACGTCGAGATCGCGGCACCCGCCGCCGCGCCGAACCATGCCTGGAATTGCCGCGTCCGCGATCTGAAAGATGCGCTCCCGCTCGGCTTCGACGAGGCCCTTGGCCCGCCCCGGGTCGGGCACGTCGTCGAACTGAACCTGTGTGGTCATGATCGGCGCCGTCGCTTCGCCGAAGAACCCTCCGGTCATGCGAACCTGTCTTGCCGCATTCGAGGCCGCCGCGACCACGGAGGGCTCCTCGACCGCCATGGGAACCAGGACGTCGGAATTGTTCACGCGGAAGTTGAGCGCAATCGACAGGGGCAACCCATGCACTCCAATCACGTTCTCGCTCATGCGGTCCGCGACATCGAGCGTCAGCTGTCCGCCTTCCTTCAAATGTCCGACCGACTCTTCGGAAAGAAGGCCGGTTTCAATCATGACGCGGAGCCGGTTCGAGATGTGCTCTCGGTAGAAGCCCGGGATTCGGCTAGTCACGGCTGGTGGTTTCTTGGACATCAATGCCTCTCTCTGATTACTCGCTAGGACTCCCGGTGAACGGTGGCGCGGGCCACCGTAAACAGCGCATCTCGCGCGCGGCTGTCCGGCAGACTTTGCAGCGCACGGCAGGCCGCCTCTGCCTCGCGCACGGCGACCTCCCTGGTCGATTGGAGCGCGTCCGTCCGATGGAGCGCCGACAGCAGCTTCGACTTGGTGTTGTCCGGAACCGCGTCGATCGGGCTCGCAATGATCTCTTCGAGAATCGGTTGCAGCGACGGATCGCGCTCGAGAGCGACGATCACCGGATGGGTCATCTTGCCCTCGCGTAAGTCGGTGAACGGTGACTTGCCGATGGTCGAGCGGTCGCCCGCGTAGTCGAGGTGGTCGTCGATCAACTGGAATGCGACGCCCAGGTGAAGCCCGTACTTCTCGAGCGCCTTGCAGGCACCGTCATCGAGACCGCCGGCTCGTGCGCCAGCGAACATGGCCCAGCGAAAGAGGGCGGCTGTCTTACCTTCAACGACCTGCATGTAGGTGCGCATCCGCGCGTCGATGTGGCCGCGGTTTTGGAGTTGAATGGCCTCTGCGAAGATCATCTCGTCGATGATGTCCAGCAAGCGGACCAGAACGTCCGGCATTTCTGCGGCGCGGACGCGCCGAAGCGCATCGACCAAGAGCCAGTCGCCTGCGAAAATCGACGCCGCATTGCCGTAAAGCGTGCGCGCAGCAGGTACACCTCGGCGCTGGTCACCTGCATCCACGACGTCGTCATGAAGGAGCGTCGCGCAGTGAACGAGCTCGACGGCGACACCGAACTCGCGGGTCCTCTCGTCGAGGCCCTGCCCGAGCCGTGAAGCCAGTACCACGCACATGGGGCGCAGGCGTTTGCCCGCGATCTCGAGCAAGTGATGGGCGCTCTTGTGGACGACGCTATCGCCCACCGGAATGCTCTGGATTCCTTGCTCCAGGGACGACATGTCCCACTTCACCAGGTCGGCCAGGTCGGCCAAATGCGCGGACAGATCTCCGAGGCCCTGCGAATCGCACACCGCCTGGAGGCTGGCGAGCACATCTGATGAGGAATCGTCCCGAACTGCTGCTATGAGAGACATCGTGAGCCTCTGTTACGTGTCCCCTCGCTCATTGGTCGTCTTCTTCCGCTGAGCGCAGCTCGCTCGGGTTGATCGCCCGGCCCGCCACGAGCAGGTGGACGAGCCGCTCGCCAGCCCTTGATAGCGCACTAAGCCGGGAAAGTCGCTTGCGCATGAAATCCACGCGGCGCCTCTCGGCGGCCCCCAGCCCGCCCCGAACCGACTCGAGAGCCTGTTGAGCCTCGCTGAGGGCGTCATTGGCTTCCCGAATGAGATTGAGCTCGCGGCGTTCATAGACCCGCCGGAGCAGCTTCCAAACGCTGCTTTCCGCCTCGTAAAAGTCCTTGCGCTCGCCAGGACGCCAGGTTTTCCGAACCGCGCCCCATCGCACCAGATCTCCTAGCGACAGGCTGACGGCGCTACTGCTGATCTGGAGCGTCTCGCTCAGCTCTGCGGTGGTCAGCGGCTCGGGAGACAGATAGAGGATTGTCCACAGCCGGCCCATGTGTCGGCGAAAGCCCCAAAATTCCATGAGCCTTCCGATGGCCTCCGCTGCCCGAAGCTCGGCCTGACGCCACAAGGGCTCGGAATCATTGGACTCTTGTTGTTTGACGGCAGCGGTGGACACGCAGACGGCTCAGTTTCTTCAAATTTTCTTGAAGCTTCGTAGGGCCCCGGAAGCCGCGCGTCAAGGAAACGGCCGCCGGCCGCGCCGAGGGCCCGCGGTGCTAGACTCCCCGGCCCAATGAGCGCCAAGTTGAACAAATACAGCAGCCGAATCACCCAGCCACCATCGCAGGGCGCGTCCCAAGCGATGCTTCATGCGACCGGCCTCACGCGCGCGGACATGAGCAAGGCGCAGGTCGGCATCTCCGCGGTTTGGTACGAAGGCAATAGCTGCAACATGCACCTCAACGACCTCGCCGCCATCGTGAAGCAAGGGGTGATGAACGCGGGGCTGATCGGCATGCGGTTCAACACGATCGGAGTGTCCGACGGGATCTCGATGGGCACCGAAGGCATGAGCTACTCGCTTCAGTCGCGCGACTTGATCGCCGACTCGATCGAGACGGTCATGAGCGCGCAATGGTACGACGCAAACATCTCCATTCCCGGATGCGACAAGAACATGCCCGGGTGCATGATTGCGATCGGCCGATTGAACCGGCCGTCGCTGATGATCTACGGCGGCACGATCCGGGCAGGACGCGGAAGCGACGGTGAAAAGCTCGATATCGTCTCGGCGTTCCAGTCTTATGGGCAGCTGCTCGCCCACACCATCGACGAGAGCAAGCGGCTCGACATCATCGAAAACGCATGTCCGGGCGCTGGTGCCTGCGGCGGCATGTACACTGCCAACACGATGGCCTCTGCCATCGAAGCCATGGGCATGTCCCTGCCCTACAGCTCCTCGACGCCGGCAGAGGATCCGAGAAAGCGCGAGGAGTGTCTGCAGGCGGGCGAGGCGATCCGTCTTTTGCTCGAAAGAGACATCAAGCCGCGAGACATCATGACCCGCGAGGCTTTCGAAAATGCGATGGTCACGATCATGGCGCTCGGGGGCTCCACCAATGCCGTCTTGCATCTCATCGCCATGGCGCGGGCGGTCGAGGTGCCGCTTTCGATCGACGACTTTCAGGCCGTGAGCGACAGGGTCCCGTTGCTCGCAGATCTCAAGCCGAGTGGCCAGTACGTCATGGAGGATCTGCACGACGTGGGCGGCACGCCGGCAGTGCTGCGCTACCTGCTCGAGCGCGGCGCGCTTCATGGAGATTGTCTCACCGTCACTGGCAAGACCCTCGCGGAGAACCTGGCCGAGCTGCCGGGCCTCGCACAGGGTCAGCGGGTCATTCATCCCTGGGAAGAGCCGATCAAAGAGACCGGCCACCTGACGATTCTACGAGGCAGCCTCGCACCCGAAGGCGCCGTGGCCAAGATCACGGGCAAAGAAGGCCTCTACTTTCGAGGACCGGCAAAGGTGTTCGACAGCGAGGAAGAAATGCTCGCTGCAATGGAGCGCGGACGGATCACCAAGGGAGACGTGGTCGTAATCCGGTACGAGGGACCGAGGGGCGGACCCGGCATGCCCGAAATGCTCTCGCCGACCTCGGTCATCATGGGCGCGGGGCTCGGCCAGGACGTGGCGCTGATCACCGACGGCCGGTTCTCGGGTGGCTCGCATGGATTCATCATCGGCCACATCACGCCCGAGGCTCAGGATGGCGGACCCATCGCGTTGGTGCGCGACGGCGATATGATCACGATCGACGCCCGGCAGCGCTCGATCGACGTCGACGTCGACGAGGCCGAGCGCTCGAAGCGGCGTGCCGCCTGGAAGGCCCCTCCCCTCAAAGCCCAACGCGGCACGCTTTACAAGTACATCAAAAATGTGAAGACGGCTTCCGAGGGCTGCGTCACGGACGAATGAGCGCTCCGCTCACCCCGAGCGGGTGACCATTCATGGAACCCGCCGGACCGTTGACCCGTTTTCTCCAGCAATTCCGCGTGTCGACCCTACAGTGGAAGCTGGGCGGGCTCAGCGAAGGGATCGACCATGTATCTCAACAAAAGGGGACTCCGAGAGATCAGGAGCGTCCTTTTCAAGCAACCTACGGTGGGCCGCTTGGTCACGACCGCGTGGATCACGCCGATCTATCTCGGGCTCCGGCAGAGCGCGGCCGTGTTCCGGGCCCTCGATGAGGTCGTATGTCCCGAGTACCACGACCAGAAGGTGGAGCGGCCGGTCTTCGTGTTCGCCAACCCGCGAAGCGGAACCACGCTCACCCATCGCCTCCTCAGCATGGATGACGAGATCTTCACCACGGTAAAGCTGTACCAGACGATTTTCCCCGCGGTCACCGCCACGCGTACGTTCAAGCGACTGGTCGAGCTTTCGAAGAGCCCGGTCGGCTCGGTGCTGCGTCGCGCATACGACTTCTTCAACGGGCCTCTAGAGAGCCGTTGGCAGGACGTGCACAAGCTCAGCCTCGACCAACCCGAAGAGGATGTCTGCACGCTCCTTTGGAGCCTGACCTCGCCAGCGACGGGTTTGCTCTTCCCCTTCATGGAGGACCTACCGAGCCAGACCTGGATCGATCGTCAGCCTCCCGAAGAGCGAAGCGCATTCATGGACTGCTACGAAAACACCATCAAGCGCCACGTTTTCGAAGCGGGCGGAAAGCGATTCCTGAACAAGAACGTATTCTTCTCGACGCGGGTTCGAGCCGTGCATGAGAAGTTTCCCGATGCGGCATTCGTCTATCTAGTGCGCAACCCGCACGATTGCCTGCCGTCCTTTCTCAACATGTTCTACCGGGCCTGGAAAGCGCATTCGCCCAGCATTCGGCCGGACGGCGAAGAGATCCAGGCGCTCAAGAGACTCGGCTACGACTACTATCGCTATGCCCTCGAGTGCCGCAAAGAGATTCCCGAGGATCAGTTCATCGTCATCCGCTACGAAGATCTAGTCGCAAACCCCAAGAAGACGATCCTCGGCCTCTACCAGCGCCTCGGCATGCCGGTGAGTGATGCCTTTGCCGCGAGGCTCGATCAGGCGTTGATTTCGCAGCGGGACTACGAGAGCGCGCGCACAGTCGAGCTCGATTTCTTCGGCATCAACCGACGCGAGGTCCGAGAGGAGCTCGGCGACGTGTTCGAAGAATTCGGCTACGACACGCCCACCCGGTCCGACTACGCCGAAGCCGCCGAATAGAACTGCACGCCGATGGGCGCCGGGTAACGGGCCGGCCCGAGCGTTGTACAGTGGGTCTCCGAGGAGGCCTCATGACGACGGAAGCGAAACGATTCGAGTTCACGGGAAGCGACGGGCAGACGCTGTCTGCGCGGCTCCACCTCCCCGCGGTCGAGCCCACCGCCTGGGCCGTGTTCGCTCATTGCTTCACCTGCTCCAAGGATAGCAGAGCCGCGCGCTACATCAGCTCGGCGTTGGCCGAACGCGGCATTGCAACCTTGCGTTTCGACTTCACGGGGCTCGGGGACAGCGAGGGAGAGCTCGGCGAGACGACGTTCTCGCACAACGTCGACGACATCGTCGCGGCCGCCGATGCGCTTCGCGAGGTCTATCGGGCCCCTGCGCTTCTAGTCGGCCACAGCCTCGGAGGGTCGGCCGTCCTAGGTGCCGCGGAAAAGATTCCAGAAGCGGTGGGAGTCGCCACCATCGGAGCCCCCTTCGACCCGGAGCACGTGGCACAGCTCTTCGGGGCGTCGCTCGGCGAGATCGAGTCGAGCGGGGAGGCGGTCGTCGACCTGGGGGGACGCCCTTTCAAAATTCGAAAGAGCTTTCTCGAGGATCTTCGCAGCCAGTGCAATGCACAGCGGATCGGCGATTTGAAAAAGGCGCTCGTCCTGTTTCACTCACCGCAGGACAACACCGTCGGGATCGACAATGCACGTCTCATCTACAAGGCGGCACGGCATCCCAAGAGCTTCGTCTCACTCGATGGCGCGGACCACTTATTGAGCCGCCGGAGCGACGGTCGGTACGTTGCAGACGTGCTCGCAGCCTGGGCCAGCCGCTATCTGCCCGAGCAGCCGGAGCCCGAGATGCCCGAAGACGCCCCGGAAGGCGTGGTCGTGGTCGATGGAAGGACGACCAGCTTCCTCCAGAGGATACGTGCGCGGAATCACGTCTTCTCCTCCGACGAGCCCCTCGACAAGGGCGGCACGAATCTCGGTCCGAATCCTTACGATCTCTTGCTGGCGAGCCTCGGCGCCTGTACCTCCATGACCCTCAAGTTGTACGCCGGACGCAAAGAGTGGCCTCTCGACGCGGTCCGAGTCACGCTCCGCCACGATCGTGTGCACGCGAAGGATTGTCAGGACTGCGAGAGCAAATCTGGAATGATCGACTTCATCGACAAGAAGCTCGAGTTAGAGGGTGATCTGACCGACGAGCAACGAGAGCGCCTTCTCGAGATATCGGCTCGCTGCCCAGTGCACCGCACGCTGATAAACGAGATCAAGATTCGGTCGGAGTTGGTTTGACGACCCTTGCCTCGCTCGATGGTGCGTCCCTTGCGCTCGGAGGAGAAAAGCTCTTCGACGGGCTCTCCCTTCAGGTGCATCATGGTGATCACATCGGCCTCGTCGGGCCCAACGGGTCTGGGAAGTCGAGTCTGCTCCGCCTTCTTGCGGGCTCGATGGAGCCCGACGCTGGGGTGGTTCGGACGGTTCCCGGCGTACGAATTGGGTTCCTTCCGCAGGAGATCGAGTCGTTTCCGGATCAGAAGCTGTTCCACTTCGTATTTGACAGCGTCCCGGAACGACCCGAGCTTCGCGATACCCTGGCGGCGTGCGAGTCGCGTCTTGCGGAGTTGCAACGTGCTGGGAGCACGAGCGAAGAGAATCTGGTCGCAGCGGCGGGTGAGATTGCCCTCTTGCACGAACGGATCGCCGCCCTCGATGCCCGTTTTTCGGAGCACGAGGCGAAACGCATCCTGCACGGCCTCGGCTTTTCACAAGATGACTACGGCCGCCCCCTTTCGCAGCTGAGCGGTGGCTGGAAAATGCGCGCAGTGTTGGCGTCCCTTCTATTTCAGAAGCCAGAGCTCTTGCTTCTCGACGAGCCCACCAACCACCTGGACATGCCGTCGGTGGCTTGGTTCTCGAAGTTCTTGAGCGGGTACAGCCATTGTTTCTTTCTGGTCTCTCACGACAGAGAGTTCCTGAACGAGCAGATCAACCGCGTCGTGAGCTTCGAGCCGGAAGGCATTCGCACCTTTCGAGGCAACTATGAGCAGTACCTCATCCAGCGCGACGAGGAGCGGCAAGTCCTCGAAAACCGGGCCAAGAACCTCGAGCGAGAAAAGGCCCATCTCGAACAATTCGTCCGGCGCTTCCGAGCCAAGGCCAGCAAAGCGGCACAGGTGCAGAGCCGTGTCCGAAAGCTCGAAAAGATGGACACGGTCGAGCTCCACCGATCGACGCGCCAAGCGCGGTTCTCCTTCCCGTCGACGGACCGTGGCGCGCGCATCCCCGTGCGCGTTGACGACTTGTGCAAGTCTTTTGGGTCGCACCTGGTGCTCGACGGCGTGTCTCTCTCGGTGGAACGCGGCGACCGGATCGCAATCGTCGGCCCCAATGGCGCCGGGAAGACGACGCTGCTGAAGATCCTCGCGGGTGAAATCGAGCCGTCGAGCGGCGGCGTACACCTTCCCGGGCAGTCCGACGTGCGTTACTTCGCCCAGCATCACGCGGAAGCCTTGAACCTCGAGCGTACCGTACTGCAGGAAGTGACCTATGCCAGCGACGGCACGAGCGTCGAGCGCGTCCGTGCAGTCCTCGGGGCGTTGCTTTTCGGCGACCTCGCCGTCGACAAGCGGGTCTCCGTGCTGTCGGGCGGAGAGAGGGCGCGAGTGGCGCTCGCCAGGATCTTGGTGCGTCCCGGCAACGTGCTGCTCATGGACGAGCCGACCAATCATCTCGATTTGCAGACCACGGAAGCGCTGACCGACGCGCTCGAGACCTACGACGGCACCCTGCTCTTCGTGAGCCACAATCGCGCGTTCATCCGCAGGCTCGCCACCAAGCTTTGGGTCGTGCATGACGGCCAGGTCGAAAGCTATGCCGGCACGCTCGACGACTATCTTTGGTCCTGCCAAGACCGCGAGGTCACGCCAGCCACCGAGGCTGCGGTTCGACCTGCTGCACAGAAAAAGAGCCGCCAGGCGCGCAAGGACGAACGCCGAAGAGCGGCCGAACTTCGCGCCGCGCAGAACCGACAGCTCAAGCCACTGGAGAAACGAGTCCGCGAGCTCGAAGAGGCCATCAGCGAGCTCGAGGATACCATCGCCGAGCACAACGAGGCGCTCAGCAACCCCGAGATGTACGACGATGCCGAGCGTCGCGATACGCTGCTACGCCAGGTGGGCGAGGCCCAGGCAGCGCTCGAGCGATCGCTCGAGCAGTGGACGGAAGCGCACGAGAGGCTCGAGGAAGCGCGTGCGGAGATTAGCGAAGCCGGGTGACGAGCGGGGTCGAGCGGCGGATCGCGCGACACCTTCTTCCCATTCTTGCTCAGGGCTGCGATAAAGGTCTGAGGATGGGCGCGGCTGTCGAAAAGAGCCTTCACGAGATCGGTAATGGCGTATTTGCTTATACCCAACTGCCCGGGTCTTGGGGCTGGAGCAATGCTGGCTTGATCACCGACGGTGCGGAGAGCTTGCTCGTCGACACGTTGTTCGATGAGAAGATCACCGCGGAGATGTTGGCCACGATGCGCCGCGCGACACCTGCCGCGAAACGCATCGATAGGGTCGTCAATACCCACGGCAATGGCGACCATTGCTACGGCAACTCGCTGGTAGCCGACGCACAGATCATTGGCACCGTCGGCTGCTTGGAGGACCTTCGCGAGTCGCCCGCGAGCCGCAATCGGCTACTCATGCGCGCGGGCAGGGTCGTGCGGGCGCTCGGGCCTGCCGCACGGGTGATCGGTCGTGTCCTCGATGCGGTGGGAATCCACAAGCTCAGCCATCTGGCGGAGGCCAGCGAGCTCGCGCTGCCTCTGTTCGAACAGTTCGACTTCTCCTGTGAGACCGTCCTGCCAAATCGCACGTTCCGCGACGAGCTGAAGCTGAAGGTCGGCGACAAAGAGGTGGTGCTCATGGAGCTCGGGCCGGCGCATACGAGCGGCGACGCGGTGGTCTGGATCCCTGGCGACAAGACGCTCTTCACGGGGGACATCTTGTTCAAGGATGCGCATCCAGTCGTCTGGCAGGGGCCCGTTTCGAATTGGATCACCGGTCTGCATCAACTGCTACAAATGGACATCGAGACGATCGTTCCAGGACATGGGCCTCTCACCGACAAGTCCGGGCTACGCGAGATCTTGCACTACCTCGAGGTGCTCAGCGGCGAGGCCCGCAAGCGCTACAACGCCGGCATGACCGTCGAGGAAGCCATCATCGACATCCGTCTCTCCGAGTTCGATCGGTGGCTCGACGCCGAACGCATGTATACCAACGTTCACACGCTCTACCGCGATTTCAGGGGTGACAACACGCAGCCCGACGTCTTGGCGATGTTTGCCGGCATGTCGCGCATGCGAAAGCGAATGCGGAAACACAATTAGCCCTAAATTGCGGGTCTGCCGACGCTCCGGGCGAACCGCCTCAGAAAGCATCGACGAGTGGGAATGGGGATGGTGCTACAACAACGTAGCAATGAATAGGCCTTTGCGGATTTCTCTCATCACCGTTGGCACGCTTCTTCTCCTCGTCATCGCAGGCCTCGTGCTGGTGCCGGTGCTCTTCGAAGATCGCATCGTCGAGCTCGTCCGGTCGGAGCTGAACGAACGCGTCGATGCGGAGCTGGATTTCGAGGACGTGGATCTGTCCCTCCTGTCGACTTTCCCGAATCTCACCATCGTGGTGTCCAAGCTGACGATCACCGGAAAGGGCACCTTCGAAGGCACCCGACTCCTTTCGGTCGAGTCGCTCGGCGCCGGCATCGGGCTCTTCACGCTGATCACCGAAGACAGCATCGAGATCGAGTCGATCGAGATCGACGAGCCCAACGTGCACGTCGTCATCACCGACGAAGGCACTGCCAACTACGACATCTTGGCCGAGACCCCGCAGCCGGAGGAGCCGGACGAAGAGCTTGCTTTCGAGATCAAGCGATATCGAATCGGCGAGGGAACGATCCTCTACGAGGCACCAGGCGCGCGGGTCGAAGCGAAGGGCTTGAGCCACGAGGGGCGTCTGCGAGTGGCCGGACCTGCGCAAGAGCTGAGCTCGAAAACGACCGTCGACGCGCTCACCGTGATGCTAGGAGGCGTGAGATATCTCGACGAAGCCCGGGCAGCGCTCGACCTCGACGCAACCCTCCGGAGCGAGGAAGAGCAACTCACGCTCGAGCGGATTCGCCTCGCCCTCAATCAGCTTGCCTTGGGTGGATCGGGCGTCATCGGATGGGGCGGCGAGGGGACCACGCTCGATGTCCAAGTCGCTTCCGAAGAGGGGCTTTCGATCAAAGCGTTGGTTTCGACCGTTCCGAACGCGTATTCCGCGGACTTCGAAGGAATGAAAGCAAGCGGAACCTTTTCCATGAAGGCGCGAGCCAAGGGCCAGCTCGGGCCGAACGACGATGACATCCCTTCGTTCTCCGTCACCGCAAACGTTCGGGATGGAAGAGTGAAGTATCCCGATCTACCGCTCGCCATTACCGATCTGGAGCTCGATGCAAAGGTGGATCATCCCGGCGGCAACCTCGACCGGCTCACCGTGGACGTGCCGAAGTACGGCATTGCTGCCGGAAAGAGCCGTGCCAAGGGGAGCCTGCGAGCGGCACGGCTGCTTTCGCAGCCAGACATCGATCTCGTGTTGGATGGTCGATTCGATCTGACCGACGTCGCGAACGCGTATCCGATTCCCGACGTCGAAAGCCTCGCTGGTCTCGTCGAAGCACATGTCGATCTCAGCGCCAAAGGGAAGCGCATCGGGAAGCTCACCGGCCGCATCGAGGCAAGCGATGTGCGATACCAGGCGCCGGGAAGCCCCGAGGTTCAGGTCCCTTCGGCGCGCGTGACTCTCTCTCCCGAGAACACGAAAATCGAGGAGCTGCGAGCTCAGATCGGAGCGAGTGACGTCAGCATTCGGGGCGTGGCCTCGCCCCTGACCACCTTCTTGAGTGACGATGAGAAGGTGACAGCAAGCGCTTGGCTCTCCTCCAAGCACTTGCGCGTGGAGGACTTCCTCGGCGAATCGAAGCCCGAGGACGAGAAGACCTCGGAGTCACCGTTCGTCCTGCCCGAGGACCTCGATGCAAAGCTCGACTTCGACGTACAAGAGCTGACCTACGGCGACATCGTCCTCAAAAACTTCAAAGGCTCCGGCCGAATCGTGGACCGAAAGCTCATTCTCGACGGGATACGCGCGAACGCGCTCGGAGGGTCGATGAAGCTCGACGGAACCCTCACGACGTATCCCGATCGACCGGCTGCGTTCGACATGACCTATGGCGTGGACAAAGCCAGCTTTGCCCGGGCCTTCGAGGCTCTGCCTTCGATGCGGGCCTACGCCCCCATTGCTCGTTTTTTGGACGGCCGTTTCTCGACTGACCTCCGTGCCGCCGGCACGCTCAGCGATGATTTCGTGCCGAAGCTCGACTCGATAGATGCCAGTGGGCTCGTGGCTGCCGTGCAAAGCAGGCTGAGCCCCGACTTCAAGCCGCTGCAGGAGCTCGCGAGGGCCGTGCCGGCGATTCCGACGCCCCTCGACATCGAACGCTTCAAAACGCGGTTCGCGATCGAAGATGGAGCTGTCGAGGTAAAGCCATTCACCGCGAACGCTGCAGGACTGACGATGCAGGTGAGCGGACGCCACGGTCTCGACCAGGAGATGAAATACCAGGTGTCGACGGACGTGCCGATCGAGACGCTGACCTCGAAGCTGGCTTCGGAAGTACGCGGGCTGGGGCTGGACCTCTCGAAGGTGAAGAAGGTAGGCGTGCAGGCCAACCTGACCGGCTCGATCAAATCTCCGCGCGTTTCGGTGAAAGTCGATACGAGCGCGCTTCGAGGGGTCGTGGCCGATGCCGTATCGGCGGAGCTCGAGGAGCAGCGCGCACGCGCGGTGCAGGAAGCTCGAGCTCAAGCTGAACGGCTGATTTCGGAAGCGGAAAAGACAGCGGATCGAATCCGCGAAGAAGCCAAGCGCGCCGCCGAGAAGATACGCAAAGAAGGCTACGCGCGCGCCGATCAGGTCGAACGGGAAGCGAAAGGCAACCCTCTGGCGGAGGTCGCGGCTCGCGAAGGAGCCAAGCGCATCCGCAGCGAGACGGACAAGCGAGTCGATCAGGTGATCGCCGAGGCCAACCGCAAGGCGGATCGGGCGGTGGCCGAAGCGCGGAAGCAAGGCGAATCGCTCATCGCGGAAGCCGAGAGGAAGAGCGGGCAAGCCACGAAAGCCGCGGAGCAGAAGACCACGAAGCGGATCCGTTGATGCGGCGCTCCATGTCAGGCCGCGCGAGCCGGAAGCAGCTCGATGACCGGACCATGGCGGAGCGTATGAAAAACGCCGTGGTAGAGACCTAGAGACTCGTAGACTGCCGCCGTGATGTTCACCGTTCGGAGCTGCCCCGCGAGGGAGAGTGGAAACCCGTTGTGAACGTGGGCCGCGCTGAGCCTGAGCTCTGGATTGGCCCATCCTCCGGCGCCACCCATGCCGAAGTGACCGAAAGCCCTCGGAACATCCATGAGCAGTGCGTCGGCCCGATGATAGCCGAGCCGCCAATGCAAGGGATAGAGCACCACCCTGTCGGGGCGTTTCATCTGAACCTTGGAAGCACGCTCGATGATCCCTTCGTTCACCAATCTCACTCCTTCGAGCTCGCCGCCGACCGAAAGCATGGCGTACATCTTGGCGAGCGAACGAGCGGTGCAGACGCCGTTCATCGCGGGCAGGCAAGCCTTCCAGAAGGCAGGATGGGTGAATAGCTCGGTCATCTTCGCGGGAGTGAGCCCGCGACGGACCAGGCTGCGAAGCGGTCCCCTGGGCATGCAGGCCGGCGCGCGATACGACTCCGGCAAGGGCTCCGCACCCCACCGGCGCAACGCCGGAAGGCCGACCAAATCGGTGAGCCGGTGCATCTGGCTATCTGCCTCCCCGACGCGCATGCCATCGAGACCAAGCGGCTCGACGATGCGCCTCTGCACGAAGTCCGGGAAGGTCATGCCCGAGACGCGGCGGACGAGCTCCCCCACGAGCCAGCCGAACGTCACGGCATGGTAGCCATTGGCGGTCCCGGGGCGAAAATCCGGTTTGGCCTCGGCGACACGCCGAACGATGCGTTCCCAATCGAGAATGTCCGTCAGCTGATCGACCAGTGGCACGGTCTTGTGCAGCCCCGCCTGGTGGGCAAGCACCTGGCGCACGGTGATGGTCTCTTTCCCGTTGCACCCGAACTCCGGCCAGTAGCGCGCAACCGGAGCGTCGTAATCGATCGCGCCTTGCGAGGCCAGGATGTGAACGGCCGTGGCCGCGATGCCCTTGGTACCCGAAAAGCAGATCGACATGGTGTCGCGGTCCCAAGCGGCGCCATCGTGCCGGGCCCGGCCCGCCCAGATGTCCACGACGGGCTTCCCATTCAAAAAGACCGAGACGGCTCCGCCACCGCCGAACCGTGCTACCTGCTTTCGGAGCACGGACGCAACGGGCTCGAAGCGTGGCTCGTACTCACCATGGATCTCGACGTCCATGATTTCAAAATTGGGGTCGATGACGCGCCGTGTAAACAATTTGGCGCGTCCGAATCGGGCTGCGGCGCAACTACGCGAAGTTCGCGCAGATTCAACTTTTCATTCCGTAAAGCAAGCGCAAGATCGTCCGAGCCCACGCTTGCAGACCGAGAACCGCTTGCCTAAGCCATGCTGATGAATCGTTTCATCATTGGGTCCTCACTCGTTTCATTGCTCGCGCTCGGGTGCGAGGGCAAGCGGGAAGGTCCACGTCCGGTCGAGTCGAAGCAGGCTGAGTCATCCGCGCTCGAGCCGCCGCGGCCGGCGCAATTCGCCGAACGCCATCCCACGTTCGATACCTACTGGTATCAAGGCGCCGCCGAGCTCACCCGCTACGAGCTTCGCCAGGCGCGCTACGGCGACCAACACGAGGGCGAAGCCGTCTTGATCTTCGTGACCGAGGATTTTCTGCCGAAGCTACAGGTGAAGCAAGAGCACGGAGACTCGCCCGATGCGATCTCGGTGCTCAAGCTCAACGCGTACCGAAGGTTCTACACGGGCATCTACCCTTACACCTTGATGACGTCGTCGTTCACGCCGGCTCGCGCTTCCGATGGCGGGACACTGAAGGTGAGCAGCACCGTGCAGGAGTGGTGCGGCCACGTGTACAGTCAGATCAATCGCCGCGAGGACGGTCTCCACGCGATTCTGCATTCGTACTTTCAAGACGACGCCGATCAGAAGATGGTCCTGCCCGACGCGCCTTTGGAGGACGGCATTTGGGCTCAAATCCGGATCGACCCGTCCAAGATCGAAGAAGGCGAGCGAGAGCTCGTTCCAGGTCTCCACTACATTCGAATGCGTCACAAAGCACTTCGCGCCTATCCGGTGACGGTGAGCCGCAGAGCAGCCGCAGAAACCGAGCTGGTCGATCACCCCGTGACCGCGCTCGAGCTCCGGTACCCCGCGCTCGGGCGAACGCTGACCATCTACTACGAGCCGGAATTTCCTCACGTGATTCAAGCGTGGGAGGAAAGCGTGGGGCCGCAGCGCACTACCGCAGTGCGTACTCACGCGATCCTAGACGACTACTGGAACCACAATTCCCCAGAAGACGCGGCCTATCGGGACGCCTTGGGCCTCACGGAGTGAGCCCTGCGCTCCCTGACCTAGTAGGTTGCGGTTGCCACGGGCGTTGCCAAGTCGTTCACGTCATGGACGCGGACGCCGCCGTAGCTGATCGAATAGATGAAGTCGTCGATGAAGACGCCGCGGGTGATCTGAGGCTGATAGCCGCAGTAGTAGAAGAAGTCTTCGACGGCGTAGGGCACGCCACCGCAATCATCGAGCACCAAGTCGGAGTGGTCGACTGCGCCGCGGCGGCTGAGCCCATTCTGTGCGCTCACGTCCCATAGCTCGAGCGTGCTCGAGAAGTCGCCCTCGTAGGACACGAACGGAAACGCGAGCAGGCCCTTGTCCTCGTAGAAGTTGAAGGCCTTGTGGTTGTGATTGGCCTCTGAGAAGCCCTGCCCCACCAATGCCTTGTGCGCCAAGACTGGATTGGCGGGATCGGACACGTCGAAGATCTGAAGCGCCGTGCCATTGTCCTGCTGCGTTACCTCGTCGACGTCGCGGCCGATGGTGAGGAGATGGGTGTCGCCGAGCGGATGCATGTAGTCGCTGAAGCCAGGAATTTTGAGCTCTCCCAATACCTCGGGGTTCTCGGGATCGCTGAGGTCGATCGCGAAAAGCGGATCGACTTGCCGGAAGGTCACGATGTACCCGAGGTCGCCGAGGAACCGAGCGGAGAAGATCCGCTCGCCTTCTGCGAGGCCGGGCGTGGAGCCGGCTATTTCGAGCACGTTACCGTCGAGTCGCATCGTGCTCACGAGATTGTCGGTGGTCGGAGGTACCCACACCTCGGGCGTGATGACGTCGCCGCTCTGGTGATGCCAGGTCGTTCGCGTGGTCGCGATGCGAATGACGCCATCGCGCTCGTCGATGGAAAACTGGTCGTTGACGACGCCCGGCACGAACCCGGAGCCCTGATAGGGCGTGCGTTGCGCCTCTGAGGACACCGCAAAACGATGCACCGCGGTTCGGTCGGTGTTGTTGTCTCTCTCGAACCAAGTCCAGTCAGGCTGCGCGAGAATCAAGGTTTCGCGGTTGGCATATACCTGCGTGGCCTCGCCGAGGATCGACGTGATGGCCGTCGGGTCGTCATTGGCGATGTCGATGCCTACGATCTGCGTGAGCCCGTAGTTCGTGAGACCGGGCGCGGGAGCGTAGAAATCCGTGCACTGCACGGGCCGTTCCTGGATCTCTCCATCGACGCGCTCTCCCCATGCTGGGACCCACTGTTCCAGCGTCGTCTCAGCGATGGCCTCCTTGGCCTGAACGGCCCAGGCGCGGGCGAGCGCGATCTCCTGTTCTCGGGTCTGTGGCTGCGCCTCTCCACCCCAAACGAACTGCCACAACTCAGGAACGGTGCCGGGACGATGCATGCTGCTTTGCACCACGGCCCGCACGATGCCGTCATGGCGGCGAGAGGAGGAATACCAGCCGTCGACGTAGATCTCCCGGACGGCGTCGGGGGAGTCCCCGCTGATATCGATCACGGTGATCTTCACGTAGGGGCGCCCGCAGTAGTACGGTCCCTCGAACGCCACGTCGGCAGCGCCTAGCTCCGGATAGTATCCATAGCCCTGGCACAATTCCCCATCGTCGAGCGCTTCCACACCAGAGACTCTCGAAAAGACGACCGCGCGACCATCCTCTACGAACATCTCCATGGGTCCGCCTTCGATCTCGAGATCGGCAACCTTCGAAGTATCCTGAGCCGGCCAGGAATCGAACTCGTGGAACCCGTTGCCGCGGATCACGTAGAGCTTACGACCCTCGTCACCCACCTTGACGATGTCGGCCTCGTCCACGTCGGCCACCTGCGTGTTCGTGTCCGAAAAGCCGGAGGGAGCATCCCCGTCGTTTCCATCCTCTTGGGGCGCCGCGGGGATGCCGCCGGCACCACCAAAATTACCGGCCTCACCGTCGACCAGCACCGGCCCCCCCCATCGGTAGTAGTCTTGATCGATGAACGACTGGAGCTCGAGGTCGACCTTCGCGATCGCGTCCTCCTGAATGGCCTGGAGCACCTCGTCACAGCTCGACGCCTGTCTCAGAGCCGCCTCGTATTGGGTGACCTCCGAGCTCGTCTGGCACCCAGCGGCTCCGAACACCGCCAAGGTAAGCACCGCGAAAGTGAATCTACCGATCATGACCTTCCTCCTACACGCGGATTAAGTGACTAGCAAGTCGCGTGCCCGGACTTAAAAGGCAATGATTTCAAGAGATAGCATGAGCCAAGGTGTGCCATTTGGATCATGTTTGCGGCAAACGCGCGCGCGGCCCGCGCGGAACGATCTCATTCGAGAGGCTCATGAGCGTCCTGAATGGGCAGCATCAAGTCTTCCAGGAAGAACGCCGCGAGGTCGTGTCGGCCCGATAGCCCTGCCTTCTTGTAGACCGCTCTGGCCTGTTGCCTCGCCGTCGCTTCGGTCACCGATCGAACCTCGGCGATGTCTCGATGGCTCAGCCCTTTGAGCAGCAACAGAGCGACCTCTTTTTCGGCAGGTGACAAGCTCCAGCGATCAAACTGCTGATCGAGGGCCGCCGCGAGCCCTGCCATCAGGTCTCTTGCTTCGTTTCGCCATCGGCTCGCCTCCGCGCGCGTCGCATCGAGCTGCTCGGCCAGATGAAGGGCTTGCTCCTGGGCGGTCCTGGCCCGACCCAAGACGAGGACGAGGCGGCGCGCCATGAAGATCGAGCCCACCAGTCCTACCCCGAGCACGGCCGCTTCGGCCACGACGTGATTGGGCGTAGTGCCTTCGCGGAGGTCCGCCCAAATGTCGATCGCCGACAGCAGAGCGACCAGCAAGAAGGCGAGCAAGAGCCCGCAAAGCACGCGACGCTCCGAGGTGAAGACAGACTGCGACATGCCCGTGCTCACGCCTGTAGCATGCGGCACGATCAAGATCCTGAAATTGTTCACATATCACATCTGACGCATGGCATTCCGCGCCGAGCTGGATCAGCATCATGCGGGAGGTGGTTGCCATGGACCAGTTGCTTTTTCATCCAAAAGTCGTTCACGTTCCGATCGCGCTCGCGCTTCTGATGCCGGTCATCGCAAGCGGGGTAGCGTTGGCCTGGTGGAAGGGATGGTTCGATCGCCGCGTCTGGGTCATCGTCCTCCTGCTGCAAGGCGTGTTGGTGGGCTCGGGGTTCCTGGCCATGAACACGGGCGAGACGGAGGAAGAACGCGTCGAGGAGGCCGTTCCCGAGGCTGCCATCGAAGAGCATGAAGAGGCGGCGGAGATCTTCGTCTGGGCGAGCGGCATCTTGCTCGCATTGATGGTCGTACCCTTGGCCTTGCGCGAAGGGCAGTTGCGCAACGCCACCGTCGCGACCGCCTGCATCGGGACCGCTATCGTGCTCGCCTTCGGCTTTCGTGCCGGCGAAGCAGGAGGCCGGCTGGTTTATCAGCACGGGGCGGCGCAGGTCTACGTCGACGAGGCCGCGGCGTCATCGGCAGCTCCCATCCAGGCGCTCGAAGAGTACGAAGACGAAGGCGATGAGGACTGATGCAGATTCTTCGCTCCCGCGTGGCGCTCCTGGCGCGCGCCGTCACCGTCGCGCTCGTGGTGACGCTCGCTTCCTCGGGCGCCCGCGCCGAAGACTGGCACGGCTCGGCCGCGGCGGGCGGTGACTTCGCGTTCGTTCCCGAAGTCACGGGCTTTGGATTCGTCTTGTTCGAAGCCGTCGGACAGGATCAGGTCGGGAAAGGAGACCTCCGGCTCTACTACAACACCGACACGCTGCACGTAGAGATCGAGCGAATACCGCTTGCGAAAAGCTTGGAGCTATCGGTGGGCGTCCGTGGGGAGGCTTTCTTCGCCGGGCTCTTGCATCAGTACTACGAACGAGGGCTGCGCGTGTCCGGCCGCGGGTTCAACGCGAGCTACGTCGTCCTCTTACCAAAGCTTCAATGGCACTTTGCCGACCATCACACGTTGGAGGTTCTCACCAACGTACGACGCTGGTTCTTCGGCAACGCCGACCCCGGCTATCTTCTGCCCGAAGACACTTGGGTTTTCGAGCCGCGGCTCGGCTACATCTACTGGAGCGTCGACTCTCCCGCCGAGGAATACCGGGCGTCGAAGCTCTTTCCCCGCATCTACGGCATCGCCGTGGGTGCATCGGTCGGAGTCGACGTGCGCTCGGATCTACGGCCTTGGGGCATCGTGGACGACGGCCGAAACGACCCCACCAAGGCCATCTGGACGCTGAACCAGTGGCTGCGAAGCGGATGGAAGACTGGCGACCGGTTCCGCATCGAGCTTCAAGAAACGTTCAACTGGGGATGGAATCAGGACGACATCACCCGTATGCGGGTCGGCGGCATGAACCCATATGTCTTGGTCGTGCCGGGCTTGCCCTGGTCGTCCAACATCTCGGAGCGGCTCGCGATCGCCCAGCTCAGCGGACACATTCGACCCAAGATCGACGCGCCGCAGGAGCTCGGGGTGCTCGTCTCGGGCGGAACGGTCAACGATCCGCGCCGCCTAGGGCTTCTCGATGACTTCGGCGGGATCGGCGGCGTGGCCTTGTTCACCGACTTGCGCTGGGGACGCTGGCAAGTCTACGCGCGTGTGGGCTGGGCATTTCCGACCGAGTGGCTGCTCGATAGCCCGCACTTTTCCGGTTTTGCCGGTGTCGGCGTCGACGCATTCTAAGTCCTCGCCCCGGGGCCCGGCTATTTCCCAGGGAACGTCACGATGAGCAGCTTGATGTCGACCTCATCCTCGAGGCTGATCTTCGCAGCGACGCTATCGGTGCCGATGCCGAAATCGTTGCGGTCGATGGTGAGCTTGCCCTTGTACGAAGTGGTATCCACACCCGCGCCGTTCTTTCCTCGCGCAACCTTGAAGGGAATCGTCACCAGCCTGGTGGTGCCGTGCATCGACAGGTTGCCCTTGACGATCAGCTGTTCCCCCTTTGAGCTCACGCTCGTCGAGGTGAACGTGATCTGTGGGTACTTGGCAGCATCGAAGAAGTCGGCGCTCCTCAGGTGATTGTCCCGCTTGGTGTTCTCTGTATCGATCGACGCGACATCGATTGCCGCTCTCACCTTGACGCTCTCGGGTTTGCTCGGGTCGCCGTCTACCTCTATGGCATACTTTCCGAACTCGCCATCGACGTCGAACAGGATGGTCGAAGCCGTGAAGGCGACCTTCGTGTGAACGGCATCGAGCTCGATGGGCGTATACGCGGCATGGGCCGTCGTTCCGACGAACAGAGCCCCTAGGACCAGCAGCACCAGCGACTTGGGAACGAGGCGTTTCATGAATTGCTTTGATTGGTTCATGGCCATCGGTATGCTCGAGGGTCGCAGACGTTTCGCTAGAAGCGCGGCTCAGCCTCGAAACCCCGGGCCTGGCGCCAGACCGCAAGGGGTGACCTCCGTTGCCGAATCGCTGCAATCAGGGTGCCAAGCCAAGCGCCCGGTAGGAACAACACGTTGATGAAGACCTCATCGGCAAACCGGCTTCCAGGCACTGGACGGCCGTGGCACCGGTCCGACAGCGCGTTCAGCGTGTTTGCGATCCCGTTGGCGACTGTCATGACGTGAGCCACGTCTTCGATGTCGCGGAACGTTTGCTCTCCAAGCATCTCGACCAGCGATGCGTATGCATCTGGTGAAGTGATCGGTGCAAATCCTACTCTCGTTCGCTCACGGGCGTACGCCAGCGCAAGCCAGGTGCGGCGGTCGAATGCGGCTTCATCGAGGCCTTCGAGCGCCGCGAGCTCCTTGTCGGAAACGCCGACTTCGAGTGCCATGCGCATGTGGGCATGCGCGCACATGCGGCATGCGTTGACTTGCGCCACGGCAACGATGATCTGCTCCCTCAGCTTCTGCGGCAGCCGCCGCCCCACCCAAATCGACCACAGCGAGGGCAACCGAGACGCCACCCATCGCAGATCGCGCAAGAGCGCAGGCACTCGGTACACGCGCGGAATTCCGGAAAGATCGCTGGGCCGGCTCATCATCCCGCCCCTGCAATGCCGAGGATCCGCTTCACCTTCTCGTGCACCTCGTGGAGGCGCGCGCTCAGATTGTCTTTCTGCTCTGCGTCGAGAAGCCCATAGACGAAGAACAGCGTCTTTCGGCCTTCCGCGCGCCGCGCCTCGGGCGAGCGCGTGTGGGGTCCCCAATCCTCGCGCTTCTCCCAGGCATCCCAGAGCACGTCCCGAACCGCCGGCGCTTCGGGATTCCGGCGAAGCGCGGCGGCGATGTGGGCAAGCCGCCGCTCGTCCGCTCTGAGACGGTCTGCGGCCTCATCCGGCATGGAGGCTACATGATCCCGGATGTCCTGTTCCTGCCGATCGCTCAGACGACCCGTCCACTCCTCGATGGCGTCGATGAACTTGTCCTGTCGATTCGCCAGTCGTTCCCGTGGGGGCGCGTCGAGCTCATCGCGCGTTTCTTGCAGTCGCTCGTCCAGCTCGCGTTGCGCATGCGCGATTTGCCCTTCGCTCAGGGTTGCAAGTATCGGTGCCGCTTCGTCGATGATCCAGGCCGCTGCCTTGTCGAGCATCAGGTCGATCTGCCGCTCGATGATCAGCATGTTCTCTTCGTCGAGCCCCTTGCACAGTGCTCGATCGACCGTGGCAACCAGGAGATCGACCCTCGGTCCGAGGACTTCGGGGGTGCAGGCCATGGTACGCTCGACCGCCGCGCGAGTAGCTTGCTGCTGCGCCTCGTCGAGGTCGAACACCTCCGAGATCTTGTTCGTGGCCCATCTCGCCCCGAGGTTCTGCAGGACGCCGGTGCACCCGGAAGCCAGCGCCAGCCCCACCAACAGCAGCAGGGTTGCCAACCGAGCGCGAAACGCGGAGTCGCGGGGAGCGTGAATCAATCCTTTCCTTTCCCCCACATCGCACCGATGCCGATGCCGACCACCGGGCCTTTGATTCCGACTCCCTCGACGGTCACGGGGACGATCACGTGTCCGGCCCGCGCATCGAGACCCACCCAAAACTCCTTGCGCAAACGCCAGTAGAGGAGCGCGCGAAGGTACCCGCTCAGCACGAAGTCATCCCTCGAGCCGACTCGCGCCCATCCCAAGTCGAACATCCCGCCGGCCCCGAACCATCGATCCCAATCGCCCGTCCCCCAGAGGGCGCCGATCGCACCGCCGGCCGTCCTCATCTTCTGCTCGCCGGTGGCCAAGGTGCGGCTACCGAACCGCGCAAACCCTTCGCCTGCCAAATGCACGCACTTCTCGGAAGGGCGCCATACCGTTCCCATGGCGAATCCGATGAGGGCGGCATCTGCGTTGGGATAGATTCTCGTGCTGGCAAATAGGTCGACGAAGAGCGTGGGAGCTTCCTCTTGGTAGTGAGATGTTTCGGCCTGGGCCGAGGGGGCCGCACTCAACCCGCCGAGGAAAAGTAAGGCAGACGCAACCAAAGTCAGCCTAGGCCGAGCGCTGCGATTCGGCCGCGACCGGAAATGGCTCTGGCGATCTGGGCGTGCATTCATGACGTCAGGCCTCCGTGGTCAGGCGATCGATTTGGGTCAGCAAGCGCATCACGAGCTCGGAGTCGACAGACTCCGAAGCGATCGAATCCCGTCGCAGCGAGACCACCATCGATCCAAAGCTCCTCCCGAAGCGCTCGCAGTTCGGGCAACCGAGAAGGTGCCCTTCGACACGTTCGACCATAGCCGAATCGAGCTCGTGGTCTAGGTACTCGCTGAGAAGCGCCAGCACCTCGGAGCACTGTAGGCCGGCGACAGTCTTTTCATTCATAGCTGGGGTCCTTCCTGCGCTGAGGCGCTCATCTCGCTTTCACGACGGAGCGCGGCAGCGAGGCGCAACCGAGCGCGATGCAACCTGCTCTTGAGAGCGCGCTCTCCGATACCCAGAAGCGCAGCCGCCTCGCTTGCTTGCAGACCTTCGATGTCACGAAGAATGAGAGCTTCTTGATCCTGCACGGAAAGCGTGGATAGCGCCCTCAGGAGTGTATCCTTTCGCTCCGCCGCCAAGGCGATCGTCTCAGGATCACCGCTTCCCCATCCCGCGCCGAGCCCTAGCTCCATCAAACGCTCCTCGACGAGGCTCTGACGATCGCTCTTCGCGCGAATGCGATACGCCGCATTTCTGGCAATGGTGAGCATCCATGTCCGAACGGAGGACTCCGCTCGAAAGGCGGATGCGCTTTGATACACTGACAAAAGCGTTTGCTGCAGCGCATCTTCCGCGGTTGCAGCTTGGCCGGTCACCGCTCGCGTCAGCCGCAGGATTGCCGCTGCATGACGCCGCGCGAGCTGCTCGAACGCCCGGCGGTCTCCGGCAGCCACCTGCACCATCAGGTCCCGGTCGGAGATTGACCCGTCTGACTTTTGCCGATCGAGCATGTGGAGATTCCGAAGAGCCGATAGAGAGGACAGCTTCCGACCAGTCCGGTCACCAAGGGCACCACACCAACCCATCCCCAGGACGTTTGTGGACCAATCCATACCAGAGAGAGCAACGCAATCCCAAGCACGACTCGGATTACACGATCGATGGGGTGTTCGTTTCGAGGAAAAATGGCACTCATGGGGTTACCTCCTTATCGAGGTAGAGTCACTTGCGACCGAAAAGGATTCAACCGGGCCATGGGCGTAGGCCATCGATCCGACGCCGGGGGCTCCGTGATTCGAGGTGAGCCCGAAATCATGACGAATTGGGGCTCAACGCCGCGTCACTCCGGCCGTTGCGCTCACCTCGAGACCCTGGCCCCACCGCTTTTCGACGAGCCACGCCGCGGCAGCGAACGCTACGTAAGAGGACAGTGCCATCATCGCAAACTGCGGCGGCTCGGCGGGCGGTGGCATCACGAAATTCGTCGTTTGGATGGCCAGCATCACCACAGCGAAGATCCAAACTGCCAATTTGCCGCGCGCGTGCTGCGCATAGATCGCCGTGCCGAGAAACAACACCCCGGCTTCCAGGGCAAACGCGATGACCGGTCGATCCCAAAGCCCGAGACCCACTTTGTGTGCGTCGCCCCAAAGCGGAAGATCGGCAACGTGCACCGGCAGGTCCAAGATCCAATGAGAGATCACGCAGAGCCCTACGACCACCCCGCCCCGGCGCCCCCAAACGAGGCCGGCCAATGTTCCGAAGATCACGGCCCACGCGGCTGACGCGGCGAGGCTGTGGGTATAGGGCATGTAGTAGAGATCGAGCGGGCTCGACGCCGTGAATCCAGGCGTGATCCGCACCTTCTCGACGCCAGCCATGATCAGGATCGCCCACAAGACATCGACGAGCTGAACGGCCAGGAAAAGCACCCAAAGCGGCACCCCACCCGAGGCACGACGAAGGCCGAAGCTAGGCCCGTAGTGACCGACGAACATTGCAGGACCCTATCACGGCGGGCGTGCTAAAACACCTTGGTGAGCGAAGAGGCAAAGTCCGGAAAACGGGTCGTCGGAGTGCTCCTCGGGCTCGTGCTCATCGCTGCATTGATTGCCTGGCTCGCCGCCATGCAGCTCGAGAAGAGACGCTCCGTGCCGCCGGGCGGTGGGTCTGCTGAGGGCGCCGCAGTATTGAGCGAAGGCATTCTCTACGAAGCGCAGGCAGGCGATTCAGCCGTGGTCGTCGCCAAAGACGTGGGTTCAGGCAAGGAGCTCTGGCGCGCAGAGCTGGGCTCCCTCACCGCGATGCCGGTCCTCGTCGTCCATGAGAAGCTCATCGAGGTGCAAATCGCCGGCACCCCTTGGATGACCCTCGATCGAGCCACGGGTGAGCCGGTCGAATGATGGGCCAGGGCTCGCCCGAAGTCGTCGAGGGAGGTTGCCATTGCGGCGCCGTGCGATATCGCGTGACGATACGGAAACGTGACGCCGTCCAATGCAATTGCAGCATCTGCAGCAAGAAGGGGTTCGTTCACCTCATCGTCCGAGAGCCCGACTTCGAGCTGCTCCGAGGCGCGGACGCGCTGACCACGTACACGTTCGGGACACACACCGCGAAGCATCATTTCTGCAAGCACTGCGGCATTCATTCGTACTATCGGCCCCGATCCCATCCCGATCGGATCGACGTCAATGTGCGTTGCTTGGAGGGTGTGGACCCATCCGACTTCCACCTCTCCGCCTTCGACGGGCAGCATTGGGAAGAAAACGTGGAAGAGCTACGCCGGCGCCAGCGCGAAAGTCAGTGAAGCTCGATGGTTTGCCATCCGCCGCGCTTCCACATCAGCGTGAAGGTGATTGACTGGAGGATGCGATACATCACTTGCGCGAGGAAGACCAGAACCAGCCCGAACTGAAGCACCGGGCCGATGAGGTACACCGCTGGGAGGAAGAGCAGCCACTGGTACCCCGTTGAGATCATCATGACGCGCTTGGTGTCTCCTACGCCCATCAACGCATTCATCAGCACGACGCCGACGCAGTCGAAAACCAGCGAAGCAGCGAAGATTCGCAAAGGCGTTTCTGCAATGGCGAGGGTCGCGGCGTCGTGGATGAAGACGCTCAAGATCAACTGCGGGAACATCGCGACCGGAACGCTGATCGCGCCGACGACGAGCATGGCGATCTTGGTGACGTCCCACCCCCAGCGCATGGCATCCTCGGGCTTTCCTCGTCCGAGTGCCTGGGCGGCGAGAGAAGCAGCAGCCAGACCGAAGCCGATTCCGGGCAAGATCCCGACCAAGATCAGATCGATGATCACCTTGGTGGCCGCCAGCTCCGGCGTGCCCATCCGAGCGACGAGAGCGAGAAAGACGGTCATGCCCGCCGCAAAGAAGAACTGCTGAAGCCCGGCCGGCGCCGAGAGGCGAATGATCGTCGCGAGTGTCTCCCGGTTCGGTAGTCCATGCAGAAAGCCTGCGTCGCGGGCGTACGTACGCCCCAGCATGAAATAAGAGGCCGTTCCAAAAACGGTCGAGATCGCGGAGGCGACTCCTGCGCCGGTGGCGCCAAGCGCCGGTGCCCCGAGATTGCCGAAGATGAAAACCCAGTTGAGAAAGATGTTGAGCACGTGCATGGAAATCAACGTCCGCATGTAGAGAACGGACTTGTCGACTGCGTTCCAGTAGCCACGAAACGAGAAGTTCATTCCCATGGCGAACATGGCAAACAAGCGCGCTCGCAAGTAAGGCACCCCTTGCTCGACGACCGCGGCATCTTCGGTCAACAGGGGAAAGTATTCGGGGGCGAGCACGATCAGAAACACCGACCAGGGAACCGCGATGGCCACCGCCATCAGCAAGCCTCCATTGAGCGGGATCGCCGTCTCGGTGCGGCGCCTTTCTCCGACGCGACGCGCTGCCATCGCCTGGACACCCGCCGACAGCCCCAAAATGAAGGCGGACAATAGAAAGTTCGCGAATCCGCCGAGCCCGACGCCCGCCAGGGCGGCGTCGCCGAGCGTGCCCACCATCGCCGTGTCCACGAGATTGAGGACGTTCTGCGAGAGCATGCCGCCGATGATCGGAAGCGCGAGCCCGAAGATGCGGCGCCGGCGTCTGAGGGGTACGCCCAGACGGTACCCCTCGGCATGCGCGGTCTCATCCACGGGCGGACTCCAAGGCTGCCGATGCGGCCGACAAGATCAGCGGGGCGCCATGCGAATGGCGCCGTCCAGCCGGATGACCTCGCCGTTGAGATAGCTGTTCTCGATGACGTGACAGGCGAGCGAGCCGAACTCTTCGGGACGCCCGAGCCGGCTCGGATGTGGGATCGCCGCGGCGAGCGCCGTGCGGATCTCGTCCGGAAGCATTCCGAGCAGTGGTGTGTCGAACGTGCCTGGCGCGATGGTGACGACGCGAATCAGCGCTTTCGAAAGATCGCGCGCAGCGGGAAGCGTCAGCCCGACGATCCCTCCCTTGGATGCCGAATAGGCAACCTGGCCGATCTGACCGTCGAAGGCTGCGACCGATGCCGTATTGACGACGACGCCGCGCTCTCCATCCTCGGGCTCGTTGCGGGACATGGCCGAGGCAGCCAGGCGAAGAACGTTGAACGTGCCTACGAGGTTCACCGAGATGATCTTCTGAAAGACGCCGAGATCGTGGGGCGTACCGTCTTTGCCCACGGTGCGCATCGCCATCCCGATGCCCGCGCAGTTGACCGCCGCCCGTAGCGTGCCCATCGACGTCGCCTGCTCGACGGCTGCCTGAACTTCTTCTGCGTTGCTCACGTCGGCGCGCGCGAACGTCGCAGCGTCACCGAGCTCGGAAGCGAGCTTTTTGCCGCGGTCTGCGTTGAGGTCCACGATCACCGCGCGCCCGCCCCGGCTGACGAATTGGCGAACCGTGGCCTCGCCCAAGCCAGAAGCGCCACCCGTCACTAGTGCTACCGAACCATTGATCTTCATCGAGCCCTCCGGGCGCAGATGCTTGGTCGAAGCGAGGGTTCCGTCAAGCAACTAGCGTGCAGGCCTGCCTGCGGCTAAAACCGGGCGGATTCACACTGGATAGGGGACCAGTGCTCTTCAACAGCCTCGACTACATTCTGTTCCTGGGCATCGCCGTCGGAGGGTTCTGGCTGTTGGCCAAGCACGCCCAGCTTCGAATCATCTTCGTGTTCGTGGCGTCGTGCCTCTTCTACATGGCGTGGCACCCCGCGTACATCGTGCTCATCCTCGGATCCACGGTGGTCGACTACGTCGCCGGCCTCCGCATCCACGCCACCGAGGACGACAGAGCCCGCAAACGGTGGCTGCTAGTCAGCCTCGTCTCGAACCTCGGTCTCCTCGGCGTCTTCAAGTACTTCAATTTCGCGTCGCAGGCGACAGCCGACGTATTGGGGCTGTTCTTTGGCGTCCACATCGAGCGTCCACCATTCCTCGAGGTGCTCTTGCCCGTGGGCATTTCGTTCTACACGTTCCAAACCCTGAGCTACACGATTGACATCTATCGGCGACGGCTCGAGCCCACGCGAAGCTTCGTTCGGTTTGCGCTCTTCGTCACGTACTTCCCTCAGCTCGTGGCGGGTCCCATCGTCCGCGCCTCGCAGCTTCTTCCCCAGCTCGAGCGCAAGATCACGCTCAAAGACGAGCAGGTGACACAGGGCCTGTTCTTGATCGCTACCGGGATGGTGAAGAAGGTCGCCATCGCGGACTACCTATCGGTGAATCTCGTCGACCGCGTGTTCGACCAACCGGAGCTCTACACCGCAGCAGAAGTGGTCGTCGCGCTCTACGGCTTCACGATGCAAATCTATTGCGACTTCTCCGGCTACACCGACGTTGCCCGCGGATCGGCCAAGCTCATGGGCCTCGAGCTGCCCGAGAATTTCGATCGCCCGTATCAATCGGCGAGCCCCGCGGAATTCTGGCGCAGGTGGCACATGACGCTATCCACCTGGCTTCGCGATTATCTCTACTACCCGCTAGGCGGATCGCACGTCGGACCTGCCCGCGCCTATTGGAACCTGTGGCTCACCATGTTCCTCATCGGCATCTGGCATGGTGCGTCTTGGACCTTCGTCTTCTACGCCCTTCTGCAATCCGCCGCGATGGTGACGCACCGCTTCTTCTACCGGCTTTCGGGCCGCACGCGCGACACGGTGGACTCGTGGCACCTGCGTGCGTTCAAGGTGTTTTGGGCGCTTCAGTTCGTGGTGTTCTCGCGAATCTTGTTCCGCGCGACCAGCCTCGACAACGCCGTTGACGTGACGACGCGACTCGGCAGCGGAACCTTCTCGGTCGCCCAGATCTCGACCGGTGTATGGGCGCTGCTGCTTGCAAGCTTCGCTGCACACTACACCCCCAAGCACTGGTTCGAATCGGTCGAGCTTCGCTTCAAGGCGATGCCCGCCCCGGCTCAAGGCGTTGCGCTCGCCGCGGTGGGCTTCGGGCTGAGCTTCGTCGCCACCAGCCAAGTCGTTCCCTACATCTACTTTCAGTTCTGATGCACGATAAACACGACCGCCGGCTATCTCCTCTACAGCACCTCGTCACGGTGGTCGCGTTCATGCTGGCCGCCTGCGCGTTGACGTACGTGGTGCCGGCCATGGCGGCGCTGAGGCCCTGGATCCCCGGGGAGGAGGGCGTGCCCATCGCTCGGCTCTTCAGGGCAAAGGGAGAAATCCCCGCCTTTGCCGGTCATGGCGGGTCTTACCGAGCCACGACATCGACCGACATCAGCACCGATCGACTGGCCGAGACCGTCGGCGAAACGGTGGCTCGAAACCTCGGCCCCAGGCGCGTGGTGGTTCCGCCGCCGAGAACGGACGACGTGCTGAAGATCGAGCCGTCGGAATACGACGGTATCTCGGTGTACATCGAGGACCCTTCGGGGGACGGAATGCGGCCCTTCTACGAAGCGCTCGAAAGGACCGCGCGCGGAGAGGAAGGTGCCATCACGCGCGTTGCCCACTATGGCGACTCCAGCATCGCCACAGACTTGATTACGTCGACGGTGCGGGAAAACCTTCAGGCGCGTTTTGGAGATGCCGGCCACGGGTTCGTGCTCGCCGCAAAGGGGTACATTCCTTACAAGCATCGCGGAGTGAGGCAATCATCGAATCCCGATTCCTGGGCCGTTCGCGAGGTCGTACGGCGCCAGGATCGAGACGGATTCTACGGCTACGGCGGCGTGCAATCGCGTGCGAACCCCGGCGCCTGGGCGCGAATCGGCACGGCACGGGGAGGAGAGATCGGCACGCGAGCCTCGCGCTTCGACATCTACTATCAGGAGCAGCCGCGCGGCGGTAAGCTCACGGTGCGTCTCGACGACGGGAAGCGGGAAACCATCTCGACGAGGGCCGACGGCACCAACGATGCCGTGTACTCCATCGATGCCCCCGACGGCCCGCACCAGATCGAGCTCCGCTATGCGCGAGGCGGCCCCGTTTACGTATACGGTGTCGTGCTGGAGCGAGACGGCCCCGGCGTCGTGTACGATTCCCTCGGGCTCGTGGGTGCGCGCGCCAACCGCCTGCTCAACTACGACGAAGCGCACATCCGAAGTCAGCTCGAGCGCCGCGGCACGGACCTCATCGTCCTTGGTTTCGGCGGCAACGAAGCAAGCGACGACCGTGCTGAGGATGCGTTCTACGAAGATTATCTGCAGGTACTTCGCCACATGCGCCAAGACCGGCAAGACCTCGGCTGTCTGGTGTTTGCACCGCTCGATCAAGCGCACCGCGAGCTCGGACGCATCCGGACCTTGGACACCATTCCGAGAATCGTGGCCGCACAACGCCGAGCTGCCCTCGATTCGGGCTGCGCCTTTTACGATACGTGGGAGGCGATGGGCGGCGAAGACGCCATGCGTCGCTGGTACAAGGCTCGCCCTCGGCTGGCGATGAGCGACTTCCGGCATGCCACGCCAGCCGGCTACGAAATCATCGGCAACATGTTCTACAAAGCGCTCTTGGCCGGCTTCGCCGACTACTTGGCCCGAAGCGCGTCCGCCGAGCGGTTGCCCGCATCGAAAGAACGATCCGCAGATTCGCGTTCCGGCTCGATGGGCATCCCTTCGAGCAGCGCCTTGAGCAAGACCTCGCCCAGGCGCTCGTATCCGAGGCGGCTGAAATGAATGTGGTCTTGCGACGCGTAGGCTGGGTCGCTTGCAGCCCACTGCACCATCGATAGCGCTCCGCCCTGGAACGCCACCAAGTCGAAGAAGCCGCAACCCAGCTCGAGCGCGACGCGGTGCTGAACCTCGATCAAGCGCAGGGTTCGGGCTCGATCTTCGAATACCCGCTCCTCGACCTGCATCGGGCGGTCGGACGGACCGATCAACAGGCACGAGGCCTCGGGAACGGTTTCGCGCACGCGTTCGACGACCGCCCGAAGGTCGCGCTCGTAGTCCTCGATCGGCGAATCGTCACCGCTCTCGTTGGTTCCATAGGCCAGGACCACCAAGTCCGGCTTTCTGCGGCGCAGATGCTCGCGATAGATCGCGTCGTCCCAAAGCAGCTGATAACGCGCGCGCGAGCCGTTGATTCCCAACGTGTCGACGACGACGCCGGGTCGATCGCGTTCCACCGCTAGGCCGAAGAGCCAGACCGGGCGCTTGCTCAACGTGCGAATCTCGAAGCGATGCGGCCCATCGGGGACGCGGAACGCTGCGTAAGCCGTCGACGGCCTCCGGGAATGTGTCGAAATCCGGCGTGCCTTGCGGCCGTCGATGAAGACGTCCAGGTCCCCGCCCTGCGGATGGCTCATGTAGTAGAGCTCAAAGAAGCTCGCGCTCCGACCGCTTTCCGCGTCCCGCGCGATGGTCACCGCACCGAACGAATTGGGGCGTGTGCTCTCCATGGCGAGCCCCGCAATGCCCACGCGCTCCACCTCCGTGTCGCCGACACGAATCCGGTGCGTTTCCCATTGCCTTCCATCGCTATCGACATCGATGTCGTGGTGCCGATACGTGCGCCACGGATGGACGGGAAGCACGAAACCATGACCGGCGTCTCCATACCGAGCCTGCAGCTCGCGCCGAATGTATCCCGTGAAGAGATCGCTCGCGACGTGGGATGCACCGAAGAAGACGAGGCGGGCTTGCCCCTCCCCCGAAGCAGCGCGGGCGAGCGCTTCGTGCAGAGCCTTCATCGAGCCCCCATCGCGATCTTCGATGGCGATGCCGAGGCCGAGCTTGTCGTTCGGAGGCGGCTCCAACAGCTTGGGACCCATCCGCTGCGACGATCGAAGCACGCCCAGCGCACCGGTCTCGGCAAGCGCCGCGGGAGCTGTCGGCGTGGCATCGGCCGAGCTCGTCGACGCGCCGTATCCGAATGTCCAGGCGCCTGCGATCGCCACCCCCGCGAGGACCACCGCCAACGGGGAGCTCCATAGATTCCCTAGCCGCACGCCCTCACAATGGCGATCGCGTGTGATCCAGTCAAATTGACGTGAAAACGAGACCGAAGTCAGCCATGATGCCGGCCATGAAATCGCGCGAGCTTCTCCTCACCGCCGCCAAGTTCCGCGTGGCTCGCTTGAGATTTGAAGGCCCGGAAGGCCAAGAGATCATCCGAGACGTGGTGGAGCACCCGGGAGCAGCCGTGATCCTCCCCCTGTTGGACGACGGCCGGGTGGTGATGATCCGCAACCTACGTAGGACGGTCGGCAAGGTGCTCTGGGAGCTACCCGCCGGCACGCTCGACGAAGGCGAGCCTCCCGAGGTCTGTGCAGCGCGCGAGGTGGAGGAAGAGACCGGGTACCGCGCGGGTCGCGTCGAGCCTCTGATCGAATTCTACGCTTCGCCAGGCGTCTTGAACGAGCGGATGTACGGATTCTTGGCCACTGACCTCGAACCGACCTCGCAGGCTCTCGAGGAGACCGAGGAGATCGAGGTCTTTCCAATTCCGCAGTGGCAAGTCCGAGACATGCTCAAGGACGGCCACATCGAGGACGCGAAGACGATCGCGTTGCTGCTCTACTGGATGCATCTGTACACGCCGTAGGGCCGCCCACGAGCATCGACGTCCATGGAGCTGTTGAGCCGCATTCAAGACAACTGGATCGTCCTGCTCATCCCGGTGATCAGCGCCTTGGTCGGCTGGTTCACCAACGTGGTCGCGATCAAGATGATGTTCTATCCCATCGAGTTCGTGGGGATTTCGCCGTATCTCGGCTGGCAAGGTGTCATCCCCGCCAATGCGCTTCGGCTGGCCAGGGTGTCGAACGCCCTGATCACCGAGAAGCTCCTCTCCCTGCGTCAGCTATTCGACGAAACGTTCGACGCGCACGCCTTCACGGGCAAGCTGGGTGCAGTCATCGACGAGCTGACGGAGCAGGTGATCGACGAGATTGCCAACAAGCACGCGAAGGCCCTGTGGGACAACGCGGGCGAATTCATGCAGAACAAGATGCGTGAACGAGCTCGCGCCGAGGTGCTCGAGGTATCCCGAGCGATCGCCATGGACATGGCCGACGACATCGACAACATCTTGGACATCGAGAAGACCGTTCTTGACGCAATCGAGCAACAAAGAGGCCTGATGGGTGAGATGTTCTACGAAGTCGGGCGGCAAGAGTTCAAGTTCATCGAGCGCTCGGGGCTCTACTTCGGGTTTCTGTTCGGCATATTCCAGATGCTCGTATGGGTGCTCTATCCCCTGCCCTGGATCCTTCCTGCAGCGGGTTTCGGCGTCGGCTATCTGACGAATTGGATCGCGATCAAGTTGGTGTTCTCTCCTCGCGAGCCAACCCGGATCGGGCCGATCACCGTGCAGGGTCTGTTTCACAAGCGGCAGAACGAAGTGGCCGAAGCATTCGGCCGCACCGTCGCCACGCGCGTGCTCAACGCAGACAACATCGTGAACACCGTGATGGAAAGCGGTGGGGCTGCCCGGATGAACGAAATCGTCGAACGCCGAGTCGGCGAGCTGATCGACAAGTACGAGGCGCACCCGATGGCCGTGCTACTGGTGCCCAAAGAGGATCGTGCAGCGCTCCGGTCCGAGTTGTTGGAGCGCGTCAAGAGCGAGTGGCCCAAGCCTGGTGGCTTCTTTCACACGTTTGCGGGACAGTCCGTCGACCTCGACGGAGAGCTGGAACGCCGGATGAGGGCCCTGGACCGGGAGAGCTACGAGGGCGTTCTCCGTCCCGCCTTCCAGCAGGACGAGTGGAAGTTGATTGCGGCGGGCGCCGTGCTCGGAACCATCGCTGGCGTCCTGCAACTCGTGTACATCTTCGGCGACGCCATGGAACGGCTCGGTCGCTAGCGCTGGCCGAACGAGCCCCGAGCGGCTACACACTGCGACGTGGAACAAACCGCCACCCTTCTCGTTTGCTGCCCCGATCGCAGGGGCTTGGTCGCGGCCCTAGCGCAGGTGCTCTACGGCCACGGTGCGAACATTCTCGATGCGGACCAGCACACCGACCCGGTGGCAGGCCAATTTTTTCAGCGCATTCGGTTCGACATGTCCGAGCTGCATACCGATCGTCGCAGCCTGGAGACTGCCATCGGAGAGGTGGCGCATCGGTTTTCCATGAGCTGGCGCATCTCCGATGGCACGCAGCGCTACCGAACGGCTATTTTCGTTTCGAAGTACGACCACTGTTTGTACGACCTGCTGCTCAGGCAGCGCGCCGGCGAGCTGGCAACGGAGTTTCCGCTCATCGTCAGCAATCATCCCGATCTCGAGCCGGTGGCAAAGCAGTTCGACATTCCGTTCCATCATCTGCCCATCACGAAAGAGACGAAGCGAGAGCAGGAGGCAAAGGCGCTCTCGTTGCTGAAGGACGAAGGCGTCGATCTGGTCGTCTTGGCTCGTTACATGCAGATTCTAACCGACGACTTCCTCAGAGCCTTCCAGGGGCAAGTGATCAACATCCACCATTCCTTCTTGCCTGCATTCATGGGCAGCAAACCCTACCACCGCGCCTTCGAAAGAGGGGTCAAGCTGATCGGCGCGACCGCGCACTATGCCACTGCGGATTTGGATGAAGGCCCGATTATCGAGCAGGACGTCGTCCGATGCTCGCACCGCGATTCCGTAGAGGACCTGGTGCGCAAGGGCCGCGACCTCGAAAAGGTCGTATTGGCGCGCGCGGTTCGGTGGCACCTTGACGATCGTATCCTCGTCTACGACAACAAGACCGTGGTCTTTAGCTAGGAGCCCGCATGTCAGAACGAGTCCAACTCAACGTCGACGATGCCGTTGCGACGGTGCGCATGTCCCGCCCGGAAAAACGCAATGCGCTCGATGCAGCGATGTTCGAAGGCCTGATCCGAACGGGCAAAGAGATCATGGCGAACAAGAGCATCCGCGCCGTGGTGATACACGGCGAAGGCAAGGGCTTTTCCGCGGGGCTCGACTTCGGGTCGTTCATGGGCTCTCCACAGCTCATGCAGAAGCTCCTCGAGCGAAAAGAAGAAAGTCTCGCCAACATGGCTCAACGAGCTGCATGGATCTGGCAAGAGGTGAACGTTCCGGTCATCGCCGCCGTCCATGGAGTCGCGTTCGGAGGCGGACTGCAGATCGCGCTGGCCGCAGACCTTCGGTACGTGACCTCCGATGCGCAGCTCTCGGTGATGGAGATCAAGTGGGGGCTGATTCCGGACATGAGCTTGACTCAAACTCTGCCGAGGCTCGTACCCCTGGACGTGGCAAAAGAGCTCACCTTCACGGGACGCATCATCTCGGGCGACGAGGCCGTCGCGCTCGGGCTCGCGACGAAGGTCAGTGAGGATCCTCTGTCCGAAGCGTTGGAGACGGCGAAGCTCGTCGCAACCAAGTCTCCCCACGCGATCCGCGCTGCCAAGACGCTCCTCAATGACGCCCCCGGCATGACACGTGCTGACGCCTTGAAGCTGGAAACCGCGCTGCAGGTGAGCCTCTTGGGAAGCCCCAATCAAATGGAAACAGTGCAAGCGAACATGCAGAAACGCGAGCCCTCGTTCAAGGACCCAGATTGATCAGCTTGGCTCGGGTGGTCTCGAAACTCTAGGCTGGTACTTGCAACAGTCCGGGGGGCAAACGTCGGGGGCGGGGCCTCGTTTCCCGAGGGCTTGGCGCACCGTCACCTTGCCCAGCCGTTCTTCGATTAGCTCGCGAATCATCGAGACGAATGCCGGGTGGGTGCCCACGGTGGAGGCCCTGGTCAGCGTGATGCCAAGCTCGTTCGACCGGTCTCGCGCTTCGTGGTCGAGGTCCCAAACGACCTCCATGTGATCCGAGATGAAGCCGATCGGCGCGACGACGACGTCCTTGACGTTGATCTGAGCCAATGCGTCCAAGTGGTCCAGGATGTCCGGGCCGAGCCAAGGGATGTGAGGCGGGCCGCTCCTGCTCTGGTACACCACCTGCCAACGATCGTGACGCGCTCCCTCGGCGACGAGTCGAGCGGTCTCCTGAAGCTGCTCGACGTAGTCACACGTCTCGGCCATGGCGTCGGGAATGCTGTGCGCGGTGAACGCGACGCGAGCGCATTCCCGACGCGCCTTGGGGAGAGTTCCTAGGGCGGCCAGCAGATGGTCGACGTTCGCTTCGATGAATCCGGGATGATTGTAATAGGCTCGCAGCTTGTCGACTCGAGGCGCGCCTTCGCCCACCTCCTGGCGAGCCTTTTCGATGTTTTCGAGATATTGGCGGCAACCGCTGTAGCTGCTGTAGGCGGACGTGAAGAAGGCTAGAGCGCGCTTTTTTCCTTCATCTCGCATCTGGCCCAAGGCTTCGGCGAGAAACGGGTGCCAATTGCGGTTGCCCCAGTATACGGGAAGCTCGATCTGATGCTCGCGCAGCTCGTCTTTCAGAGCGGCGATCAGTGCACGGGTCTGATCGTTGATGGGGCTCTTGCCGTCGAAATGATTGTAGTGCGCTGCGACTTCTTTGAGCCGCTCAGGGGGGACATTCTTGCCGCGGACCACGTTCTCCAGAAAAGGCATGACATCCGCCCGCTTCTCCGGCCCTCCAAAGGACACCAAGAGCACACTGTCGTATTCCAAGTCGTTGTCGTCCACGCCGGAACTCTCGCGCCATAGGGCGGCATGCGCAAGCCCTGACTCTTGCCATTCGAAGACAGCTGTGCTCTAGGTTGCGGGGTGCGGGTTACGATTCTCGGAAGCGGGAGCGAAGGCAACGCGCTTTTCTTCGAGTCGGGAACGACCAGTGTCTTGGTCGATGCGGGCCTGTCCCACCGCGAGCTCGTTCAGCGATTCGCCGCGGTGGGGCGTGAAACGCCGAACGACGTGTCGGCCCTGATCGTCACGCACAGCCATGGGGACCACGCGGCGCACGCGTCGGTCTGCGCAACGCGATTGCGCTGTCCGGTACACGCGAGCGAAGAAACGATGCCGTCGCTTCGCCTCCGCCGATCGGTGCGGACCGAGCCCTTTTCCGCGGGGCGGCAATTTCGAATCGGCGAGATCACCATTCACTCGGTTCGGCTGCCCCATGACGCGCCGCAGGTCGCATTGGTGTTCGAAACCAAGGAGACCGCGATCGGGCTCGTCACGGACCTCGGACACGTGCCAAGGGGGCTGCCACGCTTTCTGGGAGAATGCGAGACCCTGCTGCTGGAGAGCAATCACGACTCGGACATGCTTGCTTCGGGACCGTACCCAACGGTGCTGAAGCGGCGCGTGGGCGGCTCGCTCGGCCATCTGTCCAACGCACAAGCCGGAGACCTCCTCGCATACCTACCCCAAGTACCGAAGCGTGTGGTCCTCATGCATTTGTCGCAGACCAACAACGCTCCGCAACTCGCGAAGAGCTCGGCCGAGGCCGCGCTCGGGCACGGAAGAACGCAGCTCTTGGTGGCTCATCAACGCCAGCCGCTATCTCTCGGAGCCATACGAGACACACAACTTCGGTTAGCTCTTTGAGGAAGCACGGATGGGCCTTTGGTACGAAGAGACTTTCGACGATCACATTCGGCTCGGCCTCCGGGTCAAGGAGACGTTGTTTTCGGGCCAAAGCCCGTACCAAAGGGTCGAAGTCCTCGATACGGGCGGCTTCGGCCGGGTGCTCGTGCTCGACAACGTCTTCATGACGAGCGAGTACGACGAGTTCCTGTACCACGAGCTCCTCGTCCACCCTGCGCTGACCACCGCGCCGAGGATCGATCGCGTGCTGGTGATCGGCGGAGGGGACGGTGGGACCGTCCGCGAGGTGCTCCGGCACCGAGAGGTCGGCACCTGCGTCATGATCGAGCTCGACCGAATGGTGGTGGAGGTGTCGAAGGAGCACCTGCCCAGCATCGGCACTGCATGGGATGATCCTCGGCTCGATGTCCGCTTCATCGACGGCATCGAGTACGTGAAGGAGAGCGACGACGAAAAGTACGACGTGGTGCTGCTCGATGGAACCGATCCCGTAGGGCCGGGCGCAGTGCTCTTCGACGAAACCTTTTATGAGGGTTGCAAGCGCATGCTCACACCGGACGGCGTCATGGCGCTCCAGAGCGAGTCCCCGCTGCTAATGATGGACGTGTTCGTAGAGACCCAGCACAAGCTTCGAAAGCTGTTCTCCGAGGTGCACCCATACATAGGCCCGGTGCCACTCTACGGAACGGGCACTTGGAGCTGGACCTGGTGCTCCGATACGGGCGAGCCGCTTCGGCCCATACTGGAACGCCAAGCCGCCGTCGTGGAGGGCTCAAAGGCGTACAACGAGGAGATCCACCGAGCGGCGTTCGCACTTCCCAATTACGTTCAGCGTGCGTTGAAGCTGTAGGGGTAAGCACCGGGCTCGGAAAAACGCGACACGAGGCTCCACGGAACGGGGCGCCGACAGCTGGCACGGACGCTGACACTGGCACGGACGCTGACACTGGCACGGACGCTGACACTGACACTGACACTGACACTGACACGGACGCTGACGCTGACGCTGTCGCTGTCGCTGTCGCTGTCGCTGTCGCCGACTCGTCCTCGCTTGTCCTTGGTTTGAGGTTTGGCCGCACGGGGTGAGGCCAAACCCCAAACCAAGGAGTCGCTCATGGAAAGAAACAACGTCTACGAACGAGCCCGAGAGGTGGTGCGCGAGCTCGGTCCGATGCTCCGGCTAATTCGAGCGCGCGACAAACCCCTTGCCGAGCAACTTCGTCGCGCTGCACAAAGCGTCGTGCTCAACATCGCCGAGGCACGCGGAAGCGATGCCG
>Ga0111159_1023_pt1 | contig 45083 bp, 40 predicted proteins | sample DeeMarSeWOR28_12_FD_80259 | JGI IMG/M metagenome (GOLD analysis project Ga0111159, IMG submission 80259) | Myxococcales bacterium SG8_38 | reverse complement strand
AACGTCGACGAGGTGTTCGTGCAGGCGGACGAGCAAGTTCCTTACGGAGTAGTCGCTCAGGTTCTTGCGATCGTTCGGCAGGCAGGCATCGGGAAGATGGGGCTGGTCACCGACCCGCTGACCCGAGAGCCGAGATAGTTGATGGTGGAGGCGAACGACTGGCGAGCACTTTCTCTCTTGGAGACGGAACAGCCGACGCCGACCGAGGTCGCTGGGGGCGTGGCGTTCGCGTTCGCGGTGTTCTTGCTCGTGCCCACTCTGGTAGTGCTCAGTCATTTGCTGTTGGGCGGGCTTCAATCGTTTTTTGGAACCGCCGTCGACGAGCTGCCTCCCGCTCCGCTCGAGGTGATCGAGACGCGGTTCGTCCGACTCGGCAAGCGCAAGGAGCCGAGGAGGCTACCCAGCAAAGAAGTTCCGCACGCCCCCCAAAATGCGCCCGTCCCCAAGGCTCCGAGCGCTGAGCCGATGGACGCGATTCCGAGCGGCACGCAAGAAAAGGGGCTCAGAAAGCCTGAGGAGAAGCGCGACCGGAAGGAAGAGGAGGATTTGCTGTCTCAGCTCGGACAGCGAGCTGGTGCGATCTCGGAGCTGACGAAGGGACCGGAGCTAGAGGGTGATCCGGAGGGCATCGTCGAGGGGACCAAGGCGACCGGTAGCGAAGAGGACATCTATCTCGGCAAGCTCTATTCGTATTTTCGCCGGGGCTGGCAGGTTCCGACGCTGATTTCACAGGAAGAGCTTCAGAAGTTGACTTGCGTCATCGAGCTGTCGATCACCGAAGACGGACGTGTCGGTGGGTACGAGGTGAAGCGGTCGAGCGGGAATGAAGCATTCGACGAATCCGTTCGTCGGAGAATCGACCAAGCAGAGGGCGCAAAGCTTCCGACTCCACCGGAGTCGGTGGCCGATCGCATCTTGGGGGAGACAATCTCTCTGCGTTTCTTTGGGAGTCACGTCCGTTGAGGTTTCACATGGTCATGGTTTCTTTTCGTCAACGTTTGCTTCGATGGCTTTTCTTCTTAGGGGTGCTTCTCGTGCCCCTCGTTTCTTCGGCGCCGCACGCGTTTGGTCAGGACGAGGAGCCGCTGCCGGAAGACCGAATCGTCGTCGACATCGACGCGCCAGACGAGGATGTATTTCGGATCGGCATTCCGAAGCTACTCGGCGCGCCCGAGGCGTACGTCACGAGCGGCGGCGCCATCCTGCAAAACGACTTTCGCCTCATGCCGGGCTTTCGCGTCATCGGTCCTTCTGCGGTCCGCCACGACTACGAGAGCATAGGCTTGGGGGTCGACCTCGAGGCCTGGTCCGCGTTGGGCGCCAACGGCGTCATCAAGGGACTGGTTGGCGGCAACGAAGCCGGGCTGAGGGTCGAGCTCCGCTTCTATCAGTCGAGTGGCGGTCAGGTACCCGCGCTCGTGCGCACCTATCGAGGGCCCGCGTCCGAGCTTCGCAGGTGGATCCACGATTTCGTGAACGAGGTCATTGGTATCGTGACCGGGACCAAGGGGTCGTTCGGCACCGACATCACTTTCGCTCGCAAGATCGGCCCCGGACGGAAGAGCGTGTTTGCTGCAGAGATGGACGGACATGGCGTTCGCCAGGTTTCGAGCGGGCAGGGCGTGTCGATGTTGCCGACCTTCGGCAAGGGGTCGCTCTGGTACACGCGCATGAGCAAGCAAGGCACGTTCATCACCAACACGCGCGCAGGAGGAAAAGCGATCATCGGTGGCAGAGGCATCAACATGGCGCCAGCCATCTGCGGCGATCGGGTGTACTTCGTGTCTTCGCGGTCGGGAAATACCGAAATCTACAGCTCGAATCTGGATGGAAGCAGCCTTCGGCGCCTCACGCAAAACCAAGCCATCGATGTGAGCCCCACCTGCGGCCCGGGTGGCAAGATCGCCTTCGTATCAGACCGCCATGGCAGCCCTCAGATCTTCACGATGAACGCCGACGGGACGAACGTGAAGCGCGTGACCTTCCGTGGAAGCCACAACCAGACACCGGTCTGGTGCCAAGACCCGGAGCAGCCGCTCATCGCATTCAGCGGACGCGATGGAAGCTTCGACATTTTCACCGTCAACCTGGAGACCCAAGAGTACAAACGGCTCACGCAAGGGCAGGGCGACAACAAAGACCCGGCGTTCTCGCCCGACTGCCGTTTGATCGCCTTCACGTCGAATCGCCGGAGCTCGCCTGGGGTCTATCTCACGGGGCAGGATGGTCTCGATCAGAATCTGGTGATCGGAGGTCCAGCGGAAACCGTTCGCTGGTCCGACTGAGCCCAGAATCTTCTTTGCTCGCGGAGGACTCGGCCCCTATGCTCCGCCCCCATGGCGCGGTTCAAGGTCGGCTGCCTGCTCGCGATCCCGTTCTCCGCCTTGGTGGCGGGAGGGCTGTGGGTCGTTCTCGGCGGGGGCGAGCTTCAAACCGACGGTGAGATCACCGCGACTCCGCTCGACCGTGAGCTACTGAGCGCTCGCGACGCTGACCAACGCAGCGTCGCGGGGGATGCCGAAGCTCGAATCCTCTTCGGCGACTTGCACGTGCACTCCACGCTGTCGGTCGACGCCTTCCAGTGGAGCCTGCCCTTAATGGGAGGGGAAGGAGTCCATCCGCCATCCGATGCTTGCGATTTCGCACGCTTCTGCTCACAGCTCGATTTCTACTCGCTGACCGATCATGCCGAGGCGCTGACGCCTCGCACCTGGGACATGGTCAAACAGTCGATTCGTCAGTGCAACGCCGTCGGTTCCGAAAGCGAGCAGCAGGACCTCGTCGCGTTCACCGGATTCGAATGGACTCAGATCGGCACGACTCCCGAAACGCATTTTGGTCACCGCAACGTGATCTTCAAGGAAACCGGCGACGTCCGCCTTCCAGCACGGCCGATTGCCGCGCCCGGGCTCGCATCGCAGGCGTTCCAAGACCTCAAAACCCTGAGGCGAAACATCAGCATTCCGTTTCGGGCCTTCCCTCACCAGCAGCCGTACAACGACGTGACGGTGCACGTCAGGGAGATCGCCAGCTTGTTGAATTGCCCCGAGGAAGCGGCGTCCCCGAATCTTCCCAACGATTGCCGGGAGCTTGCGGAGACGCCGGCGGACCTGTTTCGGAAGCTCGAGGAGTGGGGGTTCGATGCCACCGTGATCCCCCACGGCACGACCTGGGGCTTCTACACGCCCCCTGGGTACGCCTATGACAAGCAGTTGCAGGCCAAGCACGACGATCCCGAGTGGCAGCAGTTGATCGAAGTGTTCTCCGGGCATGGCAACTCCGAGGAGTACCGCTCCTTTCGTGCAGTGAAACGAACCGAAGACGGCTTGACCTGTCCGGAGCCCACCGACGACTACGAGCCGTGTTGTTGGCGCGCCGGCGAGATCATCCGCAGCCGCTGTGACAATCCCTTGTCCGAGGAGTGCGATGCCAAAGTCGAAGCCGCCCGTGAGAATTATCTGCGGGTGGGGGTGGCAGGCCATCTGACCTTACCGGGCACCGACGTGACCGAGTGGGGCAATTGCGGACAATGCACCGATTGCTTTCAGCCGGCCTTTTCCTATCGGCCCGGCGGCTCGGTTCAATACCTCCTCGCTCGCGGCAGCTTCGAAGATGACGGCGCGCCTCGTCATGCCACGTTGGGCTTCATTGCGTCGAGTGACAATCACTCGGCCCGCCCCGGTACCGGCTACAAGGAATACGAACGACGCAAGATGACCGAGGCACGAGGCGCGGCGAGCCGACATTGGCATGAAGTCCTGTTCGGGGATCCTCCGAGAACGACGGAGTCGGTGTCCCTCTCCCCCGAGGACGTGTTCTCACGGCCACCGTTTCGGCGCGTGTGGTTGGAGCGTCAGGCATCCTTCTTCCTCGCGGGCGGGCTGGTGGCCGTGCATGCCGAGGAGCGTACGCGAGAGGCGATTTGGCAGGCGCTGCGCGACCGGCGCGTCTACGGGACCTCCGGGGACCGGATCCTGCTTTGGTTCGACATCGTCAATGCGGGGGATTCCAGCATGCCGATGGGAAGCCGGCTCGAGCTCGAGGGCGTGCCAAAGTTCCGAGCCCGCGCAGCGGGTGCATTCGAGCAACTCGCGGGTTGTCCGGACGAAGTGACGGAAGCCCTCGGAGAAGAGCGCGTGGAAAGCATCTGCGCCGGTGAGTGTTACCATCCGTCTGATGAGCGACGGCGCATCACCCGAATCGAGGTGGTTCGCATCGGGCGGCAAATGAAGGAGACGGAGCTCATCGAAGAGCTGATCGAGGACCCCTGGCTCACGCTCCCCTGCCCGCCCGAGGCTTCGGTTTGTGAGGTGGAGTTCGAGGACCCCTGGTTTCCTTCGGCCGACCGCGAGCTGCTCTACTATGTCCGCGCGATTCAGGAACCGACCCCGGCGGTCAACGCCGCGCTGCTGCGTTGCGACGGCGACGAGTGCGAGCCGTGTTACGGCGACTACCGGACACCCTTCGAAGACGACTGCCTTTCCATGACCGAGGAACGGGCGTGGTCATCGCCGATCTATCTGAACTCCAAATCTCGAGAGCCCTAGACCGAGTACACCCTGAACTGATCCGCCCTCGAAGCCTCAAGACGCCGATTCGCCCGCCGCTCATCCTCGAATGTACGCAGCAGTCCTTCGTCTTCGCAACGGCCGCCTCGACGCCCTGAGGCTCCCATCATCGAATCATTTCAAGGTGTACTCGGTCCAGAGGCTATCGATCGTCGCAGTCGGCCGGACCGAGCTCGCGCACCTTGCGAAGCTCTTGTCTGGCTTGCTCGAACAAGGGTGAATTCTTGTGGTTCTTCAGAAGCGCCTTGAGGGCGGTGCCGGCGTCGTTGCACGACCTCACCTGGAGAAACGCTTGCGACATGTCGAACAACGTCTCGTCGAGCGCGTCGCCTTTTCGGTAGTTCGACAACACCTTCTGGAACTCGCCGAGCGCGGCCGCGGCCTGGCCCTGCTTTAGATAGCTGGAGCCGATCATGTACTGCGCGTTGTCGGCATGCTCGTCCTTCGGATACCGTTCGACGTAGGCTCGCGCGAGCGCACGCGCGTAGGAATGCTGATTGATCCGATAGGCCTTGGTGAGCGCATCCCAATGGGCGCTCTTGCTTTCGGGAACATCTTCTGGATCGAGCGGCACATCCATGCCCGCCGCGCGTGCCACGTCGCCGAGCCGGCGTTGCAGCTCGATGCTTCGCTGTGCCTGCGCCTGCGTTGCCCCGATGGTCTCATTTCTCAGCTCGGCAATCTGGCCCTCCATGACGGCCAGCCGTTGCTGGATCTGTTCAATCTGCAGTCCTTGGTCGGCGCTGTTGCGCCGCAAGACGCGGCTGGCCTCGGCCAGCGCTTCCTCGAGCTCCTTGCGCTTGGCCTCGAGATCTCGTTCGAGATCATCGAGCCGTGCCTGGTTGGCCGCGATGTCGGCTTTCATCTGACTGATGCAGCCCGGCGCTGCGACCACCGCGAGTGGAATTGCGAGAAGGCCCGCTCGAATGGCCGGGCCCGGCGAATCGAACCAACGAAACATCCCCATCATCCGGGGGTTTATTATGAATGGGTTACGCAGGCCATTTTAAGAGGGCCGTTGGAGTAGGCCGTTGTCGTCGACGATGCGCTGGAGCTGTGCCAGGCCGTCTTCGAGCTTGGAAAAAAACGAGCCCCTGTGGGGAATGAAGTGGAAATTGGGGTGTTCTGACCACACTTCCCGAAGGCGCATGTCGAGCTGGCGGGCCTCTTCGTTCGTTTCCGTCCGGGCCGGGTTGCCTCCCTCGATCGCGATGTCCCCGACCGCCGCGGACTCGAAGAAGATGACGGCGTCGTAGCGGGCGAGCTGCTCGTCGACCGTGGTGGCGAGCGACTCGAAGAATCCCTTCGGCGCTTCCTTCGGCCAAAACGCAGCGCCATCGATGGTTCCCCTGTCGCAGAGCAGAATGCGGTTCGGGTAGTGCGAGCCTTGAATGTCTTCGAGGGCTACCTGCGCGTGGAAGATGGCCCGCTGGGTCGCGGCTCGCGCCTCCCACTCGCCAAGGCGGGGAAAGCCGCCAACGAACAGCATCGTAGCCGTTTCCGGCACGATGACGACCTTCTCTCCGATCTCCCGCCGAAATAGATCGGCCGCCGTCGTCTTGCCGCCTCCGGGGCCGCCGGTCAGCACGATTCGAAAATGGTTCCTCCCCGATGACTTCATGGCGACAACGATAGCCGATTCGGGGAGATCGATGCACGGCGAAAGCCTTTGTCGAAGGCTCCCCGGCAATGGTATCGACAGCGCTAGCTCATGGCCCACGACGACCCAGCTATTCTTCGCAGCGGCCTCATCGTCGACGGTACCGGCGCGGCGCCGCGTCCCGGCAGCGTGCTCCTGCGCAACGGCTGCATCGAGAAAGTGGGAGAGGTTCCCGAGGGCGCCGGCAGGCCTGTCGACTGTAGTGGACGCGTCATCGCCCCGGGATTCATCGATGCGCATTCACACATGGACTTTTTTGCCGCGAGCGACGATCCGCGTCACTTCGATTCCTTCACGGCGCAGGGAGTGACCACCTTCGTAGCCGGAAACTGCGGATTCAGCCCATTCGGCTTTGCTCCTCAGACGAAGCATCGCGGGCTTCTGGAGCGTTCGCTCTTCAAGGCGGGGCACGAGCACTTCGACTGGAATCGCTTCGCCGAATACCGGGGCGTTTTGGAAAGCAAAGGGCTGACGCAGAATTTCGTCCATCTCGTGGGACACGGGTCCGCACGAACGTCGCTGACCGGCTTCGAAGCTCGACGCTTGAGCCATGCCGAGCACGCGCAGATGTTGGATCTGCTCGATGAGGCCATGAGCGAGGGGGCCGCGGGTGTCTCGCTCGGGCTCCAGTACAAGCCTGGGGTGTTTGCCGAGATGCGGGAGCTCGAGGAGGTGGCCCGGTTGGTCGAAAAGCGCGGCAAGCTCCTGACGGTCCATGCCAAGGCCTATTCGTCGTTTTCCGGGACCTATCCGATGATCCCTTTCGGGCGGCCGCACAATCTGAAAGCAATCGATGACATGCTCGGCCTCGCGCGCAGCACCGGGGTCCGGCTTCAGTTCTCCCACTTGATCTTCGTCGGCTCCCGGACGTGGAAGACCGTAGACGAAGCGATCGATTTGTTCGACCGCGCGATCGGCGAGGGGGTCGATGTTTGCTTCGACATGTTTCCATACCGGTGCGGAGCCACGCTGCTCAACACGCTTCTTCCCGAGTGGTTCATGGCCCGAATGCCCGGCGCGCTGCGAAGCCCTCTGGCTCGGGCGCGCCTTCGCGCCGAAGCCGAGATTGGATTCCGGCTCGTCGGCTTCGGCTATCCCCAGATGCAGATCACCAATGCGAGCTGCCCCGAGTACGAGCAGCACAACGGTCGCTTACTTCCCGACATTGCTGGGCGGGTTGGAAAGTCCAACTTCGACACGCTCCTCGACATCCTCGACAAGAGCAATGCCGAAGCACGCGTGCTCTTCCACGACTACTACAACGAAGCGATCATCGATCGCCTGATGCAGCATCCCGCATCGATTTTCTCTTCCGATTCATGGCCCGAGCCAGGCGGACATCAGAATCCAGCCGCTTTCGGCACCTTCCCGCGGTTCCTTCGAAAGGCTCGGGAGCGGGGCAACCTCTCGCTCGAAGCCGCCGTGCACAAGATGACGGGCGCAGCCGCGTCGCGATTCCGCCTGCACGACCGGGGACGAATCGAGGAGGGCCAGGCCGCCGACGTCGTAGTCTTCGATTGGCAGCGCGTCACGGATCGCACGAACGAAACGGGCGATGCCGCGCCGACGGGAATCGACCATGTATTCGTGAACGGCCATGCCATCCTGCAGGACGGCGAGATCCAAGACCGTCGCGAGACGGGACAAGTGCTCGTCTTCTGACGGCGGCAGTATTTCAATCCCCGAACCACGATGCCCATTGACCTTCCTCCGACTCGCCTGCAAGAACCGGACACACCATGGCGATCCGACTTCCTCCGAGACTCATCCGTGCGCTCATCCGCTTGACTGTGAAGCCGTTCTTGGGGCCTCCATTTCCCTTCTGGTTTCAGCGGGTCTGGTTGCGGATCGTGTCTGGGGCCAACCTTCCGTCGCGGCGCTGCTCGAGGGACGTGATCGACATGGCAGGGCTTTCGTCGCTGTGCGCACGGCCGCGCGGAGGGGCGCCCGAGCGCACGGTGCTTTACCTTCACGGGGGAGGTTACTGCGTCGGGAGCTGGGGCACCCATCTTGGGCCGATCACGCATCTCGCCGTGGCTGCGAATGCCACGGTCTATGCGCCGAGCTACCGCCTCGCGCCGGAGCATCCCCACCCGGCTGCGCTCGACGATGCGCTTCATGCATACCGGTGGCTTCTCGATCGAGGTCTTTCGTCCGATCAGGTGACGGTGGCCGGTGATTCTGCGGGCGGCGGGCTTGCGCTTGCAACCGCCCTTCGCATTCGTGACTCCGAGCTTCCCCCGCCTGCTTCGATCGTGCTCCTCTCGCCCTGGCTCGATCTCACCGGGAGCTCCGATTCGATGCGTCACAACGCGCGGATCGATCCGATGATCAGACCCAGCTGGTCGCGACAGTGCGCTTCGACGTATCTCGGAGGTCTCGATCCCGAGACTCCCGCCTGCTCACCGCTTTTCGCGCCTCACCGAGGCCTGCCGCCAATCTTGATTCAGGCGGGAAGCGACGAGGTGCTGGTCGATGACTCGACTCGCCTTGCTGCACGATGCCGAGAATCCGGCGTCGACGTCACGCTTCGCATCTACGAGGGCTTCTGGCACGACTTTCAATCCCACGCGGGAATCCTCGAAGCTGCCGACCGAGCCATGCGCGAAATCGCCGCGTTCATCACACGGAAACAACACGCTTTCTAAGGAAAGATGCCGTCTAGCGCATACGAATTGGCGATGCTTTCGATGGACATCAAGTACGCCGAGGTACGAAGGTCGGGAAGCGATCTTCGTTTCCAGGGCTCACGCACCTTTTCGTAGGAGATAGCCATCGTGTTTTCGAGCGCGGTTCGCACGAAGTCGATCTCGTTGGGAGCTCGCGAGAGCACCGCGGCATCTTCGGGCGGAAGCGGCTTGCCGGTGAGACGCGTGATCACGTCGAGCAAGCGGTTATTGGCGATCTGCTGGTAGCGACGGGTCATCCGCTCGAAGCTGATGTGGGACAAGTTCTTGATCCACTCGAAGTAAGACACCACCACGCCGCCCGCGTTTGCATAGATGTCGGGGACTATCGTGACGCCCGCGTTTCGCAGGATGGAGTCTGCCTCCGGAGTAATCGGCCCGTTCGCCGCCTCGACGATGAGCTTCGTTTTCAGTCGAGACGCGTTTTCGGACGTGATCTGATGCTCGAGGGCCGCGGGAATGAGGATGTCGCAAGGTCGCTCGAGAATCGTATCCGGATCGGCGAAAAATTGCGCACCCGCGATGCCCCGGAGCGACCCCGTTTCGGTTCGATGCCGCAGCACCGACTCGACGTCCAACCCGCCCTCGTCGTAGAGGGCGCCATCGCTCACGGATACGCCTACGACGATGGCATCCCGCTCGATTGCTGCGAGCGCCGCATGAAGCCCCACTTTGCCGAGTCCCGATACGATGATCCGCTTCCCCGCGATGCCAGTCCCGAGCCCCAGGGGCTTTACGTCCTCTCGTTCCGAGAGGAAGAGATCGAGAGCGAGGACTGCGCCGAGCCCCGTCGCCTCACGGCGCCCGCCGACCCCGTGCATGGCGAGGGCTTTTCCGGTGACGCAGGCGAGCCAATTCAAGGTATCGGGCCCTTGCGCCTTGTAGGTGTCGGCGATCCATCCCATCTCCCGCTCGCCGGTGCCAACGTCGGGCGCGGGCACATCCACGTCGGGACCGATGAACCGCTTCCGAATGAGCTCGCTCGTATATCGCCGAGTTACACGCTCGAGAAAGGAAGGCGACTCGGTTCGGGGATCGACGCATACGCCGCCTTTGGCGCCGCCGAAGGGTACGTCGACGACGGCGCACTTGTAGGTCATCAAGGCGGCGAGCGCCATGACCTCGTTTTGCGAAACGTCGAGCGCGTAGCGAATCCCGCCTTTGGTGGGTAGGCGGTGGTGACTGTGCTCTGCGCGGTACCCCCTCACGACCACGACTGAGCCGTCATCCTGCCGCACCGGGAACCGCATGCGGTAGACCGCGTTGCAGGCCCGAATCTGTTCGAGAATGCCTTGGGGAACGTCGGTGTACCGACGGGCCGCGTCGAAGTAATGGTTGACGTCGTCAAAGAAGCTCGAGGACATGGCCGGCGGAGGATAGCTTATGTCTGGTTTGACGCGAGCGGCGGATTGTGGGCAGAGTGAGGCGCGGTGTCGAGGGTAAGGTCAGTGGCAGCGTCCGGAGCGGATCTTTGAGTGTCTCGTTGACCGAGTCTTCGCCGCGGCTTGCATATCGCGTATTCGGGCGAAGCGGTCCTCGGGTTCTCTTGGTCATGGGCTTTGGCATGCCCGGGGATGTCTGGACGCCGCAGACCGATGACCTTCAGAAGGATCACGAGTGTTGCTACTACGATCATCTCGGGGTGGGTGATAGTGACCGGGGACTTCTTTTCCGAACCATGCCCGCGATGGCCGAGGATGCGCTCCGGATTCTGGACGGACTCGGCTGGGACAGCGCGCACGTCGTCGGTGTGTCGATGGGAGGCATGATCGCGCAGGAGCTGGCGCTTCGGTCGCAAGAACGCTGCCAAAGCCTGACCTTGATAGCGACCCATGGTGGAGCGCCCATCGCGTCCTGGCCGACGCCCAAGGGGATGCGGCTCTTCTTGAAGGGTCTCTTTGGCGGACCCAATGCGCGCAGGAGATCCCTGCCACGGTTGCTCTATCCCGACGCGTTTCTCCGGTCGATCGACCGTGACCTCTTACGGGAGCACATGAGCGTGCGTCTGGGTAGACCTCCCGCATTTCGAACGGTGGTCGGTCAGCTCTCGGCCGTCTGGAGACATTCCACGGAGCCCCGGCTGTGGCAGATTCTGACGCCCACGCTCTTGGTCCGTCCCGGCAAGGACATTCTGATTCGGCCGAGCCAGACGGATCGCCTCGCAGCCCGCCTTCCGAATGCGCGGGTTCTTCGATTCGACGACGCCGGGCATGGCGTGACCTTTCAGAAGGCCGCAGAGCTCAACGCCGCGCTGCGCGATCACTTCGCCGCTCATGCTCCGAGGCCGCAGCAGATGGGCTTGCGCGTCGATGCGACGCCGTGACCCGGTCGCGGTGCGCTACTCCCACTCGAATGCTTCTGCGGTCCAAATGCGCTCGAACGGCATCGAGGCGGTGCGTTGAACTTCACGTACCGTCTCGGCGTCCGGCGCCTCGTATTCGCAAATCATCCGCCGCCGATCTTTCGAGAAGTAGCTTCGGATGAATTTGACCCGGTGTTGCTCGAGGCACCAAGCAAACTGGTCTTCTCGAGCCTGGATGTCCGCGAAGGATGCCGGCTGGTCGAATGCCCTTTCCACGATCACACGCGCCATCATTGCACCCCTAGCTCGCTGGGGTCGCTCCCGAGGCTGAGTCCGGAAGCCGCGAGCTCACGCTCGACCACGGCACGCACGTGATTCGCGTAGCCTCGAAGCTTCATCAGCTCCGAGGCCTGCTCGCGCATCGCTGGCAGGTCGCCGCGTTCGCGTGCGATGCGAAGCAACACGGCTCTGGCCAAAGCCGTCTCACTCGGCTGCTGCAAGACTTGCCCGAGATCGGCCGCCTCCCGAGCGCGTGCGGCGGCGCTTTCCAGCTCGCCGCGTTCCGACTCGATGGTCGCCGCCTGGGTGAGCGCGAAGGCGAGGCGCTGCTTCGCGTCGACCTCGCGCAGCGCCTGAAGCGCATCGTCGAGCGCGCGCCGGTAGTCGACATCGTCTTTTCGATACCGACAAAGCGCCAGCATCGCGCGCCCGAGCGGCCGTTCGCTGCCTTCCCGGAGCTTTTCACCGATGATCGCGAGCTCTCTCGCGTAGTCGCAGGCCTCGTCTTCCTCGCGTCGATGGATGCATACCGTGACCAGGTGTTCGAGCGCCATGAACTCTTGCAGTCGGTTCCCATCCTTTCTCGCGAGCGCCCAGGCCTGCTCGAATGCGCCCTTTGCTTCCTCGAGTGCACCCGCGTGCAACCGCAGTAGGCCGATACCATCGAAGACGGCCCAGGCGGACCTTCCAGAGCGCTCCGTCAACGCACGCGCCTCGAGCAGAAGCGCTTCGGCTTGCGCGAGGTCGCGCTCGAGAATCACGAGGCATCGGCCTGCTTCGGCGATACCGATGACACGATCCTCGTCGTCGGCGCCGCGGCTCGCGAACTCGGCCCGTAGAGATGCCCGATGGGCCTCACCCACCGCGCCCTCGTACCACCGTAGATAGCTGACCAACGTGAACCCGAGGCGTGCGTGCTCCGCGCAGCCTGCGTCGAGCGCATGCTCCGCGAGGGCCTCGATGCGCCGCGCCTCCGTTTCTGCGTCTTTCGGCCAATGTGCGCCGAGGCTCACCTGCTCGAGCTCGATTCGCAGCTTGAGGCGCTCGGGATCCGGGAGCTCTTCGACCAATCGAAGACCTCGGCGCGCGTGCGTATAGGCCTCTGCATTGGCAAACACACGAAGGCACCGATTGCCTGCAACCACGCAAGCGCGGGCGGCCATGGCCGCGTCGCCGCCCACTGAGGCATGATGTGCAAGCTCGAGCGCAATGGTGCCGTCCGGGTCGTTCCGGTCCTCCAACAGCCGTGCGATGCGTAGATGCATGAGCTTGCGGCGCGGCTCGGAGATCTCCGAGTACACCACACGGTGGACCAGTGCGTGATGAAACGCGTACGTCCCCGTCGCGGTGCTCGAGCTTTCGAGCAGCGCATGGCGCTCGAGCTCGGTAAGCGCAGTCATCAACGGGTCGAGCTCGAGCGATACCAGCTCGGTCAGACGGGAGACATCGAAGGTCGGCCCCAAGACCGCGCTCCAACGAAGCACGTCGCCTGCTTCGGGAGCAAGGCGGGCGAGCCGATCGCCGACCAGCTCTTTGAGTGACCGGGGGACCGATTCACCCTTCCGCAAGGCAGCTTGCGCGAGCTCCCTCGCGAGCAGGGCGTTTCCTCCACTCAATGCGAATACTTCCGCGGGGTCTGCCGCACTGTCCATCTCCTGCACGAGGACGGCCACCTCCTGCTCCGTCAGTGGCAAGAGCAGATGTTCGTCGATCAAGCCGTCACGCCGGAAGCTTCGCAACACGCGCATGGCGGACTCGTTGTCGATTAGCTCGCCATCGCGGGCGCCCAGGACGATGAGCACCGGCCGGGCGAGGCTCATTCGCGCCACGTAGTGCAGCAGCTCTGCAGTCGCATCGTCGCACCAGTGCAGGTCATCGAAGATGAGCAGCACGGGCTCTTCTTCGGTGGCCCGAGCCGCGATCACGTCGACGACAGCGCCAAACAACCGGTCTCGGCTGTGTGAATCGGCGTCGGATTCACCTAGCTCCGGCAGCAACGGTGCCAGGGCAGGGCGATCGGCGTTTGCGATGACCTCCTCGGGAAGCCGTCGCAGGGCGTCGATCCAGGGACCGTAGGGGCGTCCCGCTTCGGCTTCGTACGCTGTGGCTTCGAATACGGTGCATCCGCGACGGCGTGCTTGGTCACTCAGCTCGGTCAGGAGGCGGGTCTTGCCCACCCCGGACTCGCCCTTGAGCAAGAAGATCTTGAGGCTTCCGTGAGCCGCATCGTCCAGGAGCGACACGAGGCGCGCTCGTTCGTCCTGCCGCCCCACCAGAAGGCCCTCGCTACGGTGCTTCAAGACCGGAGATTCCTTCGGCGCGGGAGTGGAAAGGGACACCGGCGCCGCGTCTTCTCGGGTCATGGCCGCCGCGCTGTTCACCTCCCGCCAAGCAGCGAGCAGTGGTCCACCGGGTCCAGCGCCTAGCTCTTTCAACATGCGAGCGGCGCTTTCATATTGCGCCTGGGCCTCGTTGCGTCGCCCAGCCAGCGCGAGAAGACGGATCAAACGCGCCCTCGCTTCTTCGTTCAGAGGATCGATGCGCACGAGCTCCCGCGCGTGCGGAAGGGCTTCGGTTGGTGTCTCTTCGAGCCGCTCCACGAGTGTCTGCAGAATCTGGCCTTGCAGCTTGCGCGCATGCTCTCTTTCGGCTGCGCACCAAGCGGTGAACTCGTCGAAATCGAGCAGGTCGAGACCCTCGAGCAGCTCGCCTCGAAAAACCGAGGCGAGCTCGAGAAGGCGACCTGAAGGAATCAACGCCACGCCCGAGGCGAGCTCGCGCCGAACCGAGCGCCAGTCGAGTGAGCCATCGTCGAGGTCGAGCTGCACCGTCTCCCGATCGGCCCGCAGGCAGCGCTTGGTGCCGGAATCGACGAGCGGACGGATTTTCGAGAGGCTCCAGCGCAGGGCGCCCCGCGGGTCGTCCGCGACGTCCCACAATAGGGAGCAGAGCCTATCCCGCCGGTGTGCGCGGCCCGTGATCGCGAGATAGGCGAGGAGCCCGCGTGTCTTTTTCGATTGGGGAAGACGCGCCGCCTCACCGTTTTGCAAGACGGCAAGTGGTCCCAACACTTGGACCTGAAGCGCGGCGACGACGCTCACCCATGGAGGTTCCCCCATCTTCCGGGATTCAGTCAAACGGTCCTTTTGTCCCTCGCGACCGGTCGATTCGTGTTAATTTGCCCGCGATGGAATGGGTCGTCGTCGAGCGTGCGTTTCCCGAGCCTCTGAGCGACGACGAAATGCGCCGCATGCACGACGAATCGAAGTGCGTCGATCTCTATCGGGTGACGAGCATTCGGAGCTACCTGATGCCCGATCGAAAGCGCTTGGTTTGCGTCTTTCAGGCTCCCGACGCCGAGGCGGTTCGCTCGTTTCTCAGAGTGAACCGATCGGAGGGCATCGTCTGGCCTTGCACCCTTCATACGCCGTAATTTCGCATAGTTAGCGAAAAGGCGCTCAGGCCTCGGTTTTTCCACGGTCCTTCACACGGAGCCTCACACGGGCGCTCCGTAGGTTGACGTGTGTGGACGGGAACGATTCCCGCCACCCCAACCAAAGGAAAGAGGAAATCATGGAAACCAATGCAACCACCGAGACCAATCAAAGCAAGCCACGTCGGGAAAAGCGCCCCCTGAACGGCGTCGACGTACCGACCCTGTTCGCGACCATCAACGCCGTGGCCGAGCAGCCGGAGCTCGCGAAGTTCCAGTTCCGGGCGTCGAACGAATGGATCAAAGGTACGCACAGCCGCAGCCGCATCGAGGGCTACAGCGGCGCCGGCGGCGAGCACGCACAGACCGGGGACTTCGTGTATGACGGAGATCACCCCCCCGTCCTCTGCGGAGCAGGCAACGCGCCGACGCCGGTCGAGTTCCTTCTCCACGCCTTGGCTGCCTGCATCACCGCTGGCATTGGCAATGTGGCTGCCGCTCGTGGAGTCACACTCGAGTCGGTGGAATCACGGGTCGAGGGCGACATCGACCTCCGCGGGTTGCTCGGGATTTCCGATCAGGTCCGCAACGGCTACCAGGGCATTCGCCTCGCCTTCAAGGTAAAGGGCGACGCCGACGCCGAGACCCTTCGCAAGATCGTTGCGCAGTCCCAGGCGCGCTCTGCTGTGTACGACGTGCTCACCAACGGAGTTCCGGTGTCGATCGAAGTGGATGCGGACTGATGTCTGACCCGACGGAGCAAGCCGGCCGGCCCCGAGAGTAGGGCTGGTCGGCCGGTCACCGGCGGCAGGGCGGAAAGGGCAGAGGCATGAGACGCACAGACACCATCATCATTGGCGGCGGACAAGCTGGATTGGCAGTGAGCCGGTGTCTCGTCGATGAGGGCATCGACCACGTCGTCTTGGAGCGAGGCCGCATCGCAGAGCGTTGGCGGAGCGAGCGCTGGGACTCTCTTCGGTTGCTCAGCCCGAGGTGGCACACGCGCCTTCCGGGATTCAGCTATCGAGGCGACGATCCCGACGGCTTCATGACAATGCCCGAGGTGATCGGCTACTTCGAAGCCTACGCCAACTCATTCGACGCGCCGGTGCAAGAAGAGACCACCGTGCTCCGTGTGGAGCGCGCCGACGGCGGCTACCGCGTGCAGACCGATCAGGGCGACTGGACGGCGCCCAACGTCATCATCGCGACCGGACATTGCGACGTCCCGTTCGTTCCTGAGGTCGCCGCGAATCTGTCGCCCGATCTGCATCAGCTCGTGCCGTCTCGCTACAAGAATCCCGAGCAGCTTCCCGAAGGTGGAGTGCTCATGGTGGGCGCGTCCGCGTCGGGGATTCAGCTAGCCCAGGAGATTCATCAGTCGGGGCGTCCGGTGACGCTGGCCGTCGGTCGCCACATCCGCATGCCGAGACGCTACCGCGGCAGAGACATCTCCTGGTGGCTCGAGGCAAGCGGCGTCTTGGGCGAACGGGCCGAGCACGCGTTCGATCTCGACTCGGCGCGGCGCCAGCCCTCGTTGCAGCTGGTCGGCACACCGGATCATCGAACCATCGATTTGGGAATCTTGCAGTACGAAGGCGTCCGCCTGGTTGGAAGGGTCGATGGGGCAGGGGGCACGAGAATTCGTTTTTGCGATGATCTACAGCGCAACATCGATTCTGCCGAGCGCAAGCTCGACAGGCTACTCGGTCGCATCGATGCGTTCATCGACGAAACGCGGATGAGCGCCGATGCGCCCAATCGACGTTCACCGATCGTGGCGCGCGAGTCTGCGACCGAGATCGACGTGCGAGACGCCGGCATTTCCACCGTGCTTTGGGCAACGGGTTTTCGCCGTCGGTATCCCTGGTTGCACGTTCCGGTGCTCGATATCCGGGGAGAGATCATTCACGACGGCGGGGTCACGCCCGCCCCCGGCGTCTATGCGCTCGGTCTCAACTTTCAGCGTACGCGCAAGTCCAGCTTCATCGACGGGGTTGGAAGCGATGCCCGGGCGATCGCGGCACACATCGTTCGGCGCTTCAACCGATCTTCAATCGCCGCATAGGAGATGACGTCATGACGATGCAACCAATCGAAGACACCTACGACGCAATCGTAGTTGGGGCGCGCTGCGCGGGGTCCGCCACCGCCATGCTTTTGGCGGCGTCCGGCATGAGGGTTCTCGTATTCGACAAGAGCCCTCTTGGCGCCGACACTCTATCGACCCATGCGCTGATGCGACCTGCGGTCTTGCTGCTTCATCGTTGGGGTCTCACCGAACGTCTCGCGAAGGAAGGGACACCGCCGATTCGGAAGACCTCCTTCATCTACGCCGACCATCGAAGAACCAACACGGTCGAGGTCGACATCAAGCCACGGCTCGGTGTCGACGCCCTCTACGCGCCCCGGAGGACGGTCTTGGACCGCGTATTGGCAGATGCGGCACGCGATGCGGGAGCCGAAGTCCGCCATGGCGTGCAGATGTTGGATCTGTTGCGAACTGAGGAAGGGCGGGTTTCGGGCGTCCGCCTGCGCGACGAATCGGGCGGCACTCGTGAAGTGCGCTCCGGCCTGGTCATCGGCGCGGACGGTCGCCGCTCCACGGTCGCGAGGCTCGCCGGATCCACACCCTATGTGGTCGGCCGCCACACGACGAGCGTCGCCTATCGATATTTCAGGGACCTACCCGTAGATGGCAATCGTTGGTACTTCCGGCCGGGCATGGGCGGGGGCGCGATTCCGACCAATGGAGGCGAGACCTGTGTGTTCGCTTCGGTCCCTCATGCTTTTGCCTCCGGCCCAGCAGCCGATCGTGCAGAAACCTTTCGCCAGGTCCTCGGGCAGTGCGCTCCGGACATTGCGGAAGCTCTTCTGAGCGCGCGCGCGGTGAGCAAGCTCCACTTCTTCCCTGGCCTTCGCGGTTTCCTACGGCAGCCTTGGGGCGACGGCTGGGCGCTGGTGGGTGATGCGGGATACATGAGCGATCCCATCACGGCCCACGGAATCACCAATGCGCTTCGCGATGCAGAGCTCTTGGCGCGATCCATCATCGAAGGCAACGACCTCAGCGAGTATCAGACGGCACGCGACGACCTATCTCTCCAGTTCTTCGAAATCTCCGATCGAGTCGCATCGCTCGACTGGGACATCCCCACCGTGCAGCACTACCACAAGATGATGAGTCAGGAGATGAACCGCGAAGAGGAAGCGCTAGTCGCACTGACAGACGCCCCCGCCACGGCCGCATAGACGCCCTAGCGCAGTCGCCTTCCCATTGACGAGGCTTGGGGTGGAAGAGCAAGCCTTTCGGCTTCCAAAAGGGATTCTCTTCCATCCACGCTTGCCTTGCTCGCGGTCCTGGTCTACCGCTCTTGCGATGGCCGAAGACTCGTCTACATCACGAAAGCTGGCTCCAGCTGCTCTCTATCAAAGCTGTGATCCGCAAGAGCTCGGTTTCAAGACCACCGAAGAGCTCGAAGATCTCGAGGATCTGGTGGGGCAGGACCGCGCTACCGAAGCCATCCACCTCGGCGCGAGCATCAGGCACGAAGGCTACAACCTCTACGTGCTCGGCCGGGAAGGCACCGGAAGGCACTCTCTGGTGCAGCGGTACCTCGAGGGAAAAGCGCGCGATGAGAAACCGGCGTCCGATTGGTGCTACGTCAACAACTTCGAGGAGTCCAGACAGCCTCATGCCATCGAGCTGCCAGCCGGCCGTGGCCGGGAGCTGGCGGAGGACATGCGTCAACTGATCGACGATGCCCGCGGCGCGATTCCGGCGGCGTTCGAGACGGAGGATTACCGCACACGGCGCGAAGCCATCCAAAACGAGCTACAGGAGGAACAGGAAGCGGCCTTCGAAGAGGTGAGTCGACGCGCCAAGGAGCGGGGGATCGGGATCATCCAGACGCCCACCGGTATCGCGTTCGCGCCAATACGTGACGGCGAAACCCTCGGCCCCGAGGAGTTCAACGAGCTGCCGAAGGAGGAGCAAGAACGCTTGGTGCGGGAGACCGAGGAAGTCGGCAAGGAGCTCCAGTCCGTGATGCAGCAGGCGCCGAAGCGCGTGCGCGAAGCTCGGCGCAGAATTCGAGAGCTCGACCGCGAGATCGCACTGTGGGCAGTGGGCAGCCTCATCGAGGAGCTGTCGCACAAGTATGTGGATCACGAGCAGGTGGTCGATTACCTGCAACAGGTCCGTGAGGACATCGTCGAGAACATTTCCATCTTTCGCACGTCGCCCGAGGAGCAGTCGCAGCTCCAACAGCTTTTCGGTGGACGAATGGGGACACCGGATGGCGAAGCATCGGGCGCCACGCAGCGTTATGCCGTCAATCTACTGGTCGACCACTCCGGCGCGAAGGGGGCTCCCGTCGAGCTGGAGCGGAATCCCACCTATCACCAACTGCTCGGCCGGGTCGAGCACGTCTCCCAGATGGGCACGTTGGTCACCAACTTCCAACTGATCAAAGCCGGCGCGCTTCACAAGGCCAACGGCGGCTATCTGGTGATCGACGCCCGAAAGCTGTTGATGCAGCCTTTCGCCTACGATGGGCTGAAGCGAGCCCTGCAATCGGGTGAGCTTCGTATCGAGTCGCTCGGACAAGCATACAGCCTGGTCAGCACCGTGTCTCTGGAGCCCAAGCCCATTCCGCTTTCGGTCAAGGTCGTGTTGGTCGGCGAGCGCATCCTCTACTACCTGCTTCAAGCATACGACCCGGAGTTCTCGACGCTCTTCAAGGTGGCTGCCGACTTCGAGGACGAAGTGGCTCGAACCGATGAGAACACCGCGCTCTATGCCAGGCTGCTAGCGACGATTGCACGAAGAGAATCGCTCAAACCTCTCGACGGCCCGGCGATCGGGCGCCTCGTCGAGGAGAGCGCCCGCGAGGCTTGGGATGCCGAGAAGCTTTCGGCTCGCATCCGGCCTATCACCGACATCATGCGGGAGGCCGATTTTTGGGCGTCGAAGAGCGGCTCGGAAATCATCGGTCGACAAGCCGTCGAGCAAGCGATCGAAAGCCGCGTTCGCCGTAGCAGTCGCATTCGCGATCGGCTGCAAGAAGAGATCCTTCGGAAGACGATTTTGATCGATACGGCCGGCAAGACCGTCGGTCAGATCAACGGTCTCGCGGTGCTCCAGATCGCAGACTTCGCGTTCGGGAAGCCAAACAGGATCACGGCGCGCGTCGCCTTGGGCCCCGGGAAGGTCATCGACATCGAGAGGGAGGTCGAGCTTGGCGGCCCAATTCATTCCAAGGGCGTATTCATCCTGTCGAGCTACTTGGCCGCGACGTACTCGTCTGACGAGCCCCTTTCCTTGTCAGCGAGCCTCGTGTTCGAGCAGTCGTATGGTGGAGTAGAGGGTGACAGCGCATCGTGCGCCGAGCTATGCGCCTTGCTTTCGGCGTTGTCCGGGCTGCCGATCGATCAGTCCTTCGGCGTCACCGGGTCCGTCAACCAACGCGGCGACGTCCAGGCCATTGGCGGCGTCAATCAGAAGATCGAGGGCTTCTTCGACATCTGCCGGGCGCGCGGCCTCAGCGGTTCCCAAGGGGTCTTGATACCGGAGGCCAACGTCAAGCATCTCATGCTGCGTCGCGACGTCCGAGAGGCTGCCAATCAAGGCAAGTTTCACATCTATGCGGTCAATCACGTCAATCAGGCCATCGAGATCCTGACCGGTGTTCCCGCCGGGGAGGCCGGCCCCGATGGCGCATTCCCCGATGGCACGGTCAATCAACGGGTGCGCGCTCGGCTGTCGGACCTGGCCGAGAAGCGCCGGAAGCTCCGCGGCCAAGAGAAGCAGGAGTCGGGCCCGTGACCGCCGTGACCGAGCACCGCCGCACGCGCCGCATCGCCGTCATATTCGCGGGCGGAAGCTCCGATACGGGTCTGGTTCGCGTCTTGGGGTCCCTTTTGCCCAAGACGGGCGCCGACATCACCGGCGTCTTCATCGAAGATCAGACCCTCTTCCGCCTCGCTAGCCTTCCTTTCATCTCCGAAGTGTCCCGAATCACCAGCAAGCGTCGTCCTCTCGCCGTGCGCGACCTCGAGCGTCAGCTCAAGGTTCAAGCCAGGCGCGCCGAACGGGAGCTACAGCGGCTCGCGGAAAGCCTCGGGCTGCCTTGGTCCTTCAGGACGCATCGAGGCCCGCTGAGCAGCGCGCTGGCCGAGGCGCAAAACGTCGATCTGCTGCTGCTTGGCGCAGCGCGCCGTGCCCTTGCGTCGGCAGCAGAGCTTCACGAGACTTCGCGCATGTTGCAGGCCGCCGAGGCCGCGTGGCTCCGCCCGGTCGCCGTGCTCCTCGATCAGGCCGACAGTGGCAGCCGCGCGCTCGAAGCCGGGATCGAGCTCGCCGAAGCCAGCAGCCGGCCCCTGCTCGTATTTCTGGCCGATCCGTCGCCTCGAGCTTGGAACGAAGTGAGGCGCCGGCTTCAATCTTTTGGGCCGAAGCGTGCGGCGATTCACAGAGTGCGCGAAGCCGAGCGTGAAGTCCTTGCCGCAGCCATCCGTCGCGCATCGCCCACCGTGTTGATCGTCGCTGCCGGCGAGGGCGGCTTCGAAGAGCTCCGTCTCACCTCGCTTCGCCAAGAGCTGAGGTGTCCGGTGGTGGTGGTTCGTACCGAGGCCGCCTAGACCGAGTGCACTCGGTCTAGCCCTTGATGCACACCATGGGCTGGAGGCGGGCCACCTTGCGCGCAAGCCCGGCTCGATCGGCGGAATCCACGACTGCACGGACGTCCTTGTACGCGCCGGGCGCCTCCTCGGCCACGCCTCGCATGCTGACCGAACGAACGATGATGCCTCGATGTGCGAGGTTCTTGATCAGCTTGCTGCCGCGCCATTGCTTCTTGGCTGCGTGGCGGCTCATTCTTCGCCCTGCACCGTGACAGGCCGACCCGAATGCCAACGACATGCCTTCCGCCGTACCGACCAGCAACCACGATTCGGTTCCCATGCTGCCGCCGATCAGGACGGGTTGGCCGATCTCGCTGAGCTGCTCGGGTAGGTCTGGATGCCCCGGCCCGAAGGCGCGGGTGGCCCCCTTTCGATGGACGAAAAGATGCCGCTGCACCCCGTCCACGATGTGCTCTTCCTCCTTGCAGGTGTTGTGCGACACGTCGTAGAGCAACGGAAGCTCGGCTTTGGATAGGACCCGGCTAAACACCTCGCGGGTGAGGTGTGTGATGATCTGGCGGTTGGCGAGGGCGCAGTTGATCCCGGCGCGCATTGCGCCGAGATACCGGCGGCCCACCTCGGAGCGCAGCGGCGCGCAGGCGAGCTCCAGATCGGGCAGCTCGATTCCGTGCTTCTCGGCTGCGAGCGCCATTTCCCGCAAGAACTCCGTCCCTACCTGATGGCCGAGTCCCCTCGATCCGCAGTGGATGCTGACGACGACGTCGTCCTGCGCGATGGATAGCTGATTCGCAACCTCGGGATCCAACACCTCGGCGACCCGTTGGACCTCGAGATAATGGTTTCCCGAGCCGAGCGTTCCCATTTCGTCTCGTTGCCGATGTCGCGCCTTCTCCGAGATATATTGCGGCTCGGCTCCCCGCATGCAGCCGTGCTCCTCGATTCGCTCCAGGTCTTCAGAGCGGCCCCATCCGCGGTCGACCGCCCAACGCGCGCCGCCTTCCAACATGGCCGTCATTTCCTGATCATCGAGATGAATGCGGCCGGTGCTTCCAACGCCAGCCGGAATGCGTTCGAAAAGCGCGTCGGCCAGTTGCTCTTTGATGGGCTCGACGTCGCTGGTGCGAAGCCCGGTGAGCAGGCAGCGAACACCACAGGAAATGTCGAAGCCAACGCCGCCTGCCGAGACGACGCCACCTTGCTCGGCATCGAAGGCGCCGACCCCACCGATCGGAAAGCCGTAGCCCCAGTGCCCGTCGGGCATCACGTAGCTCGCCTTCACGATCCCCGGCAGCGAGGCCACGTTGCGGGCCTGCTGCTGGACTTTGTCGTCCATGCCCTCGAGCAGCGCTCGATCCGCATAGAAAACGACCGGCACGCGCATCTTGCCGGTAGGAGCAAGCTCCCAATGATCCTCAGAAACCCTCTTCAGCGCTGTGATGTCCATGGCTATCTGATCTCACACGTCCACGATGCATTGCGCAACCCATTGTCCGTCATCCTCCTGAGTCACCAAGAGCTCGGTAAAAGTCGCCCCTTTGGGCTCGACCACGGGCTGGTGGCGCTTTCGGTCCACCGATTCACCACGAACCTGCGCGCGCAGCTCCTGTCCCTCGATGCGGACCTCAAATTCGCGGAACAGCATCGATCGCGTCGTCATCTCGTAGATGATGGCGTTGAGCCAATCGACGAACAGGATGTCCAGTCGCGGTGCGTGGCAGCGGATGTCGACCTGCGCATCTCGTTGCACCAGCGCTAGGTCCGTAATCGCAGCGGTGAGGGCCAGCGCAGCCTGCTCGAAAGCCGCGTCCGGCGACTCGCCCCGGCCGCGAACGCCGATGTCCGCTTCGTGGGAAAAGTGCTCCCAGCTAGCCATCGGAAACCACAGACATGGCCTCAGCGTGCCTCGCCGATGAGCTCCACCGTGCTCGCTTGTGGGCCTGCTTGGCCTTCGCCCTCCGCGAGCACGTAGCGCACCACGCTTCCGACGCTGAGGGCATCGAACGCATCGTCGAGAACAGCATTGCGGTGAAAATAGATCTCAAGCGCATCCTCTCCTTCGATGAAGCCGTAGTCATCGGCCGGGAATAACTTGGTCACGCGCGCGTGGGTAGGCAGGTCGTGGCTCTTGACCTCCTTTCTCTGTTTTCGCGCGACGTCTTGAAGCTGTCGGCGTGCGGCCCGGAAGGCGTCCCGAAGCGCCACGTAGACATCCTCGTGTGCTTGGTCCTTGGGACCCTGATGGCTCACCACGATCTCGCCTCCAGGCACGGTGATGTCGATACGCACGTCGTAGAGTCGACCCCGATGCGAATGACGGTGCGGCGCTTCGACGACCACGTGGCAATGCACGATCGGCTCGTAGAATTTCTCGAGCTTCGTGGCATTTTCTCTCACCCACGTTTCGATCGCAGCCGACGGCTCCATCTCCTTAAAAGTGATTTGCAAGGGCTGTTGCACGGCTTACTCCTCTCGGCTCCCAATCAGGCAAAGTTCGTGCCGCGGAACCGACCGGCGTATCGGGCGAATTCCGTCGACCTCGGAGAAAAGGCGAGGCGCAGATCTTGCGCGACCAAGCATTCCTGGCGCTACTTATTCGCATGGGGCACCCCAAGCGCTGTGGCATTCTGCCACGATTGATGGCTTGCTTCCCGGAGTGGTATCCTGCTCGCCACGAGTCGAGACGAGGTCGTGACGGCGGACATCTTCGAGCATGCGGATGCGCTGGGCCCGCTCAAGACGATTCACGTTCATGAGGCGTCGCTTGGGCTCCGCGGCATTCTAGTCGTCGACAACGTGGCGATCGGGCCATCGATTGGCGGCGTGCGGATGGCTCCCGACGTGAGCGCCGTAGAATGCGCTCGTTTGGCGCGCGCGATGACCTTGAAAAACGCCGCCGCCGGGTTGCCCCACGGTGGTGGCAAGGCGGTGCTCTACGGCGACCCCAAAATGCCCAAGCGTGACAAGGAGCGCCTCATTCGAGGCTTTGCCAGCGCCTTGCGCAACGAAGAGGCGTACATTTTCGGTCCCGACATGGGCACGGACGAGGAGTGCATGGCCTGGGTCCACGATGAGATCGGACGCGCAATAGGGCTTCCAGCCGAGCTCGGTGGGATTCCCCTCGACGAGCTGGGAGCGACTGGCTTCGGCATCAGTCACGCCACCGACGTGGCCCTCGGACATTGCGACTTCGAGCTGAAGGGCGCGCGCGTTGCCATCCAAGGTTTCGGCGCGGTCGGTATGCACGCAGCCCGGTTTCTGACTGAAAAGGGTGCGATACTAATCGCTGCTGCGGACTCGCAGGGCACGATTCACAATCCGGATGGACTGAACGTCTTGCGGCTCATGGAGATCAAGACCAGCGGTGGCTCGCTGTTGGACTACGACGACGCGCGCAGGCTCCGTCGTGACGATATCATCGACATAGCCTGCGAGATCTGGATTCCTGCTGCGCGGCCCGATGTGATTCGCGAGGACAATGTGAACCGTCTACGAGCCAAGCTCGTCGTGCAAGGCGCAAACATTCCCATCACGGGTGCTGCCGAGCAGATGCTGGCAGACCGGGGTGTGCTCAGTATTCCGGACTTCATCGCCAACGCTGGAGGCGTGATCTGCGCGGCAGTCGAATACCGAGGTTCGAGCCAATCGATCGCATTTGCCACCATCGCAGAGAAAATTCGTCGAAACACCGAGCTTGTTTTGCACGTGGCCAAGACGAACGGAATCTTGCCGCGCCGCGCTGCCGTCGAGCTGGCAACGGCGCGTATCGAAAACGCGATGCGTGTCAGGCGGTTTGGCTCGTTCTCCACGGCACCGGGCTTCGTCTAGTCATGTTTCGAATCCGGTTTCACGGTCGGGGCGGACAAGGAATGAAGACGGCGAGCCGCGTGCTCGGTACCGCCTTCTTCTCTTGCGGATTCGAGGTGCAAGACGCACCGCGGTACGGAGCAGAGCGCCGGGGCGCCCCGACTTTCGCGTATGTTCGCGCTTCCCAGAAGCCTATCCAGGAGCGCGGCGTCATCCGCAATCCGGATTTGGTCATCGTCGGCGATGATACCTTGCCCGCCGTGCCCGCGGCAGGGGTGATGCACGGCGTCGGCGCGCAGACAGTGATGCTCATTCACAGCCGTGACGATGCGGACTCGTGGAGGCATCGGCTCAATCTCGCTGGCCCGGTGATCGTCCTACCCACGAATGGGGACGTGGCTGCAGACACCGACTTGCCGTTCGTGGGGTGCGTGTCGGCAGGAGCGGCGGCGCGTCTCACCGGCGTCATCTCGCGGGAGGCGCTGATGGCAGCGGTCGCAAAAGAGCTCGAACCGCTTGGCGATCGCGCCGTCCGCGAGAACGAGCGGCGTGCCCTGGCTGCGTACGAGGACATGGAGGCGCACGAGGGTGTCGTGAGAGAAGCCCGCGACATTCGTGCCGAGGAGTACGAGGCGCCGGACTGGATCCACCTCGCGCCGGAGGAGGCCAAGATTTCGGCTCCGGCAATCCATGCTGCCGCTACCAGCGAGCATGTGGAGACCGGCGCGTGGCGCACGGCACGGCCTGTCGTCGACGAGGCCCGGTGCAACCGTTGCTGGTGGATTTGCAGCACGTACTGTCCGGAAAGCGCGATTGCGGTGAGCCCCGAAGGCAGGCCTGAAATCGACTACGATCACTGCAAGGGCTGCATGATTTGCGTCGCGATTTGCCCATCCCATGCGATCGCTGCCGTCCCCGAAGAGGCGACCCCAAGAGAGGAGCTCGAGAGCCGATGAGCCGAGAGCTACTGACCGGCAATGGCGCCGCTGCCTGGGGAGCACGGTTGGCCGAGGTCGACTACGTGCCCGCCTTTCCCATCACGCCCCAGACGGAGATCATCGAAACACTCGCCAACTGGTTCGAGTCGGGCGAGATGCCGGGGAGGCTCGTCACGCTCGAGTCCGAGCACTCGATGATTACGGCGGCGGGCGCCGCCGCGGCCACCGGGGTGCGCGTGTTTACTGCCACCTCCAGCCAGGGCCTGCTCTACGGGATGGAGATGATCTTTTCGGTCGCGGGATGGCGAGCACCCTTTGTCCTGGTGAATGTGTCGCGGGGGCTTGGAACCCCGACGACGCTCGAGAGCGACCATACGGACGTTCTGGCCGCCAGGGACTCGGGCTTCTTGCAGCTTCACTGCGCCACCTGCCAAGAAGTAGTCGACACGATCTTGATGGCGTACCGCATCGCCGAGGACACTCGGATCCGGCTCCCGGTCATCGTCAATCTGGATGGCTTCTATTTGTCGTTCACGCGCGAGCCCGTCGAGCTGCCCGATCCCGCCCTGGCGCGGCGGTTCCTTCCACCGTTCGATGCGCAAAACCTGCGATTTCGAGCAAGTGCGCCCACCAGCCAGGGGGTCGCCGTGCTGGGCGGCTCGCCTTACTCGTACTTTCGTTACCAAGCGCACTTGGCGTCCCTGCGAGCAATCGAGGTCTACGACGAGGTTGCCGATGAATTCGAGGCGGCGTTCGGGCGCCGCCACGAGGCGATCGAGGCCTATCGTTGCGAGGACGCCGACATCTTGTTCGTCATGATCGGCTCCTTCGCCACAAAGGCCAAGGCGGCGGTCGATCAGCTTCGAGAGGCTGGTTGGCGCGTCGGGCTGGCGCGGATCCGCCTGCTGCGGCCTCTGCCGGTCGACGCTTTGCGGCGGGTCACCTCGGGGGCGCGCGGTCTGGCGGTCATCGACCAGAATCTGTCGATGGGCCAGGGCGGGGTGCTCCACAGCGAGGTTGCCTCGGCGCTCTACGGTCATCCGAAAGCACCCCCGATCTTGGCGAGCTTCATCGGGGGCCTCGGCGGGCGCGACATCAGCCCAGAGGAGCTCTATGAGATCGCTGCGGAAACACGCAAGGCGATCGATGAGGGACGGAGCCCGCTGCCTCGACTTCTCTTCACGCGCGACGAGCTGCGCGAGATTCGAAAGCTCCAAGCCATCGCAGAGGTCGAGCGCAATGAGCTCGAGGTGAAACGATGAATGAAACCGCGTTCAAGCGCATGAAAGACCTGCCGTCGACGCACTTGCTCGGCACGGGAACTCCCATGTGCGCGGGTTGCGGAGGCTTGATCGCCCTTCACGAGATCTACGACGTCCTCGGTCCGAAGAGCGTATTCGTCAACGCCGCAGGGTGTATGACACTCCTCTCGGTCTTTCCGTTCACACCTTTTCGGAGCTCGTGGTTGTACACCTCCATGGCCTCTGCGCCCGCGGGTGCGCAAGGTGTGCGCGACGCGCTCGACATCCTCCTCGAGCAGGGAAGGATGCCGCCAGAGGACGATCTCGACGTCGTCGTGCTCACGGGCGACGGGTCTGCCTACGGCATGGGGCTTTCTTCGACCTCGAGCGCAATCGAGCGCGGCTTGGACTTTCTCTACATTTGCTACGACAACGAGGGCTACGGAAACACCGGCCACCAAGCTTCCGGCGCGACGCCCCACGCCGCCAAGACGAGCACGACTCGGGGACCGGGTGGGTTTTCCGGGTACAAGAAGGATCTGTTTTCGATTTGGGCGGCGCATCAACCCGCCTACGTCGCCACGGTCATCGGGTCAGAGCCCCTTGACCTCGCGCGAAAGATCGAAAAAGCAAAGAGCCTGCGTGGGCCCCGGTTAATCATCGCGCTTGCGCCTTGTCCGACCGGTTGGGAGTTCGAGCCGCGCGACTCGATCGAAATCGGTCAGCTCGCGGTCAAGACGGGAATCTGGCCGCTCAAGGAGTACGTGGACGGATCGGTGGCGCACACGGTCGTGCCGCGGCGGAGGGCGCCCGTCGAGCAGTACCTCGAGAAGCAGGGTCGATTCGCCCATCTATTCCATCCTCAGCGCAACGATCGGCTGCTGGCGGAGCTGCAAGCACGGGTGGACGGCTACTGGGACTCGGTCTGATCTCCCGCGTCTTGGTGCGGGATACGTTGGCGCGACTTTTGCTTCGCTTATCCATGCACGCGCCGGGCGTGCCATATGAGAAAGGAGAAGATGACCATGACACTCATGAGAAGAGGGCGAGACCCGTTTGCAGGGTTTGGAAGCCTCCAAGAAGCGTTCCGCGACATGTTGGCGACATGGCCGTTTGGGGAGCGCGAGTCGCTGTCCATCGCGGATTGGACTCCCTCATGCAACGTCTCCGAAACGGATGAGGAGTACCGGATCGAGGCCGAGCTCCCCGGTGTGAAGCAGGAGGACCTTGAGGTGAACGTCGAAGATCGCGTGCTCACGCTTCGCGGGGAGCGGCGGGAGAAGAAGGAAGAAAAGGGCAAGAAGTATCACCGCGTCGAGAGCTCCTACGGCAGCTTCATGAGGAGCTTCAAGCTGCCCGATGATGCCAACGAGGACAAAGTCGACGCAAGCTATAAGGACGGCCTGCTGACGGTACGGATTCCACGCACGGAGCCGAAGAAGTCCACGGCGCGCGCCGTTGCGGTCAAATCCTAGCTCACGGAGTCACCGATGACGCACACCCAGCTTCGATTCAGCGATGAGGCAAGGGCAAAGGTGCTGGCGGGCGCGGCGGCATTGGCCAATGCCGTCCGCGTCACGCTGGGCCCCAAGGCCAAGAGCATTCTCATCGAAAAGAAGTGGGGCTCGCCCCTCGTTTGCGACGATGGCGTGACCATCGCCAAACAGATCAACCTGAAAGATCCAGAGGAGAACCTCGGCGCGCAGATGCTGCGTCAGGCAGCGGTCCGTACGGGCGACTTGGTGGGTGACGGCACCAGCACCTCGACCGTGCTCGCGCACGCCGTCTACGCCGACGGGCTTCGAAACGTGACCTCCGGCGCAAGCGCCATCGACATCAAGCGTGGTCTCGATCGCGGCACGAAGCTCGCCGTCGAGCAGCTCGCCAAGCTCTCGAGGCCGGTGACGAGCGCAAAGGAAAAAACGCAAGTCGCCACGATCTCGGCACACGGCGATGCCTCGATCGGCGAGCTCGTCGCCGAGGCGCTCGACAAAGTAGGTGACGAGGGAACCGTATCGATCGAGGAAGCCAAGGGCACGGAAACCTCCCTCGAGGTGGTAGAAGGCATGCAGTTCGATCGTGGCTACCTCTCGGCCTACTTCGTCACCGATGCCGAGCGCATGGAGGTCGAGTTGCAAACTCCTTATGTCTTGCTCAGCGATACCAAGATTTCATCGATGAGGGACTTGTTACCCGTCCTCGAGGCGGTCGCCCAAGCGGGGCGTGCGATCCTGCTGGTCGCCGAGGACGTCGAAGGCGAAGCCTTGGCGACCCTGGTCGTCAACAAGCTCCGGGGCACGTTTCCTTGCGCCGCAGTCAAGGCTCCCGGCTTTGGCGATCGACGCAAGGCGATGCTGCAAGACTTGGCCGTGCTGACCGGAGGGCAGGTCGTTTCCTCGGAGCTCGGTGTGAAGCTCTCCGCCGTGACGCTAAGCGACCTCGGGACTGCAAAGCGCGTCGTCATCGACAAAGACACGACGACCATCATCGGCGGCGAAGGCGAAAAGTCCGCCATCGAGGGCCGCTGTGCGGAGATTCGCGCGCAAATCGAGCAAACCACCTCGGACTACGATCGTGAAAAGCTCCAAGAGCGGCTGGCCAGGCTGGCGGGCGGCGTCGCCGTGATCCACGTGGGCGCACCCTCCGAAGTGGAGCTGAAGAACCGCAAAGACGCGTTCGACGATGCGATCAGCTCGACCAAAGCAGCGGTCGAGGAGGGCATCGTGGCGGGCGGTGGGCTCACTCTCTTGCGGCTCGCCGACGCGCTGGCGGAAGAGGAGCGCCGTGCGGATGGCGACATCAAGACCGGGATCGGCGTGTTACGGCGGGCTCTCGAGGCCCCGGTGCGACAGATCGCCCTCAACTCCGGCGTCGATCCGGGAGTGGTCGTCGACCGGTTGCGTTCGGGGACCGGTGACTTTGGTTTCGACGCCAACACGGGACAGTACGTCGATCTCGGTGAAGCCGGGATCATCGATCCGGCCAAGGTCGTCCGCGTCGCGTTGGAAAACGCGATCTCGGTGGCAGGAACCCTGCTGCTCACCGAGGGCACGCTTACCGAGATCGAGGAGAAGAGCCGCGAGCCAAGCCCGGCCATGCCGGAGTTCTGACATGGACAGGCAAGAGCAGCGGAGGCAAATGGTGAAGCGCCAGATCGAGGCGCGGGGAGTGCGTCAGACGGCCGTGCTCGAAGCGATGCGCAGCGTGCCCCGAGAGGCGTTCCTTCCCACGCACCTGTCCGAGTTTGCCTACGAGGACACCCCGCTGCCCATCGAGGAGGGACAGACGATCTCTCAGCCTTACATCGTTGCCGCGATGGCCGAGGCGTTGCGCATCGGGCCGAACGACAAGGTCTTGGAGATCGGAACCGGTTCGGGCTACGCGGCTGCCGTCCTCGGAGAAATCGCAGCGGAAGTCTACACCATCGAGCGGCACCGCGCGCTTGCCGACGAGGCAAGAAGCCGGCTGCGGGAGCTCGGCTATCCCAACGTGCACGTGTTGTGTGGAGATGGAACCCTCGGTTGGCCCGAGCACGCGCCCTTCGACGCGATCCTCGTCTCTGCAGGAGGGCCCTCGGTCCCCCAAGCCCTCGTGGAGCAGCTTGCTCCCGGCGGCCGAATGGTGATTCCCGTCGGCGCCGAGGTCCGCGACCAACGCTTGTTGAGGGTGACCAAGCAGCCCGATGGCGAAGCGCGCACTGAGGATCTGGGGGGCGTGCGGTTCGTCCCGCTCATCGGCGCGGCGGGTTTTGCGGAAGACGCCGGAGCACCGAGCGCCAAGCGAGTTCCGACGCCGGAGCCTCCGGTCGCCCATCTGGTGCGCGAGGCTTGTCAGCCGTTTGCGGCAATCGACGACGTAGAGCTCGGTCCCTTGCTCGATCAGATCGGCGATGCTCGGGTCGTCCTTCTCGGCGAGGCCACGCACGGAACCTCGGAGTTCTATCGCATGAGAACGCGCATCACGACCGAGCTGGTCCTGCGGCGCGGCTTCGACGTGGTGGCCATCGAGGGCGACTGGCCGGACGCCGCCCGCATCGATCATCACATTCGTGACTTGGATTATCCGATTCGGGAAGAGCCGATCTTCACGCGCTTTCCTACGTGGATGTGGCGGAATCGAGAGGTGGTCGAGCTCATCGCATGGCTCAAGTCGCACAACGAGCTCATCGACGATTCACGGCGGCGGGTCGGATTTTGCGGACTGGACCTCTACAGCTTGTACAAGTCGATCGACGCGGTGCTCGACTACCTGCGCGACGTCGATCCGAAGGCTGCCGAGATCGCAAAACAACGCTACGCCTGTCTCTCGCCTTGGGAGCGCGACCCGGCGCTCTATGGACGTGCCGCGATCAGCCGAGGCTACGCGCGGTGCGAGGGTCCGGTGGTCGAGGTTCTTCGAGACCTGCTCGAGCGTCGCCTCGAGTACGCCTTGGCGGACGGAGATCGCTTTTTCGATGCCACCTCCAACGCGCATTTGGTGGCTGCGGCAGAGGAGTATTACCGCGTGATGTACTACGGAGGCCCCGATTCGTGGAACCTCCGCGACCAGCACATGTTCGACACCTTGGAGCGCCTGCTGGAGTTTCGCGGCCCGCGGGCCAAGGCGGTCGTCTGGGCACACAACTCGCACGTCGGCGATGCGCGGGCGACCGAAATGGGTGCAGCACGCGGGGAGCACAACATCGGCCAGCTCTGCCGGATGAGCTTCGGCCATTCCGCGTTTTCCATCGGCTTCGGCACCCACACGGGAACCGTGGCCGCTGCGACCGACTGGGGCGGACCAATGGCCGTCAAGAGAGTGCGACCGTCGCATCCGACGAGCTACGAACGACTATTTCACGACGCGGAGGTGCCCGCCTTTCTTCTGGCGTTGCGCAACCCGGTCCGCGAGGCGGTGCGCGAGGAGTTGGCGTCACCGCGCTTGGAGCGGGCCATCGGCGTCATCTATCGGCCAGAGACCGAGCTGCAGAGCCACTACTTTCAAGCGGCGCTGCCGTGGCAGTTCGACGCCTATGTTTGGTTCGACGAGACTCATGCGGTCCGTGCGCTTGACGCGGAGTCGGCGCGCCACGAAATTCCCCAGGTCTACGGATGACTCACAGTGCTTTGACACCACCAAGGGGGCCGCATGTCAGAACGAAAAGAACACGACGAGCCAGCGCTGCAAAGTGACGTCCTTGCGCTGAAGAAGCGAATCGAGGTCTTGGAGGCGCGCGTCAACGAGCTCGAAAAAGAGCTTCGGGAGACGCAGGAAACGGCGCCTGCCGACTACTGATTCACTCGAGCAGCGAAAGTTTCGGTTGAATCCAGCCGCGTTCGCGGCATGTGGAGACACAAACGTCTGGCGGGCCGCCTAGCCATCTACTGGCCGTCCGCACCGAACGATTCGATCTGCGCGCGCAGCTTTTCGAACGCAGCAGCCGACCATGCTTTCGATTCTCTCGAGCAGACGGGCTCGGCGTCGGCCTTGTTCGCCCGCGTGATGCAGGAGGCATAGTAGCGTTGCGTCCATTCCATGCTCTCGTTGCGAGCACGCAAGCCATGCTCGAGGCCCTGCACGTAGCCGTAGTCGTAGATGTTGATGAGCACGCTCTGCGCGCGGGCGGGCCGCAGCGCCTCCGCCGACAAGGCGGAGATCTCTGCACGTCCCTTCTCATACCGATCGCCTCGAAGCGCGGGCTCGGGGCCGGAGACCTTCCGGCATGACTTCACCGGGTCGTCGGCGAGCTCCATGCCCTTCTTGCAACCGTTCGCCCCAGCGAGGTCAACGTAGTACGCGTGCGCCGTCTCCCAGTGCTTGGCTCCTCGAACTGCGCCGGCGTCGTACGCAAAGTCGATCCGCTGCCGAATGAGCTCCGCCCCCTTCTTGTAAGTCGCGCTATTTCGCAGCTCGACGAGCCACTGCTCTTCGGTCTTCGGCTGCTGCTTTTCTTCCTCGGCTGTCGCAAAAGGGGCAACAAACAACGAGACCACGCATGAGACGGCAAAAACGATACGAGACATCACCCGCAACCGTGAGCCCGCCGGAGGATGCCTGTCAAGATGCACAGGCCCCGCTAGCTGCTCGACCCTCGACCCTCGGACCCCGTCCTCGAACCACGCGCACGGCCCCTTCTTTTCAAGCTCTGCGGTTTCGTGCGAGGCTACCCCCGTCGGACCCCCCGAAAGGAGACCGCCATGACCCCAGTCGAATGGCTTGCGGCCAGCGCCGTCCTCACCGCCCTTCTTTGGATTCCCTACGTTCTCGAGCGCATGGTATCCCTCGGGATCGTCGGGACGCTCAAGCCCGTTGAACCCGAAGACGAGCTCAAGCAGCGGCTCTGGGCTCGCCGGGCCAAGCGTGCCCACTACAATGCCGTGGAGAACTTGGTCGTGTTTGCGACCTTAGTGCTCGTGGCGCAGGTGATCGGTCGGGGCGAGGACGGGCAGGTCTTGTTCGCGACGCAGTCGTATTTCTGGGCTCGCGTGGTTCATTTCCCCGCGCTCACCATGGGTTGGACTGGGATTCGTACCCTCGCGTTCTTGGTGAGCTTTGCTGCGCAGATCATGGTGGCCCTCCAGATCTTCGCCGGGTGAGGAAGCGAGGCTCTTGGCTGCCCGTATACCGAGCTCGAGCCTCCTCAGTCGATGATCTCACTGACCTGGATCGTGATCGGCGGCCTGCTCATGAGCGCGATAGCGCTCGCGGGAAGCGCCACGCTCCTCATGAAGGAAAAGACGCTCGAACGCATCATCTTGCCGCTCGTCGCGTTTGCTGCCGGCTCCTTGCTAGGCGGCGCGCTGTTTCACATGTTGCCCGCCGCGCTCGATGGCAGCTCTGATCCGCTACCCATCTACGGATGGACGGCCGTCGGATTCGTGTCGTTCTTTGCGCTCGAGCAACTTCTGCATTGGCACCATTGTCAGCGCGCGAGCTCGAGCTGCCGGCAGCCGCTGACGTACTTGATTCTCATCGGCGATGCGCTGCACAACTTCCTGGGCGGTCTCGGCGTGGGAGGCGTCTTCCTGATCGACCCGCGCCTTGGAATCGCAGCATGGCTCGCGGCAGCTGCACACGAGGTGCCCCAGGAGCTCGGGGATTTCGGCGTCCTGGTTCATGGAGGATGGGCGCCCCGCAAAGCGTTGCTCATGAACCTGCTCTCGGGGCTGACATTTCTGCTCGGAGGATTGCTCGCTTGGTCGCTGTCCTCCGCCATCGATGTTTCGTTTCTGGTGCCGCTCGCCGCAGGAAACTTCATCTACATCGCCGCCTCGGACCTCGTTCCAGAAGTCACCAAGCATCAGGGCGGAAGAGCCAATCTGGTCTATTTCGTTTGCTTCGTGGCCGGGCTCGGGTTGATGTGGGGCACCCGAATCGCATTGCCTTGATGGGCGTTCACTCTGCGGCTTCGGGGAACCGTTCCGCCGGTTCCACCGTTTCGAGCCGCGCCTCGAGCAGATCCGCCCAGGCGCGAAGATACACGATCACGTTTTCGCGTCGATGATGGGAAAAGGCCTCCGTGTTGTTGCCGAGCCGACGGCGAACCTCCGGATCGCTCAAGCGCTCCAGATGGGCGACGTCGTCTGGGCTCAAGCCGAGCTCGTACATTTCGGCCAGCACCTCGTCGAGCGGCGCACCGGTCACTTGGCACGCTCCGACGTCCTGTGGCTCCCAAGCTCCCTCGTCTAGGGTAGGGCGGTCGCCGAAGTCAAACTCCGGAAAGGGCCGCCGCAAAACCGAGTCCCGCGCCTGGCCGCCCCAGTCGCCCTCACGTCTCATCGCGCGTTTCTGAATCTCGGCCGGATCGAGCCCCGTGATGGTCTGCGCCAAGTGACCGCAGTTGCAATACGCGAAGCTGGACCAGCGATAGGTCACATCTTGCCGAGCCAAACGCGCCGCGGTTTGCCGCAACGCAACGATGAGCTGCCCTGACAGTTGCGCCATGGGTGAAGTCTAGGGCTACCAGCGCCCCGGTCCACCCCATGCTAGCGTCACCTGATGTGGCGAGCGGTTCTCGTCCGCCTGCTCTCGACAGCTCTGTTGATCGTCGGGCTTGCGGCATTGGTGCTCTACCTCCGATACGGCGGTGGTGCGCCATATCCCGATCTCACCAGCGAGCCGCTGTTCGACCAGAGCACGCTCGAGGTTGCGGTAACGAGCCCCGAGCCCATCGGCAACGTGGCCGTCTCTGCGGAGGGCCGGGTGTTCTACACGATCCACCCGGAAAGCCGCCCCACCGGCCCGAAGCTCCTCGAATGGGTCGATGGGGTGCCCCGGGCGTATCCGAGTGAAGCTGCCCAAGCGCAACTCGAAACGCCGCTCGGCGTGGTGGTGGATCAGCAGAACAGGTTGTGGACGATCGATCACGGCAATCATGGAACCGGGGCAGCCAAGCTCCTGGCATATGACCTCGGCACCGGCGCCCTCGCGCACGAGCACGTCTTCGACGGGTCGGTCGCGCAGCTCGGGTCCTTTCTACAGGATTTGCAGGTCGATTCGAGCGGGAAGCACGTCTTCATCGCCGATGTGAGCTTCTGGCGAAAGAATCCCGGTCTCGTCGTCTACGACGTGGAGCACGGGCAAGCGCGCCGAGTGCTCAACAGCCATCCGTCGGTTAGTGCCCAGGACTGGCTGATCCGCAATCCCACCAAAGACATGGAGTTCTTCGGAGGGTTGGTCGTGCTCAAGCCCGGCGTCGATGGGATCGTCATCGATCGCGACGACAAGTGGCTGTACTACGGTGCGATGGCCCACGACACGCTCTATCGCATCGCGGTCGAGGATCTGTTGGATGCCTCGTTGAGCGAAGGCGCGCTCGGAGCGAAGGTGCAGGCGGTGGGCCGCAAGCCGCTGAATGATGGTCTCAGCACCGACCTCCAGGGCAACGTACTGATCACGGATGTCGAGCATGGTGCGGTGCTGCGGATGACGCCGGGAGGAGAGCTCACCACGCTCATCCGAACCGACCGCATTCGTTGGGCTGATGCGCTGAGCTACGGTCCTGACGGCTGGCTTTATGTCGCGGACAGCGCGATTCCCGACCAGATGCTTCGATCGAAGGCCCACATGCAGGCCAATGCGCCGTATCTGATCTTCCGGTTCAAGCCCGGCATCGACGGGGTTCCCGGGCAGTAGCGTTGCAGGGCCCTCCTGTACAGATGCCCAATGGTCCCGCCGCCGAGATTGTGTCACCCATAGGGACATGAATCTCACATTCACCGAGGAAGAAGAGGCGTTCCGCCACGAGGTTCGCAGCTGGATCGAGAGCGCCATGCCCGAGGACATCCGACGCAAGGCACGGGGCGCAGGCCACTTCACACCCGAGGACTCGTTGGTCTGGCACAAGATCCTCCACGAAAAGGGCTGGGCAGCCCCCCATTGGCCGAAGGAGCACGGAGGCACCGGCTGGGACGCTGCCCGACGCTTCATCTTCACGGAGGAAATGGAGCTGTCCGGCGCTCCCCAGCTTTCCGTGTTCGGGCTGTCGATGGTCGGCCCCTTGATCATTAGCTTTGGAACAGAGGAGCAGAAGAAGAGGTTTCTCCCCAAGATCCTCAGTGGGGAGGAGCTCTGGTGTCAGGGATACTCGGAGCCCAACGCAGGTAGCGACCTTGCGTCCCTACGGACGACGGCCGAGGACGCCGGCGACCATTTCATCGTCAACGGGCAGAAGACCTGGACTTCGTATGCGCAGTATGCCGACTGGATTTTCTGTCTCGTGCGCACCGATCCGAAAGCCAAGAAGCAGACTGGCATCACGTTCTTGTTGATCGATCTCGAGACACCGGGCGTGGAGGTGAAGCCGATGCTCACGCTCGGCCACACGCCAGCTTTCTGCGACACCTTTTTCGAGAACGTGAGGGTACCCAAGGCCAACGTCGTCGGCGGCATCAACCAAGGTTGGACCATGGCCAAAGCGCTTCTCGGACACGAGCGGACCTTGCTGGCCATGATCGGTCCTTGCCGAAAGACGCTGCAGAACATCAAGCGCATTGCCGCGACCAAGACGGTGCACGGGCGCCCGATGCTCGAGGATCCGGTTTGGCGGGCCAAGATCGCGCGCCTCGAGATGCGCTTCCGCGCCCATCTCATGGTGAGCTACCGTGCCCTCGCGGATCAGCAGAAAGGCAAGATGCCGGGGCCCGAGTCGTCGATTTTGAAGCTCGTCGGAACGAAGCTCGTGCAGGAGATGACCGAGCTCGGCATGGAGGTCATGGGGGAAAACGCCCTGACCTGGTACAACGAGGGCGTTTGTCCCCCGGTCGAAGAGTCGATCGGTCCGTACTTCTGCTACGAGCGTGCGGCGACCATCTACGGCGGCTCCAACGAGATTCAACGCAACGTCATCGCCAAGATGATTCTGCAGCTTCCGAGCAGCTGACGCGAAAGACCGAGGGGGAGCTACCGATGGATTTCGAGCTAAATCAAGACCAACGCATGCTGGCGAAGACGGTATCGGGCTTCGCCAAGAACGAGTCGCCCGTGAGTCGCTTCCGTAAGCTACGTGATGACGACGTCGGATACGACCCCGCGGTGTGGCGGAAGATGGGTGAGCTCGGATGGCTCGGGGTCGCCTTTCCCGAGTCGGTGGGCGGAATCGGTGGCAGCTTCGTCGAGTGCGCCATCGTGCTCGAGAATCTCGCTGCCACTCTGACGCCAGAGCCGTATCTCGCTTCGGTGGTGCTCGGCGGGATGACGCTCTTGCGGGCGGGTGACGCCGCCCAGCACGAGGCGTACCTGATGCCGATGATCGAAGGGGAAGGGACGCTGGCCCTGGCCTATTCGGAGCCGCAGAGCCGCTACGACGTTGCGGCCATCGCGACCAAGGCCGAGCCTCACGGCGCGGGCTACCGGATCTCGGGACGAAAGATTTGGGTGCTCAACGGGCATCACGCCGATCACTTGCTGGTATCGGCCGACGCGCCGAACGGGCCCACGCTGTTCGTGGTGCCTCGCCAGGCCCGAGGGGTCCACGTCACCGTCGCGAACACCATCGACGGCCACAAAGCGGCATTCATCACATTCCAAAATGTCGAGGTCGGTCCGGACGCCCGGCTCGGAGATGAGGGTACGGCGGCCGGATCCTCGACCGCACGATGGACTACGCCGCTGCCGCCGCGGTAGCCGAAGCCGTCGGCATCGCCACCACGATGCTCCACATGACCCTCGACTACTTGGGCACCAGGGAGCAGTTCGGGGTCAAGATCGGCTCTTTTCAGGCCCTTCAGCATCGGGCCGTGGACATGTACGCCGAGACCGAGCTGCTCCGCTCGATCTCGATGGCATCCATGGTGCGGGCCGATGACGACGATCTGAGCACGCGCCGTCGCGACGTCTCCGCGGCAAAGCTTCAGCTTGCGACGGGCGGCATCTGGGTCGCCCAACAGTCGCTGCAGCTCCACGGCGGAATCGGCGTCACCGACGAGCACGACATCGGCCTCTACTTCAAGCGCATGTATGCGCTCAACGCGCTTTTCGGGGACCAAGAGCATCAAGTGGCGCGCTTCGCCAGCGACCCGGCGTTTGCAGAGACCGTGGGCTGAAACCGAGACCGGGCAGCTACGCTCCGAAAGCCAGCTGCTGCTAGCTTGACCGCAAGCGGCCATCGACGCACCTTCCGACTCGCGATGCTTCCAAGACGCCTCCTCGTTTGTGCGATTCTTCCAATCGCCTGTCTGGCCTCCGGCTGCAACGATCGAGACCTCGGCGAGTGCAATCTCGGCAGTCTCGAAGGTGACGAAGACGGGCTCCCGGGTCCCAAGGCTTTCGATTTGGTCTACAACTCGATCGACGGCCGCCCGATGTTCGAGGGTCAAGCCCTCGTGCAGGCGAGCTGCGGCAACGGAAGCTTCTGTCACGCGCCTAGTGCGGTAGGGGCTGGGCGAATCGGCGTGCCCGCTGGCCTCGATTTCGACGTGCAGCTCGCTTGCACGGACCCGAGCGTCGATCCCACCTGTGCCAACCTACAGCCTTGCGAAGGCGCCGGCGCGCAGTCCCCGTACTGCGAACGCCTCGAACGGCTGCAGAGCAATCGTGACACCACCGCCTCGTGGGGTGGAGACATCATGAACGAGATTCGTGACGGCACGATGCCTCCGGGCGCCGCGGGAGAACAGGTTCAAAACGACACGCCCTGGATTCGTCCCAACCTGACCGAGCTGCCACGGCTCGACACCAAAGAGGGTCGAGACATCGTGCGGAACTGGCTCGCATGTGGCGCGCCCGTGGTCGCCCGAACCGAGATCGCGCCGACGCCCCAGAACGAGCTGGCTCCCTGCCAGTCGCTGGAGGACGAGGTCTGCGTATATTCGGGTCCGCAGGGGGACCTCCCCGATCCGACATGGAGCTCGATCTACTGGAGCCTGATCTTCACCCAGTGCGTGACCTGTCACGGCCCGGCGAACTCCAACTTGAACTCAGACGATCCAAACCCGGCGAATCCGCTCGAAACCGGCACCATTCCCGGAGGCGCCAGCCCGCAGGGTTTCGCGGCCCTCGACCTGACGGGCTCCGATCCGGCGGATACCTCCAACTGGCCCTCCGAATCCCACGGAGCCCTGGTCGACGTCCCGGCCTCTGCCGCGGGAGCGTGTGAAGGGCCGGGTGTCATCAACGTGATTCCAACCGACGGTCCCGGCTCGTTGATGATCCAAAAGATGCGCGCGGAGCAGACTTGCGGCCGCGAGATGCCGCTCGGTAGCGGCACGCAAACCATCTCGAACGCCGTGATCGCGGTCGTCGAGCAGTGGATCAACGCGGGCGCGCCGAACGACTAGTGCGGCAGCTCACGTGTCGCAGTCCGTCGACATTCGACCCGTGCACTGATCGAGCTCGATGCGACATTGAAGGGTATCGTCGAGACATTGAGATGCGCACGGGGCGTTTGCGCAGCGGGTCCAGATGAGCACATCGCCGCTGCACCACTCGAGCTCGCCGTAGCAGCGCGCGCATTCCAAGGACAGGCCCGGGACGTCCTCCTGCATGCAGTCGGCGGCGACGCAGGTGACGAATGCCTCCTCTCCCTCGCTGAAGTCGAGCTGGCACTGCGTCAGAGCACAGGTCGCGGAAACTTCGCGCGGGTTTCTCAGAAGCTCTGTCAACGCGGCGATGTCCTCCGGATTATCGCAGGCGCCAGCGCTCACACCACCGACACCGCCCGTGCCTCCCGCGCCGGCCGTCCCGCCGGTGCCCGCCGTGCCTCCCGTGCCTGCCGCGCCCGCCGTCCCGCCAGTGCCACCGGACCCGCCGGACCCGGCGAATCCGCCTCCACCATCGGTGCCGCCCATCGGGGGTGGTGGCGGAGCCTCGTCCGCGCAGGCGTAGATGGCGCTCAGCAGAATGGCCACCGCCATGAAGCGAAACGCTCTCATGGCAGGTAGGCTATCAATCTCGATGTGCTCGGTCGAGCGGCCGTTTTTCAGTCGTGGACCGTGACTTTGATCATCTTGACGGGCGTGACCGGGCGATCGCCGGCGCCCGTCCGGGTCGTCTCTATCTTATTGACGACATCCAGGCCTTTTACGACCTTGCCGAACACGGGATGTTTCGACGGCCCTGGGCTGAACCAGTCCAAGTACGCGTTGTGGGCCGTATTGATGAAGAACTGCGAGCTGCCGCTGTTCGGACGGCCCGTGTTTGCCATCGAAAGCGTGCCGGGCTCGTTCGAAATCTTCGCACCGGCCGGATGCTCGTCCTGAATGGTGCCTTTCGGGCTGTTCCCAGTCCCCGCGCGCGGGCTGTTCGGGTCGCGGCTGTGCGGGCACCCGAACTGGATCATGAACCCCTCGATGACGCGATGAAAATGAAGCCCATCATAGAACCCGCTCTTGGCGAGCTCGATGAAGTTACCCGCGGTAATCGGCATCTGATCGGTAAACAACTCGACCTCGATGTTCCCAAGCGAAGTCTCCAAGGTGGCAGTGGGATTGGCCATGGGGGTGGGGTTATCAGGTTTCGCGCCGGACGCACGCCGCCTTCCCGCGGGGTCCACGCCTTCGAAGCCGGCAATTGCGCTGAACGCACGGTTTCGATATACGCACTACCGTTGTGATACCAAAGCTTCACGGCGCGCGGACCGCCGGCCACCTCCAGTCGACCGCTGAGCCCAGCGCCGGGTTGCGGGCGCCAAGCCCGCGCGGATGCGTGCAGAAGCTCGCGCACGAGACCGACAAGCTTCTCGTTTCCAAGCTCGCGAGCCTCAAGCCCCGCGATTTGAAGGATGCTTCCGAGCTCATTCAGGACGTGGCTGACTTCGAAAAGACGCCCGCCTATCGGACCTACCGGGACGATCCTGAGGCGCTTTTTCCGAATCCCACGCGTACCGCGATCAGAAAACGCTGGCTGGCACCGCATCGCGTCGGCTTCGCAGAGTGGACCTGGCAAAGCGTTCATCCCCTGATTTTCGAGGACATCGAGCCCGCCTATCGGAGCCACGAGGAAAACCAAACCGCCCTTCTCAGGACCTTGAATCTACGGATCAAGGGCAGGCCGATGGCGATCCTCGTGAACGGCTTCTCCTCCGGACACCACCTGTTGGAGCGGGTGGCGTGGCCCATGCGGGAGTTTCGTCGCCTGGGGATCAACGTGTCGTTGTTTGCGCTGCCGTTTCACGGTCCGCGCGGCCGTTCGTTTCCGCCCGCGTGGCCCCAACAAGACACCAAGCTCACCATCGAGGGCTTTCGGCAGGCGATTTGGGATTTGCGAACCGCCATTCGGGCGGTGCGTGAAGCGGGCGCAAGCCACGTGGGCGTCGCCGGCATGAGCCTCGGTGGCTACACCGTGAGCCTGCTGGCGACCGCCGCCGCCGACGTCGATTTCATGCTGTCGTACATTCCCATCGCGAACCTACCGGACACCATGAACGAGCTAGGCTTGATCCCGGGTACCGGAACAGTGCAACGGAAGCTCTTCGAGGGATATCGCAAGCTGCTCGAGCCGGTCAGCCCGGAAAGCCGAAAGCCCATGATCGAGCCGGACCGCGTCGCGATCATCTCAGCCGAGTTCGACCGTCTCGCGACGGTAGAGCACGGAGCGCGTCTCGCTTCCCACTTTGGGACGGAGCTCATCACGTTCCCCGGAGCCCACATGCTTCAGCTCTGGCGAGCCCGGGCGTTCCGCCGAGCACTCGAAGGCTTCCAAGACAAAGGCGTGCTGCCTCGGGCTCATCGACGTCTCGAAGCTCGGCGTCGTCGGGCGAGCCGCACTCTTGCTGGATGATCGCCTGCGCGTCGCGTTCTTCACTTCACGATCGCCCCCGCGTGGTCGTTGGCATCCACTCGTGGCATCTTCTCCGCTCGGGTTTCATGGCTCATCTACGTACTGGTTTCGTCTCTTCGGCGTCGCTTGCGCTTCTTCTCATCGCCGTCTTCTCCATCGGTTGTTCTGAGCACGAACCCATCGTCGTCAACAGCGCCGAAGATATCGAAATGCCACCCGAGGGGACGGTCACGCTTCGTTCCGCGCTCGCTTCCGCAGCGAGCGGTCAACCGATCGTGTTCGATCCAAGCCTCGATGGGGCAGTCCTCGAGCTTTCCATCGTTGGGGAGGACCACACGACGCTGAAAGGCGAAGTGATGGGCATTCGGGAAGAACCGAGCGGGCCGGTGTCCTACTTGGTGGGCTACTTCGATCGAGACTACGGTCGTTCGGCTCTCTACGCGCGCAAGAACGTCGTGATCGACGCTTCGGATCTTCCCTCCGGGATTACCCTCGCGTGGACCGGCGGCGAATCCAATCCGGCCCGGGTGCTCGCAGTCTATGGGAACTTGACCATGACGAACGTGTCCGTCACCGGCGGCTGGAGCGTAGCGGAGGAGTTGCCGCCTCCACATCCCGACGACGAGCACGGTCAGCTGTCGACCCGCGCGCGCGGTGCCGGGATTGCCGTGTGGGGGGTCGCCCGGCTCGAGCGCTGCAAGCTCTACGACAACCATTGTGCGAGGGCGATTGAAGTTCCGGCCAGATCCCGCGACGCGGGCGTCTTTGGAGGGGGCGTCTACGCGGACGTCGTCCACATGGACAACTGCCTCGTGAGCGGCAATTCCGTTTCTGCTACCGGAGTCTCTGGAGGCGGTGTGTTTGCCGTCGGTGGTGCCGAGGCGTCGAACACGGTCTCCAGGATCCGTCGATCCGTCATTACGGGCAACGGCATTCATGGAATCTTTGCCTACGGCGGTGGGGTCTATTCGGATGGAGGCGGTATCGGCAAAGCCAAGAAGCTCGCTTTGGAAAACAGCACCATCGCGAGGAACCTCGTCGCAATGCTGCCGGACGCGCCGCCTCCCTTGTACGGGATCGGCTACTGGCGGGGGGGAGGGGTCTACGTGTCGAACGGCTTTCTCGAGATTCACGGGTGCACGATCGTGGAGAACGAGGTCCATGGAACCCCACGCACCGACGATCTAGACAAACCCAACCTCGCCGGCGGCGTGGCGGCAACGATCGGCAACGCGCACGCCTTAGAGGACATGACCATCGGGCATTCCATCATCGCTGGCAATACCGTCCACGAAGCGGACGGCGAAGCCGACGATCACGACATCTTCACCGGGTCCGCCTTCTACTTCAAGAGCAAGGGGTACAATCGCATCGGGGTGATCGATTTCAGTCAGATCCTGGTGCCGGTTGGACAAAGGGACTGGCGTTCACTTTGTCGGAGGCACTACCCCAAACAGGGAGACGAAGACGGAGCCGAGGTCGCGGACGTGCTGGATCTGGCGACCGGAGTCACGCAATCGAGCTCGATTCTCTCCGCGGGGGTCGACCCTGGAGAGCCCGTGGTGCTGCACTACGAGCCCCAGGGAAGCGCCTTGGATCAGATACCGACGGCGGCCTATGCGGTGACTGAGGTGCTTGCCGAATACGAGGTCGCGGGCGGTCATCAGGACGACTTCCTTTCCATCGTGCTCGACCGGCTCGAGGCACACTACGGGCTCGACGGTTTTGCCCGTGACTTCACGGTGGATTTCGAATCGTTCCTCCAGTCGGTGGATTTGGATCCCGAGACGCCAGGGGCGCAGCCGTATCTGGATCCCTCGGGCAATGCCATCGTCACGCTCGCCGACACGCAATGGTTCGGTCCGCGCGTGACGTGGCCGTCGGAGCTTTCGAACCACCCCTACATCCACTTTTGGCATCGTCTCGACGTTGCTCTTCTTGCCGCGGACCTGCCGGGGATGGGGCCTGAGGTGCTTGGTGACGACGAATGGATGACCCTCTTCACGCCGGGTCCCCTTCCCGAAAACCGGTATCTCAGAATCTTCATGAGGGAGCACGCCGTTCCCGGCCTTGCAGCGTTGGCGGTCGATCAGCTGGGCAACGCACGGCCACAAAACGAGCTCTGCGACATCGGAGCCATCGAGAGGAGGTGACCAACAAAAAAGTAAAAAAGATCTGACCGAGGTTGGCGGTCGGTGAAGAAGCGAAGCGGGCTCGGCGAAGCGTGCCTAGCGTAAAAGATCTGACCGAGGTTGGCGGTCGGTGAAGAAGCGAAGCGGGCTCGGCGAAGCGTGCCTTGAGCCTGCTAGAATACACCGAGGCAGCGCTTGG
>Ga0111159_1016_pt1 | contig 46256 bp, 44 predicted proteins | sample DeeMarSeWOR28_12_FD_80259 | JGI IMG/M metagenome (GOLD analysis project Ga0111159, IMG submission 80259) | Myxococcales bacterium SG8_38 | reverse complement strand
CAGGTCCCCAAGGAGTGTTTGGTAACTGGGGTGAAGTCGTAACAAGGTAGCCGTAGGGGAACCTGCGGCTGGATCACCTCCTTTCTAAGGAGCACAGCCTCGAAAGAGGCGTGTATCTGGTCATATCCGAGTAGTGGCTATCGCGGAGCCCGTTGTTAGAGCTCTGCACGATTCCGATTCAGTTTTCAGCGTCCGATCGGGGACACGCAACCCCTTCAAAGCGCGGTAGTTTCCGAGGCTTCCGGTGGCCCTAGTGGCGGGTAGGATCAGGAGCGCCCATAGCGTTGCGATCTTTGCGGGAGATCGGTAGCGATTCCGACCGGTTATCAGTGTGGAGAGTGTCCCTGAAGAATTACGTATGCCGACGGCCTAGAAGGTGGCGGTCGCGCCAGGTATAGGAGCGGCATGAAGCGGAGGCCGTTGTGGATTGTTCTTGGCCTACTGGGTGTCCTGCTGCTCCTCGACGTACACCCCTGGACCGAAGGCACGGGGGGTTGCGGACAACCCAACCTCTCCGATGGCGTGCAGTCGTGCGCACCTTGGATGGAGATGTATTCTTCAGACGCCGATGATCTGGAAATCACGATCCATGACGTCGACCTCGAAAGCTACCTGAAGGAGCTTTCGTCGTTTGGCGCGGGCATGCCGGCAACAGACATGATTGGAGCGAACGGTCCGGCACCCGCGGCCCAAGAGGCCCAAGCGGAGGGCATCCAACGCACGTTAGCGGACGTCTTGGAGTACGCACGAGATGCCGAGGAGCCCGTGGAAGTCGTGCTTGATGTGGGCGATCTGCCTTTCCCAGAGCTCCCACGATGGAGCACGATCGACGGGGAGTCCCGCAAGCGGGTGGTTGCCGATCGTAAGGCAGCCATCGAAAGGGGCCAAGAGAACCTAAAGAGATTTCTAGACGAGCTCGGGGCACGGACCACGAAACCCACTGGGCTCCTCAACCATCTGCATGCCTGGATCCCTCCGGAGGCAGTGCCCGAGGTTGCGGACCATCCCGACGTGAGAGCGATCTACCCCGCCTGGCAATCGCTCAGTCCATTGTACGATCTTGAGGAGCTGAGAGAAGCGACTTTCTTGTCGGAGTACTGGGACCAAGACAAGAAGGGTGAGCGTGCGTCTCGCACTTGCGAACCCGCGGAAGGTTATGACGATATCAAGATCGCGGTCATCGAACCGTCGATCGCGGCCATGTTCTTTCCCAACGGAATCGATAGGAGCCATCCGGGCTGGGCAGATTGTGAGTTCGGAGTATGCGAATCGCGGATTCGCTCCGTGTTTAATTGTTCGCTCACCGCCACCGATGCAGAATCCTGCCGGCCGTGGGCTGGCGAGCCGCAGGAGTTTTCGAACCACGGTACATGGGTCAGCTCGATCGCGGCAGGAGATCTCACCCAAGGACAAGATCCCAACACCACCGACCCTTACGAACGTCGAACACGAACGGGCGTCGCGCCCGAGGCCTCCATTCTGTATTTGACGGCCAACTCGACCGGTTTTCTGAGCGCGGCCATCGCCTCGGCATTTCTTCTGGGAGCCGATGTAATCAATCTGTCGCTCGGGGTTGCAGAGTGCTCTCATGACTTGAAAACAGACTGCGGCGGCCTAAATCAGGTCATCCGAACCGTGACCGAAGGCGGCGCTCTGATCGTTGCCGCAGCGGGAAACGAGCAGACCCCAACCGGTCGTTGCAGACCCGGTAGCGACTGCAGCGTTTGCTATCCGGCAATCCGTCCCTCGGTGGTCGCCGTTGGTAATGTCGAAACCGCGAGGGGCCTCGACTACGACCTCGCGGACATCGCGGAGACCAGCTCGCGAGGTACCGTGACCGTCGGGATCGGCGGGCGCTACTCCGCGCTCTTTCCGGAGGGCGTTGCCATACCGGTAGTGTCCATCGCCGCGCCAGGCAATCTATGCTCGTATTTCAGTGAGGAAGGTACCTATGATGAGATTGGTCGAAGCGGAACGTCCTTCGCCGCACCGGTCATCGCTGCAGGGGCCGGCTTGGTTCGGGAGGAGTTTGGCCCGGCAGTACGGGACGCGAGGATGCTCAAGTCCCACATCTTGGCGATGGGAGATGGGACGGACGCCGAGACTCCCTCACGGGGTGTCGCCGTGGGAATGTCGAGCACCTGGGGCGCCGGCAGGGTGAAGTTTCATTCTTTCGAATCGATGGAGAGCCCGAAGGGAATCGCTCATCGATCGTTCCATCTTCGTGAGAACGAGCGTGCCATCTTGACCGCCGCGGATACCAAGGGAGAGAGGTTCGACCCGCGAGTCACGCAGTGGAAGATGGGGATGTACATCGATGCGTCAGACCTTTCGGGAATTCCCTACGTCTTGATTAGCTACCACGACACCTGCAATGGTCGCCGCATCATCGCGGCAGATCTCGAGGCGGGGCTCGAACGCCACGCGGTCCTCGAGAGCCCGGCGGTGAACCAGGCGTGCTTGGAGATTCGAGTCTACGGGTACTCCGTTCCGGAAGGCGGTGTGGAGGTGTTCGTGACCGACTACTACCACTCTGGCGACCCAGCACAGCACTAGAGGGAGGGCTGCCTTGGGGGACACGCAAGGCCCGAAAAGACTCCTAAATTCCGGCAGCTTACGGGGTGCACCGCGAAAACGGAAGCCTGCGCCGTTCCAGTGTTCCATTCGAAGGCGGTGTCGATTCGCTGGCCTACCCCCGTGCCGGACGACGACCCCGCAGGGCCCTGGCTACCCGAACCTCAGCATCGGGGTCCCGTGGCCCTCACCTGGCTGTTGCTGGTGGCAATGAGCTATACTGGCCAAAATGTCGTGTGTGTTCCGCTAGGAGCCGGAGCGGAGAAAGTAGGAAACCGGTTGCTTTCTAAGTTTCGGCACGCCAAGAAGGCGGGACCAGCGCGGTTGCGGTTCTCAAGGGCTGTTGCGAGCGCGCATGCCGTGAGCCCCGGGCTGAGCGCAGCGGATGCGTTGATTGGTCTCGACAGCCCGACTAGGCAGCGCTCGACCGCGAGCGCAGCTCGGGATGACAGTGTCGACACGATTCGAGGCATAGCCGTGATCCTGATGGTCGCGGGGCACGTCATCGGCGACTCGAGCACTAGTGGGATGAGCGTTCCCGACGACTCAGGCTGGCACCATGCGTATCTGTCGCTGCAATGGCTGCGCATGCCGCTCTTCACAGTGATTTCGGGTTACGTCTACGATCTCCGTCCGATACGCGCGGGGGCGACAGCAAAGTTTGCACAGGGCAAAGTGCGCCGTCTGTTGGTTCCTTATTTCTTCGTCAGCACTCTGTTCGTCCTCATTCAGTCGGTGGTTCCCGGCGTCCACGGGCACCTGAGCCTCACCGCGCTTCCCGGAATCCTCGTCAATCCATATGCGCACTTCTGGTACCTGTATGCGCTGGCGTGGGTTTTCTTCGTAGTCGGAGTGGCAGATCGGTTTGGCGGGCTTTCGACCGTGCGACGCTGGGCGGTTGGGTTGGGCATTGCAATCGTTCTGTCCGGATCGAGTCCTTTTGGTACCCCGATCTTCGCGATTGCCCAGACATACTATCTGCTGCCCTATTTCCTTCTCGGAGTGGGACTCCATCGATATGGCGCTCTGCTCAATGCAGGGCGCACTCTCTTCGTGGTTTTTCCACTATTGGTCATTGGGGTTCTGCTCCACGAAGCCTCGCTCTTCGATTGGTGGGAGCCGACCGAGCTGCAGGGTTGGCTGCTCACCACGTTTCTCGGAATGATCGGCACGGTCGCCTTGCTTCGAATCCGCTTTTCCTGGAGGCCGCTCGCACGCATTGGTGCGTATTCTTACGGGATCTACCTTCTTCACGTGTTTGGAACGGCTGGCGCGCGCATAGGGCTCTATCGCGTAGGTATCGGTGCCAAAGGCACGGTTTTCGTCGTTGCTCTCGTGGCCGGTGTGCTTTTGCCGATCTTGTTCGAGCTGGCGATCGATCAGGTTCCCGTCCTTCGCTTGCTCATGCTGGGAAAGAGCCCCCGCGCGGGCATCGCCCAGACTAGCTGAGTGCACGAGGCCTTCGGAGGGTAGCGGACGCAACGGCGGAATGGATGGCGGAGGCATCACCGTGCTGGTTCCGCAGTGCGTGACATCTGCGTACCAGATCGTGTTCCGAGGCCTCGTCGAGCCTCTCGATCCGCTGCTTCAATACATGGATACCCCCGCGGGTTCGCGGGATGACTCGCAAAAGCCCGACATTTCCAGCCTGGTCGAGCTCAAGGACGTCGCGGGCGTCTATTCGCGATTCACGTGGAACGTGGGCGACGTCCCCGAGGTGATCGATCAGGGTGGCACGTTGATCACCGCGGACTTCGTCGAGAGCTCGGGGCTCAACCCCTCGGACCTGGATAACGGCATCGGAGGGATGGAGGTAGTTCTTCTGCTCTGGAAGATGACGGTCGGCGCGTCCACGGTCGTGGGAGAGGGCAAGATGTCGGTGGTTGGCCTCGATGATGACACCGTTCGGATCGCCATTGTGGACTTCAATCCCTGGTACGCAAGGCTGGGCCAATTACTGCCGATTCGAGGTGACGGGCTTCAATATGCACCTCGATCTCGCGACGCCGGGCTCAGAGCCCTTCGCAGTCGTCATCGACTACACGGCTATGGGTAACGGGTTCGCGATCGAAAGTGGGTCGATCATCTTCGGCGAAGGAGATACGGCTAGCTTGACGGGTGGCTTCAAGCTCGGCACAGCCGCCGCAATTCCATTCGAGTTCGATCTCGATTACTCGACCGACCCCGCAGGGATCGAAGGCACCTTCGGCGGGACCCCCGCCAGCTGCACGATCGATCTGGGCACGTTCGCGGTGACCTGCTGACGCTCGTTCAATCGGGGACACGCAATGCCCGCCAGAGCGATGCAATTGCGAAGGCTTACGAGGCGCACCGCGAAAACTCAGCCTTCCGCGGGCTCGATCGGCAAGTAGGACGGCGCTCATGGCGTTGCGATCTTTGCCGGAGATCGGTAGCGATTCCGATCGGTTATCACCGTGGAGAGTGTCCCCACCGTTTTTGCGCTAGAAAGCCTGCACGATGACACAGAAGCCGACCATTCAATATACGAAGACCGACGAAGCTCCTCTTCTTGCGACGTATTCGCTTCTTCCGATCCTCCGTGCGTTCACTGCGCCTGCGGGCGTGATGGTCGCGCTGCCGGACATCTCCTTGGCCGGCCGCATCCTGGCCGCTTTTCCCGAGGCGCTCGACAAAGAGCAGCGGGTCGACGATGCACTGGCCGAGCTTGGTCGCCTCGCAAAGACACCGGACGCCAACATCATCAAGCTGCCGAACATCAGCGCGTCGGTGCCGCAGATGAAGGCCGCCATCGCGGAGCTACAGGCCAAGGGCTTTGCGGTGCCCGACTATCCCGAAGACCCACAGGCCGACGAGGAGCGTGCGATCGCAGAGCGCTACGGGAAGGTCAAAGGCAGCGCGGTCAATCCGGTTCTCCGTGAAGGCAATTCCGATCGTCGCGCGCCGAAAGCAGTCAAAGAATATGCCCGCCAGAATCCGCACTCCATGGGAAAGTGGAGAAGCGACTCGAAGACGCACGTTGCCACGATGAGCGCAGGCGACTTCTATCACAACGAAAAGTCCGTGACCTTGTCTGCGCCAACTACGGTGCGCATCGAGCACGTGGCCGAGGATGGAACCAAGACGGTGCTCAAAGATGAGCTCGCTCTTCTCGAAGGGGAGATCTTCGACGGCACCTACATGAGCAAGGACGCGCTCCTAGGGTTCCTGCGCGAGCAGGTGTGTGACGCGGCCGGCCTTGGCGTGTTGTTCTCCCTTCATCTCAAGGCCACGATGATGAAGGTGAGCGATCCCATCATTTTCGGTCACGCAGTGCGGGTCTTTTTCGCGAATGTCTTTCAGAAGCACGGTGAGAAGCTGAAGAAGCTAGGGGCGAACCCGAATGACGGCTTTGGCGAGGTGTTGAAGCGAATCGAGAGCCTTCCCGAAAAGGAGCGTTCCGCGATCCAGGCGGACATCCGGGAAGCATACGATAAGGGACCAGCCCTCGCGATGGTCGATTCAGATCGGGGCATCACGAACCTCCACGTTCCGAGCGACATCATCGTCGATGCGTCGATGCCCGCGATGATCCGAAGCTCCGGCCAGATGTGGAACGCGGATGGCAACACCCAGGACACCAAAGCGGTGATCCCAGACAGCAGCTACGCCGCGGTCTACCAAGAAGTGATCGACTCCTGCAAAGAGCATGGCGCGTTCGACCCGACCACGATGGGAAGCGTTCCGAACGTCGGCCTGATGGCGCAAAAGGCCGAGGAGTACGGCTCGCACGACAAGACGTTCGAGATTGCTTCGGGCGGTGTGGTGCGGGTCGTCAACGAGACCGGCAACGTGCTGATGGAGCACGAAGTCGGCGCAGGCGACATCTGGCGGGCGTGTCAGACGAAAGATGCGGCCGTGCGGGATTGGGTCGGGCTGGCGGTGCGCCGCGCGCGCGCAACGGGATCTCCTGCAGTGTTCTGGCTCGATGAAAACCGCGCTCACGACGCGGAGCTGATCTCCAAGGTGAAGGCCTACCTCCCCGAGCACGACACCAAAGGCCTCGACATCCGGATCATGGCCCCGGCCGAAGCCACGCGTTTTTCACTCGAGCGCATCCGCGAAGGCAAGGACACCATCTCCGTCACTGGCAACGTGCTCCGCGACTATCTCACCGATCTATTTCCCATTCTGGAGCTGGGCACGAGCGCCAAGATGCTTTCGATCGTGCCTCTCATGAATGGCGGGGGCCTGTTCGAAACTGGAGCCGGAGGCTCGGCGCCCAAGCACGTTCAGCAGTTCGAGAAGGAGAACCACCTGCGCTGGGACTCCCTCGGTGAGTTTCTAGCATTGGCCGCGTCCCTGGAGTTCATGTCCGAGCGCTACGACGACCCCAAGATCAAGATCCTGGCGGATGCGCTCGACGCAGCCGCGACCAAGTACCTGCTCGAGAACAAGGCGCCATCGCGCAAGGTGCACCAACTCGACAATCGTGGCAGCCATTTCTATCTCGCACTCTACTGGGCACAGGCGCTTGCCGAGTCCGAGGACGCCGATCTGCGGAGGCGATTCACACCGGTCGCGAAGGCATTGGCCGAGAACGAAAAGAAGATCGTCGACGAGCTCAACGCGGTCCAAGGCAAACCGGTGGACATCGGCGGCTACTACCTTCCCGATGCCGAGCTCGCCTCAAAGGCCATGCGTCCGAGCCCTACGCTGAACGCGATCATCGATGCGCTCTGAACAGGCGGCCCTTGCCGCCTTCATCCGTAGCTTCGTTGGTGCGCCTCGAGGGTGCGGTTGGCCTTTTCCAGCGCCTCCAATATCCGATCATGGATCGACGGGCCCCGAATCTGATCCGCCCTGAGCGTTGCAGTATGGGCTGCACAAAGATTTTTGGCCTCGCGCCAGCGTTCGGCGAGATCGGTGGCCCAGCTTCGAAAATCCCGCGCGGCGCCGGCTCGCTTTTCGAGCGCTTGGCCGAGCGTGGGATGGAAACGCATGACATCGGTGAGCCCGACCAAACGCAGTGCCTTGGGTAGGCGAACGTATATCAGGGTGTCGTCCACGTGGATGGTCTTCGAAGCGCGGTGGAAGACCAGCACCGAGGAGAAATGAACTTGCTCGTTCGGCGAGATGAAATCGACGCCACGCGGAACCGAGAACTCGAAATCATCGGTGAAGACTGCGTGGAGCTCCGGATCCTCGGTGCGCGCAGCATCCCAGGGCAGATCGGGAAAGCGGGCATGGTGTCGAGCCGTGCCGTAGAGCTTCGCGTCTGGGTACCGCTCATGCATGGGGCGCACGTGAATCGTGTGGAAAGGGTGGACGTTGATGATCGCTTCGATGTCTTTGCCCCCACGGGTCAGCGCCCGGGCTTCGCGATCGATTTCATCGGGAAGCGAGTAGGCATCGAGGAAGACGAACCGGCCGTTTTTTCGACGGACCAGCGAGACCTGCGTGCCCACCTCGATGAGGCCGGCCGTCTTGAACGAGCCACGAATGTTCCAGAAATCCGGGGCGATTTGGCGTATCGTCGGGCGCATGGCGTTTCGAGTCTACTCTCGGACGGACCGTCTGGGGAGCGTTTCCCTCGAGCAGATCATCGCTGCCCGTCCAAGACGTCGAAAGGTTCGGCGCTGCGCTTAGCGGAGCCGGAAATACAGGAGGAGAGACAATGCTGAAGGAGTTCAGGGAATTCGCGCTCAGAGGCAACGTGATGGACATGGCGGTGGGCATCATCATCGGTGCTGCCTTTGGAAAGATCATCGCCTCGCTCGTCGGCGACGTGCTGATGCCCGTCATCGGTTTGTTCATCGGAGGTTTCGATCTCAGTCAGGAATTCATTCTGCTCGGGGAGGGAAGCTACGAGTCTCTCGCCGCCGCCGAGGAAGCTGGCGCCGCGGTGCTCAAGTACGGATCCTTCATCATGACGGTCTTCGACTTCGTCATCATCGCCTTCGTGATCTTCATGATGGTGAAGTGGATCAACTCGCTTCGCCGAAAGAAAGAGGAAGGCGTCGAAACGGCTCCGCCGGCTCCTCCAAAGCAAGAAGTGCTACTCGAAGAGATTCGCGACCTGCTCGCCAAGCAGTAGCGGAAAGAGCGCACCCGCTCTCGGTTGCGCGATTTCAGCGCTGTTTTCTTCCGAAGAGCCCGGAGAGCAGGCCCTCTCCTCGCGACTTGCGAAGGAGCCACTGTGCCTTTTTCGCCAACGCGGGCCCTGCCAACGCACCCACTCGAACGTCCAGGATCTCACCGTTGTGCACGAACAACAGTGTAGGGACTGCATGGATGTTGAACGGTCGGGCGAGCTGGGCCTGGGCTGCCGTGTTGATTCGCACGAAACGAATAGGCTCGTCCGCGAGCTCGCGCGCGACGGCGTCGAAGCCAGGCGCCATCGCTTTGCACGGTCCGCAAGTGGGCGACCAGAAATCGAGAATCGCCGCGCCGCCGTCCTCGCGCATCAGATCCTCGAGCTCGGCCAGTGTCGTGAGGTCTTCGACCATGCCGGACCCTAGCACACGCGCAACTGTTTCCACGGCCTCACGACGCTACGGACACGTCGTGAACGGGCTCGAATCGTCCCGTGTCGCGGTCCATGAAAACCAGGTCCGGCTCGGCGAGTCGTTGGGAAGATTGTACGACTGGTATCCGTCCTTTCGATACCGCGGGGTCGTGATCGTCGATAGGTTCGCCGATACAGCCACGGTCTCGTCCGATTCAGGCGGTCCGTGAATCAGCGGTTGCGCCCAGACCGAGCGCTCGGGATTGTCGCCAGGCTTCAATCCGCCCCATTTGCACGCGATCTTCCCGTCACAATGCACGTTGCCCACTGCGTGCATGGGGTCGAGACAGCCTCTGCCTCTGCTTTTTTGCGATGGCGTATACGCCCGTCGATCTTTCGACCAATAGCTTGGGGCTGCTTTGCATTTGGCCCATTCGATCGTTCCAGCTTTGCGGTCGAGCGTGCCGACAGCCACCGCACGCGTGTTTCCCATGTAGCGGCACTCGGCGGGAAAACCGGCATCGCCCGGCCGCCTCCATGCGGGCGACTCGATCCCGTTGCAGGACGGTGAGAAGTGGTGAACCGTGGTCGTGACGTCGATCATCGCGTCGATGGTGAAGCTCTCATACATCGCAAAATGCAAGATCTTCACCTTCCCATCGACGACGCGACCGTCCTTTTGCTCGTAGCGAAGCACCAGCGATCCGGGGATGCTCCGCACCGTCTCGTTGCCCTTTCCCAAGTAGGTATCGGAGATCTGCAACGTGGCATCGATGCGATAGGAGATGGTGCAAGTGTCCGCTGCGAATGCCGGCCGCGCCGTGCAAGCGCTCCACGATCCGAGTGCCGCCAGAAGAAGAAGTCGTCTCATCGAAGCTGAGAGAGCCTGCCTGAAACGTCGTGGAAACCCAAGATCACGGCTCGTGCTTAACCCTTCCGCCGTTGCTCCATGGCGCCGCGCATCCTAACCTGAGGTGGGGTTGAAAGGGGGTTGCATGAGAGTCTTTTCGACGCTCTTGTTGGCTTTGGCCGTTTCCAATACTGCATTTGCGGGTCCGCAGTCGACAATCGGCGGGAAGCCGCTCGAGACGGAGATGGCGCACAACGTCGGGGTCGGATGGCCCAGCCTCTTCTACGAATGGTGGAACAACGGCAAGGGTAAGCTCGATTGGGCACTGGGCGGGGAGCTCGTCTATGGAGACTGGTCGGCCGCGTATTCGGACGTGGCCGTGGGCTTCGCGTTCAACGTTCCATTGCGCTGGCACATCCACAATCGGAAGCACGCTAGGTCCACCACTGACGTGGGGCTCCGCTTCACGCCGGGGGCCATGGTCGGCGGCACCGAACGAGACATTCCACCCTTTGGCGTCCAGCTCGACCATCGAGTGACGGGAGGCGTACGCGCGGAGCTCGCCATCCCCGTGTCCATCGACGTGCACGAGCGCGTCAGCGTGGTCACGGGCGGAGCGATTCCCTTGACCGTCATGTTCGCAGAGGGCGAGGATCCGTGGGGGATCATTCCCTTGCTGATCCGCATGGGCGTCGAGATCAACGCCTCTCCCAAAGTGGCGCCGTTCTTTCTGTTCGAGCTCGGACCCGGGATCGGGGTCGGAAGTGGAGGCTCCGACGTCGACTTTGCCTTCCGCATTTGGGTGGGGACCGCCTTCTGGTCGGTGCTCGGCAACTAGCGACGGCCGCCGGTTCCAAAGATCAGCAGGTACGCAACCGACACCCAGGCGGCCCCATCGCCATGGCGCCGAGCACAGCAGCGCCAAAGAGCACGACCAACAATGCTCTCTGTCTGTGACCAGGTCTCACTTCGGCTCTTTCACCTTGGCTGTCGCACGCCGCGGGAATAGATAGGCTGCCATGAAGGTCCTAGCTAGCGACGATCGTTCGTGACCTCGACTCGGCGAGCGATGCGCCTCTCGCTGGCGGAAGCGCTCTTCTACGCCCTCATGGTGGGCGCGGGCGAGGTCTATTTCCTCGCGGATGCCGTGCGACTCGGGGCCACGGCCCTCGAGCAAGCGTTGGTAATCACCGTTCCACTTTGCGTGGGGCCGCTCGGGCCTCTGACGTCGTTGGCTATCTTGGGCCGATATCGCCGCCGCAAGGCGGTCGTGGTCGGTGCCGTCACGACACAGGCGCTCGTCCTCTTCTCGATCGTCATCTCGGACCTAGAGGGATGGCTCTCGCCACCTTTGCTCATCGCCTTTGCCTCTGCGTACCAAGTCTTTGCGCAGGCGGCGGGGACGTCCTGGGCCTCGTGGTACGGCGATTTGGTGCCAGCACGCATTCGCGGTCGCTACTTCGCCGCTCGAAACCGCATCGCACAGGTGGCGACGTCGGCGTCCCTCGTGGTTGCGGGCCTCGTCCTGCAGCGGCTCGAGCCGGGCGCGGCAGGCGTCGTGGCCGCCGGCGCAGGAGGTCTCGGCTATGCGATCATCTTCGGCGTGGCCGGCATCTTCCGGCTGGTGTCTGCCGGTCTGCTGGCGGCATCCCCGGAGCCGGTCGCCGAGCTGCTCGGAAGTCGTCGCGAGTCGCTCGCATTCGCGCGCTCGGACGAGGCACGGCCCGTCCGGCGCATCCTGCTTTTCGCCGCCGCGCTGCAGCTCACCGTCTACGTGGCGTCTCCTTACTTCGGGCCCTTCATGCTCGAAGAGCTTCGGCTGACCTATGCGGAGTACATGGCGGGCAGCTTGGCCGTCGTGGTCATGAAGTTCGTCTCATTGCCCAATTGGGGGCGGTTCATCGATCGGTATGGCGCGCGTGCCGTATTTCTGTTGGCCGTGGTCCTCGTCGCGCTCGTGCCCCTGCCTTGGTTGTGGGCCCGAGGGGTGGTCGTGGTCGTCGTGGCCCAGGCATTGTCCGGGCTCTCTTGGGGCGGCCACGAAGTATCGCAGTTCTCGCTTCTGCTGGAGAGCAGCCCGGCGCGTTCGCGCCTGCACGTCTTTGCCGCAATGAGCCTCTCGAACGGCGTCGCGCAGCTCACGGGCAGCCTTCTCGGCGGCTGGCTGCTGGCCCTGGTCGACCGCAGCTTCGCTCTCGTCTTCATCGTCAGCGCCGGTCTCCGGGTTTTGGTCGCCCTTGCCGCCCCGCGATTCATCGCACCGCGCCTGGGAGCGCCCGGAATCGGGAGGCGACGGCTCTTCCTTCGGCTCATCGGCTTCCGGGTCAGCGGAGGCATGGAAACCAGGCCCGTCCCGGTCGATGACGAGCAGGCCGAGAGGAGCGACGTCGGGGTATGATCGGCCGTAGCATGCTCATCATGGCTAGCCAGATGGAAGTGGAGTGAGATGAAAGAGCAAGTACGCGTGGGTGACGCCGTGGTGGAAGAGCGCTCGGCGAGAGATTCGACCATTGCGGAGCTGAGCCCCGTCGGACGTTCCCGGCGGCAGTGGATCGCGGCCTCGGCGGCTGCGGTTGCGGGCTCCGTGGTCGCTTGTGGTGACGCCGGCGGGGAGGGCAACGAATGCGACCAGCAATGCCAGCCCGACGATGTTCCGCCTCTGTCGCTGCCCGATTTCGAGGTGACTCGCTGCACCGATCAGATCGCGTCGCCGGAGCTTCCGTCCGACGAGAGTCGCTTCGCCGCATGGAATCGAGAGCTTCGTGACCAAGCGCCAGGCCGCGAGGTGGCGCTCGTCGATTTGGATGCCGTCGAGCACAACTTGAAGGTGGTGGGCGGGCAGCTCGGCTCTCGGTACGCGCTGCGTCTCGTCGCCAAGAGTCTGCCGAGCGTTCGTCTTCTCGAGCACATGATGGTCACGGCCTGCACCAACCGAGTCATGGCGTTTTCCGAGGGGATGGTCAGAGACCTCCTTTGCCGATTCGGAAGCGACGTCGACATCTTGCTCGGGCGTCCCGCCACCGCGGAAGCTGCAGCCCGAACCTTTGCGACGCTCGACGAACGCTTCCCCGGCGATTCGAATCCTGCGAGCCAAGTCCGCTGGCTGGTCGATACATCCGAGCGGATGAACGCGTATCGTGATCTCGCCGAGCAACGCGGCGCGACGATCCGCGTGGCCGTCGAGATCGACGTGGGTCTTCGCCGCGGAGGCGCGCGCAACAAAGACGAGCTCTTGGCCATGCTTTCGATCATCGATGGCTCGAGCCGGCTAGAGCTCGGGGGACTCATGGGCTACGACGGCCATGTCTACCTCGCACCGGAGGGCACCGAGTTCGCCGAGGTGCAGGCGCGCTACGCCGACTTCGTTCGAGCGGGCAGCGAGGCCTTCCCCGCGCTTTTCGAGGGCTCACCGCTGTACAACAGTGGGGGAAGCCGCTCGTACCATCGGTACACCGACGACCTCGAGACCCCGGTCAACGAGATCGCCATGGGCTCGGCGTTCTTCTACCCGTACCACTTCGCGGAGCTTCCCGAAACGCGCCTTCGCCGCGCGACGTTTCTCGCGTCTCCCGTGCTGAAGCGAATCGATCCTGCGGAGCTGCCTTTTGCCCCAGGGCTGCTCCCGGAGATGGCGCAGACCAACCCCGATTTCGAGGTGTCCTTCTACGTGGTAGGCGGTGGCTTCCCGGCGGAGCAGGTGTTTCCCGAGGGGCTGGTGGAAAATGCGGTCTCCCCGGGCCCCGAGGGCGTGAACAACCTGCTTTCGAACCAGGCGCAGTGGCTCGGATCCCGGGCGGTGCCCCTGCAGGTGGGCGACTTCGTCTTCTACCACCCGTGGGAAGGAGATGGCGTGCGCTGGCTCTCTCGCCTCGACGTCTTTCGGAACGGAGAGCTCGTCGACCAGTGGAGTACGTTTCAGCCGGGCATCCGGCTTTCGTGATCCCGCCGCTCAGCGGGGCGTGTCGCCGGCGCCGGAATGCCGGCTTCGCTCTCGCTCTTGCTCCTTGCGAAGCTGTGATTCCGCCTCGCGCCGCTGTCGGTCGGCTTCGTCCCGGAGCTGGAGCGCACCCTTGAGGTTCTCGATCAGCTCCGCTTGGTCGCGAAGGCTCTGATGCAAGTGAGTGGTCAGCACGTCGACGCTGACGACCGCGATGCTGGCAAAGACCGCAAAGATCGCGGTGACGCGGAGCCAGTTGGCGAAGACCGAGGGGTCGTAGAACGTCGTCGTTTCGACCTCCGCGAGGCCGCTAGACAAAAGAGCGCCCACCGCGAGCAGCGTCAGTACGTTCATCCCCAGGATGACGAGGGTGACCCGGCGCCCGAAGAGAACCGAGGCCAGCACGCTCTGCCCCGCGAAGAGCAGCGCAGGAGCTGCCAAGTAGCCGACGGAGAGGAACGCGATGACCCCCACGAGGTAGAGGAGCCCCAAGAAACCGAGCGCCCGGACCGGGTATGACAAACGCCGCGCCAAGAGGAGCGCGATGAAGCCCGCATACATCACCACGGCGATGACCACCACGCGCCACGCGCCCAGATCGATCGCGTCGGTGAGTGTTCGCGCGAACGCCAAACCGCCGACCACGACTGCAATCAGCAACGAGGTGTTCAACACTTGGAGGCGAAGCCTCCGTGTTTCCCCGATCACGTCTCTTTCGGGCCACAACCCGTTATTGGGCACCACTCGGTCGATGTTAGCCCGTGGTTGGGGTTTGGATCCAGGGGCGAGTCCCAGCCCGCGTATACGTCTGCCTCCGTTCGGAGGTCACCGGTTGGTTGGGGCCTGCCATCTTCCCGATTGCTTCATCGGCCGGGGCCAAGTCGCTTTGACGCCCCGGACGCGCCTACGCTAGGACCACGCATGGCTGACATCGACGTGTTCAACGGGGATGCGGATGGCATTTGTGCGCTGATCCAGCTGCGCAACGCGGACCCGAGACAGAGCAGGCTCGTCACCGGCTTGAAGCGCGACATTGCGTTGGTCGATCGGGCAGATGCAGCCTCGGGAGATCGAATCACCGTGCTCGACGTCAGCTTCGACACGAACCGCCAGGGCGTGCAGAAGGCGCTCGAGGCAGGCGCGGAGATCTTCTACGTGGATCACCACTTCGCAGGAGAGATTCCCAGAAATGAAAGGCTCACCACGATCATCGATACCGACCCAGACGTCTGCACCAGTCTCCTCGTCAACGGTCATCTCCGGGGCCGGTACGCGCATTGGGCGGTGACGGGCGCGTTTGGCGACAACCTCAAGGCGAGCGCGCAGGCGATCGCGCGGCCCCTGGGGCTCACGGAGAAACAGCTCGAGCTGCTCGAGAGCCTCGGAATCTACATCAACTACAACGGTTACGGGTCCTCGCTCGACGACCTTCATTTCGACCCAGCAGCGTTGTTCGAGCTCGCGCGACCGTACGCAACGCCTCTTGCGTTCGTCGAAGAGGCGCCCGACATCTTCGCCGAGCTCGAGGGGGGCTATCGAGCAGACATGGCGGCGGCAGCCGCGATAGAGCCGGAGCGCGAAACCCGGAAGACCGCTGCATTCATCCTGCCGAACGAGGCGTGGGCGCGCCGCGTTTCGGGCGTGTACAGCAACGACTTGGCAAACGCTTTTCCGCAAAGAGCACATGCAGTGCTCACCGAACGAGCGGATGGCACCTATCTGGTGAGCGTTCGCGCGCCTCTCGCAAACAAGCGAGGGGCGGACGAGCTCTGCCGGCGTTTTCCCACGGGGGGAGGGCGGGGTGCCGCAGCCGGTATCAACGCGCTGCCGGGCGATCAGCTCGATGCGTTCATGAATTCCTTCGCTGCTTCTTACGACTCTTGAGCCCGGCTTCGTCCGATCCCGGACCACATGCTCGCGTGAAGGCGATCGGCGACCTCTTCAGCATCGGGCTTCATGTCACAGACCTTGAGACCGTCGTCGATCAAGAGGAAGGAGGCGCCGTGCACGGCAGACCACGCGAGTAAGCCCGCCTCGAGAGGGTCTTGCGACAAAAGCCCGTCCTCATGGCAGACGGTGAGCACCTCGACGAGCACTGCAAATGCCGCATCGCCGCTTTCGTAAAGCTCGGGGACGTCGCGCGCCGGCATCCAACCGAACATCAGCCGAAAGAGCTCGGGATGCTGGGATGCGAACCGGAGATAGCCAATGCCGCTCCGCCGAAGCCGCTCCTTGCCGCCGACGGCGCCCTCTTGGGCATCGAGCATCATCGTGCGGAGCCGCTGAAAGCCGCGGGTGGCGAGCGCGGCCAAAAGACCGTCCTTGTCCTCGAAGTGGCGGTAGGGAGCCCCCGGGCTCACGCCGAGCTTTCGTCCGAGCTTGCGCAACGAGAGGCCCGAGGGGCCGTCTTTCTCGAGCTGGGCTTCGGCGATCTTGAGCAATGATTCGCGTAACTCTCCGTGATGATATGCTTTTCTCGCAACTGGCATGATTGATTGTAACTTGATCGCGGGGTCGGTGTAAACAGTGTTGACATTCGAAGTGAACGACGTATACATTGATGTATACGCTGCATACATAAGGAGGTCCACATGAGCAAGCCACTACTGACACTCGCAATCACTCTTTCTCTCGGCACCGTCGGCTGCGCCGGTCTCGGAACCCAGCACGCCTCGAGCCTGTCCGCTCAGATCCACGACGACCATGGGCTCGACGGCTTATGGATGCCCGCCGAGCGCGAGCCCTCGCAGGGACTCGACACATCGCGCTACTCCCAAGGCCTCGGCGCCCTGTGGAGTGGCGAAGATTCAACGCCTGGGCCCTCGGGTGACCCAGGCTATTACGACAAGCGCAGCGGCGGCGACCTTTGGAACCCGGCCTCGGTGACGCGCAGCTGGCAGAGACAGGAGACACAGGTGCCCGCCCGCCCATCCCGCGCGTACCTATTCGGCGACGCATCGAGCCGCGGCCGAGCCGGTCGGGCAAGAGCGTCGCGGTGACGAAGCCACAGGCCGGCCCCGCAACGAGATGAGAAATTACAACTTGTTAAGTTGCGGGGCCCGGGGGGCTAGTTTACTTTATGTTAAGTAAATGACCATCATTGCCGATTCGCAGCACGACGGTCCTGCACCCCGAGCGATCCCGCGACACCGCGGACACTGGCTTTGGGGCGGGACGTTCGATTTTCAGCGCAATCCCGCCGAGTTCGTATTGGAGGGGCACGAGCGGTACGGCGACGTGTTCATGACGCGAGTGCTCACCGGACACTCCTACTTCATCCGTGACCCGGACGTCGTCAACGCGATCAACGTCACACACGCCAAGCACATCTACAAGCCCAAGGTCGTCAAGCAGATGTGGAAGCCATTTCTCGGCAACGGTCTCGTGCCGAACGATGGTGAATCCTGGAGGCGTCAGCATCGGCTGATCATGCCTGGCTTCCACAAGATGCGAATCGATGCCTATGCGCCCACGATGGCCGAATACACGCGCGACTTGGTGCGTGGTTGGAAGGAAGGCGAGCAACGCGATTTCCGCAAGGAGATGGTGGAGCTCACCTTGCGCGTGGTTGCCAAGACCCTGTTCGATACCGATCTCGCGCATGACTCCGAGACGGTGCACGATGCAATTCAAGACATCAGCGAAGCGTTGATCGACCACGCGCAGACGCCCATCCCCGCGCCGCGTTGGTGGCCGTCGGATCGGAACCGCCGCATGGTTCGTGCGCTCGACGCGATGGATGGTGTGATCGAGCGGCTCGTCAGCGCACGACGCAAGCAGCGCGAGGATCGCGGCGACCTCATGTCGCACATGGTGTTTGCGACGGACGAAGAGGGCGGCATGTCCGACAAGCAGCTTCGCGACGAGCTGATGACCCTGATCTTCGCAGGCCACGAGACCACGGCACACACACTGACTTGGGCCTGGTACCTGTTGGCGACCCATCGCGACAAGCTCGCCAAGGCGCAACGGGAGATCGACATCACGCTCCGCGGTCGGCCGATCGGCGTCGACGACCTTCGCGAGCTGCCCTACCTCGAAATGTGCTTGAAGGAATCGCTTCGGCGCCTGCCGGCCGTATGGATTTACGGTCGGGAGGCGCAGGAAGATCTGCGGCTCGGCGACTATTTCTTTCCGAAGGGCTCGATTCTCGCGATCAGCCCGCTGGCCGTCGGTCGCAATGCGGCGTACTTCGACAACCCCTTGGAGTATCGGCCCGAGCGCTGGACTCGGGAGCTCGAACGAAGCCTTCCGAAAGGCGCCTACGTGCCGTTTGCGGCTGGCCCGCGGGTTTGCCTCGGCAAACAGTTCGCGATGATGGAGATGCGCATCGTCCTCGGCACCCTGATCCAGAACGTCGACATCAACGTCCTCGATGGCTTCGAGCCGGACTTCCTTCCGGAGCTCTCTCTCAACCCCGGCGAGCGCGGCATGCAAATGAAAGTCCGCTTCCGGAACGACGCACCCGTGCTTGCGGGTGATCGACCCCAAAGCCGGCCGATGCCGAGCCTCCGGGCGCTCTAAAAAGGGCCCGGCTGCTGTTTATGTATTTTTACACCTGTTTAATCCTTGACGCAGTGCGTCGGAGCCTCCAGATTGGGGGTTACGTAGGGCCCGGTTTCGCCGGTGCCTCCCCGATTAGGGAGTATCTCATGAACACAGGACTTCTCGTTGCCATTCTCTCGATCGTCGCGCTCCACGTCGCCGCATTGGTAGGCGGCGGACTGGCTTTGGGCGTGATGCGATTGCTGGGCCACGGCCCGGCAAGTGCCGCAAACGGCAACGGCTCGGACGAATGAGCGAGGCAGCCGGCTCGCGGCTCAGCACCAGGACGCTCGGTTTCCGGGCCTTTCCAAGAGCTCGCGCAGATTGGCGGACACGACCCGGTAGCCGACGTTCCCGTAGAGCTTCTGCCGTCCCTGATTGAGGTAATAGGTCGGGCTGCCTTCGACCTTGTACTGATCGCGGAGCTCGATGTCGCGGCACGCCTCGGCCATGGCTTCCCCGGACTGGACCTTTGCCTCGATCGCGGACGTGGGCAGGCTCGCCCGGTGCAGCACGTCGAGGACGACGTCCCGCCTCGAGATGTCGCGGGCTTGCTGAAAGAACGCCGAGCGAACCTTCCAAATCGCCTCCTCGAAAAGCGTGCGCCCGCCCAGGTTGTCGTGGCGCGCGCCGTCGATGACGCCTTCTTGAACCAGGAGCCGGGCCCCGCAGAGCATCTCATGCGCGACGGCCGACGTGGTCGGGGCGACCTCGCTCCAGACCCGCTCGCTGACCGATACGTGCTCGAACTCCGCGGCGGTCTTGCGGACGTGCTCGCCGTACCCGGCGTACCCGCCGCGGTCCTTCCATCCTTCGCCGATTCGATAGCGATTGGCTCCGAAGAGAGGGATGAATCGATACTCCAGCTCGATCGCGTCGCCGTACTCTTTGCGCAGCTCGTCCAGCCTGGCCTCGGCCACGTAGGCCCAAATACACAACACGTCCGACAGATAGGTGATTTGAATGCTCATCGGTAGAACACGTAGGCGAGGCCCGCGATGAAGAGGATGGCGAACACGACCAACCACTGACGCCAGATGTCGCTCTGGAGCGCGGAGGTGTCGGCCGGCTCGACTGCTTCGGTTCGGCCGCACTTGGGGCACCGGGGGTCGCCCTCGGTGCCTTCGAAGGAGAACTCGTAGTCGCAGTCCGCGCAGACGTAGCTCGTGGGCATCGCGCTCACCACTGGTGGATGCCGCCCAAGTCGTGGACGTTCTCGAACCCGTTTCGCTCGAGAAGCCGCTTCGCGATCGCGCTGCGGCCGCCACTTTGGCAATAGACCACGATCTCTGCGCGGCTGTCTCCGAGCTCGCCGAGGCGGCCCTTCAGCTCTTGGATGGGGATGTTGACGGCGCCTTCGATGTGGCCGCCCGAGAACTCGCCGGGACTGCGGACGTCGACCAGAAGCGCACCATCCTGGACGAGCTGCCGCGCCTCGGCTCCCGAGATCCGGGGCGCCCCAAAACGCAGATACAAAATCGCCATCACGATGACGGCCAACACGATGAGAACGATCTTCGTCAGCATGCGCACCGGCAGAAGGATAGTCCCGCTCGGTGCAGGCGCCAGCGGCGTCGCTTCGTCCTGATGCGTCTTGCGAGACTGAGCCGAATGCGGCGCCGGACGAAAAAGCGCGCTAGACCTGCCGCATGAGGGAGGCCAAGGGCAAGGGGGACGGTCAGGAAAACGCCCCCAATTTCATTCATGATCTGGTGCGCGAGGACGTCCGGACCGGCAAGCACGGAGGCGTCGTCGTCACGCGCTTTCCTCCGGAGCCCAACGGCTATCTGCACATCGGGCACGCCAAGTCGATCTGCCTGAACTTCACCACGGCGGCGCTTTCAGACCAGGGCCGCTGTCATCTGCGCTTCGATGACACGAATCCCGAAGCCGAAGACGTGGAGTACGTCGAGTCGATTCGGCAGGACGTTCGGTGGCTCGGTTTCGATTGGGGAAGCCATGAATACTTCGCTTCGGACTACTTCGAGCGACTCTACCAATGTGCGGTGGATTTGATTCGGCGCGGGCTCGCATACGTCGACAGTCAGAGCCTTGCGGAGATCCGCGAACGCCGCGGCGACTTCTACCGCCCAGGGGTCAATAGCCCGTTTCGCGATCGCAGCGTCGAGGAAAATCTCGACTTGTTTGCCCGGATGCGTGCAGGCGAATTCGACGAGGGCGCGCACGTGTTGCGGGCGAAGATCGACATGGCGTCCAAGGACGTGAACCTTCGTGATCCGCTGATGTATCGAATTCGCAAGGTGACGCATCACCGCACCGGCGATGACTGGTGCATCTACCCCATGTACGACTACGCCCATCCGATGTCGGACGCATTCGAAGGGGTGACGCACTCGATCTGCACGTTGGAGTTCGCGCACCACAACCCGCTCTACCAGTGGTTCGTCTCGCATTTCGAGTTCGACCCCGTGCCACGGCAATACGAGTTCGCGCGCTTGAACCTCACCTACACGGTGATGAGCAAGCGGCTGCTGAAACGCCTGGTCGAAGAGGGGCACGTCGGAGGCTGGGACGACCCGCGAATGCCCACCATCGCAGGCATGCGCCGCCGCGGTTACACGCCGTCAGCCATTCGGCGTTTCGCCGAGCGCATCGGGGTTTCGCGCCGGGACAGCCTCGTCGATGTAGGCCTTCTCGAGCACGCGCTTCGCGAGGATCTCAATGCGACCTCCCCTCGCACCATGGCCGTGCTGCGTCCGCTCAAGCTGGTCATCGAGAACCTGCCGGAAGAGGAAGAGATCGAGCTCGTCGCGCCCTACAGCCCCGACGATCCGAGCTTCGGGTCGCGACGGCTCTACCTCACTCGTGAGCTCTTCATCGAGCAGGAGGACTTCATGGAAGAGCCGATGAAGAAGTGGTTTCGTCTGGCTCCGGGAAGGGAAGTGCGCTTGCGCTATGGCGCGCTCGTGACCTGCAACGAGGTGATCAAAGACGGCTCCGGGAGCATCGTAGAGCTTCGCTGCACCTGGGATCCGGAATCCAAAGGCGGCAACGCCCCGGACGGGCGCAAAGTCCGGGGGACGATTCATTGGGTGAGCGCGAAGCATGCCGTCGATGCGGAGGTGCGGCTCTACGATCGCCTTTTCAACGAGGAGAATCCCCTAGACGAGAGCCATGAAGGAGACTTCACGCGACGCATCAATCCGGCGTCGCTCGAGATCGTCCGAGGTGCCAAGCTCGAGCCCAGCCTGGCCGGACGCGGCCCTGGTGAGCGAGTCCAGCTCGAGCGCCTCGGTTACTTCGTGGTCGATCCGGACAGCACGCCAGACCGGCCCGTGTACAATCGCACCATCCAGCTCAAGGACTCTTGGGCGAAGCTGGCAGGCAAAGGCTGACCGAGAGCCCCGCCCGTCCTCAGTGACCTCTTGTGCGCAGCCGCTCCCGGGCGCGCACCGCCAAACGGGTGGCCGCCAAGACGACCTTGGGCAATCTCGTCGGGCGCGTCTCGAGAAGCCTCGAATCTTCGAGCGCCGCCGTCCGGTGTCCGACGATCTTCTGATATTCCTCGGAGCTCACCATCCGGACGAAGGCCGCGCGGCTCGGATAGTAGACGAGCGCCACTTGATCCCATCGTTCGTAGCTCGGCGCGACCAAGCTCGCGCGCACGTTGCCCGCCCAAAGGAGCTGGCCCCCTTCGCGCCAGAGCAGCTTGACGACGGCCTGGCCGTATCGCTCGTACGCTTCTTTCCCGCTCGCCGGCGCTGCGTCGATACCGGTCCCCGAGTAATCCGCGCGCTCGCGAAATCGCAATAGATTTACCATCACGATCGGCTTTGGCGAAACCTGCTCCCGGGCAAACGAATCCGCAGTCGGCCGGTCGGGGTGGACGGTTCTCTCGATCTCCATTCGCCGTTCGTAGCAGGGTTGGTGTTTCGAATTAAGCCCCCTTTGCACTAAGGTTGCCGGATGGAGCGCACGCAAAAGAACGTTCGGTTGGGCATGACCCTGCCGGTGGGTGGAGCCGACGAAGCCGTGGAGCTCGCCTTGGCCGCGCGAGAGCGAGGCTACGAAGAGATCTGGATGGCAGAGGTCAACGGGGGTGATTCGTACGCGCTCGCCGGTGCGGTTGCGGTCGGCGCACCAGGCATGCGCATCGGAACGGCGGTCGTCCCAGCGCAAACCCGGACTCCGATGATGCACGCGATGGCCGCCATGACCTTGAGCCAGCTCACGCGGGGCAACTTCATCTTGGGGATCGGGCTGTCCTCGCCAAACATCGTTCGCGATTGGGCGGGGCAACCCTACGACAGACCGCTCACCCGCATGCGCGAGCACATCGAGGTGCTCCGTCAAATGTTGAGCGGCAAGAAGACCACCTACGATGGCAGGACGCTGTCGGTGAAGAGCTTTCGCCTCGGCGGCGCGCCGGTGGGAGAGGTCCCGATCTACCTCGGGGCTTTGAACCAAAGGATGTTGCGGCTGACCGGGGCGCTCTGCGATGGCGTCTGCCTCAACATGGTGCCGGAGTTCGCGCTCACGCAGGTGCTCGGCGAGGTACGCGCCGGGGCCGAAGAGGCAGGCCGCGATCCGAGCCAGATCGAGGTGGTCGCACGGCTTCACGTGGTGATGGCCGATGATGCAGAGATGGGCCGGAACCTGATCCGGACCGTCTTTGGCGCCTATGCCGCCACCCCCGGGTATAACCGGTGCTTCGAATGGATCGGCTTTGGCGACGAGGCCCGGCGGATTCGCGAGGCGTTCGCCAAAGGGGACCGGGCCGGCGTGGCGATGGGCGTCACCGACGAACTCTGCGATGCCATGGCCGTCGTCGGAAACCGGGACGCCGTTCGTGCGCGCATCCGAGCCTACGCGGAAGCAGGCATCGACGTGTGCGTCATCAACCCCATCGCGGATCCGTCTTCCGTTCCGCAGATCCTCGGGGCGATCTCCGGCTGCCTCGACGGCTTGGATCTCCGCAATGGAGGCGTCATGCGCGCCACGGAATAGGCCGCCTTGAGCACTCCGACGGTTCGTGGTTTGTTTGGGAGATGCGCCATCCATTCTTGCTCATGCTGTTGCTTGCCGTCGCCTCGGTCGTGAGCGGCCAGCCGTTTCACGGCACTGCGGACGCGGAGGAGCCCGCACCGGTGCAACAGCTTCGAATCGCCACCTTGGCGCCTCGGCAGTCCGGGCTCGGCGAGGCCTTTCAAGACCTGCGAAAAAACCTCCGGGAGCGAACGCAGGGTCAGGTCGAGCTCAAGATGTACCACGGCGGCGTGGCCGGTGACGAGCTGACCGTGGTCCGCAAGATGCGCGTCGGCCAGCTCGACGGCGCGCTGCTGACCTCCACGGGGCTCGGCGCGCTCGTGCCGCAGGTGCTGGTGCTGCAAGCGCCCGGCTTGATCCGGAGCTACCCGGAGCTCGATGACGTCCGCAAGAAGCTCGCTCCGGAGCTCGAGGCGCTCTTCGATCAGGCGGGGTATGCGCTCATCTCCTGGGGGGACTCGGGCCAGGTTCGCATTTTCTCGAAGCACAAGATTCAGCATCCAAACGATCTCCGGAACGTCCGCCCCTGGGTCTGGCGCGGGTCCCCCACCATGCAGGCGTTCATCGATGCGGCAGGCGCGAACGGCGTCACCTTGGGGCTCCCCGAGGTCTTTTCCGCCCTACAGACGGGCATGCTCGACACGGTGATCGCGTCGTCGATTGGCGTCCTCAGCTTTCAGTGGCACACGCGGCTCAAGACGATGACCAAGCCGGGTGGGGGCATCGTCGTCGGCGCCTACGTGATCCGGAAAGACAAGCTCGAGGCGCTGCCCAAAGACGTGCAGGAGTTCATTCGGCAAAGCGCGCGTGACCACGCCGATGAAATCCGCGAAGGCGGGCGCAAGTTCGACGACGAGGCCGCCCAGGCACTCTCCAAACGCCTCGAGATGGTGAACATCTGGCGCAACAAAGAAGCGTGGGAGGCGGTTCAGCGAAAGGCGCGCGAGTCTTTGGCCGGACGGCTCTACTCGAAGTCGTTGCTCGTTCGCGTGCAGCAGATCGTCGGCAGGAATTACTGAGCGGTGGGCATGCGGAAGCTGATTCGTATGGTGGCGCTTGTCGCGCCGATGGTGGTGTGGGGCTGCGGAGACAGCGCGCCCGAAGAGACGTTGTTGGAGCCGAGGCCGACCTGCATTGCGTATTGTGCCAACGTCATCGGAGAGTGTGATGCGTTCATGGACGTGCCGGGCTTCGAGGACGTGGACGAGGCGTCATGCCAGCAAACCTGCGAGCGAAATCTGCGCGTGGAGCAAGCGATCTCACCGGCTTGTGGAGATGCCGTCGAGACCGTCTTCACCTGCGCGTCAGAGCTCGACTGCGAAGATGTCGATGCTTGGATTGCGCAGGAGCCGGCCGAGTCCTTTCCGTGCCGGTCGTCGATTTTGGCTGCCGACACGGCTTGCGGGCGGAATTGAAAAAGGGGGCGCCCCTTGGGAGGCGTCCCCTTTCGTCGTCAGCCGAACGGATCGGCTAGCCGCACTCGCCTCCGGATGGAAGCCCCGAGCAGGCGTCGAACTCCTGAATGCAGTTGTTGTCGCATCGGCATTGGATGCACGCCGGCGCATCGGTATCGCCCGAGCATTCTCGCACGCAGGAAGCCGCCCCACAGGCGACCGTGTCGCCGGTGCACGAGACACAGTTGTCGTCGAGGCCTGGAGGCGAAAGCGCCGCGGTGGCGTTCTGTGTGCATGTGGCGACGCAGTCGGCCAGGGCCAGAATTACATCGTTCGAGCAAGCCGGGGCGCAATCCAAAACCGCTCCTGCTTCCGGAAGGCAGTCCTCCACGCCATCGGGAAGATTGGCCTCGGTCGGCGCTAGACCGATGCAATGACTGCCGATCGCCGATGCGGCCTCGTCCCCTTCGGAGGTCTCACCGAGACGGTCCGTATATGTGAGGTTGTCGTAGACCGCCTGGTTCTCCTCGGTGGTGCAAAAGCCGTCTCCAGTGCTGCCGCCCACGTTGCCCGTGCCCCCCGTGCCACCGCCACCGTTCTCCGGATACCTGAACCCCACGGTGGGATCGCCTGTGTTGCAGGCCCAGAGCGCAGTGGCCAATGCGAGCGAGCCCATAAGAATCATCGGTTTCATGTTCGGTTCCTTTCTCATGGCCATGCCCGGTCAGAAAATCATGGCAGCACGAAGCTGGACGGTCCAGAGGAAGGCGTCGTTGATCCCACCACCATAGCCGGGGTTGTCGGGGTCGCCGGGGTTACCGACATCGGTAAAGGCCCGTTTGGGCTGCATCACGCCTCCTTCGAGGTCCACCCAGATGATATCGCGGGCGCCCATCTTGGCGCGAACGGCGAGGTCCGCCTCCCAGCCGTAGAAGCACTCCGGCTTGAGACCACACTTGTCCTCCGTGCGGGCATTGATATACGGATCGAGCTCATCGGCCCACGAGACCAAGAACTGCGCGTGCAGCTCCAGCCCTGGGACGACGGTGAACCGGTAGCTCGGCAGGAGGTACTTCGCGTTGAAGACGCTGCCGTTGGCGCCGAGCTCGACCGCGCCGAGCGGGTTGAGCCGCTGAAAGGTCAGCGCCTTTTGCACCACCTGGAACATCAGCATTCCGACCTTGATGTTCTCGTTGAAGCCTCGCGCCGTGAGCCTCGGTGTGGCCTTGCCTGTCTCGATGGGTTCTCCAGGTACTGCTCCAGAGAGGAGATTGGAATCGCCTGTCGAAAGCCCACCCTCGAGCTGGGCGGCCCAGTTCCCCTCGTCCATCACCCCGATCCGAGCGAGCAGGTTGTGGACTCGTCCGAACCCTCGGTTGCAGGGCCCTGGGGGCGTGCGGGGACATGGGACGTTCGGGCCGTACGCTGGATCACCAGTGAAGGCCAATGCGCCACTGTGACCAAGAATCGCGTGGTACTCGCCCTCGGTCGTAATTGCCAGGTTCCGCCGGTTCTTGAGGGTATGCTTCAGCCGCCATGCCACGTCGGGGATGGTAATTCGGCTGTCGGTCGACCGCTGCCACCGGTACACGACGTACGCACCGACGAAGAGCTCGTCGGTGGCGCCGCGGCCATACTCTTCGTCGTTCCAGGCGAGCACGTTGACGAGCTCGCTCACCCGCCGATCGAGGTTGGTCAGGTAGGCCAGTGGGAAGACCGAGCGCTCCTCGAACACGGTGTAGAAGGGCTTGAAGTTGGGGTCGTTCAATGCGCCGCTGGCGTCGGGAGGCGACTGGATCGTCGAGTCGATCACCGGATCCTGGGTGAGACGATCGTACACGAACGCGTAGATCAGCGGCGTTTGGCGGGTGTCGCCTTTGCTGATTCCACGAGCGAGTGTGATCGGCCTCGTGGCGAAGATGACACGGTCGAACGTCTCGCCTCGGTAGAAGTCACCCCACTCGGCGAGGCCGTTGCCGGCATGGGTAAGGGTACCGACGCCCCAGTGCGACTCCATGCGGCCCACACGGACTTGACCGATGGGGACCAAGAACTCGATCCAGGCCCGCTCGAGCTTCAACGATTCGGTGAGGTCGACGCCGTTGATGTCGGTCTTGGACTGATCGACGGCAAAAAGCGGGACGCTGTACACCCGCGCGTTGTCGCCCCAGACGACGTTGTCGAGACCGTCGATGGTGAAGCGAAGGCGGGCGATCGGGAGATCGGGGTTGGGCCCGTAGGTGACCTCTGGATCGAGGCGAAGTCGCATCGTGCCGAAGGAGGCATTCTTGCTCCGAAATCTTTCGTCGGAGTTGACATCCGCGATGGGGGCGTTGCCGATCCAGTGGTAGCGGGCGCGGTAGTAGCCGTGGAACTGGAACTTGAGTGGAATGGCTTCTTCCTCTTTCTCGCTCTGGCGCACGCTCTGGCCGACCTCGCCGAGGCTCCGGCGCATGCGCTCGCGCTCGGCGGCCTCGGTGCCCATGCCGGCTTGACCCGCTTGTGCCGGGCTTGTCGCGCTCGGCGGGCGGACGCCGGTGACCGGGGGGGCACCCTGTTCGTCGGGCGTGGGAGACTCGGCTTCCAATTCCTTGAGCTTCTCGAGCTCGGACTTTGGCTCTTCGGCTTCTTCTTCGGAAGCTGGCTCGGTGGTCCCGTATTGCGCGGCAACCTGCCCAGCCGACAAAAGGGCTGCCGTCATGGCAGCTACCGCGATCCATCCATACTTCACGTCGCACCTCCACCTGCTCGAGTCGAGCGCACCGAATACGGGCCCAGGAGTCGATGAGAGCCCCGGTCGAGCGGAGAATGCACAAATGCGCGACGTTCTGTCTACCCCCTTTTTTCGAGAGCCATCATGGCGAGGGCGCGTTTGTTCTCGGGTTTTGCGACCGCCGAACGGTTTCACGCACCTCACATCCGAGCAGCGCAGGCGCGTCAATTGCGACCAGAGGTCTTCTTGCCCCGAAATTTCCTGGAATTAATGGCATTGAACGCGCGATCATCGTGCGCGCGCATTTTATGCGCGTCGTGGCGTATTTGCCATCCACGATCTGCGCGGCGCCTCACGATGCAGCGCCAAGCCCGAGCTTGTACGCATAGAGCCGGCCGAGATGTCGAAGGAAGTTGAGCTGCTCCTTGAAGGAGAGCTTGCTCTGCCCGAGCTGGCGTTCGCCGAAATGGATGGGTATCTCGACCGGCTTTTTGAAATCGCCCTTGACGAAGATCTCGAGCGCGATCTTGTAGCCGACCGGCGAGAGCCGAGCGGTGTCCGGCATGTCCGCGCGCCGCAGGGCGAGGAACCCGCTCATGGGATCCTCGAGCGGGCACAGGGGCTTGGCCAGAATCACGGGCAAGCGTGAGTTGAGCTTGCGAAATGGGGTCCAGCCGCCATGAGTCGACCCCCCTTCGATGTATCGCGATCCGATCACGAAATCGCTCTCGCCTCGCTTTAACCGCTCCACCATCGTCGGAATGGCGCTAGCGGGATGGGAGAGGTCGGCATCCATCACTACGATGATCTCGCCCGATGAAGCCTCGATCCCCTCGATCACTGCGGTGGCCAAACCTCGCTTGCCCTTTCGCACCAGAACACGCACGGGGTGCGCCTTGGCCAGCTCCGCGCAGACTTCTTCAGTGCCGTCTCGAGAATCGTCGTCGACGAACAGAACCTCGTGCGCTTCGCCCATGCCGCGCAGCGCGTCTTCGACGGCCCTGACGAGCAGCGGAAGGTTTTCCGCTTCCTCGTACGTCGGCACGATGATCGAGATCACTCGGTGTCCCTAGCACATGGCTTCAGGCACCGTGCGGCATTCGAGGTGGCAACCAAGCCCGCAGCCAAATCAGGTTCACGACGAGCGATATCCCGAGGCCGATGACACCAACTTCTCCGAGCGATCGGAGCCCGGGGCTGTCGGCCGTCAATAGCGCCCCAAAGGCCACCATGGAGGTCAGGGTGGATGCCGCTACTGCTCTGTACGTGGCGTGCTGCTCGCGTGGGCTTCCCGAGTAGGCCCATCTCACGTGTACGGCGCCATCGACGGCCAGGCCGATGACCACCGGCACCGCCAGCAGGTTGTAGAGGTGGAGATCGATTCCGAAAACCGTGAGCACCGCAGCGAACAAGATGGTGCTGAGCGAGGTCGCGAGGAAGACGTCGCGGGTCACTACGAACGATCGACTGGCCACGGCGGTTGCAATGATCAGACCGACGAACACGAGCGCCACGATCCACGGCGAATCCGCGATCAAAGCGGGCGTCACCTCACCGAGGAGCGCCGCTGCGGAAGCAAAGGTGACGGCGGGATGAGCGGCGCGGAGCCGATCGAGCCACGTGGCCATTCGCTCCATGGCTTCGGCATTCGAGCCACGAAGGGGGACGTAGATGATGCCGCTCTTGCCGAGCGACCCGTCTTTGAGAATGAGCGTAGCGGCCAACCACGGAGGAAGATGATTGGGCTCGGGCGGGCCTTCCACCTCGACCCAAGGCTCCAGCTCGTCGAGCTCGGCTAGCAGCTCCTGGTCCTCTCGTTCGACGGCCTTCTCCCGCGCCCGGACCAGGGTCGCTCTGAGATCCTCCAGGATGTCGGTCTTCTCGCCGGCATCCTCGGGGAAGATCACCTGCGCGGAAACGACGACCGGCTCGACGCCGAGGGCTTCGCGCGCTCCTTCGGTCATGAGCTCGTCGTCGAGCGCTTCCTTTACCGCATCGCGCGACTCGCCGACGTAGAGCGCATTGATGTTTCCACGCGCCCGCATCATCGATGCGTCCAGACCATGTGCGACGCTCTGGGGTTGAAGCTTGCTCAAGTTGGGCTCGAAGCCGATCTTCATGGCGAGTGGAATCGCCAACAGCCCGGCGATGAGACCCGCCGACGCGAGGCGTCTGGCGCTGAGGTCCTTGGCTTGGGGCCTGAGGTCCCCTTTGGTGCGCCCGGGAAGCACACGGACCATGCTGGGGAACACGGCCAGGGTCCACAGCAGGGTCACCATGATCCCGAGCGACGCCATCCAGCCCATCTGCGAGAAGCCCTGAAAGTCAGTCATCGAAAGTGCGCCGAAGCCGCATGCCGTGGTGAGCCCGGCCACGAGGAGGGACACCCAAAGCTCTTGGACGCTTGCCTTTGCGGCCGGCGCCGGGCTCAGCCCCTCCGCCCTCGCCGACTGGTAGTGCATCAACAGATGGATGCCGAAATCGATTGCCATGCCGGCGAGGATGGCGAGCGCCGATGCGCTGATGATGTTGATCTCGGGCTCGATGAGCGCGATCAGACCGATGGCCACGGCCAGGCCGCTGAGCATCGGCACCATCAGCTGGATGACTGCCGTGAGGTCGCGAAAGAACATCAGCACCACCAGCAGCGCTCCAGCCGCCGCGAGAATCGACACGAGACGAAGGTCGTCGACGATGATCTCGTGCTCGATGGGGGCGACTCGATAGCGGCCGATGACCTCGATGCGGGTTGCCTCGGGCTGCGACTGCGCCAAGGGCATGGTCACCGATTCGACCCGGTCCTTGATCATTCGCGCAAAGGACAGGTTGCCCGGAGAGCCGTCGAGCATGACCTGCACCGCGCAAACCGAGCCATCGTCGTTGCAGAGCGCGCGGGGCTGCTCGTCCCCTGCTTCGTTTCCGCCGGCTTTCTTCGCGGATTGGCCGGTGAGCTGGTGAAGAACCGTTCCGGCGGGCGAACGGTCGACCGCTTCCCGAATCTTGTCACTGTCGGGAAGCTCCGGTGGATCTGCGATGGTCACGCAAAGAGGCGACGCTTTGCACACCTCCCAATCGAGCGCTTCCTCGGCAAGCTCGCTCCACTCGTAGAGCGTGTCCGCATCGACGTAGTAGAGAGCTCGCTCGGCCAGGTCGTCCAAGCCGTAGCTGGTCATGACCCATAGGGTCTCGGGCCACTCTTCGAAGACATCGGCGAGCTGCTGAGCGAGCTCTTGATTTCGCTCCGCGTCTTCGGACGATACGAGCACCGTCAGCGGCTCTTCGAGACCGAGCTGCTCGCGTGTCTCGTCGATCGAAACAACGGAGACCGAGTCGGAGGGCAAGAGCGCCTCGAGCCCCGTATCGAGCTGAAGCCTCTTGGCCGTCCAAACCCCGAGTGACGCGAGAGCGAGCGCGAGGGCGAGTGTCAGGAGTGATCGCGTCACCGGGCGGAACTATAGCCGCCGCCCGGGGCAATGCGAGTTGCCTGGTTGTGAAAATCGGGTACCAGTCAGACCCATGGCTCCGCTCATCGTTTGCCTGGATCTCGAAGGCGTTCTCATCCCCGAGGTGTGGATCGCGTTCGCCGAAAAGACTGGAATCGAGGCGCTACGGCGGACCACCCGTGACGAGCCCGACTACGACAAGCTCATGCGGGGACGGCTCGAGATTTTGGACGCCCACGGATTCAAGCTCGGCGACATCCAGGACGTGATCAGCTCGATGGAGCCTCTTCCCGGGGCGCGAGATTTTCTCGATACGCTTCGCGATCGGACGCAGGTGGTGATCTTGAGCGATACGTTCTATCAGTTCGCGGCGCCATTCATGCGGCAGCTCGGACAGCCCACCTTGTTCTGCCATCAGCTCGTGACCGACGACGACGATCGCGTCGTCGATTACCAGCTCAGAATTCCAGATGGAAAGCGCAGAGCGGTGGGAGCGCTGAGAGACATCGGCTTTCGCGTTCATGCGGCGGGCGACAGCTACAACGACACGACGATGCTCATCGAGGCGGACCGCGGCATCCTGTTCCGTTGTCCGGACAACGTGGCCGAAGAGTTCCCGCAGTTCCAGCGGACCGAGGCCTACGACGAGCTCCTGCCTGCCCTTCTGGGCTAGCGTACACTAGCGGTCTTCGCCGTAGACCTCTGCGTGCACCGCGCGGGCCGCTTCCACCATTCGAAGCCCCGGGTCGGTCAACAAGTTCGTTTCGATGCTCCGGATCTGCCCGTTGCGGCATGCAGACAACGCGCCGAGGCCGGGGTGCCTGCACAACGTCTCTTCCGTTCCCGGGTTGGTGATGATCCAGGGCGGGTCGAGGCTCAGCAGCTGCTCGTTGGTGTATGCGGGCCAGCCCTCGAAGCCTGCCTCCGCTGCGACGTCGACTAGGCCGGCGGCGACGAGCACGTCGTGGAAGCTGGTTTCGGTGGTGCCTCCGTACAATCGATCGCCGTGCATGCCCACGTAGAGGGCGCGCGCCCGTTCGGTTTCGCCGAGGCTGGCCGCGATTTCGCCGAGCTCCCGTTCGACCTCCTCGATTAGCTTTTCCCCCCGTTCCGGCACCCCGAGCACCGCTGCCAACTGGCGGATGTTCCGGATCAAGGTCTCAAGACCGCGCATCTCGCCCAAATCGAAGACCTTGAGGCCCGCATCCTTCAGGCGCGCTACGTGGCGACGATCGACGAAGCTGTTGACGAAGACGATGTCGGGTCGAAGCTCGATGATCGTTTCGATGTCGCGGGCGCGTTCGACCCCGATCTTGTCATCATACGTCGTCGACGGCCGCGCGCGAAGCGTGTGCCTGCTCACCGCGACCAACCGGTCGGGCTCGATCAGCTCGACCAGCACCTGATCGGCGACGATGCTGGTGCTCACGATTCTCGCGTACTGCCGGATGGGAATGCGCGCGCCCGTCGCATCTTCGACGGTCGAACGGACTGCAGTGCCCGTCACCGCCTCGCTCCGTGAAACGACGGCCGTGAGCAGCGCTCCGGTGAGCAGCGCGGTCGACAATAGAAGCGCGTTCAGTCCGAAAGTACCCCGCATCTCACTCCGCTTGGACCGTCTCCGTATCCGGCTCGAATCCGATGCGCGCATTTTCGATGAGCCGGACCCCATAGGCCGCGCGGATCGGCTCTGGCGCGACGACGTCCTGCGTGTCGCCTTTCTCCACCACACGACCGTCTTTCAGAAGAAGCGCGCGGTCGGTGGTCGAACGCGCGTCGGCCAGATCGTGCAGCACGACCACGATGGTATGCTTGCGCGCGGCAAGCGTACGAATCAAGCGCAGCACGGAGAGCCTCTCGCCCACGTCGAGCGCGGCAGTCGGCTCGTCCATGAGCAAGACGGGCGCATCTGACGCGAGGGCGCGAGCCAGCAAGACCCGCTGTTGCTCGCCGACGGAGAGTCGAGTGAATATCCGGTCCCGAAGCACATCGGCGTGCGCGGTCGCCAACGCGTGGTCGATTGCGTCCCTGTCCGCCTTCGACATCCCGCCAAAACCCGCGCCATGGACATAGCGTCCGAGCGCCACCACCTCTCCGACCGAGAGGGCCGAACGGAGCAGGCTTCTTTGCGGCACGTAGGAAGCTCGTTTGGCTCTCTTGCGCGGTGGAAGCGGCGCCACCTCGACGCCGCCGATCTCGACCGTGCCTTCGTAAGGAAGAAGCCCGGCCAACGCCTTCAGGAGCGTGCTCTTGCCTGCGCCGTTGGGCCCGAGCAACGCGAGAACCTCTCCGGGATTCGCTTCGACGTCGACGTCCCAAAGGACCTTGCGTCCGCCCAGCGACACGGTCACACCCCGTGCGCGAAGCGCCATTTGGACGTTGCCATCACGCATACGCGTGCTCCCGTCGCAACTTGATCAACAACAACAAGAACAACGGCGCGCCGATCAAGCCGGTGACCACGCCCAACGGAATCTCGCTTCTCGATGGGATCAACCGGGCGAGCACGTCGCAGGAGACGAGGAAGATGCCGCCCGCCAATGCTGCGGCCGGAATGAGCCTTTGGTGCTTGGTTCCGGCGAAAGGGCGAAGCATGTGCGGAACCACCAGGCCGACGAAACCCACGTTCCCGCCGAGGGAGACCGCGCTCGCCACGAGCACGCTCACCCATACCGCGGACCACCAGCGCACTGCGTCCACGTTCGCGCCCATGGACATCGCCTCTTCTTCACCACTCAAGAGAAGATCCAACGGGCGCCCCCAGAACCAGCACGCGACCAGAGCCGAAGCGACCAGAGGCAACGCAAACGAGAGTTGACGCGGGCCGGTTCCACTCACCGATCCGAGCGAGAACGACACGATCGCCCGGCCAAGCTCCCAGGTCTCCTGCGCGATGCTGGTCAGCAATCCGCTCAAGCTCAAGAACAGGGCGCTCAGAACGAAGCCGGTGAGCAAGAGAGCCAGCAAGTCCTGCGTGACGCGGACGAAAAGAAGAAGGATCGCCAGCGCTCCCAAGGCCCCAACAAAGCAGCCGAACGGTACGATCATCTCCGGAACCACGAGCCCGCCGCCGAGGCCGGCAATGCCGTAAGAGAACAAGGCAACTTGCCCGCCGAAGCTCGCCCCCGCCGTCGTTCCGAGCACGGAAGGGCTGGCCAGCGGATTGCGGAACAGCCCTTGCACCACCACACCGCCCACGGCCAACGCCGCGCCCGCCAGGAAGGCCGCGGCAAGCCGGTAGCCGCGAAGCTTCAGAAACGTGTCGCGCAGCTCGGGATTGCTCAGGTCGCCAGAGCCGACGAGCACAGCCAGCACTCCAGCCACCAGCAAGAGCAAGAAAAGCAGCAGATAGAGCCGCACCGCGCGTCCTTACCATGCGCCTTCCGCTCGATCGATGCGCGAGTCCGATGATTGACCATGCGGGGGCGATCGGTCATCGTCGGCCCAAGCAGGGAAGCCGGTGAGAGGCCGGCGCGGACCCGCCACGGTATGTGACTGAATGCGCTGTCGTTGTGCCACTGGGCCATGAGGCCTGGGAAGGTGACAGAGCCTGGGGTCACGAGCCCGGAAACCTGCGAACAGTGTCGATCACCTCGGGGATGGTGAGAGTCGCGCGTCGGAATTCCTCTTCCGCTCGAACGGCCGTTCCTGAACCAGGAACCGGAATTGGAAGACATCGGGCAGCAGCGGATCGAGCGACGGGGGCAGTCCTTCCGTTGCAGCTTGCTCGTGGTCTCGACCGTTTCGGCCATGGTGGCGACGGCGGCGCCGGCCTTCGCGCAGTTTGGAGAAACGGCTCGCATCGAGCGACCGATTCCAGCAACCAACCCGCTCGATCCGACGGCGGCCGGTAGCGAGGTGCTGGTCCGTGATCGCCTGGTTGCGCAGACGACCGAGCAGCTATTGCTGGAGTCAGCCGGGACGCGCGTCGTGGTCTTGGGGGGACCGGGTACGCCGTTTTGCCTTCGTCTTCGCGGCGTGAGCTGTGATCAGATCAACGTCATGCTGGGAGACATTCCCATCAGCAGCCCCGACACCGGACCCTTCGACTTGAGCCTCGTGCCGCTCGAAGCGCTCGAAGGGTTCGAGGTCTACCGGGGCGGAGCACCGGCTTGGCTCAACGATGGGGCCGTGGGAGGCGTTCTTCGGCTGCTTCCGCGGCGCTACGAGCAAAACGAGATCGGCGGGCGTGCCACGGCGGGCAGCTTCGGCACTTGGCGGGCCAATCTCTTCGGCGCGGCCTCGGCAAAGAAGGTTCAGCTTTTCGGAACCGCAGGCGCTGCCGGGTCTCGCAATGACTATCCCTACCTCGACGACAACGGCACCCGCTTCGACCCGACGGATGACGTCGAACGATCGCGCCAGAATGCGGACTTCCTCGAAGGGTTTGGCTTTGCGAATCTGGTGGCGAAGACGAGCAAGACCAGCCATCTCGATTTGGTTTTTCTAGGTCTAGGGCGGGATCGCGGCGAGCCCGGGCCGGGATCGAGCCCCGCAACGCAGGCGCGGACGAAAATGACTCGCCTGATCGGCACGGCGTCGTGGCTTCAGGAGAAGCGAGGCGCGCACCCGTATCGGCTTCAGGTCGCCGCCAACTACGACTACGGGAGAAATCGCTTCGACGATACGCTAGGCGAGATTGGAAGCGGGGGTCCCCGGGAAGCCGATGACAGAACCCACGCGGTCTTCGGGCGAGCCGCCGCGTCGGTCGAGGTGATGCCCTGGCTCGAGGTCACCTCGATCGCATCGGCGCGTTATCAGGCGTTCGAGCCCAGCAGCGAGTCGGCTGCCATCGTGCTCCCCGCCTCGGATCGCATCTCGGTCGCTGGCACCTTGGAGACGCGCTTCTTCGGGCAGGCGGGCAAGGTCTCGATGGAGCTCCGTCCGAGCATTCGTTTCGCCTGGACCCGCGCCGCGATCGATGAGGCTCGAGCGTCCGCATCGGCGCAAACCCGTTCGTCGGATTTTCTTCCAACGTATCGGGCGGCAGGCGCCATCGCGCCGCTCGAATGGCTTTCCCTTCGGGCCTCGATCAGCAGCGGCTACAAGCTTCCATCGCTCTTGCAGCTCTTCGGCAACCGATCGACCGTCGTCTCCAACACCACGCTCGTGCCGGAACAGTCGATGTCATACGACGGAGGCGTCACCGCACGAGGTCGAGCCGGCGTGCTCAGCGGATACGCCTCGGTGGGGGCGTTCCTGACCCATCTCGACGATGCGATCCGCCCCCGCCCCCTTCCCCAGGGCACCCTGATCTTCGAGAATATCGGGTCGGCGCGGATTCGAGGTGTCGAGATCGAGCTTCGCGGATCGATCACGGACCACTTCGTCCTTCAAGCGGAGACGACTTGGACCCGGGCAGACGACGAGGCGCGTGAACGAAGGTTGCCAGGGCAGCCTGAGTGGGTTGCGTTTGCGCAGCCCGAGGCCCACTCGGGCTCTCTGTCGAAGTGGCTTTCGGACGCGATGGGCTTCTTCCAAATTGCATACGTCGGGAAGAGCTTTAGCGACCCCGCCAACCTGGTGGTGCTCCCGGCGCGCACCGTCCTTGCGATCGGCGCAGGCGTCGATCTCTTCGAGGCCCGCCTTGGCCTGAGCTTTCGAGTCGATGATCTACTCGATGCTCGCGGGCAGGATCTTCTCGGCTTTCCGCTGCCGGGACGCCGTTACACGGGTCGCCTGAGCTACCGCCACGAGTGGTAGCTTGACTTTGAGATGGCCGAGCGTAGGTTCGGCATTCTTGCGAGGTCGAAGACGGCTCGCTCCGAGCCGTTGGAGATAGATCGACGGAGAGACAACCGCCGGTCAAACGGGGAAGTCGGTGCAAGGCCGACGCGGACCCGCCACGGTATGTGACCGAATGCGCTGCCACGATGCCACTGGGCGAGGAAAAGCCTGGGAAGGCGGCAGAGCCTAGGGTCACGAGCCCGGAGACCTACCTAGCAAGCCCACTCGAATCGCCTCGGGGATGGCGGGTAGGTTGATGGGTCTCGTTGCAATGCTGGACGCGTCTCGTTTCCGACCCTCCGCCGCCGCGGCTGGAGGAAGAACATGGAACGGGGACGAATCTTCATCTTTCTCATCGGCGTTCTGCTCGCTGGATCAGGCTGCGCTGAGAGCGAACAGTCCGACGGCTCGGGAAGCGGCACACCTGCCTTGGATCGGCTCGACGCCGTCCCGCGCTATGCGGTCGTAAGCACCGACTTCACCAGCTCTTCCATCGCGGTGCTCGACGAGAGCTTCCAGGTCTTGCACGAGAGTTGGGTCAACTCGGGCACCACCTATCCGGGGCTCGTGGCTACGCTTTCAGGTGACGTCGTGTTGCCGACCCGTCAGGCCGGCGATGGAACGCTGACGGTGATCGATCGATTCTTCACGGACGTGGTCACGCGCTTCCTCGTGCCGAGTGGGGATCTGAGCGGGCAAGCTCGAACCCAGGGGGAGGCTGGTGGCACGGGCTTTTCGTCGAACCCGCAGGACTTCATCTACGTGAGCCCAGACAGCGCCTGGGTTCCACGCTACGAGCCGAATCTCGATCCGGCCGCTCCACCTCAGAATCAGGGTAACGACCTCTTCGAGGTCGACCCTACCGAGATGATTGCCACCGGAAGCCGAATCGATCTCTCCCCACTCAACACCACGGCCGAGGTGATGAGCGAGGCAGGTCCCGTCGAAGTCGAGGTTTTCGCGCGCCCGAGCCGCGGCAGGTTGATCGGCTCGCGAATCTTGGTGGGCCTCGATCGCATCAGCGCGAGCTTCGATGCCGCCGGGCCCGGAATGGTCGCTGTAGTGGATCTCGAAAACGAATCGGTCGAGGGAATCGAGATCCCAGGGCTGAAGAACTGTGGAAACTTGGGAGCGGTGCCGAGCGCGCCCACCAAGGTGGTGGTCAGCTGCGCCGGGTTCTCGCAACCCTTCGGGGATGAAGCGCAGATTCGTCAATCTGCGGGCATTGCCCTGCTCGACGCCGCCGAGCAGAGCGTGGAGATCGAGCGGCTCTGGCGGGTCGCTGACCATCCCGAGGCGGCGATTGCCGTGGGCGGTGTGATCGCCCTCGCCGAGGAGCGCGTGCTCGGGGTGGCCAGTGGCGACTTCGCGTCCACGGTCGATACGCTCTACACGATCGATCTCACCACTGGCAGTCAAGAGCCCGTCTACCAAGCGACCGGCTCCTTCGTGATTGGTCTTTCTGCCTATGATCCCGAAAGCGAGATGGTCTTCGTACCCGACGCGGCAGCCAACGCGGTCATCGAGCTCGCAGTGGACCAGGAAGAGCTGATTCAGGTCGGCTCCACCACGATCGCGCCCGATCTCGGCTTGCCGCCCACCCAGGTGTACCTGCTCGACTAGCGTCCGGCGCCGAGCAACGCGCGCACCCGGTCCTGCCAGGGCAGCATCGGCCCCATCACGGCCTCGGTCGCGGAGATGTCCAAGACGCTGTACGCGGGACGCGGCGCCGGACGCGGGAACTCGGCGCTCGTACACGGCTCGACACGACAGCTCGGATTCACCAACGCCGCCACAAGCGTCGCCAGACCGAACCAGGTGCAGTCTCCCCCGTCGGTCACGTGAAAGGTTCCAGCGTGGCCCCGCTCGGCCAGCCCGAGGCTCACTTCGGCGAGCCTTTGGCCGTCGGTCGGTCGGCCGCGCTGGTCGTCGACGACCCGAAGCTCGCTGCGGGTCTTCGCTAGCTCGGCGATCGTCAGCACGAAGTTCTTTCCCCACGGGGCATAGAGCCAACTGCTTCGCACGAGCAAGTGCGGTATGCCCGAGCGCTCGACCAGCTCCTCGCCGATGGCTTTGCTTCGTCCATAGGCGTTGATGGGACGCCGCGGGTAGTCGACTGGGTAGGGCTCGGCTGCAGTACCGTCGAACACGTAGTCGGTGCTGTAGTGAATCAGCTTCGCGCCGACCGCGCGACATCGCTCCACCAAGCGCCCGACCGCGTAGCCATTCACCTCGTTGGCTAGCCCTTGGTGCTCCTCGGCGTCATCGACGGCCGTGTACGCCGCGCAGTTGACGACCCAACGGATGCCCTTGGTCACCGAGCGAGACAACGCACTAGCATCGGTGATGTCCAAATCCTCGATCGTCGTGCCGGCATGATCGATGTCTCGGCGCGCCAAAAGCTCGGTCCAGCAGCGCCCGAGCATGCCATCCGATCCAATCACCAGGAAGTCAGGCATAGCGAGGCAAGCGATTCGGCGAGATGTCTCGGAGCCGCTGGTTCTTCTGGTCTTTGGCCGAGAGCCGCGGCGATTGCAGCGGCCATTCGATGCCGATGTCGGGGTCGTCCCACGCGACCCCGAGCTCGCTTCGTGCAGCGTAGAAGTCGGTGCACTTGTAGGAAAAGAGCGCGCGATCGCTGAGCACGCAAAACCCGTGTGCGAACCCCGGGGGGATGTAGAGCTGTCGCTTGTTCTGCGACGAAAGAATCATACCCTCCCATCTTCCGAACGTCGGGGAGCCGACGCGAACGTCGACCGCCACGTCAAACACTTCTCCTTCGAGCACGAAGCAGAGCTTGCCCTGATCATTCGGATGCTGAAGGTGAAGCCCTCGCAAGATGCCCTTTGCGGAGAGGGATACGTTGTCCTGCACGAACTCCCTCGGCAGACCCGCCTCGGCGTAGCGGTCACGGGAGTAGGACTCCATCAAGAATCCACGATCGTCCCCGAAGACGGCCGGCTCGATGATCACAAGACCCGGCAGCGCGGTCGTTTGGATCTTCATCAGACGTCCAGCCCGTCGGCCAAGTCGCGCAGGTATTGACCGTACTCCGTCTTGGCCAAAGGCTCGGCAAGGCGTGCCAGCGCCTCGGCGTCGATCCAACCCTTGCGAAATGCGATCTCCTCGGGACAGGAGGCGCGCAAGCCTTGGCGTTGTTGGATGGTCTGAACGAAATTAGCTGCTTGCAACAACGCATCCGGCGTCCCGGTATCGAGCCAGGCGACGCCGCGCCCGAGCTTTTGCAGTTTCAGATTGCCGGCATCCAGATACTTCCGATTCAGATCGGTGATCTCGAGCTCGCCGCGGGCCGACGGACGCAATTCCTTGGCGAGCGACACCACGTCCCGATCGTAGAAATAGAGACCCGCCACCGCATAGTTCGACTTCGGTTGTCGAGGCTTTTCCTCGATCCCGATGACCAATCCGTCTTCGTCGAACTCCGCTACGCCATACGCGGTTGGATTGCTCACATAGTAGCCGAACACCGTGGCGCCGTCGCTCTGCTCGGCGGCTTCAGTGAGCAATCCTTGAAGACCGTGTCCGTAGAAGATGTTGTCGCCGAGCACGAGCGCGCATGCGTCCCCGGCGATGAAGTCCTCGCCTATCAGGAAGGCCTGCGCCAGGCCGTCGGGGCTCGGCTGCACCGCGTAGTCGAAGCGAAGACCCCAGCTCTTTCCATCTCCGAGAAGACCTCGAAAGAGCGGCTGCTCGTGCGGGGTGGTGATGACCAGAATCTCCCGGATGCCGGCAAGCATCAACGTGGAGAGCGGGTAGTAGATCATGGGCTTGTCGTAGACGGGCATGAGCTGTTTGCTCAAGCCCTTGGTGAGGGGATGCAATCTGGTCCCCGCGCCCCCTGCCAAGATGATGCCCTTTTCAATCATGCTCGTACTCTATGCCGTCCGGCTGCCGTAGTTGAGGTCGATCCATTTTCGATAGTCACCCGAGCGAACGTCCCGAACCCAATCCTGATTCGACAGATACCACCGGACGGTCTTGCGAATGCCGGTATCGAACGTCTCTTTGGGCTCCCAGCCGCACTCCTCACGCACTCGTGACGCGTCGATCGCATAGCGCAGGTCGTGACCGGGGCGATCTGTGACGAAGCGCTTCAAGGCAAAGAGCTCCCCGACGCGGCAGCCGGTCTCCTCGGCGAGGACCTGACAAAGCGTATCCACCACTTCGATGTTTCGCTTCTCGTTGTTTCCGCCGATGTTGTACGTTCGGCCGACGCGCCCTTTTTGAATCACCGTCCAGATCGCGTCGCAGTGGTCGGCCACGTAGAGCCAGTCTCGCACGTTGAGCCCTTCACCGTAGATGGGAAGGGGCTTCCGCTCGAGCGCGTTGAGAATCATCAGTGGGATGAGCTTTTCGGGGAACTGCATCGGACCGTAGTTGTTCGAGCAATTCGTGATCTTTACGGGCAACCCGTAGGTCCGATGATAGGCCCGCACCACGTGGTCGCTCGCCGCCTTGGACGCAGAATATGGGCTCGAGGGGTCGTAGGCTGTCGATTCCGTGAACAGGCCCGTATCGCCCAGCGAGCCATACACCTCGTCGGTGCTCACGTGGTGGAAGAGGCGATCGTCGTCACGCGACCAGCGCTTGCGGCATGCCTCGAGCAGATTGAAGGTTCCCTCGATGTTGGTGCGGATGAATTCGCGGGGACCGAGAATGCTGCGGTCGACGTGGCTCTCCGCGGCAAAGTGGACGACCAGGTCGGGATCGAGCTCGTCGAAGACCGCGTCGACTTGCGCCATGTCCGTGATGTCGACCTGGCGCAGCACGTAGTTCGGCAGGGAGTCGATCGCGCGCAAGCTCTCCAGGTTGGCTGCGTAGGTGAGCTTGTCGACGTTGACGAACGAATGCTCGGGCAGCGTAGGCACCAATTGATTCAAGAAATTCGCGCCAATGAAGCCGGCGCCACCGGTAACGATGATCCTCATCGAGTCAGCTCAACCTCGGAAACCAGCATAACCGGAACCCGAGGGGCGCGCACACGCGCCGCTCGGCGCAGCCGGATTTCAGGAACCGAGGTGGAAGGTCAGGGCAAAAGTCCCGGCAATGGCGGTACCGGCGGTCCCCGCGGTGAAGCTGCCGCCGGTCAGGTTCTCGGTTCCATGGAATACCAGACCGATGATGGAGTAGTCGAAATCCGCCGCGATCGACACCCACTTGACGATGGGTATCCGCAACCCGGCGCCGATGGTGGCGCCGCCGCCTTGGCTTCTCACGTTGCTCACCACGTTCTCGAAGCCGGGGATCACAAGCCCGCCGGTGGTCGTATGATAGTTGAACGCGAGACGAATCGAGGGGTGCACGTACGGCACCGCACGAATCAGGAATCCGAGATCGAGGCCCACCGAGGTGAGATCGAAGGGCTCGTAGTCGGCGCGCTTGAAGCGGGCGCCGATCGTGGAAGATCCGGCGCGGAAGCGAAGCGCCCCCCCAACTTCGGGTCCCGAGACGACCACCCTCGGGATGGCCGACTGAATTTGCGAGGGAATGATGTCGAGGGTTCGGAATCGAGTGGCATCGAAGCGCGACGGTCCTGCCGTCACTTCGAGCCACACCAGGCCCCCCACTCGCTTCTCGTAGGCGCGGGACTTTTCGGCGCTGTCCTCGGGCGTGGCGCTATCCGGCGGGGTAATCTCGATTCCCTCCCCATCGGCCCGGAACGTGGTAGGCGCAGCCTGCGCTCCCGCACTGCCGGTCATCGTACAAAATGCTCCCACGGCAAACAGCCAAGCCCAGCGCTTCATCGGTTCCCCCTCACCGTTCCGCCGCGACCCGTTTGGAACGCGGCCGTTTCCCCGAATTCAGTCTCGGGGCAGGCGGCAGCACCGTCAACTCGGAGGACCGCGCGCTGTGAGGTCGATCACAGTCATCGGCCGGGCGCTGTACGCTAGATCACGATCTCGCCGACCGGCTGTGTAGCCTCCATCGAGCGGGTGCCCCACCGATCGACGTTGAGGCCCATGACCTGCTGAATCGTGAGGCCCACGCGCGTCGTCGGCGAGGTCGCACCCGAGACATGGATACCGGGCCTCAGCGCGCCTCCCGCGCGCCCCGCGATCATCATGGGGATTCCATTGATCCCATGAACCTTTGCCAAGGAGACGTCCGAGTGCCCTAAGACGAGGCAGTTGTCGAGCAAGGTTCCATCGCCTTCGGGTATTTCGGCGAGGCGCTCGATGAAATCCGCCCAGGCTTCCATCGAGGCGTACACGAACTCGGTGGCTTCCGGCTGATACCCCACTGCGGGGTCGAGGGCCTCGTCATGCGTCAGCTGATGATGCTGCGAGCTCGATCCCGCTTTGCGAAGGCCCGAGATGCGGTCCGAGAACATCATGCTGAAGACACGTGTCTGGTCGCAGGCAAGCGCAAAGGAGAGGAGCTCCGCCATGAGACGGTTCGTCGACGTCGACTGCTCGACCTCGGTGCCCAGGCTCTCGGGGCCGGGCGCGGGGGCCCGAGAGCAACTGTCGAGGTCGGGCGGTCCGGCGAGCAGCACCTCGATCTGTTGCTCGAGCTGCCGCACGGAGGTGAAGTACTGATCCAGCCGTTGCTGGTCATGCGTCCCGACACGCTGGAGCAAACGCTGGCGGTCATCCTTGACGGCAGACAAGACGCTCTGCCGGAGCATGAGGCGTGCGTCCGGCACGAACGTCCCGTCCCCCGGATCGGCAAACTCCGGTCCGAAAATTCGTGCGTAGAGCGCGGCCGGCGACAGCTCGGGCGCGTTGAAGACGCTTTGACTTTCGAAGCTGTAACTTTGGTTCGGATTGCCGGCGCATGACATCTCGATGGACCGGAAGCGAGTCAAACCGCCGAGCTCGCCCGCGATGAGAACGTCCAGTGTCGGCGCAGGCACCTGGTGCTCCTCGTCGGGGACGGTTCCGGTGAGCGTGCCGATCAAGCCTGCGGTGTGAGGAAAGTTCGGCCGTCCGTCGAGCTTCACGTCGAAGCCGCTCAAGATGCTCACCTGGTCGCGCAACGTTCCCCCCGTCGACAGCTCGCGATCGAGCGCTCGAAGCTCGACGGGAAGGTCGTACCCAGGTCCCTGTGTCTTCGGGGTCCACCGCTCGGGGTTCATGCCACAGCCCCACATCCAGGCGCCGAAACGCACTGGAAGCCGGGCGCCCTGTGCGAGCGCCGTCCCATGCTCGTTCAGGAAACAGTCGAGCAGGGGAAGCCCGATCGACACGGCACCCCCAGCGAGGGTGCCTCGCAGCAACGCTCTTCGGTGCAAGCGCATCATGGCTCGCCTCCCACCGGCTCCGCTTCGCGAGGTCCGGACGTGGTCCGGAAGCCGTCGCTCAGAACGATGTCGCGCAAAAGGTCCGGAAACCGATAGCCGGAGGCCGAGAAACGGTCATTCAAGTACGCAAGGAGCGGCTCCTCTCCAAGGGCGGGATCCCGGCCCACGGCGTAGCGATACAGGCTCCGAACCATGCAAGGCCCGAGCGCCGGATGCTCCCTGAGCGCATGGCCCATGCCAGCCGCATCCTCGTAGATCATTCCGTCGAGCTCTCCCGAGGTGTCGATCGGCGCGCCGTTTTCCTCGTCGCGCAACATTCCGATCGCGTCGAAGCTTTCGAGGGCGAGGCCGATCGGATCGGTCAAGCGATGACATCCGGCGCATGCATCGCTGCTTACGTGGCGCTCGAGACGCTCTCGCGCAGTTCGCAGCTCTCCGGTGGTATTCTCGACGATCGAGAAATCGATGTTCGCGGGCGGCGTCGGAATGTCCTGACACAAGAGGACCTCCCGAACGAACTTGCCCCGCAGCGTGGCGGAGCTACGGCCGGGGTGTGAATGCAGAGCATTCAAGCTGATGTGCGAGAGGAGACCCGAACGCCGCGCGTCCTCCGGGAAGACATAGGGCTCCCATCCGGCCGGGGTCGGAACCGGAACGCGATACACGATGCCGAGCCTTCGGGTCATGAACGACTCGGTCGTCGTGAAGAGGTCCCGATAATCTTTGCCTGCCGTCAGGTGCGCGACGATGGTGCGCAGGGTTTGCTCTTTGGCTTCTTCGGCGAGCCCCTGCGTATAGGCGGGAAAGAGCGCGGCATCCTTGCGCACGAGGCCGTCGTCGAACTGCTTGAAGTCGTAGAGGTCCGCGAAGAAGGAGCGGATGCCCGTCTCGAGACGCGGCGATGCGAGCATTCGGTCGATTTGCGCCGCCAAGCCGTCCTCGTCGACCAAGTCCCCGTTTTCCGCCGCGCTCAGGAGAAGGTCGTCGGGCGTGGTGTTCCACAGCAGATAGCTGAGGCGGGACGCCATCGACACGCTGGTGAGGCGCAGCTTGGAGGGATCGTCGGGGTGAGTCTCTGCAGCCTCGACGCGAAAAAGAAACTCCGGGGAAATGAGAAGGCTGGTCAACGCCAGCTCCAGCCCTGCATGGAAGTCGCCGAGCGCGGTTGCGGACTCGTTGGCGATGGCGACTCGCGCATCGGTCTCCTCTTCGGTCAGCGATCGCCGAAACAAGAGCCGGCCGACCCGCTCGATGAAGGCCCTCGCACACGCCGCGTCGCTCGCCGAAACCGAATTGGGCTCGCAGCCGACGACCTCGTCTCGATGGTCGGCATCGAGCGCTTGCTCGGCCACTGCGCTTGCAGCGGCCTCGTACTTCTCGAAGCCGGAAGGCGTGACGCTCGCGAACGAGGAGCCGACGGCCAGCAGACCCGAACGGCGGTCGTCCGGGTCGATGCGGCCCGGCACGACGATGTGCTCGCCGAGCACCTCGCGGATGCTTCGAGAAAACTGCTCGGCGGTGAGGCGCCGGAGCGCAATTGGCCCCGCTTGCGTTTCGATCTCGGGTGGCGCCTCGGAGCCGTTGCACGCGGTCGCGGAGAGGAACAGCGCGGCACACATGACGGCAGAGCTGGGACGGGAGATCTTCACGATGCCTTCGGCCGTCGCCATGGCTGCGACGACCACCGAAGGTACGCGACAACCGAGCAGCGTGGCAACGATGGGTTTCCGGCTCTCGTTGCGGGATGACAGCGCCGTCGAGGTCGCTTAGACTCGCCGCCGACTCAGCCGAAGGCGTGGGAGGAGACCGAAGTTGCTGCAGAAGTTCGTCTTGATCACCGGGTTTCTCGACATTCCCATCGGGTTGGCGACCTGGGCCGCCGCGCTGCTCGAGCCCCATGACACGCATTTCGGCGCGCTGATGGCCTGCGGTGCCTTCCTCATGTTTGCCGGCGCCGCGCTCATGTGGGCATCACGCGACATGCGCGTGCGCGCGCCCATCATCTTTTGGCAAGGCTTCGTACGGCTCACGGCGGTAGCTAGCATTCTGTACATGGTGCCCGCGGGCATCGCGGATCGATGGCAGTACGGAGTCGTCGCTTTCGACGGCGCGATCGCGCTGGTCTACATCATCGGGATGATGAGACACACGGGCGCAACATTCTTCCAACTCATGACCGGCAAACCCTAGCCGCCCCGCACCTCGCACCTCGATCCCCGGAAAACGGCTCGCGACGGGCTTAAGCACGGGCTCGGAAAAACACGACACGAGGTTCCACGGAACGCGGCGGCTTGCAAAGGTGGCCGGATGCACTTGCGGGCGGCGGCCACGCAAGC